>Ga0214473_10002557_pt1 | contig 22307 bp, 18 predicted proteins | sample RVTome_7_FD_203509 | JGI IMG/M metagenome (GOLD analysis project Ga0214473, IMG submission 203509) | Soil microbial communities from uranium-contaminated site in the Upper Colorado River Basin, Wyoming, United States - RVT98D197 | ecosystem: Environmental > Terrestrial > Soil > Contaminated >... | reverse complement strand
GCCGCGGTCTGCCGCCCCGGCACCTGGAAGACGGCCGTGCGCGCCATCGAGGAGGCGCTCGCGCGCGGGTTCCGCGTCACGACCAACACCACGCTCTTCGCCAACGCCGATCCCGAGCGCGTGCAGGCCTTCTTCGACGAGGCGATGCGCCTCGGCGTCGAGGGCATGATGGTCTCGCCCGGCTACGCCTACGAGGCGGCCCCCGACCAGGAGCACTTTCTCGCGCGCGAGCGCACGCGCGAGCTCTTCCGCCGGATCTTCTCGCGCGGCGGCCGCAGCTGGCGCTTCAACCAGTCGCCGCTCTTCCTCGAGTTCCTGATCGGGACGCGCGACTACGACTGCACGCCGTGGGCGATGCCCTCGTACGGGGTTTTCGGCTGGCAGCGCCCCTGCTACCTGCTCCAGGAGGGCTACGCGAAGAGCTACGGGGAGCTCCTCGGCTCGACGCAGTGGGAGCGCTACGGCCACGCGAGCGGCAATCCCGCCTGCCGCGACTGCATGGTGCACTCCGGCTTCGAGGCGAGCGCCGTGGCCGACGCCTTCTCCTCCCTGCGCGGACTCGCCGCGATGGCGCGCGCGTTCTGCTTCGGCCCGCGCCTGCCGTCGGCTGTCGCGGCGCGCACGACCGGCCCCGAGGGGGCTCGGCACGTCGCGCCGGGGATTCCCGCCGTCGCGCCCGCACCCTCGCGCGGCGATGCCCTCGACGCCACGCCGGAATCGCTGGCCGCCGCCTTCCACTACCGCGGCGACGTGACGCTCGAGCTCGCCGACGGCTCCCGCCTCGAGGGCTTCGTCTCGAACGTGGGCGACGCCGACCTCGAGCTCTGGCTGCGCCGCAGCGTCGAGGTGCGCCGGATCCCTCGCGCGGCGGTCCGCCGCGTCGCCTTCACGGGCCGCGACCGCGCTGCGGCGGGGCACGACCGGCTCGACGCGCAGGCCTTCGCATAGCTCACAGGCCTTCGCAGGCTCCTCACCTGCTCCGCCCGGGCAGGCGCAGGTCCCCCGATGCGAAGCGCTCCGCGGGCTCGGGCCCGAGCTCGAAGACCAGCGCGCCCGGCGCCCGCCCGCGGACGCGCACGGCTCGGCCCCTCGGGTTGCCTACGCCGTGCACGCAGCGCTGGTGGTGGAAGGCGCACAGCGTCGTGCGGTTCCAGGCCTCGTCGGGGCCGCGCGCCGAGCGGAAGCGGATGTGATGGCTCTGGAGCTCGCGCCGCCCCGTGCAGCCGGGCACCGTGCAGCGGTAACCGTCACGCTCGAAGTCCGCGTAGTCGTCGAACTGCTCGCCGAGCTGGGTCCAGGTTGCGATCGCGTGGGCGAGCACCCGCTCGAGCGACCCCGCGCGCGAAAGCATCGCGAGGAAGAAGCGCGCCACCTGTTCGGGAGCCCGGAAGGCGACCTCGCCTCGAGGCAGGGCCCCGACGTCCTCCTCGAGCCGTCGCAGCGTCACCCGCCGCGCTCGCTCGACCCAGTCTCGCGCGTCGGTCGCGCCGTCCGAGGCGTCGGCACGGAGCGCGTGCGCGATAGCATGCGCCTGGAGTGCGTGGAGGCGCCCGGCGCGGAACGCATCGGCCACTGCCGGGGCGCGCCGCGTGCCGCGGGCGAGCGACACGAGCGAGCGGGCCGTGCGGGGAGCGAGGTCGAGGCGCTCCTCGACGTAGCGCGCAAGGCTCTCGAAGCCGAGCTCGCGGTAGAGCCCTCGGTCCACCACCTGGCGCAGCAGGCGACCGGTCGCGAGATCGGCCGACTGGAGGAATGCAACGGCCGCGCGCAGACGGCGCTCGATCTCGCGCGGACCGCAACCCGCGAGGTCGCGCGCCAGCGCCGCGATCCGTCCCGGGAGAGAGCCCGCGACGGGTGCCCAGGCGAGCGTCGGGAACGCCTCGCCGCGCAGGCCCGATTCCGTCTCCCCGCCGGGCGCCCGAGCGGGCTTCGCCGCCGAGTCGGCCTGAGCCGCACCGGCCCCCGCCAGCGCCTCGGGCTCGCCGCGATCGCTCCCGCCGGCGGCCGTCGCAGCCCCGATCGCACTCGCGGCCTCGGCCGCGATCCGATCGGCGCACTCCCAGACGGGAAGCTCCTCGCCGGCGACCCGCCGCGCGAGCTCCACCGCCGCCCCCCACAGGAGCGCCTCGCGCCGGGAGCAGCGCAGGCGGACGAGCACGCGGTCCTCGTCGTCTTCGCGGTCCGGGTCCCCGACCTCGGCGCTCGGCGCCGCGGAGGACCCCGGCGGAGCTTCCTGCGCGGCCCGCACCGCCGCGACGATTGCCCGCACCGCTCGGACCGTGCGTCCCCGCACCGTGGCGAGGCACGCCGCCTCCGTCTCCGGACTTGCGAGCCCGACCACGAGCCGCGCGACGGTCCACGAGACCTCTCCGCCGAGGATCGCCGCACGCAGCTCCGGGAGCCTCCGGAGCCCATCCCACACGCGCGCCCACTCGCGAACCGCCCGCGCCCCCACGCCCAGTCGCTCGCGCGAGAAGTCGCCGAGCGAGCGGTAGCCGAGCGCCTCCGGAAGCTTCCGGCGCAACAGCTCGGCCGCAAGCGCGCCCAGCACGGGCCGCGCTGCCGTCCGCGCCCCCGCGATCTCGCGCAGCCGCGCGTCGGCATCCCTGCCCCGCAGGAACACCAACGCCGCCGGCGAGGCCACCCGCAGCGCGCGCGAGCGCAGACTCTCCCCGCTCGCCCGAAGCGACCGAAGCGGCCGAAGGGCCCGCGCCCGCATCCGGCATCTCCCCGGGACGCTGGGGTGAGCAACGAGGAGCGTCGCAGGGCGGTGTGCCAGGGACGGTCAGTGCGCCAGGAAAGCTTGGGAAGGGAGGAAGCCGTGAGAGGATCGTAACGGTGGAAACTTTTCGTGGGACCCAGCGGGTAGCCAACCCCGCCCGGCAAAGGTGGGCCGCCAGCCGGAACCGAGTGTTGCGTGGTCGGAGGGCGACCTCCGCTGCGAAGCGTACACAGGGAGCGTGCAGGCCGTGTGATGGAACCCCGTAAGTCTGATCGTTCGCGAGAGCCGACGCTGTTGACCGCGCGGAAGGCTGCATCGTGGCGCCGGGAGAGGCCGGGCGCCGCGATCTCGCCGGGGTCGGAGAGCAGGGCATGTACGCAGAGGGGTTCCCCAGGAACCTGGGAGACCTGATCGTCTCCTCGCGAGGAAGTCGGTCGGGGGACCGAAGACCAAACCCCAGGCCCGCCGGCGGCGCGCCACTCGTCGACGGGAGCGAAGAAGGGGCGCACGCGAGGTACCGCCAAGCGAAGGCAACGAAGCGCGGCGGGAAGGACGGTCAGGAGTCGGAGCACTTCGTAGTACCGACGAGGCGGGGGAACCGGCCCCACGGGACCCCGCGGAGGGAAGGGAGTGCTGGAGCAGGGAACCGAGGGAGGGAACGATGACGGGGACACAGGGCTCCAGAACCATCTTCCCACGTTCGCCCCGATGATAGTTACTGTCTATCATTTTGGGGCGGGCAAGTCAAGGGCCGGGAGGCAGATCCTTCGCGATCCTCGTGACGCTCACCTCGAGGCGAGCGTGTCTGCTCCCTTCCGGACTTCCAAAGGCGTCTGAGCGCGAGCCTCGGGCCGCCCCGGTGGACGGCTCGACCAGCGCGAGCTTCCGCTCGAGTCGTCCGAGGGTCCCTCTCGGTGCCTTGAGGTCTTGCAGGTCGATTCCCCCGAAGACCTTCGCAAGCCCTTTCCCGGTACCCAGGGTGAAGTAGAGGCGGCGTCCGTCGCTGATCACCACGCGGAGATCCGGTGCCGTTGGCGTGCGCAGGCTCTCCGGCAGATGGAACCCCGCAATCTGCTTTCTCACGGGTCCTTCGAACGCACGAAGAACGTGGACGACCGCCGCCACCAACGCGGCCGGGAGTTCCAAATCCCGCAGCCTCAACGCCACGGCGAACTCGAGCAGATTGCGAGCGGAGAACCGGCGGCTGCTTCCGCGCCCCTCGGCGTCCTGGAGGTCGGGTTGTACCACTCCCTTCTCGCAGAGGTAGATCAGGCGGTGCTGCGGTTCCCCGAGCAACCGTGCAGCCTCAGTGAGCGTCCACTCGCCCGGGTTCATGCGCATGATTGATAGCTACTGTCAATCATTGCAAGAGTCGAGTCAATATTTTCCACCCGGCGCTGAGCGACATTGTTGAAGTACGTCCGGTTCTTCCAATACGGAACGCCAAGGAGGTGACGGACGGCGAAGGGGGAGTGCGCCGGCCGCGGTGCGCCGAAGCCTATTGACTAGAATCCGATCCTCTACGACTATGAGCCACGTGAGCCGATCGGCTATGGCAAACACCGACCTGATGAAGGAGCGTTGGCACTCCGTAGACGAGGTTGCTGAGCACCTTGGCGTGGCTCGCGACACCGTCTACCGCTGGATCGAGCGCAAAGCCCTTCCGGCACACCGGGTGGGGCGGCTGTGGAAGTTCAAGCTCTCTGAGGTCGATGACTGGGTGCGCTCCGGCGGTGCCGACGAGGACGACCGGACCGGGCCGAACCTGCCGGCAGCGGGCAGGGGGCCGTCGCGATGACCTCGCAGGACTCCAGTCCGCTTGACGCCCTCATCCGACGTCGCGTTGCCCTGCCCGGGTACTTCTCAGGCGACGTGACCATCGAGGCAGCACGTGCTCTTGGCTCCAGCGTAGAAATCCGAGTTCGGCTGCCGAACGGGGTGCTGGACGAGGCGGTCCTCGCCGCGGATGACCTTGCCCGCCTACTGGACCATCAGCCCGGCCCGACGACCTCCGTTGCGCCTGTCGACGCGGAGCGGCTTCGGTTCCTCGTCGAGTCCGCGCGAATTCGGCTCGCCTACGCCTACGACCGTCAGTTCGCCGTGAGCCTCTCCGGCATCCGGACGCTGCCCCACCAGATCGAGGCGGTCTACCTGAAGATGCTGCCGCAGCCGCGGCTGCGTTTCCTGCTCGCGGACGACCCTGGCGCCGGCAAGACCATCATGGCCGGCCTGCTCCTCAAGGAGCTCAAGCTCCGCGAGGCCATCGAGCGGGTTCTCATCATCGTCCCGGCGCCGCTCACCATCCAGTGGCAGGACGAGCTGCTGCGATTCTTCGGCGAGAGCTACCAGATCATTCACGCTGGCAACGATCAGCAGCAGCTCCTGAACCTCTGGCAGCGCGAGTCGCAGGTCATCACGTCGCTCGACTACGCGAAGCAGGACGACGTGCGGGAGCGCGTCTGGCAGCAGCACTGGGACTTCGTGGTCATCGACGAGGCACACAAGTGCAGCGCGTACACGAAGCGCTCGAGCGGGCGTGGGGACGAGGTCGAGAAGACCCGTCGCTACCAGCTCGCCGAGCGCCTGGCGGCTACGACAGATCACTTGCTCGCGCTCACGGCAACCCCGCACCACGGCGACGATGACCGCTTCGGCCACTTCGTGCGGTTGCTCGATCCGGACCTCTTCCCCGAGCCCCACAAGCTCGGTGCGACCGCGGGACAGATCCGTCGCGAGATCCTCCAGCTCGGCCCCGACTGCCCCTGGGCGCTGCGTCGCCTGAAGGAGGATCTCCGAGACCTCAACGGCAACCGGCTCTTCCCCGACCGCCACGCGCACACGGTGACGTTCCAGCTGAACCACGAGGAGTTCAACCTCTACAAGGCGGTCACCGCGTACATCAACGAGTTTCTCCCGCAGGCGACGGGCAAGAAGCGCAACAGCGTGGCGCTCGCGCGCACGGTGTTCCAGCGACGCCTCGCGAGCTCGACGCGGGCCATCCACGAGTCGCTCGCGCGGCGACTGAAGAAGCAGCAGGATCTGCTCGAGGAGCTCGAAGGGCTCTCGCACGCACAGCGCGCGAAGCGGCTCGCGCAGATGCAGGGTCGCGGCGGGGACGTCGAGCAGGATGAGGACGATCTCGACGACGCGGCGCGCGATCAGCTCCTCGACGAGACGACGCTCGTTGCCGAGCTCGACCAGCTCCGGACGGAGATCGCGGCGCTCAAGGATCTGGTCGCCGCCGCCGCGCGAGTGCGCGAGCATGTCTCCGACTCCAAGCTGGGGGCGCTGAAGGACTGCCTTACGAAGGCGGAGTTCCGCGAGCTCACCGACGGGCGCGGAAGGCTGCTGATCTTCACGGAGCACCGCGACACGCTCGTGCACGTGCGTGAGCACCTTGAGTCGTGGGGCTACTCAACCTGTGAGATCCACGGCGGCATGGGCCCGCACGAGCGTAAGCGCGCGCAGGAGGAGTTCCGCACAACGAAACAGATCTGTGTGGCGACGGAGGCCGCGGGCGAGGGGATCAACCTCCAGTTCTGCCACCTGATGATCAACTACGATCTTCCCTGGAATCCGACGCGGCTCGAGCAGCGCCTCGGGCGCATCCATCGCATCGGGCAGGATCGGGACTGCTACGTCTACAACTTCGTGGCGAGCGCCTCCGAGGACGGCCAGCCGGTCATCGAGGGCCGCATCCTCGAGCGGCTCCTGAGCAAGCTGGAGCAGATGCGCAGCGTACTCGCCGACCGCGTCTTCGACGTCATCGGGGAGGTGCTGTCCCTGAACGATGTGAACCTGCCGGAGATGTTGCGCGAGGCGGCCTACGAGCCGCGGCGGCTCGACGAGTACCTGGATCAGATCGACCGGATCGATCCGCGACGGCTCCAGCTCTACGAGGAGGCCACCGGCGTCGCGCTCGCGCGCGCCAACGTGGACTTCACGGCGTTCCACCGCTCGAACGTCGAGGCGGAGGAGCGCCGCCTCATGCCGAAGTACGTCGAGCAGCAGTTCATCAAGGCGGCGGACACGGTCGGGCTCCGGATCGAGGCGCGCGCCGACGGTCTCTGGCGCATCGAGCACGTGCTCGCCGAACTGCGCTCGGAGCGCCGGGAGAGCGTCCGGCGACTTGGCAAGCCCGAGACGTCGTACCGCAAGGTCACGTTCCACAAGGATCACCTCGAGGAGGACGCACACCTCGACGCGATCCTGCTCGGCCCGGGCCATCCCCTCTATGCCGCCGTCGACGAGCGCCTCTGCGAGCTGCTCGCGTCCCTGCAAGGGGGCCAGGGCGTGTACGTCGATGTCCGCGCCGAAACGCCTTACCGCCTCCACTTCTTCGAGCTCGCCGTCCGTGGCCAGAGCACCAAGGGCGACCCCGTTACGCTCCATGCGGAGCTCGTCGCCGTTCGCGAGGATCTCGGCCCCGCGCCAGCCTCCGAGCGGCTCGCGCCCGTCCCCGCCGACGTGCTCATCGACCTGCCGGCCCACCCGACGCCGCCCGCGTCCCTCGCGGTGCTCGACCTCCAGGAAGTGTCCGACTTCCTGAAAACCACGTTGCAGATGGAACGGCGTGCTGCCTGCCAGGGCGAGCGGGGTCGCTATGCCGAGATCTGCCGTGAGTACCTCGAGCGCTCGTTCAACGCCCGCATCCGGGCGGCGCAGGACCGGGTCATGTCGCTCCGGGCGCGCGAAGCCGGCTCCCCGGAGGTGGCACTCGCGCGCCAGCGCGCGGAGCAGGACCTCGCCGATCTGGAGCGGACACGCGCCGAGCGGTTGGCGGGCCTTGATCGGCTCGTCATCGCTCGCCACGGTCCGATCCGGCACATCGCGTCGGCGGTGGTGCTGCCGCCTTCCGCCGGCTCGGCGGCCGCGCAGCTCGCGGCGCTCGTCGAAGACGTCGATCCCGAGATCCGCAGGCGAAGCGAGAAGACGGCCGAGGATCTCGTCGTCGCGTTCGAGACGTCGCGGGGGTGGGAGATCGAGCGCGTCGGACACCTCAAGATCGGCTTCGACCTGCGAAGCCTCGCGCCCTCCGACTTGGGGACCGGCTACCGGGACCCCGTCGCCGGAATTCGGCGCATCGAGGTGAAGGGGCGCCTGCGCGGCCAGCCCGTCCGCCTGACGACGAACGAGTGGTACAAGGCGACGCAGCTTGGCGACACGTACTGGCTCTACGTGGTCTGGAATCCGCTCGACAAGCCAGACCCGGTGCCGGTGATGGTGCAGAACCCGGCCAAGCACCTCGACCATGCCAAGCGCGAGATCGTGGCCGCGCGCTACTACGACCTGCCGGCCGACGCCATCAGCGAGGCGGCGAAGGCGCAAATGGAGAAGCAGTGATGACCGGCCCCGAACGCAGGCTCATCGAGGACTACCTTCCCGTCGATGCGATCAGCCGCGCAGCCTCGAGTGAGCCTCGCACCAAAGGTCACATCTCAACGCTTCATCTATGGCGGGCACGCAGACCACTCGTCGCCTGTCGAGCGGCCATTTACTCTGCGTTCGTCGCGGCTCCCTCAGATTCAGCGGAGCGAGAGGAGCATAGTCGCTTTCTCGTGCGACTCTGCACCTGGGATGTGCCGCGCGCTCTAATTCGCGAGGCGCGCGAGAACATCCGATCCGCCTGCGGTGGGCGCACGCCGCGCGTTCTCGATTTCTTCGCGGGTGGCGGGGCGATTCCGCTCGAGGCGTTGCGCCTGGGTTGTGACACCTACGCGATGGATCTCAACCCCGTCGCCTACCTCATCGAGAAGGCAACTCTCGAATACCCTCAACGATTCGGGAAATCGTTGGCGGCGGACGTGCGGCGATGGGGGAATTGGATCATCGACGCTGTTCAACAAGCTACTGCGGATCTTTACCCCAGCATTCCCATGCCAGCTTCGCTGCGACTCGAAGCGGAGCGCCAGCACACCCTAACTGAGCCTCTTTCCCCTTCAACCCTCGTACCCTTCGTCTTTCTCTGGTCGCGAACCGTCACGTGTCCCAATCGACAATGTGAAGCCGTTGTGCCGTTGTATGGTCAAACCTGGCTCCGCAAGAAGTCCTCGGGATACGTTGCCCTTCGTCCGCGGCCGGATCCGGCCCGCCGAAGAACGTTCTTCGAGGTGGTCACCTCGAAACGCGACGATGGATTCGACTTCGATCCTACGGACGGGATGCGGAATACCGCAACCATCTGCCTCTGTTGCCGCTCAACCGTGTCCGCGCCATACGTCCGCCAGTTCGGAGAATCACCGGGCTACGGTCAGCAACTCCTTTGCGTGATTGCAGTGAACCCCTTCCACACGGGCAAGCTGTACCTTACCGACGATTCGTGGATTGAGGATGAAGACCGACGCACACAGGAGGCAGAAACCCGCGCCAAAGTTCTCGAAGCGGAGCTCGGCGTGACAACACTGGACGAGGTTATCCCACCTACTGGAAACGCGGGTCTAGCCTCGGGCAAAAGCTACCTCTACGGTATTCAAACGTTCCGCGAGGTGTACACGTCGCGGCAACGGTGTGTCCTCCTCGAGTTCGTTCACCAGATCCGTGCCTCACATCGCCGCATGATTGATGCGGGCATGGACGCCAAACGAGCAGAGGCCCTTTCAGTCTATCTCGGACTTTGGCTGAGTCGCCTCACCGATCGTTTCAATGCGCTCGCACGCTGGGACAACACTGGAGAGAAGGTTCAAAGTCTCTCATCAATGAAGCGGCTCGCAATGACTTGGGACTTTCCAGAGTTGAACCTGTTCGGTGGTGCATCGGGAGACTGCAGAATAGCTCTGGAATTCATCACTGCTGTAATTGAACGAGAATCCACGAGCGGAGACCCCGCAATTGTGCTCCGAGGTTCCGCCACAAGGCTTACCGACGAAGCATTCAGGGACGAATCGTTCGACGCCGTAATAACCGACCCCCCGTATTATGATTACGAGTCGTACTCAGAACTTTCGGACAGCTTTTACGTTTGGCTACAACCGACGCTTCGACACATCTTCCCTGAACACTTCGCTAGCCGACTCACCCCGAAACGCTTGGAGTGCGTCGCGGCTGCGTATCGACAGGGTGGGAAACCGGCTGCCAAGCGCTTTTTTGAGGTATGCCTCGGAGAGGCGCTCTCCGAAGCCCGCCGCGTGCTGCGCCCTAACGGGATCCTCGTTTTGATCTACGCTCATAGGAGCACATCTGCTTGGTCAACCCTGATTGGTGCGCTACGTACGGCTGGCTTCGAGGTTAGGGAGGCATGGCCGATTGAGACCGAGGCCAAGTCACGGGCGGCGCACCAGGGTGACGCTGCGCTTGCGTCGTCGATCTTTCTCACGGGCCGCCCGCGAGCTAGTGATGCGACGGGTAGTTACGAGGACGAAGTTCGCCCCGAGCTCGAACGCACGGCGCAGGAACGTGTGGCGACGCTGTGGGCCGATGGCAAGGGCATCGGCGGGGCCGATCTCCTTATGGCAGCCGTCGGTGCCGGGCTTCGTCCTTACACGCGGCACAGGCGCGTCGAATTCGCGAACGGTGAGGAGGTATCGCCGGAGCGGTACCTCCAGGAAGTTGAGGGCGTCGTCCTCGACACCATGCTCGATCAGGTCTTCGGCCTCACGCGTGCTGGCGTCTCCGCGGTGGACCGGCTGACGCGCTTTTACGTCCTCTGGCGCTTCACCTATAGAGAGTCGAGCATCGAGGCGGGAGACGCCATCGTCTTCTCCTACCCTCAGGGCATCGAGCTCGACGGTCCGGATGGAGTAGCGGGACCGGGGTCGCGCTTGGTCGAGAAGTCGAAGTCCACGTACCGAGTCCGTACGTTTCTGGAGCGCGGCAGCCATGAAGACCTCGGCGTGGCCCGGGACGGAGTACCGGCGCCCCTCATCGACGTGCTGCACCGCGTGCTGTGGCTTCTCGAAAATCGCCCGGGGAAGCTACCAGCGTTCCTCAAGGAGGCCCAGGCGAACTTGGAGCAGCTTCGGGTCATCGCGGAGGCGCTTCGGGGGCCCGTCCTGAAGCGGGCTGAAGTGACTGACGCCCTCACGCCGGAGCTCAGCGTTTTGTCGAAGCTCACGGCGAACTGGCGCTCGGTCATGGAAGGTGGAGCAGCGGCAAGCCAGGAGATTGAGGACCAGGTGACGGGGCAGCGCCGCCTGTCTCTGTGAAGGACAAAGGCCCGATGACGACTCACCAATTACGACCCTGGATCGAGAACGTCGCCCTTCACCCCGACGTTCTCGGAGACGACTTCTCCGAGGACATTTTCGCGCTCGACCTCGGGCCGCTCGCCGACTGCCTGGTCGGGCTGGAGCTGAAGGTCCCGGCGAAGGATCTGCCGGCCGTCCCCGCGGTGTACCGCGATCCCGAGCACTTTTTCCGCGCGTCGTACCTGACAACCGGTCTGCGCTCGCTTCTCGCCGACGTGCTCGATCGCCTCATGGGCGGCGGCGGCAACCGCGTCCTCAAGCTCGTCACGGCGTTCGGCGGCGGCAAGTCGCACACGCTTGCCGCGCTTCTGCACGCGGCGCGGAGCCACAAGGCGCTCAGCCTCGTGCCCGAAGCGCAGGGCCTGGGCGACCCAGGCAAGGTGCGAACGGCGGTCTTCGACGGTCAATTCTTCGACGCGAAGACCGGCAAGGCCGTTCCGGGCGCCAACTTCCGCGCGCGGACCATATGGGGCTGGATCGCCTGGTCACTCGGCGGCAAGAAGGGCTACGAGCTGCTTCGTGAGCAGGATGAGGCGCGCGTTGCCCCCGGCGCCGATGAGATCCTTCTGCTGCTCAAGGAGGGGCCAAACCTCATTCTCCTTGACGAGGTTCTCGAGTACCTCATCAGTACGGGCGGCGTGAAGGTCGAGAAGACCACCCTGCGGGACGAGACTCTGTCGTTCGTTAAGCGGCTCACGGTCGCCGTCGGCAACGCGAAGAACACCGCGCTCGTGTTCTCGCTCCAGTCGAGCAAGCGAGAGTCACTTGAGTACGTGAGCCTCTTGCAAACGGTGGATCACCTCGCTGCCCGAAAGGACCAGCGGCGAGAGCCCGTGGAGGGAAACGAGATCCTGTCCGTGGTGCAGCGGCGGCTCCTCGCCACGCTACCCGATGCCGAGGCCGCCACGCCCGCGGCCACTGCGTACCAGCAGGTCGTCACCCAGCTTCGCCGGGCGCACGCCCACTCGGCGGCGGAGCAGCAGCAAGCCGAGGAGGAGGGGATCGCGCTGCGTGACCGCATCCGGTCCGCCTACCCCTTCCACCCGGCGCTCATCGAACTCATGCGCGAACGCTGGGCCGCCATCCCGGAGTTCCAACGGACACGCGGCGCTCTTCGCTTCCTGGCGGCCTGCCTGCGCGCGGCGCATCGGGACGGCAGGTCCCGGGCGTTGCTTGGCCCCGGCGATGTCCCGATTCAGGACGCGGAGGTCCGGCAGGCCTTCTTCAAGGAAGTGGGCCAGCGTGAAGACTTCGTGGCCTGTCTTGAGCACGACTTCATCGGGGCGAATGCCCGGGCGCGCAGGATTGATGAGCGCCGTGCCAAGGAGGTCCCGTCGGAGGCCGGCAAACGCCCTGCCACGCGGCTCGCTACGGCAATCCTCATGTACTCGTTCGGTGGGCTTCGTCGTGAAGCCGGCGGCGAGAGCGACCTGCTCCCGCCGGGTATCACCGAGCCGGAGCTGCTCTCCGTGTTCGTCGGACCCGACCTCGACAGCACGACCGCGCAGGCCTGTCTCAAAGAGCTCAAGGAGCAGTGTCTCTACCTGCACTTCGACGGCGTCCGCTACTGCTTCAAGAAGGACCCAAACGTTACGCTCCTCATCGAGCAGGAAACCGACTCCGTGGCACGGGACGAGGCGCGGGTCCGGGCGCGGATCAAGGAGATGCTGGAGGAGCGGCTCGCCGGGCAGCGCACGGCAATCGTGTGGCCGGCCACGCCGGGCGAGGTGCCCGACCACGACACGTCGTTCCTCGTCGCCTACCTGCCGTTCGAGTTCGGAACGAAGGCCGGCAAGACACGCGAGACCGAGGCGCTCGAACACTTCGAGAAGTGCGGCGGCAAGCCGCGCGACTTCCGCAACGGCATCGGGCTTGCGGTGCCCGCCGAGGACCAGGTCGAGACGCTCCGCCGCGCCGCGCGATACTTGATCGCCATCGAGCAGGTTCGGGCGAAAGCGAAGCAGCTGAACCTCACGGATGCACAGAAGGACCAGCTCAAGGAGCGCGAGGCGACGGAGAAGGCCGCCGCGGAATCCGCGCTGCTCAAGCTCTACACGCAGGTCTGGCTGCCCCGCGTCGAGAACGGCGGCATCGCCATCGAGGAGGTGGCTGTCGGCGGTCGGCCTCTCCAGACGACCCTCGACGAGAGGAAACGCGCGCTGATCCACCAGCGTGTGATGGAGCTCCTGACGACGGTGCAGCCGCGCGTCTTCGGAACGCTGAATCCGTCCAAGATCGTGGACCTCTTCAAACTCGGCGAAGGGACCCCCCCGCAGCTCGGGATCCGGACTTCGGAGGTCGTGAACGGGTTCTACTCATTCCTCGGGTTCACGCGGCTTTCTTCAGAGGCCGTGATCCGGCGATCCATCGCCCAGGGCGTCGAGAAGCGTCTCTTCGGCTACACGACGGGGACGCCGCCGCTCGCGGATGACGGTCGCTACCAGATCGACCGCGCCAAGGTCGCCTTCGACCAGCAGCTCGCCGACGACGAGGTCGACCTCCAGGCGGGCTTCCTGATCCTCGCAAACGCGCTGCCGACCATCGCTGCGCCGCCCCCTGGCGCGGGACCTCAACCGCCGGAACCTCCTGTTTACGATCCCACGCCTGGACCGGTGGGCACCGGCCCGCAGCCTCCTCCCGGTGGCCCCGACCCGCCGGGAGCCGGTCCGCCCCATACGATCGAGCTGACCTTCAGCGCGGATCGGAACGAGCTCTTCACCGCGTGGAACGCGCTCGCGAACCTCGCGGATCTCGCCGGCAAGGTGAACGTGACGGTGCGCGCGAACTCGCAGGGTGGCTTCGACCCGGTGAAGCTCGAGAACGGCGTGCTCGAGCCGTTGCGGGAGACCAAGCTAATCGAGTAACAGCAAGGTGGGTGACCATGTGAGCATTCCGCGCGACAGCGACAAGAAGCAGACGGGAGGCGGCGACAAGATGTCGCGCGAGCAGCCAATGTCGTCCTGACAGCCGGGCCCAGCAACCAATCGTTCTATGAGTTGGTCAAACTGCTGCGGCAATCGGTCGCAAGGGGGGGTGAATGCGACGTGTCGCGAAGCGCAGGCCGATAGGGCTTGGTGGAAAGCTCGGTCCTAAATCGGACTCGCGTGCTCAGAAGGCGAGGCGGATCGTTCGCGAGTCGGCGCCGCCGGAGCGCCGGTGCGGTGCCGGATTTACGCGATCCCGGCCGCCGCGCCCGACGCCCGTGTTCGATACCTACTGGCGCTTCGCCGCAGAACGGCAGCGTGTCTTTCACCGGCGCGTGCAGTCGCTGGGTCCTCCGTGGAGCGATGATCCAATCCTGCAACGGTACAAGTTCACGAACGCCTATCGCGCTTCCGATCGGGTGAGCCAGTACCTGATCCGCAACGTGATCTACGACCGGGAGAGAAGTTTTCGCGACACATTCCTGCGCGTGCTGCTGTTCAAGATCTTCAACCGGATCGGCACGTGGGAGATCCTGCGCGCAGCCCTGGGCGAGGAACTGACCGAGTCAAGCTTCGACGTTCGCCGCGTCGATCAAGTCTTGGAAGGGGAGATCGCGGTGCGCCGCCCCGTCTACTCGGCGGCCTACATCATGCCCACGGGCGGTCGCCGCGGCGTTCGGAAGCACCGCCTACATCTCGAGCTGCTCGCGCGGATGCTGCGCGACCGGGCTCCCGAGAGGATCCTCTGCGCTCGGGACATGCGGGCCGCGTACGAGATCCTCCTCGCCTACCCGACGGTGGGTCCCTTTCTCGCCTATCAGTGGGTGACCGATCTCAACTACGCCCCACATCTCGAATTCAACGAGATGGAGTTCGTGATGCCGGGCCCTGGAGCCCGGGATGGGTTGCGCAAGTGCTTCGCGGATTTCGGTGACCGGTCGGAGGGAGATCTCATTCGGCAGACGGCGGATACGAAAGACGAGCACTTCGCCCGGCTCGGGATCGTCTTCCAGTCCTTGTGGGGCCGGTCGCTGCAGCTGATCGACTGCCAGAACTTGTTCTGCGAGGTCGACAAATACGCGAGAGTCGCTCACCCGGAGTTCACGGGTCTGAGCGGGCGCTTGCGGATCAAGCAGCGGTTTCGCCCAAGTCCCGAGCGCGTCACCCCATGGTACCCGCCCAAGTGGGAGATCAACGTGCATCTCCCGGCGCCGCTGCCTTGATCGTGTGCTGGCGCAGGTCGATGGAAACCGTGCCACCTTCGTGCTGCCGGATCACGTTCCAGGCGCGATAGCCCTCGTGGATGGCGCGGGCGAAGTCGGCCAGGCTGTGCGCGCGGACTTCGAGCGTCGAGACCAGCCCCCGGATGGTCTTGAGCAGGCCGTAATCGACGTCGGCGCCTTCCTGGAAGAAGTTGTGGCGGCGAGCGTACTCGAACACGAAGGCCACGATGGCTTCGTCGATCACGATGGCCCTCCCTCCATCCTCCACCTCGTCCACTTTCGCGTCGCTCTTGCGTTTGCAGCCGAGGAGCTTCCGGAGGACGGGTGACCAGCCCAGGATGGCGGCGTGTGCGAGGTGGAAGACGTCGTGGAACCGGTAGTGGTCCGGGTCGGGCGCGTTGTCGCGGATCGGGTCGCCGATCCGGACCCCCCCTCGGAAGAGCTGGACCACGGGGCGGTCCACGTCGTCGTGGTGCTGGCGGAACTCGACCACCAGCTCGCGCGGTAGCTGCTCGTCGGCTGGGAAGTCCTCGTCGAAGAGGCGAGGCCAGTCCTGCGCTCCGACGGGCCAGCGATCGCGGGTTTTGGCGAGGTTGTCCCTGGCGATCTCCGAGAGGTCGAGATCGAACTTGGAGGCGAGGTTCGCGAGATACCAGAGGAGGTCGCCGAGTTCTTCCGCGACTTGGGGACGGAAGAGGCGATGGGCGTCGCCATCGCGCAGCTTCTTCTTGTATTCGACGAGGAGATCGCCAACCTCGCCGGCGATGCCGAGGAGCGGTACGACGACGGCATTCGGGTCGGGCAGCGGGACCCGATCAGTCTCGCGGGCTTGGGTTTGGTAGATGGTGAGATCCATGCGGAGCCTCCTCGCGCTACGGGTCGAGGCCGCCCGGCGGAACCAGCCATGCCTCGACGATGTGCCGGAAATAAGGGAAGGGGAGAGCGGCATATCCGTCGCGCGCCCAACCCGGCCCCCACGAATTGCGGATCCAGAGCACGCCCGAGCCCTGGTCGTAGCCAGTCGCGGCGATGGCGTGGAGTCCGAAAAGATCCTCTCCCCCGGCGAGCGGCGACATCATTCCGCTGCCATCGACGAGATACCACTGCGGAGTGAGCTCTACGCCGAGCACCACCACCCGGCCGGCGGCGAGCGCCGCACAGACCGACGATTCGGTAGGCTCGGTGGCCTCGAGGCGGGCTCGTCTCCAGCCGTCGTTGGGTGATACGCCCGGGGGAGGAACGATCGGCTCGCCTTTGGCAAGCGCCAAGTCGTACGGCCAGGTCGAAGCCTCGGGCTGGCCGGGTTGCGACAGCGCGCTTGCTACAGTCTCAAAGGACGTCCCGCCCTTCCAATCGCCGTCGATCGTCTTGCAGCCCCAGTGGAGCGCGTCCTCCGAGAGCATCTCCAGTTCGTGGCGCGCGGCTTCGTGCGCACACGTAACCGAGAACGCGACACACGTGTCTCGCGCGCCCTGGTCACGCGCCAGCGGAAGGTCGGAGCGCAGATCGACGATCACAGGGATGCCCATGCGGCGCTGCGCCTAGAATCCGCTGGCGAGCAGGCACTCGCGCTGGTACGGGGTGGGGCCGCGCTCTGCATCGCCAGTGCGTCCGGCGTAGGTGACAAGATCGATGGCGAACGACTCGATGGCCGCGTTCTCCCTCTCCCAAGGCCGGCTGCGGCCCACGCGCAGATGGTGTTTCCCGGGTTCGATCACCGAGAGCGTGAAGCTGCGCACGCCGGCGCCGCCGATGCGGTCGCCCGCCGCGTGCTCGAATCGATCGCCAACGAGCGTCAACCCGGATGGCATCGGACCAGCGGGATCGATCGCCCAGCGGTAGCCCGTGGACGGAGTCTCCGGGAGCTCGATGCGCACGCGGTCACCCACGCGCGGGAAGAAGGTCTGCCCGGCCTGCTCAGCGTGAATCGACCACACGTCGATGGAGCCGAGATCCTCCGGCCGCTCGCCGAGCAGCTCGGCCTTGATGTCGATAGGCCGCGCGTCCAAAATGTCATTCGCCCGGGCAGGCGAGAGGAACTTGAGAGTTCGGAGCTGATAGACGGTCGCGCTGAAACTGGCGCCGAGTTCCACGGAGATCCGGTAGGCTTGGCCAGGGTCCAGCGCGTCGCGCGTGCGGGGCAGGTTCAACCGTCGGAGCGTGTGGTTCACGAGCTTCTGCGGCATCAGGAACTCAGCGGCGAAGGCCTGAGCAGCGATCTCCTGGTCGGCGTTCGGGTCATCGACGCGAACGATCGTGCTTTCGTCGTCGGTGCTCGCCTCGTGGCCGAGGACGTGGTGCCCGTATTCGTGGGCCGCCGTGAAGCGCTGGAGCGCCAGCGGGTGCTTGCTGTTGATGAGGATGCCCGGTGCCGCGTCGCCGGCTCGGTCGTAGAGACCGAGCAACCTGGGGAGGGGCTCGAAGAAGAGCCAGAGGCGCTCGCGTTCGATGATGCCGAAGACATCGATCGGCGCAGTGCGGTCGCAGTCGAGGCGCACGTGCTCCTTGATCGCGGCGCGGCGGCCTTCGGCTTGGACCCGCTGGCGGTGGGAGAGTCGAGCCATCCGGGTCAATCACTCTTCGACGTCGCGGGCGCGCGGCCAGCGCTGCGCAGGAATCGCGCGAACTGCACGACGCGATCGCGCTCGTCAGGAGTGAGGTCCTTGGTTGCGCGGAAGAGAGCGCGCGCGCCCTGGTCGCGAATCTCCTCGGGTTGCTCGGTCTCGATTCCCAGCAGACGGTCGACCGACGTCCGGTAGAGCGCTGCGAGATCGCGCAGCTCGAGACTACTGACCTTGCGTTTCCCCCCTTCCATCGCAGAGACCGAGGCTCGCGGAATGTCGAGCGTCTTCGCGACCTCCTCCTGGGAAAGCCCGAGAAACTCCCGCGCTTCGCGCAGGCGCGCGCCCAACGCCTTCTGATCGATCGGAGTGGGGTCGTTCGTGCTCACGGAGACCTCCTGGGTGTCAGTGGGGAAGCGGGCGTCGGCCCGCGACGACGACGGCGAACGCGTAGTCGCCGTCGTGCGAGAGACTCAGGGCGAAGTGCGACAGCCCGAGGGCGTCAGCACGTGCGCGGGCTCGCGCGCGAAGGAGGAGCGTGGGGGCCCCGGCCGCGTCACTGCGAATCTCGAGTTCGTGCCAGCCAACGCCACGGGCTCCCGTCCCCAAGACCTTTGTTGCGGCCTCCTTCGCGGCGAATCGAGCCGCCAGACTATCCGCGCGCCCCTCGCAGGCGGCAATTTCACCGGCGAGGAAAATGCGCTCGAGAAAGCGCCGCCCGCCGTGTTCGAGATGGCGTCGGAACCGAGGAAGGGCGACGGCATCGACGCCGATTGCGAAGCAGGCGGGGTCAAGCCGGAGGGCCGCCACCGTGCAGTCGAGGTGCACCTCGGCGATGTTCATCAGGCAGCCTCCTCTAGGCTGAGCGCATCGAGGCACGCCTGGTGGAGCCGCTTCACGTCGCTTGCCCCGCAGTCCAGTTTCGCGTGGGAGGAGACGCAGAGAAGCTCGCCGGGTGCGTACCCGGACTCATGCCCGATGAACCCCAGCAGCCGCCCCAGACCGACGTAATTCCCGTAGGCGCGGCTCAGGAAATAGTGGTTTCGATAGAGCGCTGTCATGTGGAGCGTTCCCGCCACCAAGCTCAAGCTCACGTGGCTCAGGCAGGGAAAGCCCTGCGGCCGCGCGTCGCGCTTGGCCTCGAAGAGGGCGAGTTCGTAGAGGCTGCCGTTCTGGTGCCCCTTCTCCCGGGCATGCCGCAGCTGGTCGATCACGCGTTCGAGCTGGTTGATCGGCTCCGGGTGCGAGGGGTAGTCGATCAGCCGGTCGAAGTAGCTCTCGCTTCGTCTCTTGCCGAGCCGCTTCTGCCGCCGGGCGACGCGCCGGCGGGCTTCGTAGAGCCGCGGCCGCGCGTCGGTGCGTCCTGGGCCGTAAAGCGCTGCCGGGAAGATCGTGTTCGCCACCGTGGTCACGCAGTGCAGTGGCGTCGACGGTCGGCTGCGGCGCTGGTCGTCGAGAAACGCGTCCAGCTGGTCCGTGACGGCCCTGCACTCGGTGAGCGGATCACGAATGGCAACGCTCAGGTTGACCAGCTCGCGACCCGGGGCCTCGAGGAGGGCGGCGATCACGCTGGTCCAAGCGCGTGCTGAGCGGTCGGCGTGGACGAAATGGCTCACAGGGTGCTCCTCTAATCAGCGTTGGTCTTCGGGTGCCAACCCGCGTGGACATGGCTTGCAAGCACGTCGACGGTGAGTGCGCTCGTACCAGAAATCTCCTCGACCTGCGGGATCTCGACAGAGTGCTTCTCCTCCATCGTGGCGATCACGCACTCGGCTTCCTGGGAGTCGATCCGGTGGCCCGGCGTGGCGAGTTCGCTTCGGAGATCCTCAAGCGAGATGTCGCGAAGGTCGGCGAGTTCTTCCAGGATCCGGTCTCGGCACCACTCGATGGAGATGGAGTGACCATCCATTCTTGAAATTCCGTCAGCGGTTCTCTCTTCTTGTCCTAAAATCCGACTTCGAAGGTAAGCCACGAGCGTCAGAAAATCAAGCGATCCTGACTGATGCTCGTCGCATAATCTATCCTGACGATACCACCCCCTGGGGGAATATTCGGAATTATCAGTTAGCGGCATTGGGTTGTGAGGCGTCGAGGCTGTTGCGGGCGGTTCAGGCAGGGAACATGAAGGTGCAATCGCATTCGGGGCTCCCACCACCGGAGCCTGCGGCATCGGACCGCTGCTACGGCGGCGGCTCGATCATCCCGAGCCAGCTGATCGACTTGGCGACGGTCTTGTCGCTAACGCCGAGCCGGTGCGCGATCACGCGATCGCTAAGACCAAGCTTACGAAGTTGCTGAGTTTTTTGTGCGATCCGCCGGTAGACGGGCGGGCCAGCGGTGTCGAGCAGGGCCACCTCGAATGGCACCTCCGCAGCGGTTCGAATACCTTGCGTCCGGGTCCCCAATGGGATTCGAACCCGTGTGGGCACTCCGGCAGCGACGTCCGTCCTCGGGACTGATCGGGAAGCGTGGCGCGCGGAACGAACCGCCTCGGGGACGCCGGTCTTCCGACCCAGAGCCCCGAGCGCGCTCAGCGCGCGGCCGTCGTCGGGAGCGACGGCGGGGCTGCGACGCGCGCTTCGAGCTCGCGGAGCTTCGCGGCGATGCCCGGGCCGAGGGCGATCTGCGGATTCGAGGGGGTGAGCTTTTGCGCGAGCTCGCGCGCGGCGATCGCGGCGCGGACGGACTCGAAGGCCGCCGGGAAGGCCGTGTCGCGCTGTAGCGCCTCGGCGAAAAAGGCGGGTCCGAAGTCGGTCATCTCGGCGTCGTCCGAGCAGCCGAAGGAGCGGCGGTCCGCGGAGCCGGCAGTAATCACGAGTGTGTCGTCCCCGCGCAGAGGCTCGAGGAAGGTGCCCGCATAGCAGGCCGAGACCACGATCACGCGGAAGCGGATCCCCGAGGCGTCGAGCTGCTCCGCGAGTCGGGCGGGAGTCAGGTCGTTGAGCGGAAGCGGTGGGAAGCGCACGACCAGGCGACCGCTGCTCCTGCCGTGTCCCGTGAGGAACAGGAAGAGCACGTCCTCCTCGGGGTCCATGCGCTCGCCGAGCGCGGCGAGCGCATCGCCCAGGTTGCTCGCGCTCGCGAGCGGTCGCAGGAAGGCGGTCTCCTCGCTGTTCACGAGCACGAGCGAACGGTCGCTCGTGCCGAAGCGCTCGTCGAAGAGCGACCGTACGAGGTCCACCTCGCGGCGGAACAGGCCCTGGGTGGCGTCGGCTGCGAAGCCCAGGAGGTAGAGGTCCGGCACTCCCGGTCGCTGCGGCGCCAGCGCGGCGGCCGCCGTCGATATGCCCGCCGCCTCGCCGTGGAGCAACGACTCGGCATCGATCGGCTCCTCGGCCACCAGGGTCTCGTCGCCCGCCTCGCTCTCCGTCGTCCACCAGAAGCCGTCGTCGATCGGCAGCTACGTCGCGAGCGCCCACGCGACGGTCGCGTAGAGGCCGCAGAGCGACGCGCTGCGCACCATGCGGAGCCCCGTGCAGACCTCGATCGCGCGCGCCGCGAGCGCGAGTCGCCAGAGGAAGAGCATCATCGCCACCGGGCCGAGGTCCGCCGTCGCGGAGCCTCCCGTCGCCGTCGCCGCCCCGCGCGCCGCGATCTCGAGCAGATCGCGCGCGGGAAGCCTGCCGACCAACGCTGCGGAGAGCGGCAGCACCGGCGCGGACCCTTCGACCTCGCGTGCTGCGAGCCAGGCGAGCTCGAGCGTGAGCAGGATCCAGAGGCACTGCCGGTCGAGCCCGTCGATCGAGAAGGTGCGCGGAGGCTCCGTCCCGAGCCAGCCGAGAGCGATCTCGAACGCGATGGCGAGCGCGACGAGCCCCGCGAGCCCCTCGTGGCCGATCGCGAAATCCGCGGCGCGGACCGGCCGCAGCAGCGCGAGGCGCGCGAGCGCGCGCAGGACCCGCGGCACGCTGCGGTCCTAGCGTCAGGCCGTCGCTGGTATCGCGGCAGGCGTTCGCGCCACCGTCGCCGCCCCGAGCAGCGCGCCGTCGCTCTGGATCGCCGCTGCGATCGCCTCGGGCGGGATCCCCTGGCGGGCCCCGCGGCAGCCCTGGACGATCCGCCAGAGCATGCTCGCAGCCATGCTCGAGACGAAGTCGACGACTACACCGACGAACACCCCACTCACCCGCACCGAGTTCATGGGGACCTCCCCGATCGGAGTCGGTTCCGAAGGCCCGGGCGCGAACCCGACGCCCCGGGGAGGGCGCAGGTCCGGCCGGGGCCGCGTTCTTCGACGCGCCCCTTGACCCGCGGGCCGTCCGGATGTTCCCATGCCCGCGAACCGTCCCGGAGCTCATCGGGCAAGCGGAGCTCATCGGGCAGGCAGACGCGCAGCGAGCCGCAGGCGAGCGAAGTTCATCAGGAGGTGAGGCATGGCCGAGACGCCGGCCCTCGAGGAGCTTGAGATCATCGACCCCGACCGCTACGCCGCGCACGGCTATCCGCACGCGGCGTGGGCCCGGCTGCGGCGGGAGGCGCCGGTGTTCCGCTGCGAGCGCGGGGCGCCGATCCCCTTCTGGGCGCTGACGGCGCACCGGGAGATCGTGGAGGTCTCGCGCCAGCCCGGGATCTTTGCCAACGGGCCGCGCACCGAGATCGTGGCGGCGGCCGACGCGCCCCAGGTCCACGGGCTCATCACGATGGATCCCCCCGAGCACGGCCGCTTCCGCAAGCTCGTGAGCCCGCGCTTCACG
>Ga0214473_10002556_pt1 | contig 22308 bp, 32 predicted proteins | sample RVTome_7_FD_203509 | JGI IMG/M metagenome (GOLD analysis project Ga0214473, IMG submission 203509) | Soil microbial communities from uranium-contaminated site in the Upper Colorado River Basin, Wyoming, United States - RVT98D197 | ecosystem: Environmental > Terrestrial > Soil > Contaminated >... | reverse complement strand
TGAAGTTTGTGGGAGGACAATAGAAAGTAAAATGTTTTAGGACTTATCAGTCATTCTTTACCTTTTCCGATCCCGGGTTTGGAACGGTTCTCATTCAATTTGGCATGATGGTAAATCAGAAGATTATACCGCAGAAAAGAATATTCCCCTCCCCTTCCCTCTTTACCCCGTTAGATAGCCAAAGGTCTTCTAATGGGGTTTACTATTGTGAACGTCCTAAATAAGTTCTCATTCCATGGTGTCATTACAAACCCTTCGCTTAATGTCAATCCACAGGGTCCTCCCAATGACTACTTTATTAAACCCGTCATTATAATAAAGCCGGACTACCACTGCTTCTTAAATTTTTGTGGCCGACGAGTTTGATGAGTACTTCCTGTAATCGTTACCGACATAATTTACATAAATAGTGCAGATTTCAACCCGTAAGAGTTATTCTCCAGACCTATAGGAATTTGGTTTGTAGGCCCAAAACGGTGTCCTATTAAACGGGAATCAAGAGTTTAGTTCTTGAAAAGGAACTTAACTATTTATCTTGACTTTCATCAGGGAAAAATGTCCTTATCAGTTTCAATATCTCACAAAAAGAAGTCTGACCTGGGCTGTATCGCCTTTGGTGGGAAAAGTTCCTGCAGTTCGTTGGTTCGCCCAGCAGAGCGGTTTTCGATAAACCGTCCTACCTCCAATTGCTTGGCGCTTGTTGGTACGGAGTCTACTAAAAAACCTTTTGCTCATTTTTCGCCAAATATGCTATAAGTATTTTTAGTAGAATGGAGGACGAGATTATGAAAATTAATTACAAAGGGTTTTTCAGGGAAAGGATACGCAAAAATCCGATCACCATCAATCCCAATGCATCTTTTTTCGAAGCTCGAAACCTCATCCAGGAGAAGGGCGTCCGGCATTTACCGGTAGTCGACGAGAACAATGGACTACTTGGAATCGTTACAGAAAGCGATATTCGGAAAGCCGGCCCTTCGGATGTGGATATGCTCAGCATTAAAGAGGTCCCTTATCTTTTAAGAAATTTGAAAGTCTCAGGGTTTATGACCCCAAAGGAAAAATTAGTCACGATTACTCCCGACACGCTTATCGAAGAAGCAGCCCAACTGATGCATGACCATAAGATAGGATGCCTTCCTGTTGTTGAAGGAGAAAAACTGTATGGAATCTTTACGGAAACTGATGCCATGGATCATTTCGTGGATATATTTGGTCTCAAACAGCGGGGTACCCGTTTGACCGTCGCTCTTGAAGATAAACCTGGTATGATGCTTGGGGTGTTTGAAATTTTCAAAAAGCACAATGTGAGTGTTACCAGTATGGTATCGCCCTCTTTTATGGTGGAGGGGATGAGGATTGCTGCCATCCGGATTGGAACGGAAGAATACGAACCTATCGTTAAAGATTTAGAAAAAGCCGGCTATAAGGTGTTATCGATAGGCAAATGGCATTCCGTACATATGGTTCCTCAAATCAAAAAAATTCTTTATGCCACGGATCTTAGTAAAAATTCTGCATACGCCTTTTTTTATGCAGTTGATATGGCCAAAGAGCATAACTCAACCATTATCATCTTGCACAGCATCGAGCCTATTCGTCATATCTACGATGAAGGAGGTATGGCTTTAGAAGACGTGCTGAAGAAAGCCAAAAAACAGGAACAGGAGATGGATATTGAGGAAATCAAAAAACGCCTCCAAGAATTTTGTGAGAAAACAGAGACTCAAATTGGTCCTCCATGCGTTGGACTTGTATCCAAAATCCTCGTTCCATTGGGCCACCCGGAAGAAGAGATTTTGAAGGCAGCGGATGATGAAGGTTGCGATGCAATTGTCCTTGGAACTCATGGAAAGGGGTTTTTGAGGCAGACCTTTCTTGGAAGTGTAGCTGGGTCAGTATTGCAACGGAGCCGAAAGCCGGTCTTCGTTATTCCCTTGCCTTCTGAGAAAACCAATATTGATTGGGATAAAATCTGATAGGTTTATATCTTCAATCGTAAAGGGCAGGGTCAATTCGACTCTGCCTTTTTTGTTTATTTCCTTCGGTAATCATCGACTCCAAGTTTAACTTAGCACTCCAGGTTAGTAGGTGTTATTCGCATCCCCCAGAGGAGGCCATATAATAATAGTTGACTGAAGTCGCTATTTTCCAAAATCTGCCTCAATGCAACATTCCAAGTGGCAATCCTTAAAAACGGAAACCGTGATCCTCCTCCCAAAAGAGTATTGTTTGGGTTTGGCCCAAAGCTTTTATTATTACTGTGGAAGGGATTTGACGACGTCACGATGGATGAGCATATTTAGATTGAAATTCACCGAGTGATCGTTTTCTCTGAAAGGGAGGATAGCAATGGTAAATAACGAGACGTTTCCCCAATACGGTATCTCTGGTAGGCTGCATATAGTGGAGGTTGCAAAATGTATAGCATGGATGTTGGTAATCCTGCTCTGCGTCGGTGCACCAGTGGCATGGGGGCACGGCGAAGATGATACACCACAAGGTGCCCCACCCGAAAGGCTTGGCGAGGTGAACTTCCCCGTATCATGCAATGCAACGGCACAGAGGGAGTTCAATCGGGCGATGGCGTTGTTCTACTCTTTCTGGTTCGAACCGGCCAAGAAATCCTTTGCCAAAGTCCTGGAGCACGATCCCGAATGCGGTATGGCACACTGGGGTATCGCTATAATGTCGATGGGCAACCCCTTCGGTTGGCCGCCCAATCTCAACGCGCTGAAGGCGGCTGCGGCTGCCATGGCGGAGGCTCAGCGTGTCGGTGCCAAGAGTGAGCGAGAACGTGACTACATCGCCGCGCTGGGCGCGTTCTTCAAGGATTGGGAGACCACGGAATACAGGCCCAGGGCTGTGGCCTTCGAGAAGGCTATGGAAGGTGTAGCGACACGCTATCCGCAGGATGATGAAGCGCAGATCCTCTACGCACTTGTGCTCAACATCACAGCATTGCCTACTGATAAGACCTCCGCCAACCCGCTCAAGGCGGCGGGCATCTTGGAGCCGTTGTTCAAAAAATACCCCAATCATCCAGGTATTGCCCATTACTTGATCCATACTTACGATTATGCAGAGTTGGCCGAAAAAGGGCTTCCGGCCGCGCGTGCTTACGCCGGTATTGCGCCCTCGGTTCCGCACGCACTGCACATGCCTTCCCACATTTTCTCCCGCGTCGGCCTGTGGCGGGAAATGGTGGAGGGCAACCGGGCTTCCTACCTTGCCGCGAAGGCCGAACTCAAGGAGACCACCCTCGGTATCGGTACCTACGACGCCCTGCACGCTATGGATTACATGGTGTTCGGCCATCTGCAGCAGGCACAGGACAAAGCAGCCAGGATACTGGCAGATGAAGTCGCGGCGATTCGCAAGGTGAATGTGGAAAGCTTCGTTGCCGCCTACGCCTTTGCGGCAATTCCGTCCCGCCTCGCGCTGGAGCAGAGGAACTGGAAAAAGGCCGCGGAATTGAAGCTCTCTCCGAGTGATCTCGCATGGAACAAATTTCCCCAGGCGGAAGCGGTCCTCGTTTTTGCCCGCGGCCTAGGCGCGGCACGCACCGGCGCTGTGCAGGCAGCGCGCAAAGACGTCGAGCGCCTACAGACGCTAAAGGATACGATGACGACCGCCAAGATGGGCTACTGGGCGGGGCAGATGGACTTTCAGATTAAGACGGTTAAAGCCTGGATTGCGCTCGCAGAAAAGCGGAATGCCGAAGCGGTACAGTTGATGCGCGTCGCTGCCGAAAGCGAGGAGGCCAGCGACAAGCATCCGGTCACGCCGGGGAACGTCGTGCCCTGTCGGGAGTTGCTTGGTGAAATGCTGATGGCGCTCAATCAGCCGGCCCAAGCGTTCGCCGAGTTCGAGCGATCTCTCATGCGCGATCCCAATCGGTTTTGGGGCATCTTTGGCGCTGCCCGCGCAGCGGAAGTCTCAGGCAACGGCAAAGCAGCCAGAGGATATTACGCGAAGCTACAAGCCCTGACCGCCGATCGCGATACCGAGCGCCCGGAACTCACACACGCCAAGGCATTCTTGGCTATGCAATGAACGTAATTGATCGGTCATCGCGCTTCAGGGGACGCACCAACAACCCCCAGGCCTCTGAGCTAGACGCCACTTTGTAAATAATGCAGAGAGTGATTATGTTTATTACATAAGATGACAAATGAAAAAAAAGCAAGAAAGGAGGGATAGTTATGACAACTTCAACAGGGAACCAATTGGCTCAAGGCATCAGCCAAAGGATCGAAGAACTGAAGAATGTATGTCAAGGGCTTGATGAGAGCACAGCTTCCCGCGCGCCCGATGGACGATGGTCCCCGAAAGAGATCCTTTCCCACCTTTGGGGACCCGAAGGATCTGGTCACCTACCGATCCTTGAGGCCTTTCTCGACCCGGATACCCCCAGGATCGACATTGAACCTGAGAATCCTTTTTTCTCTGAGAAGCGTACTCGGATGACCTTTACTCAACTCCTCTCAGAAGTCGAACGGGAGTACGACCGTATCTCTAAGTTTGCTGCAGGCTTATCTGGGGAACAGCTCGACAGAAAGGCACATATTCCCATGCTCAAAGACTCGCCATTAGGAGAATATCCGACACTGGAAGGCTTGATCGGGGGCTTGGGAGAGTTTCATGTTCAATTTCATATCAACCATATGCGTGAGATCCTGCAGGGTCTGGGAGTGCCGGTAAATCCTATGATGGAAAAAGAAAAGAAGCAGGAAGGCAAGATGGACATGCAGGCGATGATGGAAGTGTACAAGAAGCTGGCGACCCCGGGTGCCCCCCACAAGCTGCTTGCAAACATGGCGGGAAGTTGGAACACCAAGATCAAGTCCTGGATGGAACCCAACAAGCCTCCCATGGAATCTACAGGCACCTGCGAACAGAAAATGATCCTTGGTGGACGCTTCCTACAGCAGGAATTTACAGGTGACATGATGGGGAGTACGTTCATCGGCATCGGTGTCACCGGGTATGACAACCATACCAAGAAGTATGTGTCGACCTGGATTGATTCCATGGGCACAGCCATCCTTTTTTTTGAAGGGACTGCCAGCGCTGATGGCAAGACCATTACACAGGAAAGTCGTTACGATGACCCCATCAAAGGTCCTATGAAGTGGCGTTCGGTGACCAAGATCGTGGATGACAATACCCACGTGTTTGAAATGTACGGGACCGACAAGAGGGGCAAAGAAGAGAAGATGATGGAGATTACCTACACTCGGAAGCAATAATGAGGGAGGTCGGGTTCCGTGCCGCAGCATAACTCGGGCCGTTATGCGCTTGATGGATGACGGAGGCTAAGTGATCTGCGATGGCTGAAGACGCAGCCAAAGGAGGACTTAGATGAAATATGTAGATGGATATGTTTTACCCGTACCGAAGAAAAAACTGCCGACCTACCGACGCATGGCACAGAAGGCAGGAAAAATCTGGCGGGAACACGGCGCCCTGGAGTACCGGGAATGCGTCGGTGACGACCTCAACGTGAAGATGGGGACGCCGTTTCCGCGTATGACGAAGCTCAAGCCCGGCGAGACGGTTATTTTCGCCTGGGTGGTGTTCAAGTCGCGCGCGCATCGTGACCGCGTAAACGCCAAGGTGATGAAGGATCCGCGCCTGGCAAATGATGGATGCGAATCGATGCCCTTCGATGTCAAGCGCATGGTCTACGGCGGTTTCAAGATTCTGGTCGACGCCTAACGTGCAATGCGCTGCCAGATGTCAGTGTCGGATGCCCGAGTTACAAAAAAGGAGGAACCGCATGGTCGCAAAAAAAAGTTCTAAAAAAGAGCCGCCGGAGCGGGAACTCGTCATCACCCGCATCTTCGATGCGCCGCGTGCGCTGGTGTGGAAAGCGTGGACGGAGCCGAAGCACTTCATGCTCTGGTGGGGACCGAAAGGTTTCGCGACCCCTTTCTGCAAGATTGATCTGCGTGTGGGCGGTGTCTATCACAACTGCATGCGCTCGCCTGAGGGGAAGGACTATTGGAGCACAGGCGTTTATCGCGAAATCGTTCCGCTGGAGCGGATTGTCTGCACGGATTCATTTGCGGATGAGGAAGGCAACGTAGTCCCGGCTACGTATTACGGCATGAGTGCAGACTTCCCTCTGGAAATGCTGGTGACAGTTACGTTCGAAGAAATCGAAGGCAAGACGAAGCTCACCCTGCAGCACGCCCTCGGATCTGTGCCGGCCTCGGAGCGCGATTTGTGCCAGCAGGGCTGGAACGAATCCTTCGACAAACTCGCCGGTTACCTGGCGAAGGCCTGAGTTCCATCACGAAAGGGACACTATGAATATCAAGAGATTCTACACGGCGCGATGATTTCTGTCGGAAATCCTCGATTCTTAAAGCGTGCCTCGATTGCGGATAAGTAGGTGTTTTTCACACTTTCCTTTATTGTGGACTCATTCGTACTCTCCAATTCTCATTGACGTCCCTTTCAGAATTGAGTACACTTGAAACCGACGCCATCCGTTGGCAGGTTAATTCTTTAAGGGACTCCCGGCATGGATGAGAATACCATCGTGGAGCAGCTTGAGGAACTAATAGAGAGATTTGGGGTACAGATCCGCCATGAACCCATAAAGCAAGATGAAGATTTAGTCTATGTAGTAGGGGGTTTGTGCCTCTTAAAAGGAGAGTTCGTTCTAATAGTCAATTCCAAAGCTGCAATCAGAGATAAAATTAGAGTTTTAGGCATAGCGCTAAAGCAATTAGACCACGAGAAGATTTATATGCTACCAGTTCTCAGGGAATTGTTGGAAGGGATACCTGAACAAAGACGGTTCAAGATGAGCGGTAAGCATGGGATGAAAGTTAATGATCCCCTTTGAAATATTCCCGTTTGCCAAAGTAAAATTGCACGAGGGATTACTTTCTCCCCGTCATCCCCCACTTTGCCTACCCGTCCCAGCCAGACGATTCTCCAGAATCACCTCATCAACGATTTCTCCGCACTGGATGCATCTCCATCCCAAAAAGTTCTCACCGGGACCATAGAATCTTTCGTAGACCATTACACTACCGCAGCGATGACATTTCATGCGTCACTCCTATATTGATTTTTCCTCCAATAAAAAAGTGATTTGTAAAATTTAATGACTGAATTGTCAAATTTTTTTGAAATCAACTAATCGCCCCTTCAATTCTCATTGACACCCTGTATCTAATTTAATAGACTTCAATTAAAATTTAGGTTACACAACAATCCATAAGGTGGCTGGATGATTTGAAGATGTTCAGACATATTCCCTTTATATCATCCAAGGCTGCGAGCAAAGTACGAAAGGAGGACATGATGGCTAAATTGAGTAACGAAATGAAGGGCATGTTTGAACGGCAGTTAGCTGTTATTGCAACGGCAAGTAAAGATGGAACCCCTAATGTTGGGCCCAAGGGCTCCATGTATGTTTTTGATGGCGAAACGCTTGTCTACTCGGAAGGCACAAGCGAAAAAACGCTTAGAAACCTCCAGGAAAACCCAAAAGTAGCAGTCATGGTGGCGGATAGGGAGAAGGCAGATGGCTATCAGGTCAAGGGGGCAGTAGAAATATTGAGCAGCGGAGACTTCTTTGAACAAGTAGCCAAGAGGCAGGAGCAAAGAAAAAGGCCCCGGCCTAAATATGTGGTAAAGATTAGAATCGAGGAAATATACTCTGTTAAACCGGGCATGACAGCAAAGAAAATTGTTTAGAAGCCGTGTTGGTTTTTCAGGATATTGACCATATTATGAATATTTACTTTCTAATTCTCCTCTGAGTTCCGAAGAACTGAGTGGGTGGAAAAATGTTTCCCCTATCCTCATTTATTGTTACCTTAATATAATAAATATCTTTGTTACTTAAACTATTACCCAAAACTGTTTCCACCCAATTCATGACCGACTTTTCGGTTATTCTTGCAGGGTCTTTTCTCCTTTCTGGGAGTATTCCTACTAACTCGCTCCCCTTTACTGTGTCACGCAAGTAAAATTCATAGGCTATCATGCCTAATTTCTCTCTATCTGGTTGATAGAAAATATACCGAAAAAAAAGGGCAGACCCTTTATCGCCTGCCCTTTTTAATTAAATTGTTTATTTATTTTTTAAACTTTTTCCTGAATCCCCAGAGACCAAGTAGACCAGAACCAAGAAGGAGTATGGTGGAGGGTTCGGGCACAGGGGTTTGAAGTGTGGCGTACGCTATAGCCCTATTCTCAACATTAGAATGACCTTGCTCTGTTCCAGAGAAATCGTCCCTGTCAAAGTTAAAGCTAAGAGCCCGGAAGTAAAAAAGCATTCCCGGTTCGAGGATTCCATCGGGAACTTCAAAAATTGGTGTTCCCAGAAGATCAGATTGGAAGATGTTGACCATCGAGGCGTCGAAAATATCAACCGAGTAGTCGCGCCTGAGTCTGTCGCTATCAGGGCTGGGATCTGGGTCGGTAAAGGTGAAAACGGTTAAATCATCGCTGAAGACCAGATTGGTCGGGATGGGAATAACCTCAAACTTGTCGAGGTTGTGACTTATACTTACGTCGCTCTGCGAACTTGTATTGGTTACCGTAAACGTATAGGTTCCTGTTACATTTGGGAAATCGCTAGTAGTGATTGGGGGAAGTGTGGTGAACTCTGCTCCGCCAATGATAGGGAAAACAGCATTTAGGGGCACGTTTCGAGGGTCTGGAGAATAGGGAGGATTTGAATTGCTTGAATCAACAGTGGCACCGGAGCCAGGACCCGTCAGAGCAGGAACCCCTCCGGAGTCTGTTGCCGTCACTGTTAAATTCAATCTCAATCCAATAATTCCAAAGATATCATCGGCCGGCCGGTTATCAATGAACGCCCAATCTTTAGTAATAATCGGGTCAGCATGGGTAGGGATGGGAAGAATTAGCAGCAGCGAGAAAATAGCAACACAAACCATAATAATTCGATACATAGATAACACCCCCTTACTATTTGTTTTTCAACTGTTAATGAAATTTAAGTCACAATAAAAATAAAATTCAAGCGGCGTTTATTGGGTGCTACCACCACCTTTCCAAATGAATGTTAAGTAATTAGGATAGATTGTAGGATCTTAGAATATTTCAATAAAAAATTGAGCAATTTTCATACCAATTCTTAGTACCATTATAACCTTATGTTGCTATTCATCTTTTTCTATCCGCCAACATTATAACGGGAATGCAAAGCGTAAGGTTTCTCGACAAGGGTTTTTATGGTAGTGGCTTAACCAGAAGATTTTATGGGTAAAATTGCGTATTATAAAGGTTGTAAACTTTTATTACAATTTCTTCATTTTTTACTGATTTCGGATTGAAGTCTTCTATTTCAAGGGTTGAATTTAAAAACTGGACTTCAGGAAGTACTCTTCGGGGACTATAAAGGAAGAAGTCGCAATAATGGCTGGGAGTGCCCTTTTGGCTAAACCCCGCCATCCGAAGCAATAAAGCTCATCTCCTCACGGTCCGACAATCCTTTGTATCGGTAAGGTCCCCGGCTGCATCCGGTTATCTGGCAGAAAAGTATTCCTCCTCTGAGGTTTTTGTGGTATATAAAGGCAACGAATATTAACGATATTCAATCCATGAAATCTAAAAGGAGAAGGTCTCATGAAGGATGATCCTAAGTTGCAGATGAACGACGACTTTCAAGACGACAGTACCTACTCACCCAAGCGCAGACCAATGAGATCCGGTAATAGCAGATTCCTACAAATACTATTAGGAAGTCTGCTTATTTTGATTTTTCTCGGAGGCATTCTTTACTTCCTCGGTAAACGAACCACCGGCGGCGAGGCAAGCCCTTTGCAGTTAAGGGTGGCCGCTCTGGAGCAGAAGATGGCTGGGCTTGAAAAACAACTGGCGGAGCTTCAGGGGAAAATTACCCCTTCAGGGTCAGACCCAGCTCTTCTTCAGCGGGTGGACGCTCTTACCCAGAGAGTAGAGTCACTGGAAAAACAGAAACAGCCAACAACCAAATCAAAAGCAATGCCATCTCCTCCCTCAAAACCGGCAGTCTCGACCGAAAAACAATACCACACGGTTCGGAAAGGAGAAACTCTTTACTGGATAAGCAAAAAATACGGAATCACCGTGGAGGAACTCCAAAAACTGAACAACCTGTCTGCAGGCCAACCGATTCGTACCGGGCAAAAGCTCCTGGTTTCAACCGGACGTTAGTCATTATGACAAAATGGGGACACATCTCCATTTAGTCATCGTATCCACCTAACACTTCGAATGTCTTTGTTAAAAATGGGAGGTGCCTTATTTTCTCAAAGGCTATCTCAGGGTTAACGACTCGTCTACCTATCCAACCTTCCCCTCCTGTTTTGATCTCCACCATCACTGCCATTCCTGTAGCGAGTGGAACTTGTTTGTCTTTAACCCGAATGTTAAACCGTTTGAGTATCATTTTAATCTTGTAAATTTAAAAAACATAATTTCTCATAAAGCCAATTTCTCTATTTCACTACAACTATTCACTCCTATATAGTTTAGTAAGCTGATGATTTCTGATTAAAAGAGAGGGTAAAACCTAAGTCAAACCCAAGTTGTTACCTCGATATAACGGTGTATTCGATGGGCCCGGAACGTCTCTTTAGATAATTTTCCTCCTCAGGGTATCTTCTAATTCTTTCCGATACTATTTGATTTTTAAATGGAACCAATCATTCAATGACTGAGCAAAGCCTGACAACATCCAGAATTATCGATTTCGGCAAAATGAACCTTTTCGACTTTTTCTCAATCCACTCTTCTCATCACAGCCATTCTTGAAGTTCCCAATGTACTCGAGCGTTGAGAGTCAAAAGTCCCTTTAAGGGTCCCATCTTTCTGGATTTCAAAAGTATAATAAATGGGTATCGATTCTGAGAGAATAGCGAAATAATCTTTTGACGGGGAAACGAAAGGACCATCTGGATTCACTACAGAATTTATCACCCATTCAATTCTCGGTTTTTCTCCGGGAATAACATTCGCCTTCTTAGAAAACTGCAAATCCTTTGATTCATATCTAACTTCTGCAACCTCTAATTCTAAATTGATGTTCGGAATAGTCAGAGTAAAACCGTAATCTTTTATGTTATCCCAAAAACCTTCCCACTTCCCTACAAAACCCGATATTTCAGGAGGAAGATTGGAAGGCAATGGTGGCCGTTTTTCTATAACCTTTTTCTGAGGCTCCATCTCTTTTTTCGTATTTCCCAGAATCGTAACCGAATAACCTACATGTACTCCACGAATGATTGAGTACTCCACTTTTACTTTGTCTCCCACAGCAGGGATACGGTTTGGATAAACTGTCCTCCTTCCCACCCTTAACTGAACAACCCCACCCTCATCACTTTTTACCACTAACTTTCTCCCATGAAATTCAGTAATGATGCCGGTCAAAATAGAATAGCTCTGGGCTTGAGCTTCAATATGCAGGAGTATAAAAATGATGAATATGACAAAAGATGCTCTTTTCATTTCTCCCGGCCTCTTATTCACAACTTAATTCTGGAGTGACAGATGGTAACCAAATAACCCACGTCTTCTATTACCCACCATAAATGGTTTGCTTTTATTGGGTATGTCGCCTCATGTAATATTTTTATCAAAACATTTTTAATTCGTCAAACATATAAGGTGGTTGAATTAGGCATGAAAGGCAGGCACCTAAATTCATAGATTATGGTTTGAAATGTTGCATAATAGAGTGAAAATTAAAAATCGCTCTTACAGCTTACTCCTCGGAAACAATAAAGGCAGAACCATTTCTGATCCTGCCTTTGCCCTCCTCAGAATAAATATGGGTTTACTTTGGAATTTCCTTCTGGATCATAGAGAACGGAATAGGCTGCAAATCCCTACCCGTATTCTCATTTATTGTTACTTGAATGAAGAAAATATCTCTTGTACTTAAGGTATTACCAAAATATTTTTCACCCCAATTTATAATCGATTCTTTAGTTATGGATGCTGGATTCTTTCTCCTTTCTGGGAGTAAACCAATAAACTGGAGCCCCTTTATTGGGTCTCGCAAGTAAAATTCATAAGCCTCCATTCTCTGTTCCCCCCACCTGCTCTCTTCCAAAGATTAAAATTACCTTCTCAATAGCGCTTGCTACCCTAAAGGCCCTCTCTTTCCCGATTCTCTTTTTGAGCCAGTAATAAAGGGATAGGTTTTTGTTAATCAGGAAACTCCTCATTCATATCTCCGTTGTTTGTGAATATGGATTTATTGAAAGATTATTGTATGATTATTGACATCCAGATTAACCCAAAGGAGTCTGCCATTATTATCTAATGTTACCTTCTTGAAATAGATGCTCTTGTTATCCACATTATCACCTAATAGCATTCTTCCCCAACTCATGACAGAGTCCTCCGTTATTCTTGTTGGGTTCTTTCTTCTCTCTGGAAGAACACCAATAAAATCATATCCGTTTATTTTATCAAATGTGTATAACTCGTAAGCCAACATATGTTTAGTGTTGAATGCATAAACCTATACATTGTAATTTTCCAGCATATTCCATACCAAGTTAGGCAATTCTATAAGCCCTCAAAAACATATGGTATTTATCAAATACGGATATTTCTAAAACAGGTCAGAATGTAAGGTTTGCCAACAAGAGTTTTATGGTGGAAGCCTAATAATATGATTTAATTAGGGAACTTACTCATCCTTGAAAGTGTAAAATTTCTTGACAATTTCCTTGTATATTCATTGACTTCCCCAAACATCTCTGATAAGTTCATACACAGACTGAGGCCCTCTAACACTAACCTTTAACCCAAGGAGGGGTATGAATAAGGAGTCAATTTAGGACCCCATTTCTGAAAAGGAATGGGGGTTTTTATTAATTGTACTTGAATTTAGAGAGGAGAGACCATTTGTGAAGGTGAAAAATATTGGAAAAGGAGAAGGAGTTTTTCGTTTAATCATTGGAGTTATATTGATCATCGTTGCTTTTTTCATTTCGGGAGTTTTTCAGTGGATTCTCGGATTAGTCGGGGTAATAGTAATCCTTACGGCCATATTTGGATACTGACCCTGAAAAGAATTCATGCTGAAGGTCTTCAGCAAATAATGCAGAGAATTTGCTCGTAATCCACGATAAGAAATTGGCTGAACGATTTATTAAGAATTGGCAGGAGCACGCTCAACATTCGGAAGTGTATGGGGGGAGAGAGGGAGGTAAAGGGTTTACAGGGAGAATAAGGAGAACAAGAGGGAATTATGGGTAAAATAACAAAGATTTCATCAAATTGTTCTTTTAGCTGGGAAAAATTAAAGGAGATGAAGAATAATAAAATCGAATTTTGGGCAGCGGATGGCCTTAACCTATTGCGAATAGTTGATATTGATGAAAAGGAAAAAAGTTTTTATGTGATTAATCAGTTAGGGAAAATAACATGGCCCTTTAAATATAAGAAGTTGGAAGAGATTCACAATAAAATTCATAATGGAGAAATAATTCTGCTTTCACATGAAATTGATAAATTGATTCCAACATGGGGGAACTATATTGCTGGCCTATTGAAGTATCTTGGTTGCGATAAAGTTTAACTTTTATCGTGGTTCTATGGAGGTCTATAATGGCAATCCCCCTTGCCCCCAAACAAATCGTTTCCTTTGAAGAACTCCTCATGTCCCAAGTAGCCCAGCAGGAAGCACCCCCCGGGTTGTTTATTGAGAAAGGAATATTCAACAAGGAGGATCTTTTCGAATTGGTAAAGGTTGTTAACAGGGAGATAAAGAGAAAACGAAATGGAAATTAAATAGGATAGAGGTGGAAAATGGTTGAGAAAAAAGAGAAAGAAATCATTGGTTATTACACAGATGATGGAAATATTTACTGCGTAGAGTGCATTAATAAAGATAATGAAATAATGGAAAAAATTGAAAAAGCTATTACAGAGGAGGATTCAGAAGAAAGTCTGTATTTTTGTGAAGGATGTGATAAGGAAATCAAGTGATAGGACAAAGACACCTCATCAAGCTTACCGCGTTAATTTCAGTTCTGTTCGGAATCATCCTACCTCTTATCTTGTGGATTAAGGACTCTACTTATATAGCTATCTTCTTCACTTCGATTTGGGTTCTCTGCTCACTTATCTTACTTGGGTATGTCTTTCTGGTTAAAGGAAGACGCAATAGGAGCACATCAGAAATAATGAAAGAGAAGGACTCTTTCCCTCCACATTTAATGCAAGAATGGGAAGCCCCTTGGGAAATTGCAGCTGTGAAACATAAGGGTCCAAGGGTGGGGGATCCCAACTGGAATTGAGATGAGAAATAAAACATCAAGAATACCAGAAGAAGTCCTTAAGGAAATCTTCCCTAAAAAGCTTAACAGGTGTGAAGCATCGGAAAAGGTGCATACCCAACTGAAAAAAATGATCCTTTCTGGAAAACTGAAGAAAGGGAAAAGGTTATCTTATGATGGGATAGTTCAAGACTTCAATGTGAGTAGAGGAATTGCCCATAAGATAATTTCTCAGTTAAAGAAAGAAGGGTTCATAATTTCTAAGGATAAGGTCGGGTTATTTGTTGCCTGACCTTTATGAGAAGTACGTTTCTGTCAACGGATGATACTTGATTTCGGTTGACAAGGAGGAGGCGCAAGAATGGATATTTTTGATGCCATTAGTCAAAGAAGTAGTGTGAGAGCTTACAAAGCAACGGATGTCGAAGAGGATAAACTGAGAAAGATACTGGAGGCAGCAAGACTATCCCCTTCTGCCAGTAACCGCCAGGACTGGAAATTTATCATCGTTAGGAACAAGGAAACAAAGAAAAAACTGGCGAGAGCTGCCTTCGGACAGTCTTTTATTGGGGAAGCACCTATTGTCATTGTTGCTTGCGGGACGGAACCTAAAACATTCATGGCCTGTGGTCAACCCGCTTATACGGTGGATGTATCCATTGCCTTTACCCACATGATCCTACAGGCTTATGAACTGGGTTTGGGAACTTGTTGGATCGGAGCTTTCGAGGAGGATGAGGTCAAAAAAATTCTAAATATCCCAAAAGAGGTTCGGGTTGTGGCTATGACCCCATTAGGATACCCAAATCAACCTCCCTCGCAAAAGTTCAGAAAGAGCCTAAATGAGATAGTTTGCTATGAGAAGTATGAATAAAAAGGAGCCGTTGGTTTGGAACCAATCCCTGAACCAATCGTGGAAAAAACATGGCAGGAAGTTGCTGGTTTACGTCCTGATAGAGCAAAGAAAGAAATGATGAAGGTTGGCAACAGCCAGCCAGAGCTCTTGGCCTTCGTGACGGAATCGTCCAAGGAAATGGGTCAGGAAGTGAGGGAGCTTGCGATCTATATGTTTCTTGTGGTCTACCGGATGTTTCAAGAGGCCCACGGGAAGATCAAAAAGATTTCTTCGGAGGAGATTATTGAGTGCTATGAACATAGTTTTCCAACAAAAAAAGGGGTTACTCTATTGCTTCCGGAGACCCTGCTGATATATTATATCAGAAAGTCAGTACTCTCATACAATCAGGCACCCCTTAAGGTCCAAGAAATGTTAAGGAAAATAAAAGTGACCAGTACCCAGTGACCTGTAGTAAGTAGCGAGTGGCAAGAGACCAGAAGATTAAATTTTTGAGACAGATTATTCCACAGATCACAAATAGAGAAAGGGGGTAACAGTGATGAAGAAAGTAAGTCTTTTGCTGGCAACCATGATGATCGTAGGGACGTTGAGCTTTGCCGGGTGCGGTGGTGGAGGTGCAGAGCTAAGGACACAGACCTATACCAAAACCTTAGGTCGTGAATTGATGGATCTCCATGATTCTTATAAAAAGGGAATTATTACAGAGAAAGATTATAATGAAGCAAAGAAAAAGCTATTGGAGCAGAGGACGAAATAAGTGGGGATTTGGTAATGGCTAAGGTAAGGATGCCGATTTCTTAACCTTTACCTTAATCCAGACATTATTTGCATAGTCCGCGGAGGACTAAATGGACAAAATCATGTCAATGGGAAGGAGGATGAATGATGAAGTCTCTAAAATTCGTTGTTTTGGTTTTGATTTTATTATGGATGACAACTTGGACCGTCTCGATTATTGGTTGTGGCGGAGGGGGGGCAAATGTAAGGCAGGACACTTACACAACAACCTTAGGACAGGAATTGCAAGATCTTGAGGAAGCTTATAAAACCGGAATTATCACTGAAAAAGAATACAATCAGGCGAAAGATAAATTGATTAAACAGAGGACTAAAAAATAACTGAGGATTAGATTGAGCTATGCCGAGAGAGGTTGCATAAAAAACAAAGCTTCGGGGTCAGCCTTTGATATGGGACAAAACCATTAACTGATAGCGGTAGCTCATAGTAGGTAGAGAAACCTGGTGTCATCCATAAAAAGTTGGCCCTATACAAGCGGCAAATAAAGTTGGCCGTGTCATACTTGATTACTCAATTTCGAATAATAAATGTGAGCCCTAAGTAACTCCAGCGGTAGCTATCAGCCACCGCTGACCAAAGTCGTTATACTAGATTTCAATCGGAAATCTTCAGCCCTTGACGTATACCAATCCTCATTCTTTGTAGGTGATATTCACACCCACTTTCTTGAAGACCCATTCCTGAAAGCATTACAAAACAATAAAATTGACATTAAAATCTTAATCGGTTATTTTTTATAGTATAATTTCCACTAAAAATATTTAAAATTTCCCCTCACCCTCCCCCTCTCCCCAAAAGGGAGAGGGAGGAGAGAGGCCGGAGTAGAAGCATGGATTCTTTTTTATCAAGTCAAATCTTTTTTAATATTTCTATGGCGCTCTATCTCATCTGTTTTTTAGGGTACCTCATCTTTACAACCTCACGAAATAAAGTAATCGGGACCCTCTCCACCTCCATCTTGGTTATCGGACTTGTCATCCACTCCGTAGGCCTTGTCGTCCGCTGGTTGGAAACTCATCAGACCGGTTATGGCTATGTCCCCTTATCCAATATGTATGAATCTCTGATCTTCTTCTCCTGGACCATTGTCTTGATCTATCTGATTCTCGAATTTAAATACCGGCAGAAGATCATAGGAGTTTTTGTCACTCCCTTTGCCTTCCTGACGATTGCCCTGACCTCCATCATCCCTGGCATTGACGCCAAGATCACCCCCCTGATGCCCGCCCTCCAGAGCAATTGGCTGACGATCCATGTGACTACCTGTTTTTTTGGATATGCTTCATTTGCCGTATCTTTTGGAATCAGCATCTTCTATTTAATTCAGGATAGAAAAAATGGACAAAAGGGAAAAGGCTCAAAGTGGTTGCCTTCGACCTCTGTCCTGGATGAAATTAATTACAAATCCATTGTCATCGGATTCCCCATGTTGACCCTGGGAATCATTACAGGGGCTGCTTGGGCTAATTATGCTTGGGGAAGCTATTGGAGCTGGGACCCGAAAGAGACCTGGTCTCTGATCACCTGGTTTGTTTATGCTGCTTTTTTACATGCTCGACTTACAAGAGATTGGAGGGGAAGGAAGGCAGCCATTCTGTCGATTGTTGGATTTGTTGCGGTCTTATTCACCTATTTTGGTGTCAACTACATTATTTCAGGGCTCCATAGTTATGCCTGATAACTTGGAAAATAGAAGTCAATAGTCCAAAGGTAACGGTAAGGATGCCTGTATCGTTAAAAGGTAACGATGTTCGTCATAGAAATTTTTAACCCTAACCCTTTGACGATATACGAAACGGGCCTCTTAGCCTTTACCTGTTTAAGAACCCATTTATAACCGATAGAGCTCCTCATCATACATATGAACCCAGTTCTTCTTTAGCACCTGAATCGCCTCCTCCATTTTATCCACGCCTACAATGAGAACCGTCTTTTCCCCTGTTCCAAGGCAGGTATAGAGATAATTGACATTAATGGAAAGTTCTTTGAGAGGTTTTAAAACTGCATTCAAGCCTCCCGGATGATTAGGGGTCTCTACCGCTAACACATCTGTAATCTTTATTGAATAACCGTGACTTTTTAATACATTGGCTGCTTTATCCGGATCGTTCGCCACAAATCGAATAGCGCTGATATCTGCGGTATCAGCGACACTTAAGGCAATGATGTTGATCCCGTTTTCACCTAAATATTCGCTTACTTCAGAGAGTTTTCCAGGTACATTTTCTAAACTGACAGAAATCTGTTTGACCGGCATCGACTTTTCCTCCTATTTCTAAAACATGGTATCATTCCAGATAATTGTATCCCAATAATAGAGCAGCTTTATTGGATTTGAAAATCGTTGGATTTTTGTGGCCGAAGGTATCCCTCAAAGCTTGGGTCATCGTATCTAATGAGACCACCGCAGTTTTTTTAATAAATGCGCCTAACATAATGATATTCGACACTTTATTGACGGGCAGTTGTTTGGCTAAGTCATTCACTGGAATTTCATAAATTTCTAAATCCCCGCGAATGGGTCTTGACTCGATCATGCTTGAATTTAAAAAGATCGTCCCTCCGGATTGAACCTGATTCTGATAACAAAATAAAGAAGGGTTATTCATCAGAACCGCATACTCTGGTTCTGAAGCCACTGGGGAGGCAATCTCCTCTGTGGAGATGACGACGGTACAATTTGCTGTGCCCCCCCTCACCTCGGCACCATAGGAAGGTAAGCAAGTGACATGCTTCTCCTCAACCATTCCGGCTGTCGCCAGGAGGTAACCCATCATGATCACCCCCTGTCCACCGAACCCAGAAAAAATTGTCTTAATGAGCATCTTTTTTATCTCCAGTGATATCTTTTAAAACTCCAAGAGGGAAATGGGCAGCCATCACCTCGTCGATCCATTTGCAGGCTTCAAGGGTGTCCATCTTCCAGTTGGTGGGGCAGGGAGATAAGACCTCAATGAGTGAAAATCCATACCCTTCCAGTTGAACACGGAAGGCCTTCGCAATCGCCTTTTTCGTCTTCAAAATATTCGCAGGGCTATTGACGGCTGTCCTTTCAATATAGGCACTGCCCTTCGCCACAGCGAGCATTTCACTGAGATTGATCGGAAACCCATCCCTTTTCTCGTTCCTCCCTCCCGGTGAAGTGGTAGTTTTCTGACCCAAGATCGTCGTCGGGGCCATCTGCCCACCTGTCATTCCATAGACGCCATTGTTAACAAAAATGGTGGTGAAGTTCTCTCCTCGAGCCGCTGCATGAATGGTCTCGGCTGTCCCAATGGCAGCAATATCTCCATCCCCCTGGTAGGTAAAAACGACCTTATCCGGCTGCGCCCTCTTCATTCCTGTGGCCAATGCCGCCGCTCTTCCATGGGATGCCTCTCCCATATCAATGTCAAAATAAAAGTATGCCAATACCGCACATCCTGCTGGAGGAATACCGATAATTCTTTCTTGGAGGTTCATCTCATCGATCACCTCTCCAATGATTCGATGCAGGAGGCTATGGCCGCATCCTGGACAATAGTGAAAGGGGGTTTTTTTTAGAGATTTGGGTCTGGAGAATACCTTTTTCATCATGATTATCCTAATCTCTTTTGATAATAGTAACTGGAGATGACTCTCGATATCTCTAACGGTGTGAGAATAATGCCTCCCGGCCTCCCATAAAAATGGACCTCTCCGTCTCCTTCGAGTGCTAATTTCACATCCTCTAACATCTGTCCCATGTTCATTTCAAATACAAAGAAGTGCCTTACTTTTTTCGTTAATTCCTTGATGGCCTTATAGGGAAAAGGCCAAAGGGAGATGGGTCGGATAAGCCCTACTTTCAGCCCCTCCTCTCTCATCCTCTTGATCGCTCCCTTTGCAATTCTGGCTGCGATCCCAAAAGCAACAACCATTAATTTGGCATCATCCGCAAAGGAGGTTTCCCATCTTATCTCTTCTTTGGTAATCCTTTCATATTTCCTCATCAGTTTCCAGTTATGTTCCTCTTCCTCAAAGGGGTCTAAAATGAGTGATCGAAGAAATCGGCTTGGCCTTCCTTTGGCGCCTGTCAGGGTCCAATCTTTGTGAGGCAATTTCTTTATCTGAACCTCAGGGGGTAATTCAACAGGTTCCATCATCTGTCCGAGCATCCCATCTCCAAGGATAATCACAGGGGTCCTGTATTTATCAGCGAGGTCGAATGCTTTATAAGTTAAATTGGCAAGTTCCTGGCATGAGTTTGGGCCAAGGACGATATTGCGGTAATCCCCATGGCCTCCACCCCTTGTCGCCTGAAAATAATCGGATTGGGATGGAGCGATATTTCCCAGGCCTGGCCCCCCTCGGCTCATATTGACAATGACAGCCGGTAACTCTAAAGCAGAGAGGAAAGAAATGCCTTCTTGTTTAAGGCTAATTCCAGGACCTGAAGAGGAAGTCATCACCCTCCCTCCAGCCATGCTGGCACCGATGACCATATGGATTGAGGCGACCTCGCTTTCTGCCTGGATAAAGACCCCCCCATCCACTTTGGAGAGTCTCTCCGACATATACTCGGGGATTTCATTTTGAGGGGTGATAGGGTATCCAAAATAAAAACGGCACCCCGCTCTTACAGCGGTTTCTGCGACGACATGATTTCCGCGCATTAAAACCTTAGGCACGATATACCTCAATGGCAATTTCTGGGCAGATGATGGCACAGAGACCGCATCCCGTGCATTTTCTGCCCTCTTTCTTTAAATGCTTTTCAATAAAAATAGCGGAGTAATAACCCTTTTGATTCATCCGGTCACAAGATTCGATCAATCGGTGGGGGCAAACAGAAATACATAATTTACAGTCCTTACACAATTCTGAATCGATTTCGATCATCCCCGTTGCCAAAATCTACCTCCAAAATTATTCATGACCGGTACGTTACCCTTCGAATGAATAAAATAGTCTTTGGGTTATGGCTAGGAAGCCCGTTTGGTTTAGGGGCAAAGGGTTAAGGCTAAAGATTAAGACTAACGACATTACCCATAGACAAAACTGGCATCTTTACCTTTACCTATAAACACCTAACTAATCTAAAATCTTGACCTACGAAATATTTTATTATAAAGTTTAATATCTTTAAAATCAATGCCTTCAGAGGTTGTGATGGAAGCTTCATTAAAACTCCTGGATAAGGAGCCAAAACGGTTGATTATGATTGGAGGAAAAGGAGGTGTGGGAAAGACCACCTGTGCCTCTGCCATTGCCCTCCATTTCTCCCTCCAGGGGAAAAAAACGTTGATCATCTCAAGCGATCCTACCCCTTCCCTTTCAGACATTTTTGAGATGGAGATCGGCGATCAAGAGACCCCCATAAAAAATACGAAGGATCTATATGGAATTGAGATCAGTTCAGATGTAGTTTTGAAAAAATGGAAGGAGCGATTTGGTCCAGAGATCTATGAAGTGCTTTCATCTTTTACCTCACTCGATTACGATTTTGTAGATTATATTGGAGGAGCACCCGGAATTGAAGAAGAATACATGCTCAGTTATATTTTAGACATGGTCGAGAGTTCCCAGTATGATCTGGTCGTCTGGGATACAGCTCCTGCCGGTCATACTCTGAGACTTTTACACCTCCCGCAGCTATTTCTAAAGCACCTTGAAGCTGCAACAAAATTCTATATGAATCTATATAGTTATTTTGAAAAGTTAAAGGAAAGTGTGAAGTTAAGAAAAGGCAAGCGATCTTTACTGGAAATCATCAGTGGATGGGAGGATTTGGCGGAAAAGGTGGTCAATTTCATCCGTGACCCTCAAAAATCTGATTTCATTATTGTGACCATACCTGAAGCCCTTGGTGTAAAACAGACAGAAAGGATCATTAAAGATTTCGATGAATATGAACTTAGGGTCAACCATTTGATTGTTAATTATGTGATCCAAGAGGCGGACTGCAATTTTCATAAAATCAGGAAAGAGATGCAACAGCATTACATCCAGATCTTGAAGAATCAATATTCCAATCGGATTGGATTGATCGAGCTCCCCCTCATGCCCCAAGAGGTTAAAGGAGTGGAGCGGATTAATAAAATATCGGAGATCCTCTTTAAGCCATCATAAACTTTCAAGGAGGTGTAGAAATGACCGTTCTTTCCAGCAGAGCCAAAAGTTTAAAACTCTCCCCTACCCTTGCCATCAATGCCAAAGCCAAATCAATGCAGGCTCAGGGCATTCATGTCATCAGTTTTGGTGCAGGGGAGCCAGATTTTGATACCCCCGAGAACATCAAAGAGGCTGCCAAACAAGCGATTGATGACGGCTTCACAAAATATACTCCTGTTGGGGGCATTGACGATTTAAAAGACGCAATCATTAAAAAATTCCAGAGGGATAATCAATTAACTTAT
>Ga0214473_10002555_pt1 | contig 22312 bp, 15 predicted proteins | sample RVTome_7_FD_203509 | JGI IMG/M metagenome (GOLD analysis project Ga0214473, IMG submission 203509) | Soil microbial communities from uranium-contaminated site in the Upper Colorado River Basin, Wyoming, United States - RVT98D197 | ecosystem: Environmental > Terrestrial > Soil > Contaminated >... | reverse complement strand
TTTCCGAACCCGCTGAGGGTGCTGTACATCCTGCTCACGGCACTCAGTTGCCGGGTGGCGGGCGCCTGTTCCGGGACATCGGTCGCCGCGGTCTCTCTGCTTTCGGGGATCGCGCTGGTCCTGCTCACGCTCGTGATGGCTTGGAGGATGTTCGGCGAACGCGTCGCGCTCCTGTCGGGCCTGCTCATCGCCTTCTCCCCCCTTCAGCTCGCGCTGAGCCGCAGGGCGTGGCAGGACGGCTTCTTCTCGCTGACCGTGCTCCTGGCCCTTTGGGCCTTCTGGGAGCGATCCAGAAGCCCTAGGCGGGAATGGGACGTCCTGCTGGGTGGCGCCCTCCTGACCGCGCTCCTGACCAAAGAATCGGCGCTCATCTTCCTCCTCGGCTTCCTGGGGGTGCTCCTCTACACACGGCTGTCGGACAATGTCCCGATCGCCCGTTCCACCCTCTGGGCGCTTCTCCTGCCACTGCCCCTGGCGATCGCCGTCATCCTGGCCCTCATCCCCGATCCCTCACTCCTCATCAGGGTCTACAGAGGGTGGCTGGCGGCTGTGGAGAAGGGAGAGTTCGCCATCGCCTATTCACGGGGCCCGTGGTTTCGGTACCTCATCGACTTTCTCCTCCTCTCCCCCCCGACCACCCTGCTGGCCATCGGCTACTACTTCATGTCGAGTGCGGAACAGGGGGACCGATTCCTTGGCCGTTCCACACTGATCCTGTTCGCGGTGTTCAGCCTCCTCACGCTCAAGAACGTCCGGTACGTCAGCTTTCTCGACATCCCAATCCGCATTCTCGCCGCCCTTACGCTCACCGCGTTCTCTCAGCGGCCCCCCTTCGCATGGGCAGGATGGCGAGTGGCTGTCGTCGGAGTGACCCTTCTCGCCGCATACGATCTCTCAATGTTCCATGCCATCTTCGTGAGCGGCGGAATCTACGACCCGGTCACCGAAAACCTGGCCAAGGCGGAGCACCTGATCCCGTGACCGCGTTGCGCCACGTGGCTTGACCTCTGATGATCGGCCAAGAGCGGGTGGTGGTCGTCCTGCCGGCGTATAACGCCGCGAAGACCCTGGAGCAGACCTACCGTGAGATTCCGATGGGCGTCGTTGACGAGGTGATCCTCGTCGATGACGCCAGCCATGACGACACGGCGGAGCTGGCCCGCCGACTGGGCATCTTGACCGTTGTCCACGAGCAGAACCGCGGCTATGGGGCGAATCAGAAGACCTGCTATCAGGAGGCCCTTCGGCGGGGTGGCGACATCGTCATCATGCTTCACCCGGACTATCAATACTCGCCGAAACTGATCACGGCCATGGCCTCGATGCTGGAGGTCGGCCTCTACGATCTGGTGCTGGGTTCCAGAATCCTGGGGGTCGGGGCGTTGGCGGGCGGGATGCCTCTCTATAAGTACCTGGCCAATCGGATATTGACCTTCATCGAGAATCTGGTCCTCGGCCTGAAGCTCTCCGAATACCACACGGGGTACCGCGGCTTCAGGCGCGAGGTGCTCGCGCGGCTCCCGATCGGCGAGAACTCCGACGACTTCGTCTTCGACAACGAGATCCTGGCCCAGGCGGCGGTCTTCGGTTTCCGGATCGGCGAGCTGTCGTGCCCAGCCCGCTACTTCGCGGATGCCTCTTCGATCAACTTTCGCCGCAGCATCGTCTATGGCCTGGGCGTCCTCTGGACCTGCCTGCGGGTCCTCGTCCACAGATGGGGAATCCGGAACCTCCCCCTCTTTTCGGAAACCGGGAGGAAGCTCTTGGAGGAGCATCGGGGAGCACGGCAGCAGCGAGCGAGTTGAGCCGACCGGGGACCGCTGAACCCATGGGGTGCCGTTACGCGGTATGATGGCCTGGTGCTTCCAGCATGCTCCAGTGGACCTACCGAGAATTCGATTTCAGTCTCGCGGCCTCTTCCAGTTCCCGTTGGGCATCCTCTCGCCGTCCCTGACGCCGATAGACGAGGGCCAGGTTTTCTCTGATATAGAAGAGGTGGGGGGTCGCCTGCCTGGCTGCCTCCAGGATCGTCTGGGCCTCAGTGAGGTAGCCGAGCTTGAAGAAGCCCTCCGCAAGCTCATTGGTTTCCCTTGGCCCAAAGGGGCCGCGCGCGGCCACCTCGCGAAACTCCAGTAGCGCCTCCTCGGGCTGCCCCTGCTGTAGGGCGATAAAGCCCAGATTCACATGCGCCCGGCCATAGAACACATCCCCGCGCTCGACCCGTCGGTAGACCTGGACCGCCTCGTCGATCCGTCCCTGCCTCTGCAACACCCTGCCCAGGCCAACGAGTGCCCTCCCGAAGCCGGGATAGATCTCCAGGCTTCGCTCGAACTCCTTCCTCGCGCCTGAAAGATCGCCACGAACCAGCAAGCTGCTCCCGAAGTACGCGTGAGCGGTTGTGCTGTTTGGACTGGCTCGCGCCGCGGCGCTGACAATCGCGGCATTGTTGTGCCAGTCACGATTCCGGACGACCGTCCGCGCTCCGTAACCAAGGAACAGCATCCCGAAAGCCGCGAAACCCAGCAGGCTCCAGCGCGGGCGGGCGGCCACGGTCGTCACCGCAACCCCGAGGAGGAGACAGAGGCCAAGGGAGGGGAGGTAGAGCAACCGCTCCCCCATGATCGTTCCTATCGGAAACAGGAGGTTCGAGACAGGGAGGATTGTGACGGCGAAGATCGCGACGCCGAGACCGATGGTCGGATCGCGGCGCCAGTTCACGGCAGCGAGGAAACACAGCACCATGAGCGCAAGGAGCGCGGCCAGGACGGCCGGCTCAAAGAGCGAGCGGCTGACCGGGATCTGGTTGTAGGAGTAGTCCGACGAAAGACGGACCGGGAAGAGAAAAAGCCAGAGGTATCTGCCCAGGACCTTGATCGCGGTGAGGACCCGCGTCCAGAGATCGGCGTGGGCCAGCGGATTATTCACCCACGGAGTCGTCGAGGTCAGCACCTGGCCGAGCGCCAGGAACCGAACCAGGAGAAATCCGGCAAGCGGGGGAAGGTACCAGATGTAGGCGGTCCGCGATCGTTCCTGGATGATCCAGCGCAGCGGCAGGCTCCTCTGGGACGCGCGAAGCAGGTCGGACAGGACAAGGAGCGCAGGCAAGACGACAGCATGCTCCTTGGAGAACAGGGCCAGCGCAAAGGCCGCGAGAGAGCCAATCAGCCATCGGGTCTTTGCGGGGTTGGCTCTCTGTTCCCACTTCAGATACCACCACCAGCTCAGGAACAGGAAGGTGTTCGCCAGCAGCTCGGACCGCCCCACGGTGTTCGCGACCGCCTCGGTGTGGATCGGGTGGAGGGCGAAGACGGCCGCAGCCACCAGAGCCAGCCCCGGCGCCTTGAACAGCGCCGCGATGATGCGATAGACAAGGGCGCTGTTGCCCGCATGGAGCAGGACATTGACCAGGTGGTAGGTGAGCGGGCGAACGCCCGCCACGGCGTAGTTCACTGCGAATGAGAAGATGGTCAGCGGGCGATAGAGCGGCTCACGCCCCCGCCACGGCCAATTTCCTTCAGCGAAGATGTCGCGCAGGTTCGAGAGGTGCCGGATCTGCGGGTTGTCCTGGATGAGGCGAATGTCGTCGGAGGCGAACCCGTTCCAGAGCGAGTTCACGAATGCCAGGAAGGCGAGGGCCGCAACAATCAGTCCCGCAACGAGGTCGATGCGCCGGCGCGGCAGCCAGGAGGTCAGCGGATCGGGAGACCCCTGAAACGTCGGCCCCGTCGGAGCCCCACCGACCCCACCAACTGCGGTCGAGAGCTCCCGTTGCCCCGCGGGCTTGGGCCGGCCCTGATGTCGGGATGCGCCCTGAACGGGCTTACGTGTCACCTTCTACCCTTACGAGGCATGCCGCCGAATGGGTGCGCCGGGGAACCGTTTGGCTCCATTCCACGAGCTCAGCCAGGGATTGTGTCCCATACCGATGGGCGGATCGGCCTGCGGGACCAGCCTTTGGTGCGGTGTCGGAGCCGGTGACGCACATTCGCACGCCCGACTCCCACACGGAGCGCAAGATGAGCGCACATTCGACACGATTGGTGTATGATTATCCGATCATCGCGTTCACTGAGCAACGCCCGACTCCGGGAAGGGGGCGCCGCCACGGCGGAAGGAAATCACACTGCACACCTCACCGTCAAGGCGAATTTCGTGTTGCCTGCGCCCGCTCGTCCAGGAGGCCTTCCCGATGGACGCGCTCGATCGGTGACGCGACCATAGGCCAGAGGGCCAGAACGGTGCCCTCGTCGGCCGACGAGCGTGAACAGCCCGTGCGCGCGCCACGGGATGAAATGGACGTTCTCAGTGGCTCTACGGGCGTGTGCCGCTGTTCCGCCGACACGGCTATCTGATCGCGGCCGTCGCGCGGAAACCGGCAGAAGGAGCCATCGCTCGGCAAATCGCCACTTGATCTCATTCACGTTGAGTGGTACTGTCACATCTCCGTTTCTCTTCTGAGCGAGGGTAGTCAACATCGCGCAAAGAGTCCACATGACCCACCGCTGGCTGAATGACCTGCCCGTCTTAGCTCGGCTGAGCCGCGATTTTCCTCGCTTCCTCCGAACCCCGCTCACTGTGGAGCAGGCTGCCGCGATCGTTCGGCGGCAGCTTGAGAGCCGGGAGGAGCGGTTCCTCCAGATTGCACGGCAGACTATCTATGGTCATTCACGGAGCCCCTACCTTCATCTCTTGCGGGCGGCAGGGTGTGAGTTTGGCGATCTGCAGGCCCTAGTGGCCACGAAGGGCTTAGAGGGGGCGCTCTCGGAACTCGTCGAGGCTGGTGTCTTCGTCACCTTCGATGAGTTCAAAGGACGGAAGGAGATCGTTCGAGGGGGGCGACATTTCGACGTGCTCGAAGCGGACTTCGACAATGCCTGCATTTCGGCTCACTTCGAGGCACAGAGCGGGGGGACCAGGAGCGCCGGCACGGCGGTGAAAATGGCATTTCCGTTCATCGCGGATCTTGCTGCCAATACGGCTCTGGCTCTTCGCGCGCACGGTCTTTCCCAACACGACCATGCGACGTGGCTCAACGCCGGAGTGACCCCAATGTTGATCTACACGAAGCTGGGGAGCCCGCCGACCGCATGGTTTTATCAGTTGAGGCCCCTCCCGGCAAAGATATATGCCGGCTCCCGATATCTGGCCGTCGTTGGGGGGTTGTTCGGCCATCGCCTCCCCACCCCGGTGTTCGTGGACCTTCAGGATCCCGGCCGAATGGCCATATGGCTGGCCGCCTGTCTGAAGCAGGGCAAGCGCATGTGTGTCACCACCTACGCAAGTTCCGCTGTCCGCATCTGTGTTGCGGCTGAAGAGCAAGGGATTCCCCTTGAAGGCGTCTCCTTCATCACGCTCGGCGAGCCATTCACGGAGGCCAAGCAACAGGCGGTCGAGGCGGTCGGCGCGCGCGCGCTCGTCCGCTACGCCTTTACCGAGGCCGGCATCATCGGCTACGGCTGCGCTGATCCTCGCCTGTCCGACGATCTCCACTTCTCCAGCAACTGTTACGGCCTGATCCAGCGCCAGAGGGGTGTAGGCGACTCCGGCCTTTCCGTGGACGCCTTCCTATTTACCTCGCTCCTCCCTTCAGCACCAAAGATTCTTCTGAACGTCGAGAGTGGGGACTATGGGATGCTCACACAAAGGTCGTGTGGCTGCGGCCTTGAGGCCTGGGGATTGACGACCCACCTGGAACAGATCAGAAGCTTTGAAAAGCTGAGCGGTGAGGGGATGACCTTTGTCCAGACAGAATTTCTGCAGGTGTTAGAGGAGACCCTGCCAGCCCACTTTGGGGGCACGAGCGCCGACTATCAAGTGCTGGAAGAAGAGGGGCGGCACGGCATCCTGAAACTGCTCCTGGTGGTGAGCCCGCGGGTCGGCCCGGTCGATGAGGACAAGGTCCGACAGAGATTTCTGGAGGAGTTGGGACGAGACGGTGGGGTCGGGCGACACAACGCAGAGGTTTGGCGACGAGCAGGAACGGTGCAGGTCAAGCGTCAGTGGCCCGTCGCCACGAAGGCCGGCAAGATCCTTCCGTTTCACCTTATCAGGGGTTGAGGGGCCATCTCCAGGACGCCCCAACACACGGATGGAGCGCGGATCACGATCTGTTCACTCGGGATCGCCACAACGCGTGGCAGATGACCCGCGCGACAAGGAAGGTGTCCCGGAGAGGGTGAAATGACGAGGCCGCACTCGTGCTCTCGGAGTAAATCGTGGCGATCGGCACCGACGAGATCCGAAATCCCAGCCGCGATGCGAGAATCAGCATCTGGGTCTCTGTCTCGTAGCGCCCTGGATGGAGGAAGGGGACGAGACGTTCCAGCGCCCTGCGAGAGATCAGACGAAACCCGGACTGGCTGTCGGTTAGGGATTGACGGCAGAGTCTAGAGATGAGGCGGGTGCTACAGCGGTTTGCCAGCCGCCTTCTGAGGGGCATCGATGTCCAGGGACCTGCCCTCGCCCCGATGATCAGGTCACCGGTCCCGGCTGAGTAGGCGGCCAGGAGACTGGGGATCTCACCAGGGTCATGCTGACCGTCGCCGTCCAGGGTCACGACGACCTCGATCCCCTGTTCTCCCAATGCCCTCGAAAACCCCTCCAGCAGGGCAAACCCTTTTCCACGATTCCTATCAAACGCCACCAACTCGGCCCCGATCTTCCTGATGCAGTCCCGCGTATCGTCGGTGGAGCCGTCGTCGATGGCGATGAGACGTTGGACATAACTCTTTGTCTTCTCAATGACGGGGATGCAGCGAGCGCCGACGTTGTAGCAAGGGATGATTGCGCAGACGGTCACCTGGCCCGCTCGGCCACCGGGCCGGTCATTCCGAGCCGGGCGAGACCTTCCCGCGCAAGCGCGAAGTTCGAATCGATCTGAAGGGAGCGCCCCCACGCGCGGCGAGCCGCTTCGCGATCACCCTTGTTGTAGGCTACCAGGCCGATGGCATAATGAATCAGTGGGTTGCGAGGATCGAACCGAAGCGCTTCTTGAAATTCAACTGCCGCCTTGTCCAAGCGCCCCTCGTTCCCGTAGGCAGTCCCAAGGTCATAATGGGCTTTGGCCGAGCGGGGGTCCGCCCGCACCGTGCGCTCCAGCTCTTCAAGGGCGGGCTGGGGCCTCGGCGCAGAGGCGAGCTGCGCCAGGTTCTTCTTGATCTCTTCAGAGCCTGGTCTGAATTCCAAGGCCCTGCGGAACGCCGCCTCAGCCTCCTTGAAGCGTCCCAAGCGAGTATAGGCGATCCCGAGATTGTTCTGGGCTTCCGCGTAGCTCGGCACCAGCGTGACCGCGTGCTCGAACTGCTGCGCGGCCTCTGAATACCGTTTCATTCGGAGGAATGCGATCCCCAGATGATTCCGGCTCAGCCACGAGGTCGGGTCGATCCTGAGCGCTTCCTGAAACTCCTTGACCGCTTGCTCCACCTGTCCTGAGCGCGCATAGGCCAGGCCGAGTTTGTTCCTGACCTCGACGTTCAAGGGGATCCCTGCCAGGGCCCGTTGGTAGGCGCCGATCGCTTGCAGATCCTGTCCCGCCTTGAAGAGCCGCTCGCCCAACGTGATATCGGCGACGATGGAAGGGGGCAAGAAATCGGATGCCTGCTCGAACTCAGTGATCGCTTTCTCCTCTTGACCCATCTGCATATAGATCTGGCCAAGGGCGAGATGGAGGAGGCCCGACCCTGGACGGAATACCAGAGCGATACGGTACTGCTCAATCGCCTCTTCAAGGCGTCCCATCTTTCGATAGACCGACCCGAGGCCAAGGTAGTGCTTGTAAGCGCCGGGAGCCAACCTGATCGCCGTCTTGAATGCCTCGATCGCCCGCTCGTACTGGTTTCTCTCCATGAGGGCCAAGCCAAGGTTTTCGTACATGCGCGAGCTCTCTGGAGAGGCCTTGAGGGTCAATTCATAAAAGGTGACTTCGTCCTTCCAATCGAGATTACGGCGGATCGAGAGACCCCCGAAGAGAAGGATGACCGCCACCAGGGGGGCTGTCACCAGCCATCCCCGTCCCTGCCGCTCCAACGTCTCGACGCCTAGAGCCACGGTCAGGAAGAGGCCGATGGCGGGCAGGTACATCCAATGTTCTGCCATTTCGGCATTCAACGGGATAAGGTTCGAGATCGGCAGAAAGGCGATGAAGAACCACAGGAGACCGAAGGTGATCGACCGGTTTCTCCTGAATGCCCAGGCTCCGAGTCCGGCCAGGAGCATCAAGAGCGCCGCCGCGCCCAGGATCGGCCATTCGAAAAGAGACGAAGGAATCGTGACCGTCCGCTCCATATGCAGATTCCGTGGCGCCACGAGGAGGAGGAGGTATTCCCCGAACACCTTGAGGACCAACAGGCCCCTCTCAAAAAGGCTCGTTCGCGAGACCTCGGAAGAGAAGCCGCGCAGACCCACGGAGAGGTGCCTCACGAGCCCATAGAGCGCGAGGACTCCAAGATAGGGGAGATAGCGTCGCCGCAGCCTGGCGAGCAGGTCAGACCGGGAACGGGGCTGGTCGAACAGGAGGTCGTAGAGGATCAGGAGGGCGGGGAAGACCATCGCCATTTCCTTCGAGAGGAGGGCGACGGCAAACGCGGCAAGGGAACCGACCCTCCACGGGACGTCTCGCGGCGCAGCCTGTGCGTTGATGTAGAGGAGCAGGGACAGGAGGCCGAAGCCGACGGCCAGCGAGTCGGCTCTGCCGGAGACATAGGCCACGGCCTCAGTCTGGAGAGGGTGCACCGCAAACAGGAGGCCGGCGATCATGGCGGTTCGCCATGCCGCCACACGGGCGACAAACATGTAGACCAGGATCGTACAGCCGAGATGAAGGAGGAGGTTGGTTAGGTGGTAGCCGAACGGCCGGAGCCCCCAGAGACGATAATCAATCATGAAGGTCAGGGTCTGGACCGGCCTATAGAAGATCGCTTCGTGCCCTGCTCCGCCAAACAGGTTGGTCGTAAATACTTTAGGGAGAAACCTCCACTCCCGGATGAAGCGGTTATCGTTCACCAGGGCACGATCATCCCAGACAAATCCGTTGACCAAGCTGTTGGCGTACACCACCGCACATGCGATGGCTAAGATGAAAAACGGGAATCTCCGATCGTTCACCAGGGTTCTGAATGCCATCCGACTGTTCCCCTACCTCGTCAATGAACGCCGATCGGCGCGAGGGACAGCGCCATATGGTCGCAGAGGCGTCCTCGAGGGCACAGCGCCACGAAACGCCCAGGCCCGGAGGGCAAGGAAATTGAAGATGAACATCGCCCCCTCCGCGACAAGCTTCGCCGACACCGGCCCGAGCTGCACCACCTCGTGAAAGAACGACAGCAGGCCGGAGGAGCCGCAATAGCTGAAAAGGTACACGATCGCAAATCGCCTCAGGTCGGGCCAACGGCCGGCCGGGCCTCGATGGCCAAAGGTCCATGCCCTGTTCAGGGTGAAGTTGACCATTCCGCCCAATCCCCGGGAAACGGAGTGGGCAAAAAGGTACCAGACGTTCAACCAGACGGAGAGCAAGAAGAAGACGGTGAGGTCCAGGCAGGCCGCAAGAGCCCCGACGACACCGTATCGAAGAAAGGAACGAAGGCGACCTTGCCGGACGCTGAACACGCTTCCGATCCCGATCCTCTCAGGACTCGTCGCGGAGGCGCGACCTCTCGAGGAGGGGTTCATTGCAAGAGGGCTGATGGGTAACCACGAAGAGCGGCCTCCGCGGCGGCCCGTACGCCTTGATCATTCTTCTCCACCATTACAAGGCCGAGTTTCCACAAGTCATACCGTCCCTGCTTGCGGTATTGGCTAAACGTGAGATAATTGTAGAAGGCCTTCACGGCTTGATCGCTTCCCTGCGCGGCCAGACAAATCCCCATCCGATACCACGCCACTACCTTCCGCGGGTTCAGCCCGAGCGACCGCCGGAAATGAACCAGTGCCTCCGGACAACGGCCCGTTCGTGCCTCCACCCACCCAAGATGATACATGGCTTCGGCGGATTGCGGGTTCAGCGCCGACGCCTCGGCAAATGCCTGATGGGCGGCGGGCCAATTGCGAGGTATCGCTTTGAGTCCACGTGAGTCCGCATCTCTGGCGCGAGCAGCGTCCTGGATCGAATCCAGTCCGGCGGCCCGAACGATCTGGTTAGCCCGGTCGATGGCCGCTGCGTGCTGCTCCAGCACCCTCACCCCACGCTCCGGATCGTCTGGATAGTGTCTCACTGCGTCGGCATTCAGCAGCAAGTGCTCAACAAGCTCCGGGATCACTTCCCGCGCGAAGGATTTCGCGAACTGCAGATTTGCTTCCGCGTACTGCTTCCCGTCCCGGTAATAGACATCGGTCCAGCAGATCCAAGGGGCGGAAACCCCCTCCGTCCCGAAGGGCTTGGTCACCAACAGCTCGTCCGGCGTACTTCCGTCGAGATCCCGCCAGGCGACGGACACGTGCGGGCCACCGAATGCCTGCCATCTCAACTGCCCATCGTCATACCACACGAGGAGATGGTGTTGGGTCCCATCCTCCTGAGAACCATCGGCGGTCAGAAGCAGACTCGGCAGGCCACCGCGCCTGACATCGCGCACGTCGGCCACGTGATACTCGTTGACCTCAAATCCATCGAGCGGTTTGAAAGGTTGGTAGGTGCCGTCTCGCTTCTCCAATATCGTCACGGCGAAATCATCTGTTTTCACCTTGCCGCCGGCCGATCTCAGGGACGCCGGCACAATGAGTAGCTCATCGACGCCATCGCCGGTCAGATCGACCCGGTAAAGACTGAAGGATCCGGATGCCTCCGCGGCGGTCTCGAAAAGACGCCCCGCCTCCCGGAGCTGGACGAACCTTCCTTCCTTGCGGTTCCAGATTACCACCCCTGAATCGTCCCACACGGCGCCGGCAAGCGCATCAGGCACACGATAGGCCGCGCCACCGTTCATCGTAACCTTGCTCCACAGAGGGCGGATGGGTAACCTCTGGGGCTCCTCCGCAGAGCACGTCGCCCCGATGATGACCGAGGTTACTGCCGCGAACATGATGCCCATGACCAGCGGATGCCTATGCCTCATCTCCCCACACCTCCATCGGTCACACGAAGAGTGCGGGCCGCCGAGCCGGCCGTCCCGCCGCGCGAGACCACCGAATGCAGCCGCCTCCTCCTCGCCATGTCGTGTTGGTACGATACTTCGTGGCGATCTCGACTCCTTGACCACGTCATGCCGCATAGCGTGCAGCATCGTGGCTTTCCAAGTTACCCCGATCACGATCCCAAGTCAAGCTCCCCTTAGGCGGTGTTCCGTAACAGCCCTCCCTAGGGCGGCCCTCCCCACGAGTCATGTCACCAGGGGTCACCAGCCATTCGAATTCGACGCCTCGCGTGGGCCGATACCGAACGGCTTGTGCCCGGCACTAGTGCCGTTCCAATTAACTTCGCGTAGCGGCCAGGCTTCACCCCAGGGCGCTCCCGGTCCGAGATCCCGGGACGGGCTCCCGGACCGGGACGACGTACCAGATTGTACGCCGGGTACCCGCGCAGTGGGTGCGGCCCTGGGGTCCGCGTCTTGCTATGCTCGTTTCTTGGTCCGGCACAGTGTCCTACCAAATTAGGGCGAGTTGGAGGAGCACTGGCTGCTGTTGCCCGTGACCAGCGAAGACGCGGTGATGCCTTGCCATCACGGGGCTTTTCTGTTATAGGTTATAGGGTTCATCTCGCGCATTGAGCGGCTGCCTTTCATCTCCAAACACTCCATGGTCAGGACGCTCAACCCGGCCACGTAAGGAGGATGCATGCAGGATCGACGTTTCACCTCTCTGCTGCTGACGACCGTGCTGGCGCTGATGACATTTGCTGCACCGACACTGCTCGTCACAGGATGTGCAGCCCCCAAGAGTCCAACGTCTGATGCGGTTCAGCCCCCCCCACCACTTCCGGGGCATCAGGCATGGAATCCCCTGATTGCCTCGGACCCCGACGGTCGCCTCTACATCACGTTCTATTCCGGCCCAGGAGGCCACCAACGCGGCCTCTCCTTCACCCGCTCCTTGGATCGGGGGACGACGTGGCTGGCGGATCCGATTGTTCTCGAACCCGTCACCCGTTCCGGGACCAGGATCGGATTCCACCGGTTGGAAAGGGATGGAAGGGGAAACGTGTACGTGACATGGTCGCTTGAAGTGCCGGTCGAAATGGGGAAATGGCGAACCCGAGAGATCCGCCGGCGACGATCCTCGGACTACGGCGCAACCTGGACCTTGCCTGCCACGATCTGGAGGTCGGGGGGAAAGCAACTCTTCCCTACTGCTCGCACAGGGATCGATGGGGAGTTGTCTCTCGTATGGACCCAGGACCAAGGAGGTGCGGAGGACCTTTTCTATTCCAGGACCGTGCAAGGTGGACTCGCCTGGTGGCCGAAACCGATCAGGGTGAATACAGCCAAGGACGCCGATACAGGGCCTGCAAGGCGCGGCAAACTGGCCCGGCAAGCTGCTTGGCCGTTTCTCACCTCAGATGAACGGGGACAACTGTTCCTGGCCTGGGACGAGAATCGGAACGGCGTCCTGCCTGACATCTTCTTCAGCCGATCTGTGGATGGGGGAGTGACGTGGCTGGAAGGCGGCATCCGACTGAACACCGCCCCTAGCGGGAAATGGACCGCCCGCACTCCCTTCCTCGCAACCGATAGCAAAGGAGGGGTGTACGCAATCTGGGGGGATAGCCGACACAAGGCTGAAGACATTTACTTCAACCGTTCACTCGATCACGGGGCAACCTGGCTCAATGAGGACATCCGGCTAACACCCCAACGATCCTCGGACTTCGGCGCAACAACGCTTGGGCCGTTGCTGTACGCCGATCGCGAGGGACGTCTGTATGTCCATTGGCGGGAAGACTGGGAAGCCCCTGGCAGCATCTTCTTTACCCGATCAATCGATCGTGGCGCCACATGGCTCCTCCGTCCCAGACGACTCGACCACCACGGACCAGAGGCTGTCTCAAACGGGGCGAGGCTGGCGTATGACGAGGCCGGACACCTCTCCGTCACGTGGCTACATACCGAGGGAAAAAACTCAACCATCTTGTTCAACCGCTCGGACGATTTCGGCGATACGTGGCTGCCCAGACCGATGCGACTGGATAGCGACCCCGATACCAAGGATGTGGTGAGAAAACAAGGGCCGCGATTGCCCAGGATCACCACCGACGGCCTGGGGACAGCCTATGTCGTCTGGAGCAACGATCGAGACGGGAAGTACGGCATCTACCTGAACCGCTCCACCAATCATGGTGTTACTTGGCTACAGCGTGAGATCCGCGTCACGAGGTAGCGTGGTCGAGAGACACAGGCGAACCGGGAAAGGGCGTCAGCACCAACGCCCGCTTCCGGCGGCATCCCCACGCTCCCCGTGGGTCCTCCCGCTTCCGGCTTCTCTCCTGCTGGCAACGTTGGCCGCTCTCGTCTACGCAAACTCCCTCGGGAATGGGTTTGTCTTCGACGACCTGGAACTCGTTGTTGCGAATACGCAGATCCGGACCGCGACCGATTTTTCCAAGATGTTCGGCATCGGAGGCTGGGGGAAGTACCGACCGATACGGGCAGCCTCGTATGCGCTCGATTACCGTCTCTTCGGGCTGAATCCGGCCGGCTTTCGGGCGTTCAACATCCTGTACCACGTTGTCAATGGGACGGTGCTCTTCGTCATCCTCCGCGCCGTTCTAAAGCAAACTCGACCCGCCCTCCTGGCCGCCATCCTGTTCATCGTCCACCCGATTCAGACTGACTCCGTCACCTACATCGCCGGCCGCAGGGACCTCCTCTTCACCCTGTTCTATCTCGCAGGGTTCTACGCCTTCGTCCGATATCGACAGACGGCCCGGGTCCGCTACCTCTGGCTCGCAGGGGTGTCGTATTATCTCAGCCTGCTTTCAAAGGAGATGGCCGTCACCCTGCCTCTCCTCTGTCTCTGCTATGAAGTGATCAGATCACTTCCCACCACCAGCTCGGAAGGCCGAACGTCGTGGCAGTTCCTTCGGGAGGCGACGCGCGACCTCTTCGCGCGACACAAGTGGTTCTACCTCGCGATGGGGGCGGCCTTCGCCCTCGTCGCCTCCTACTATGTGTTCTTCTTCCGGGTCAGCCGACAGCGAGCCCTGTGGGGTGGGGGGTTGTGGCCCACGCTCCTGACCAGTGCCAGGATATTTGCCCACTACCTCAAGTTGCTCGTGTTTCCAGTGACCCTGAACGCCGATTACTCCTACAATGCCTTCCCGATCTCCTATTCACTCGGTGAGGCAAGGGTGATCTTCGCCCTCATGATTCTGGGCGCAGCCTGGTGGGGAATCTACCGCTTGCTGGCCCTCAACCGGTGGGCAGCCTTCGGTGGCATCTGGTTCTTCATTACCCTCGCTCCGGTGTCCCAGCTTATCCCGCACCATGAGATGATGGCCGAACACTACCTCTACCTGCCATCCGCGGGTTTCTTTCTTGCCGCGGCTCTCCTCGTCGAGCGGCAGCTCGCGAACCCCAGCCGTTTCGCCGCCGCCTCAATCGCCTTTGGCCTCGTTGTGCTTCTGCTCGGTGCGCGCACGATCATTCGCAACCGGGATTGGAAGGACGATCTGACGCTCTGGGCGAAAACGGTCAAGACCGCCCCAGAATCGGCGAGGGCTCATACCAACCTGGGGGAAGCGTACATGCGCAGAGGTCTCTTCGTCGGGGCCGAACAGGAGTTCGGAGAGGCCCTCCGCATCGCACCAAACGACGCCGTCAACCTCGACAACCACGGACTTGCGCTGCTCAGGCTTGGCCGACTGGATGAGGCCGAGCGCATGTTCCGCGAGGCGTTGCGGGTCTTCCCCCTCCCCAGTACCCTGACAAATCTTGGTCTCCTGTACCTCAGGCGCGGCCAGTTGGACGAGGCGGAACGCGAGTTTACGAGCGTCCTCCAATCCGGCAGGCTGGGGCGGTCGCTGCACGCCGCGGCCCTGAACAATCTCGGAATCATTTCCTCACTGAAGCGGAAACCGGAAGAGGCCGAGACGGCCTTTAAAGGGGCGATCGCTCTGGAGCCGAACAATGTCGACGCCCGAGCGAATCTGGGAAAGCTCTACCTTGATCGGGGGAGATTTCAGGAGGGGAGCAAGCAGCTCGAAGAGGCCGTTCTGCTCAAGCGGTCCGACCCCAACCTGTACCGCCTGCTCGGGGAGGCTTACTATCAACAGGGGATGAATGAGCTGGCCGCGATCGAGCTCGCCAGGGCCTTGATGCTGAAGGCCGATTTTCCAGAGGCTCGAGGTTTACTGAATAAGATCATCAAGGAGAAGGCGGGTGAGCGAGGAAAGCGCGGGTAACTCGATCCAGTTGTCGGTCGTGGTCCCTCTGTTTAATGAAGCAGAGAGTCTATTCGATCTGTACGACGCGCTTGACGCCGCCCTCGCGGCGCACGATGACCGCAGCGAACTGATCTTTGTGGACGACGGGAGCACCGATGCCTCCTTCGATACCCTCAAGGCGCTCCGGAGCAAAGATGAGCGGGTGAAGGTTGTTCGGCTTCGGGCGAATCAGGGGAAGGCCGCCGCCCTGGCCGTGGGATTCCGCGAGTCCCAGGGAGAGGTCATCATCACCCTGGATGCCGACCTCCAGGATGATCCCAAGGAGATTCCCAACTTCCTCGCCAAGCTGGAGGAAGGTTACGACCTGGTGTCGGGATGGAAGGCCCGGCGCCAAGATCCCTGGACGAGGCGCACCTTGTCGGCCATCTTCAACCGAGTCACGGCCTCCATGACGGGCCTGAGGATCCATGACTTTAACTGTGGGTTCAAGGCCTACCGGCGGGCTGTCATCAATGAGCTCAGGCTGCATGGTGAGCTGCACCGCTTCATCCCCGCGCTCGCCAGTTGGCGGGGTTTCAGGGTGGCAGAGATCGAGGTGGAACACCATCCGAGGAGATACGGCCGGTCGAAGTATGGGATGGAGCGGATCCCTCGAGGGTTCTTCGACCTTCTGACCGTGATCATGCTGACCCGTTACACCGCCAAGCCCCTTCACCTCTTTGGTCTGTTGGGCGCTTTCCTGGGGCTGGCCGGATTTGGGATCATCGGCTACCTCTCTGTTGGTTGGTTCCTCGGAACGTGGATCGGAGCGCGCCCCCTCCTCCTGATCGGCGCAGTCCTGTTGATCGCCGGGATCCAGCTCGTCTCATTCGGCCTCGTGGCCGAGATGATCGTCTACTCCTCCGCCGCACAGGCCGACCCTCCAATTCGAACCATCCTGAAATAGGGACACAAGGACAGCACAGGCTGTCGGAAGCTACACTCTGCCCGGGCTGCCTGGCAACCCGATCCTCATCCTTCTGTGCTCTCTCCACCAGACTGCCCCTATCATCGCGACGCACACCAAACTGACCACCCCACCGATCATTACCGATCGCGGACGGAAGCGGAACTCGATAACGTGCCTGCCGGGCATCGGGAGCGGCACGCCCCGCAGCAGGGCGTTGGCTGGCAGCACCGGCGCCGGTTGTCCGTCCACGGTCGCCTCCCAGCCGGGGTAGTAGGTGTCGGCCAGGACGAGAACCGCAGGGTCGTCCGTCGTGGCCTCGATGCGCACCCGATTGGGCGTGTACAGGACGATGGTCGCGGGGACGGCGGGCTCCGGGGGGCCGGACCCCGCGAGGTGACGCAGGTCCTGGGGGGACGCCTCGAGCAGAACCGAGGAGCGGAACTCATATCCCATCTTGAGGGCGCCGAGCGCCTCCTCTTCCGTTCGGACCGGCGTCCAGTGCGTCAGCGTATAGGCGCGGGGCAGCGCGTGGGTGCGCCGGAGGATTTTCACATCGGCGTCGTAGACCAGCTCAATGCCTGGCGGGAGGCTGGCGACGCGCACCCCTTGGGGGATGATCAGGTAGCGGAGGTTCAGCAGGTCGAGGAAGGGGTTGGTGTAATCAGGGAGGGCTCTTCGAATCGCCGCACCCCACCAGGCTTTCGGGAAACTAGAAGGATCGATCAGCATCCGAAAGAATCGCACAAACCGCCCAACGTGAAGCCCTTCCAAGGTCCCCACGTCGTCGATCTGAAAGGCGGTGGCAGTATTCGGAAAGAGGACGCCGTGTATTCCAAACACGCGCTCCCGGTACGGCTGGTCCCTGAGCCAACGGATGTACGGCGCCTCGGCGAAGGCATCGTACCGGGCGGGGTGGTCACGCGGTTGATAGATGAATAGTTCTGCCAACAGCAGGGCGAGGAGCACAAAGACCGTGCGCGCGGGGGCGATCGTATTCCGTTCCATCAAGAAGAGCAGGCCGGGGATCAGCAGGAGCAACAGCGTGGCCGGGAGCCCAGCAGGGACCGCCCGGGTGGCCGTCAACGCGGGGAGATGATAGAGCACGAACCCCAGCGCCACTATACAGAGGGCTGAGGCCGTCCACGCTGCCGTTCGAGCGGCAACCTGACGCCTCCCGATCCGGTCGAGGGCAATGCCAACCAGCATGGCCGCCAGGAAGGCGACGGTTGGAGGCAGGTGCAAGGAGAACCGGAGGCGGTTGAACAACGGGAGGGCACCGAGCAGGTTGATGCCGGGAACGCTGTAGCACTTGGCGAGAGCGACGACGAACATGCCCCCGAACAGCGCCCCCAGGCGCAAAGGAGACGATCTGGTGATGCCCAGGAGCGCTAGCAGCAGGGTGGCGACACCCAGATACCCGCCCCACCACCCCGCATGCCGATAGTCAAGTGTCACAAGCTCAGATTGGAAGAGATAGGGTATGAGGATGGTGATGGCACGACTGGGAACATCTTCGGTCTCGAGGCCGACTGTGGTGGAATGGTAGCTCCAGCCCGGCCCGAGGAAATACTCCGCAAAAGGGATCAGCCCCACACCAGCCAATCCCACCCCAAGCAGATAGGCGGCGCCCAAGCGCCCCACGCATTGCCATGATCTCAATCGGCTGTCCCCAGTCCAGACACGGTAGATCACGTAGATCAGCCCTGTGAGGTGGACAAAAAACGTATGCTCCGGATGACCTCCCAGGATCGTGAGAGCGACAGCCAGTGAGGCGAGGGGCAGCGCCCACGGCCTGTGGCCCCGGAGGACATGTTCTCCGGCGAAGAGCAGGAGGGGGAGCAGGCAATCGACATTCATCGTGACGGTATTGAGCCAACCGATCAACGGCCCGCTGAACATGTAAGCGGCCCCACCCCCGATGGCGGCGACGTGGGAACACCCGATCAGGTAGAGGAAGAGGTAGGTAAACAAGCCGGCGCCGAAGAGCCTGAGGAGGAGGAACGCGTCCCAGGCATATGCTGTGGGAAAGAGGTAGAGGGGTATCTCAGGCAGAAACAGGGTAGCTTCGGGATTGGCGGCGAAGGGAAGGCCTGCAGCCTGATGGGGGTTCCAGAGCGGGAGCCGGCCGGCGGCCATTTCATGCCGCTTGAAGGCGAGGTACGGCTCCTCGAGCACCGCAGGGACATTGTCGATGATCGGAATCGAGGATGGCAGCGGCCCAGGCGCCCTATAGGCCCCCCACGCGAAGACGGTCGCTATGGTTCGGGAGACCTGGAGGGTCTTGCCCAGGAATAGAATGTCAAAGAAAAAGATGCCAAGCAGGCCCGCCAGGACCAGCGCCGTCTGGAGGGTTGAATGGCCGGACAGCCAGCGACGCGCCATAACCAGCTATGCTTGTGAAAAGCTCAGCGGACCCAACTGCGCCAGCGGCGAACAGACCCTTCGAGCCTCCGGCTTCCAGCCTCTGGACCCCCACTGACGGTCCGATAGAGGGCCATCCAGAGCAGCACAGGGAGAAGCTGACTCACCACCGAGAGATAAAAATTCGTTCCCCATACGTAGAGGCGGCCTGCGGGGCTCTGGAACGCTTCCAACTCCGGTTGCTGAAAAAATTTTACACCGATCAAGAGGTACAGAACATGACTGAGAAACAGGAAGGCTAACGCGATCCCCATGATTTTGCCCCGCCGCCGCCATTCGATGCGTCGAGGGGCGAGCACAAGGGCCACCATCAGGAGGAGATTAAAATGGGTCAGATACCCTGTGAAGGCTTGGAGCTTCGTCCCTCTCACGAGGGGGGTATCGGAACGCGCGATCAGGATGTCGTGCTTCCACCCCATGAGTGTGTTGACATGAGGGTCCTCGGTGAAAGAAAGCACGATATTCGCGCTGAAGGCGAGGAGGCGATTATATGTAGGGGTGAAGACAAACCACAGCGGGAGGATGAGGAAAAAGACCAATAGAAATCGGCCGGCGAAGGTGAGGAGCGCCTTAGTCTTGGAAGGCACCGACGAAACGCTCTGTCCAATAGATCCACACAAGAAGGGCGGAAAAGATGATCACCGATTGCCATACAAGCAGATGTGCAGTCTCGAACAGCGCCGGAATGTAGCGGCCGATATACATGAGGCTGAGGACTCTGATGAAGTTCAGCCCGAGAATCGCCGATGCCCCTAGGAGGAGGCCCTTCAGTTTCTCTTTCGGCCGACTAGGATAGGCCAGGACTGCAGATAGGTAGATCGCCACGACAAAAATTCCGGTGCACACGTCGTCGATCTGTGCCGCAAAGCCTTCAACCCGGAGCATGGTTCCGGAGACCGTTGCCTTGAGGGAAAGGAGGTTGAGCATGAGCCCACTGACCGAAGCGAACGCCACTGCAAGCGGCTCCGAAACATATTCCCGCACTATGCTCGTTCGCAGGAGCGTGTAGAACGACAAGATACATGCGAAAAAGATCACATACGCCTTGACCAGGGACACGCGCTGGGGAATGAGACGTCGCATCGTCTACCTCAACTCTCCCTTCTTCCGTCAACCATCCGCGGCGAAGCAGCGAAGGCTACTAGAGTGCCAGAGTGATTGAGTAGCATAGATTTGAGCCGTCTGTCAATCTGTCATCCCCCGCCAATCTGCCGCGGCCCGCTTTGACCGCGGGTTCGGCCACCCCCAGCCATTGGATCGTTGTGCCGCGCTCGGCCTCTGGCGCCTCAGCCCTAACTTTTCAGTCACGGCCTCGAATGGGGTTGATTTTTGATGGCCCGGCGGCTACAGTACCTCGGCGACAGGTTACGCCTGTGCCGTGTCCTACAGCCCTACGAGGCGCCAATGAAGATCTGCCTGATCGGCCCGATCCACCCCTTAAGAGGCGGGATCGCCCACTACAACACGCAGCTTGGCCTCGAGCTGGCGAACCGTCACGAGATCGTCATGATCTCCTTCTCGCGCCAGTACCCTACCCTGCTCTTCCCTGGGCGGACGCAGCTCGACCCGAACTCCAAACCGCCGGGGCTGACCTCCGAGGCGCTCCTCGACTCGCTCAACCCCCTGAGCTGGGTCAAGGCCGCCCGCCGAATCGCTGAACTTTCGCCGGATCTGATAGTCGTACACTGGTGGAATCCGTTCTTCGCGCCGTGCATCGGGACGACCCTGCGCCTGGTCAAGAGACGATCGCGCGCCGTCGTCGTCTTCGTCTGCCACAACATCCTACCCCATGAGTCCGTTCCGGGAACCTACCCCCTGACCCGCTTTGCGACGGCCTCTGGCGATGCCTTCATCGTGCACTCCGAGACAGACCAACGCCAGTTCGCTTCAGTCAGGCCCGGCGTGCGAACCCTCATCCTCCCACAGCCTCCAGGGCGGGGTTTTGGAAGCCTCATAGGCAAAGCAGAAGCCAGGGAGCGCCTGGGGCTTACCGGCAAGATTCTATTGTTTTTTGGGATGATCCGTCGCTATAAGGGGCTTCCCCACTTGCTTGAGGCCATGCCGCTCATCCTTCGAGAGCTGGACTGCACCCTGCTCATCGTCGGAGAATTCTACCAGGGAAGAGAACGCTGTCTGCATCTTATCAACTCGCTTGGACTCGCGTCAAGGATCCAGATCATCGACAGCTTTATCCCCGATGAGGAGGTCAGTCTCTACTTTTCGGCGGCAGATCTGGTTGTCCTCCCCTACGAGTCGGCCACTCAAAGCGGCATCGTCCCGATCGCCCACGCCTTTGAGCGGCCGGTGGTGACAACCCGCGTGGGCGGGCTCCCGGAGGCTGTCCGTGGCGGCGAAACCGGGCTTCTGGTCGAGCCGCGCAACCCGGCCGCATTGGCGGAAGCAATCGTCCGGTTCTATGAAGAGGAGATGGAGACCAGGCTACGCCGCAACATCGTGCAGCAGCGGCGCTTCTCGTGGGAGGAACTCGCGCGCACCCTGGAAACGCTGGCGGCCGGCCGGACGGCCGAATAAGCATGGAACCTCTATTCTCTCACCACAGGTCCTGCCTCACTTGACCTGGAGACTGTCCTTTAATCGCTTCATCGGCGCTTTGATCCACTCGCTGCAGCCACCCTTCTCTTCGCGCAGCCAGGAGTCGCCGAATGCGTCGTACTCGATCCAGTAGATCCGGTTGTCGAAGAAATGGACTCTCAATACCTCCATCTCTCGAGGCTTCGAGCCCGGCACCCAGCGCCCCCAGCTCTCCTGCTTCAGGTCCATGGGACCGGGCGAGGACGCGATCATTGAGACCTGCTCCCGGGTCATGCCAAGCTCAAGCGACCGAAACGCCTGCCGGGTCGCGGTGACCGCCGCCGCCGCTTGCTGCGCCAAGGCCGGCACCGCCGCAAACACCATCACTGCCAGCAACATCACGCCGGCTATTCGAGTCATGATCGCCTCCTTCCGTGAGAACAGGAGATGTTGGGACTTCGCCCGATGCGCGTTCCGTTACGGCTGGCGCGCCGGGAGCTCAGGTTTTCTTTTCAGAAGCGGATCCAGCGTTTCGACCTGCTCCTTGAACCGTTGGGTGATCGCCTGGCCCTCCTCCGGTGACGCGATGACGTGGGGTGTAATCAAGATCACCAGCTCGTTCCGCTCCAACGACTCAGAGGTGCTCCGAAAGAGATAGCCAAGCAAAGGGATCTGGCTCAGAAACGGAAACCCGGTGTATCCCTTCGACTTATCCGTCCGGATGATGCCTCCGATGAGCAGCGACTGGCCATCCTGCACCACGACCGCCGTCTTCGCCGTCGTCTTGAGGAACGAGGGGGAGCCTGTGCTACCAAAGGTGTCCTTATCGACGGCAATGTTTTCGGTTTCGATCTCCAGCGTGACCAATCGCTTCTCGTTCACATGGGGCTTGATCCCCATGATGATCCCGATATCTTTCTGCTGGAGCGAACGGAAGGCCCCTGTCTGGAGAGGCGTCACCGTCGAACCACCGCCCACCAGGGTGGACTGTTCATTCGTGATGATCGGGACCTCCTGACCGATCTGGATCCTCGCCTCTTTGTTGTTGGCCGTCAGCAGGTGTGGGTTTGCCAGGACCTCCACCTTTGTCACGCCAGCAA
>Ga0214473_10002554_pt1 | contig 22321 bp, 17 predicted proteins | sample RVTome_7_FD_203509 | JGI IMG/M metagenome (GOLD analysis project Ga0214473, IMG submission 203509) | Soil microbial communities from uranium-contaminated site in the Upper Colorado River Basin, Wyoming, United States - RVT98D197 | ecosystem: Environmental > Terrestrial > Soil > Contaminated >... | reverse complement strand
CTACTTTGACTACCACCACACCCACGCCGACACCATCGACAAGGTCGATCCCGAGCTGCTCTCCCGCAACGTCGCCGCCCTGGCGGTGGTGGCCTACGTGATTGCGGACATGCCCGCCCGCCTCGGCGAGAGCGGTACGCCCTGACTCGTCGCGTCACCACTGTGTCACTTTGGTCGGCGCTGCGTGACGGCCGAGCGACCCGGGCCGGTCCATGACCTCGCCGATCGATCCGCCGCCGTGCCCGAACGAGCGATTCGTGGTACCCTGTCCGGCGAATGCCGGGTACGTGTTTAGCGTCTCTTGGCGTCCCCCCTTGGCAAGGGGGGATTGAGGGGGGTTGCCTCAGCCCTGGGCAACGCCCCCGTCCCCTCCTTGGTAAGGAGGGGGGCCATCCACGACGCTAAACACCTACAATGCCGGACGGTGCCCGCTGCTTCAGCGAGAGGATCGCGTGGCCGTGCTAGCCATTCGCAACATCGGCGAGCTCGTCGTCGTGCCGCCCGGGCCGGTGGGGGGGCGATCGATGGGCCGGGTGCCGCGCATCCCCGCCGCGGCGATGCTGATCGAGGGGGGGCGCATCGCCTGGTTCGGCCGCGAGGCGGACCTCGACGCCCCCGCCGGCGGCGAGACCCTCGACGCCCGCGGCGGCTGCGTGATTCCCGGCCTCATCGACTGCCACACCCATGCCGTCTTCGCGGGCAGCCGCGAGGACGAATTCGTCCAGCGCTTGCAGGGAACCTCCTACGCCGAGATCGCCCAGGCGGGCGGGGGCATCCGCCGCACCGTCGAATCCGTGCGGGCGGCAAGCTGCGACGAACTCGTCGAGTTGGCCCTGCTCCGGCTGCGGCGCATGCTGGAGGGCGGGGTCACCACCGTGGAGATCAAGAGCGGCTACGGCCTTGGGGTCGAGCACGAGCTCAAGATGCTGGAGGCGATCCGCCGTCTGGGGCGCTGCCAACCCATCGAGGTGGTGGCCACCTACCTGGCGGCCCACACCACGCCGGCGGAGTACGCCGGCCGGCCAGACGATTACCTCGACGCCGTGCTCGACCACGCCGTGCTGGCCCGCATCCGCGACCAGGGGCTGGCGGAGTTCTGCGACGTCTTCTGCGAGCGCACCGCCTTTGACGTGGCCCGGTCGCGCCGGGTGCTCACCACGGGGCGCGGGTTCGGCCTGGCCCCCAAGCTCCACGCCGATCAGATCACCCAGATGGGTGCCACCCTGTTGGCAGCAGAGGTCGGCGCCGTCTCCGCCGATCATCTCGAGACCGTCACCGACGAGGCCGCCGTCGCCCTGAAAGCCGCCGGAACCGTCGCCGTGTTGCTGCCCGGCTGCTCGCTGTTCCTGGGCGTGCCCCAGGCCCCGGCGCGGCGGCTGCTCGAGGCGGACCTGCCCGTTGCCGTGGCCACGGACTGCAACCCAGGTTCGGCCATGATCGAGTCGCTGCCGCTGGTCCTGGCCATTGCCTGCGTGCAGGCCCGCATGACGCCGACCGAAGCGCTGGCGGCGGGGACGGCGAATGCCGCCGCCGCCCTCCGTCGGCAGGATCGTCTCGGGGCCATCCGGGTTGGCATGCAGGCGGATCTGGCGATCCTCGACGTACCCAACCACGAGCGGTTTCTGTACGAGTTCGGACGCAACTGCGTGCACACCGTCCTGAAGGCCGGCCGGGTCGTCGTTGCCCGCGGCGACGGCCGCTCCAGAGCAGATTCCGTTTTGGTGTAGGCGGCCGATCCCCCTCTATCCCCCTTGGGCAAGGGAGGAAGGGGGTGCCGATACACAATGGCTGAAAACGCTCGGGCATGCCGGCGGCGGGCTGATGCCGGCATGCGTGATTGACCATCCGCGCTACGGTCCACCTTGCTGCACGGCCGGGCGCGACCTACAATCTCTGGAGAGAGACGTTCAGCGGTGGGAACGAAGTCACTGCGGCAACGGCAGTGCACCAACCATGAGACCTTTCCGACAAATCACTCCGTTCGCGCGGTTTTGGTGGACTCCGGTGTTCGCGGTCCTGGCGCTTTGGGGTGCGCCCGCGGCGGTCGCCAACGAGGAGGCGAACGAGCCGGCGGCGGCGCCGGGCGCAACCGGCGCGATCCTTCCCATCCACGGCGAGATCACCGACGTGATGGCGGAGAGTCTGGAACGCCGCATCGAGGATGCCCGGGCCCAGGGTGCCTCGGTGATCGTCTTCGACATGGACACACCCGGCGGGCTGGTGACCAGTTCCATCGCCATCGCCGACCTGATCCGCGAGTTGTCCGACATCCGGACCGTCGCCTGGGTGAACCCCAACGCCCACTCCGGCGGGGCGATCGTCGCGACCGCCTGCGACGAGATCGTCATGGCCCGTTCCTCGCGGCTGGGCGACTCCCAGGTGATCATGGGCGGGCCGGGAGGCATCACCGCCGTGCCGGAGGAACTGCGGGCCAAGGCCTACACCCCGGTCCTGGCCGACTTCCGCACCTCGGCCAAGCTCAACGGATACAGCCAGGTTCTCGTGGAAGCGTTCGTGGTCCCCGAGAAGGAGGTCTGGTGGGTCGAACACCGCAAGACCGGCGAGCGGAAGTTCGTGTTCCGCGAGGAGAAGATCCGTCTGCTGGGCGAGCGTGAGGAATCCGCCTCTGGGGCCAGTGCCGAAAAGGATAAGGACGAGAAGGTAAGCGAGGAGAAGAACCGCGCGGAGGAATCCCCGAAGGTCGCCGTCGACGAATCGGCGGACACCGCGAAGACGCAGACCGACTGGAAGCTGGTCGAGACCTATTTCGACGTGCTGCTCGATGCCCAGGTCGAGGCCATTCAGCCCGTGGTCCGCGACGATCAACTGCTGGAGATGTCCGCCGGCGAGGCCTTCGCCTACGGTTTCAGCAAGGGGATCGTGCGGAGCGAGGAGGACCTCAAGGCCCGGTACGGCGTGCAGGCCCTGGTGCGGCTCATCCCCACCTGGTCGGAGTCGCTGGCCTACTGGCTGACCTCCATGTACGTGCGCGGCTTCCTCATGCTCATCATTCTCCTGGGTGCCTACGTCGAGTTTCATACCCCCGGCGTCGGAGTGCCCGGGCTGGTGGCCCTGATCTGCCTGGCCATCTTCGTGGGGGCGCCGTACCTGACCGGGCTGGCCAACATCTGGGAGATCCTCCTCCTCGCCATAGGTGTCCTGCTGATGGCCCTGGAGGTGTTCGTCATTCCCGGTTTCGGTGTCGCCGGCATTCTGGGCATTGTGCTGGTGCTCGTCGGCCTGCTGGCCACCTTTGTTCCCGACGAGCCCGGCCGGACATTTCCTCTGTACATTCCCCGCCTTCCGGAGACGCTCAAGGCCCTGCGTTTGGGGATCATCACGCTGGTCGCGTCCATGGCCGCTTCACTGGTCGGCATGGTCATGCTCGGCCGGTTTCTTCCGCGCACGCCGCTGTTCAGTCGCATCGTTCCCCCCAACCCCATGCCGTCGGAAGTGCAGGGCGACGATCCCTATCGCGGCGCGGCGCGGGTGGGCGACCTTGGCGAAACCGAAGGGCCGCTGCGTCCGGCTGGAAAGGCGCGCTTCGGTGGCGTGCTGGTCGACGTGGTCACGCAGGGCGAGTATCTTGAGGTGGATGCACGGATAGAAGTGATCGAGCGCCGCGGCAACCGCGTCGTCGTGCGGGCGGCCCGGTGAGCCTGTCCGCTCGGGCCGCTTGCCGGGTGAGGCCATGTCCGAAATCGGTGTGCTCATCCTGTTGTACGGCGTCGGGGCGTTGATGCTGCTGGCGGAGCTGTTCATTCCCTCGCATGGGCTGCTGACCGTCGCCGCCCTGGGATTCCTCATCGCCGCGATCGTGAAGACCTTCTCGGTCGGCGGGCGTGGGGCGGGGGTGATCGCCATCTTCGCCTGTCTGGTGCTGCTGCCCACCTTTGCGTACTATGCGGTCAAGTACTGGCCGCATACGCCCATCGGGAGGAAGATCTCGCCGCCCAACCCGGTGCTGACGTCATCCGATACCAGCGTGCCGATCGAGGAGATCACTTCGATGATTGGTAAGTCCGGGCGCAGCCTCACGCCGCTGCGGCCGGTGGGCATCTGTGAGTTCAACGGGCGGCGCATCGCGTGCGTGGCCGAGTTCGGAATGGTCGAGGCCGGCGTGACCGTGGAAGGCGTCGGCATCAAGGGCTGCAACCTGGCGGTCGTCGAAAAGCAAGCGTAGGCGGTGCGGCGCCGCGTGCCCGGAAGAATCCTGCGTGCGGCGGGGACGACCCTTGTAAGGAAAGGTGGAACCGATGAACGGCGCGGACGCATCGTTATTCGCACAAACCTGGGGCCTTTGGACCGTCGTCACCGTCGTCCTCGGCGTGGTGATGCTGGTCGTCCTGTTCATCGTGGCCCAGTTCTTCCGGCTCTGGCTCCAGGCCTACATGAGCAATGCCAGCGTGAAGATGCTCGACCTGATCGGCATGCGCTTGCGCAAGGTGGACGCCACCACCATCGTCATCGGTAAGATCCAACTGGTAAAGGCGGGGATTCATGACGTCAGCGTGAACGACCTGGAAAGCCACTACCTCGCCGGTGGGCGGGTGTACAACGTCATCCGGGCGATGATCTCGGCCAACCGCGCCGTGCTCGATCTCGACTGGAAGAAGGGCTGCGCCATCGACCTCGCCGGCCGGGACATCGTCGATGCGGTCAACACCAGCGTGAACCCCAAGGTCATCGACGTGCCCAACCCCGAGCTCGGCCGGACCACCATCGACGCCGTGGCCAAGGACGGCATTCAGCTCAAGGCCCGGGCCCGGGTCACCGTCCGTACCAACATCCGCCAGCTCATCGGCGGCGCCACCGAGGAGACGGTCATCGCCCGGGTGGGCGAAGGCATCGTCAGCGCCATCGGATCCGCAGAGACGCACAAGGTGGTGCTGGAGAACCCCGACCGGATCAGCAAGGCGGTCCTGTCCCGCGGGCTCGATTCCGGAACGGCCTTCGAGATTCTGTCCATCGACATCGCCGACGTCGACGTCGGCGACAACATCGGGGCCAAGCTCCAGGGCGACCAGGCCGAGGCCGACAAGCGCCGCTTCCAGGCCGAGGCCGAGAAGCGCCGGGCCATGGCCATCGCCCTGGCCGCGGAGAACCGGGCCAAGGTCGAGGAGAACCGTGCCCTGGTGGTGCTCAGCGAGGCCGAAGTGCCCAGGGCCATGGCCGAGGCGTTCCGCAGCGGCCACCTCGGCATCATGGATTACTACCGCATGCAGAACATTCAGGCGGATACGAGCATGCGCGACTCCATCGGCCGCGAGGGCGGCACGGGCGAGAAGAAAGCGTAGCGCGGGCGGGCTAAGCGGGATCCGAGCCGGCGTTGCCCCACGCTGTCCAGCCATGAATCCGCATCAACTATTGGCACAGGTCGATGCCGACTGGATCGAGGTGGTCATCCTCATCCTGGTGGTGGGGGGCTCGGCCCTTGGCACGTTGCTGAAGTGGCTGGTGCGCAAGTTCACCCCGGAGGAGGCCGAGCGGGAACGGGCCATGCGTTCGCAGGCGCCTCCGTCGAAGTCGGGTGAGGTCGGCGACCCCCGGCCGGCCCGACCCGTGGCTCGGCCGTTGCCGATCCCGGGAAGCGAAATCCGCGGGCCGCAGCCTCCGCTGGCGAAGGCGTACCCGGGGCAACCGGTGCCGTCGGCTCAAACTGCCATGCCGATGCGGCCCGGGGCTCCGCCACCCGCACCTGCCTCGGCGCCGTCACGACCCGCTGTGCGATCGCCCCAGCCTCCGGCAACGATCCGCCGGTCGAGCGAACCGCCGGTTCGCCCCACTGCCGGTCCGCGTCCGGCGGACGCCGCGGCCCCCGACAGACGTCGGCGCGAGGTGGCCTCCGCCAAGGCCAAGACGGTGGTAAAACGCCCCGCCGCCCCCCGCCAGCACAAGTCCGAGGTCGAGCGGCGCCACCTGGATGAGGTGGTTTCACCAGGACACCTGGAGGACCAAACGTCGCCGCAGCCTCTGGAGCGGCTCGAGTCCGTCGAGACGGAGGCGCCGGAGAGCCCCGACACTTTCATGGCCGGCCCCGCCCTCTCCCCCGCGGAGCTTCGCCGCGCGGTTGTCTTGAGGGAACTGCTCGGCCCGCCGGTCGCGCTGCGTACGCCCGTGAACCCGTTCGGGCTCTGACGTCGGTGTAGCCGAAGACAAGGTGTCCGGAAGGTCTTACTGACACCGTATCTCTACCGCAACCCGTATTCCCTCAGCTTTCGATACAGCGTTCTCGCCCCGATGCCCAGGGCCTTGGCGGTCTTCTCGCGGTTGCCGCCGAACATCCGCAAGGTGTTCATGATGTGCAGTTTCTCCACGTCGGCCATGGACAGCCCGGCGAGATTGGGCGGGCCTGCGGGTACGATGTCGGTGCAGGCCTGAAGGGCGTCGGGGAGTTCCTCGACCGTCAGCACCGGGCCCTCCGCTTCCAGGCACATCTGAATCACCACGTTGCGCAGCTCCCGTACGTTGCCGGGCCAGTGGTGGTTGACCAGCTTGCGCATGGCCTCGGGGGTCACCTCGGCGAAGGCCGTTCCGTTCTCCCGATTGGCCTGGGCGATGAAGCGATGCACCAGCACGGGGATGTCCTCGCGGCGCTGGCGCAGCGGGGCAATGCGCAGGGCCCCCTGGGCGTGCAGGCGGTAGAACAGATCCTCGCGAAAGCTGCCCTCCCGCACCAAGGCGGCGAGGTCGTGGTTGGTGGCCGCGACGAAGCGGACGTCGTAGTACTGCACGTCGTTGGAGCCGACGCGCAGCACCTCTCCCGTATCGAGCGTGCGCAGCAACTTGGCCTGCATGGAGGGGGCCATGTCGCCGATCTCGTCCAGGAACAGGGTCCCGCCATCGGCGGCCGCCACCAGCCCCTTGCGGTCCGCAATAGCCCCGGTGAAAGCCCCTTTGACGTGGCCGAAGAGCTCGCTCTCCAGCAGCGTTTCGCTGACCGCGGCGCAGTTCAGCACCTTGTAGGGCTTTCCCGCCCGCGGCGAGTTCTGGTGGATCGCCTGAGCGAACAGCTCCTTGCCGGTGCCGGTCTCCCCGACGATGAGCACCGTGCTCTTGCTGCGGGCGATCTTCTGGAGCCGCCGGATCTCCCGGTGGATTGCCTCCGAGGTCCCGATGATGCCGGAGAACTCGAAAGCGTTGTCGAGCTGCTTCCGCAGCAGCGTCGCCTCGCGAGCGGAGAGGGCCTGCTTGGCGGCCCGGTGAACCTTTTCCCGCAGGACATCGATGTCGATGGGCTTGATCAGATAGTCGTACGCCCGGTAGCGGTTGTCCTGGCTGAGGGCCTCCCGGGCGAGGGCCTCGCTGCCGTACGCGGTGATAAGCAGTACTTCGGTGTCGGGGCAGGCCTTCTTGGCCTCGCGCAGCACGTCCATGCCGTTGCTCGCTCCCCCCAGCTTGTAGTCGGTGATGACCACGTCGGGGGTGCGCTGCCCGATGCTCTCCAGGGCCGCCTGGCCGTTGCTGACCACGTTGCAGGCGTAGTTCGATCGGCGCAGGGCTTCGGCGATGGCCTCGCCGTGCGCCACCTCATCCTCGACGATCAAGACGAAGGCCGTGTCGCTCATACGGGGACATTGTAGCCCGGATTCTATGAAGGTCAGCCGTTGCGGCGACCCCCGTCCGCATCCGGTTCGGCGGGAAGCCGCAGCGTGAACGTGGTTCCGCGGCCCACTTCGCTGGTAAACACCAGCGTGCCTCCGTGCTCGTGGACGATCCGCTGCGCCAGGGATAGGCCCAGCCCCGTCCCGGTGCCCTTGGTGGAGTAGAACGGCCGCATCACCATGTCCCGATCCGCTGCGGCAATGCCGACCCCGGTGTCCGACACGGCAATCACCCCGCGGTCACCCTCCCGGCGCGCCTCGAGCTGGATCGTCCCACCGTGGGGCATGGCCTCCTGGGCGTTGATGACCAGATTGAGCAGCGCCCGGCTGATCAGCGACTCGTCCGCCGGGCAGATCAGGGGATGTTCCGGGGCGGACACCCGGAGGGCCACACCGTGGCTGTTCGCCAGCGGCTCGAAGAACTCCACCAACCGGGCGACAATGGACTTCAGATCGGTCGGCACTCGCTGAAGTTGGCATGGGCTGGTCAGGCTCAGGAACTCGTCGAAGAGGTTCTGCAGTCGCCCGGCCTCACGGCGCAGGATCTCGACCTTCAGGCGGGCCCGCCGGCGGATGTCCTCGAAGTGGGAGCGTTCGTCGCCGAGGTCCTCGGCGAGCAACGTGAGGTGGATCATCATGGTGGACAGGGGGTTGCGCAGCTCGTGAGCCAGACCCCCCGCCAGCTCGGCGATCTCCGCAACGAGGCGGCGGCTATCCGCAGGGTCCGTGGTGCGTTCCTTGGGATCCTCGTCCGCCGTGTGCATGGGCAAAGGCCCGGCCTGCGCAGAACCGCTCCACGGCCGGCGCGCCCAGTAGCGTCACCGGCTGTACTTGTGGCCAACACCGTCGGGCCGGCCCGTCCGCCGGTCGCGCTGGTCAGGACGCCGCGGCCTCTTCCATCGCCGCCGCCTTGCGCGAGAGTTTGATGCGTCCCTGGTCGTCGATGGCGATGACCTTGACGCGGACGGTATCGCCCACGCTGACCACGTCGCTGGCCGAGCGGACGTACTCCGTGTCGAGCTCGCTGATGTGGCAGAGACCGTCCTGGCCCGGGGCCACCTCGATGAACGCCCCGAAGTCCTTGATGCTGCTGACCCGCCCGGTGTAGATCTTGCCGACCTTCACCTCCGCGGTCACTGCCTCCACCATCTCCATGGCCAGTTGCGCCCCGGACATCTCCAGGCACGAGATCAGGATCGAGCCGTCCGGCTCGATCTCCACGGAGGCGCCGGTCTCGGCCTCGATCCGCTTGATGTACTTCCCACCCGGGCCGATCACCTTTCCGATCTTTTCCGGATCGATCTTCATGGTGAGGATCCGCGGGGCGTACTCGCTGGTGGTCGCCCGCGGCCCGCCGAGCACCTCGAGCATTTGCTTGAGGATTTGCAGTCGGGCCTCCTTGGCCAGGGCGAAGGTCTCCAAGATGATGTCCTGGGTGAGCCCGCGACCCTTGAGGTCGAGCTGCACGGCGGTGACCCCGCGGCCTGTCCCGGCGACTTTGAAGTCCATCTCTCCGAAATGGTCCTCCTCGCCGAGGATGTCCACGACCAGCTTGCGTTGGCCGCCGTGCTGGAACATCCCGATGGAGATCCCCGCCACCGGCTGCTTGATGGGCACGCCCGCATCCATCAGGGCCAGACACCCACCGCACACCGAGGCCATGGAGCTGGACCCGTTCGATTCGAGAACCTCGGAGACCAGGCGAATCGTGTACGGGAATTTCTCCGGGTTGGGGAGAACCGATTCCAGCGACTTCTCCGCCAGATTGCCGTGACCAATCTCCCGACGGCTGGTGAAGCCGATCCGCTTGATCTCTCCGGTGCAGATCGGCGGGAAGTTGTAGTGGAGCATGAACTTCTTGCTGTACTCCTCGGCCAGGCCGTCGATGATCTGCTCGTCTCGCCCGGTGCCCAGGGTGATTACGCACAGCGACTGGGTTTCGCCGCGCTGGAACAGGGCGGAGCCGTGGACCCGCGGCAGAACGCCGACCTCGCAGAGGATCGGGCGGATGTCCCGCAACCCCCTCCCGTCGGAGCGACGCTGCTCGCGCACGACCTTCTCGGAGATGATCTCGCCCTCGATGACGTCGAGCAGGTCGCGGACCTTGACCCACTCGTCGGTAGGCTTCTGCGTGCCCTCCGGGCAGTACTCGGCCTTGGCCGCCTTGTACACTTCGCTCACCGCCGCGTACCGTTCCTGTTTCCCCGCCACGGCGCGGGCGGCGCGAAGGCCGGCACCGTACTTGGCGAGGAGTTTCTTCTTCAGGTTGTCGGAGGGCGGCGGCGGCGTCCATTCCACCGGTTTGCCCGCCTTGGCCCGTAGTTCCTCGATCATGGCGCAAACCTCGCGGATCGCCGCGAACCCGAAGTCGATGCCGCCGGCAATCACCTCTTCCGACATTTCCCTGGCGCCGACCTCGATCATGTTGACGGCGTCTTTATGGCCGGCGACGACGACCTCGATCATGCTGTATTCCATCTGCGGAAGCGTCGGGTTGAGCACGTAGTCCCCGTCGATGTAGCCGACGCGGCAGGCCGCGGTAGGACCGTCGAACGGCAGCGGCGACAAGGCCAGGGCCGCGGATGCGCCGATCATCGCCAGGATGTCCGGCTCGTTCTGTTGGTCGACCGACAACACCATGGCCTGGATTAACACCTCATCCAAAAACTCCTTGGGAAACAGGGGACGGATGGGCCGGTCGATCAGCCGCATGGTCAGGATCTCTTTCTGTGTCGGCCGGGCTTCGCGCTTGAAGAACCCCCCCGGAAACTTGCCGGCGGCATAGGTTTTTTCGCGGTAGTCCACGGTCAAAGGAAAGAAATCCGTGCCCTCGCGGGACGGTCCGGTCACGACCGCCACCAGCACGACGGTGTCACCATAGGTCACCACAACCGCGCCTGCGGCCTGTTTCGCCAACTTGCCCGTCTCGATCCGGAGCGTCCGCCCGCCGATGATTCGTTCTACGCTGTACGGTTCCATGTGTTTTCGTGCCATCCCACTACTGATTGGCCAACCTACCGAACGTCAAACCTGAAAGTGCCGTACCGACGATCTCGCCAACTTCGGTCATCGTGTGCGACTCGACGGTGGCACCAAGTTGCGCGGGTCCGCTTCGACGAGGATGGAACTGAGGAAGAACCTTCCGCCCCGGTCAGGGGGAACGGAAGATCGCAGCGAAGGCGTTCGGCGGCCAAGCAGAGGCGCGGCGCTATTTGCGGAGTCCGAGGCTGGTAATCAACGCCCGGTAACGGTTGCGGTCCCTGCGGGCCACATACTGCAACAGCCTCGTCCGCGTGCTGACCATCTTCAGCAGGCCGCGCCGGGCGGAATGGTCCTTCAGGTTGTGCTGCAGGTGTTGGGTCAGGTCGGTGATGCGTGAGGTCAGCAGGGCGACCTGGACCTCGGGCGAGCCGGTATCCTTGTCGTGCACCCTGTAGCCACTGATCACCCCCGCCTTCACCTCTCCCGTCATCGTCATGGCGTGAAACCGTTCCTTCGTCCGCATTGCCCAAGCGAATGCTAACCTTCTTCCAAACCGAAACTTACACTCAAGCTATCTCGTCTTGCAACATACCCAGCAGGGCAATCTAACCGCAACGCGGCAGAAATGCAACCCGGGATTTTCGCCCGGCGCGGGCCCCGAAGCGGCGCTGCCAAGCGTACGCAGGGCAGCCTCAGCGGATGGTCGACCGCCCCCAGGACTGTTTCCGGGCGCTGGCCACGAATGTGGCGTTGTCCGGGAATCGCCCGAGCGATTCGAGCAAGGAGGTCATGGCCCGCTCCGGGCTCCCGCCGGCCAGCGACCGCCGTAAGCCGCTCGCCACCTCCAGGGCCTCCGGGGAGAGTAGCCGCTCCTCTTTCCGGGTGCCGGAGCTGTCCAGCTCGATGGCCGGCCACACCCTCCGGTTGGCCAGCTCCCGCGAGAGCATGATCTCCATGTTCCCCGTTCCCTTGAACTCGTTGAAGATGACCTCGTCCATCCGGCTGCCGGTGTTGATCAGCGCCGACGCCATGATGGTCAGCGATCCGCCGCCCTCGGCTTTGCGCGCCGCGCCGAACATGGCTTTCGGTTCGGTCAGTGCCCGAATGTCCAGGCCGCCGGAAAGCGTTCGGCCCGCGCCCCGCGTTGCTGAATTGAACGACCGGCCGAGGCGAGTGAGCGAATCGAGCAAGACCAGGACGTCTCGCCCGCATTCGACCAGGCGCTGCGCCTTCTGGATCACTAATCGGGCAAGCCGGATGTGGCTGGCCAGGTCCATGTCGCTGCTGCTGGCGGCGACCTCTGCCGGCACGGTGCGGCGCATCTCGGTGACTTCCTCCGGTCGTTCGTCGATCAAGAGCATGAGGACGTGGAGGTCCGGGTGGTTGGCGGCCGCGCCTTGGGCGATCTGCTGCAAGAGGATGGTCTTGCCCGTCCGTGGCGAGGCGACGATGAGCCCGCGCTGTCCGAACCCGATGGGGGTCATCAGATCGACGACGCGCATTGAAACCGGTCCTCCGGGCGTCTCAAAGCGCATCTGCCGGTGCGGATCGATAGCGGTGAGCTCGTCGAAGGGTTTGACCGCGAAGTAGTCTTCGGCGCTCAGGCCGTTGATGGTGGCGACGTCGACTACTTCCGCCCCGCGCCCGCCGGGGCGGTTGGCCCGCGGTTTGGTGGTCGCGGTGATCGTCTCGCCGCCGCGCAGCCGGAATCGTTGCCGGACGGCCGATGAGAGAAACGGGTCATCGGGGCGGACCAGGTAGTTGATCTCCGCACGGCGCAAAAAGCCGCCGTCCTTCCCGTTGGGCTCGAAGGTGCCGGTTGCCGTCAAGTGGCTTTCGGGAATCGGTTTCACTCCCTCGTGAATTCGTGGCTGCCGTGTACTGACCAGTCGTTCCCTTTGATGATTCACCGCCCGCTCCGCCGATTTCGGCCCTGATCGATCACAAGTAATTGTTACAAAAGACGTTACGTCACTCGGCCAACACGACGGCGACGAGGCGCGCCCTACGCGGCGCTTTGACGTGAGCCAGCCCGCGGCGAGATCGTCACACCAGTATAACCGTTTTCCAGAGTCGAGGCACGGCTATTTTTTTGAATTCTTCGCGAAGAAATGGCTTGACATGCCCCAGTGAATCTGAGAAGTTCCTCCGCCGGTATCTGGTGGCGCCGGGTTGGACGCCCGGCGTCTGCTGCGATGTGGGGCAAGGATGCCGTCGCGGCGCGCAGCAATAACCGGAGCTGGCCCTACCGGAAAGTTCTAATGGTAGGCGCGTTGAATGCCCGATAAGGGCCAACGCGGATGAACGCTCGCTGGCGCGGGGCGTGGTAGTACTGGCGTGGTGGAGGAGCACCGCTCTTCCCATGCTGACCAAGCCGTGACTTTCGGCGGAGTCATCTTCGTGTCGCGTCCGGACGAGACGCGCTGATCCGGACGGGGGCCACAGTTGGATCGGCCCCATCGGGACTGCACTGGGCTTCCGAACGCGGCAGTCTAGGTTCGGCACCTGAGAGGTCTGGCACGATCACGGAGGGTCTGGGAATCGAGCCGCGAAACGGCGTGGTCGGCGGCGGCCGAGCCCCCGGAACGGAACCGAGTTGAGCGCCCACTTCGGTTGAGTGACTTTTCCGCGGCGCGGGAGCGGCCCGTGCCCGTTAACGTTTTTTGACGTCGAGTGGAATTCGGGAGTTCGTCCAGCGAGTCGAGTTTGCCTATCGTCATCGCCCGCTCGGGGCGGTCGAGAACGCAAGCGTAAACCCAAGGAGTCCAATTTATGGGCAAGAAGGTAATGAAGTTCTGCGCGTTGGCAGCGACGGGTGCGATGGTGTTCCAGTTTGGTGGTGGTGCATGCCTGGGTTGGGCTTTTAAGGCGTACGGCCAGTCCCTGGTATACGGCTCCGGCTGGGAGACGGGCCGTGACCTGACCCAGACTTACCTGCTCGCTGGCATCACAAACAGCCAGGACGCGGTCAACGCCGTGAACTTCCAGGAAGCGGTCGACGCCGAGCTAGCAGCGCGCGCCGGTGGGTAAACCGTAGCGCCCAACCACGCGCAGAACCTTCAGCGCGGGCACGCCGACGGTGTTTGAATGCCGTCGGGGGCCAGTGCGCGTGGCAGCAGAAACGAAGCCGACCGGGACCCCGCAATGGGGTCGGTCGGCTTTTGTATGCGCAGCGCCTCCAGCCGATGGACTGCACGTCCCGCCGGCGGCAACGTCGCCCTGGCGACCGCCACGGAAGGCCACGCGGTCAGTCCAACGGAAGGACGTGGGCGACGATTGGGCGCTCAGGGCTCCCATCGATCGCCGCTCCCCCGTGTGCGGGGTCGTGCGGAAAAGCCAGCAGAGCACCTTCCTCGAAGCATCGCCGGTACATGGCCTGCTTTTCGTGAATCGTCCGGACGGGCTCCATGTCGTAGGCCATCACCCAACCCGCCCGCAGGTGGGCGACGGTCGGCACGGTGTCCCCGGCGAAGAGGAGCTGTGCCGGCCCAGTGCCGATGAGCGGATGCAGTTGATACGGAGTGTGGCCGTGGGTCACGATCCACGACAGACCGTCAAAGGCCGGGGCGGGCTCGTCGCCCTCGACCCACTCGATCACTCCCGCGTCGGCCAAAGCGAGGAAATCCTCTTGGAAGAATGAGGCCTGATCCCTGAGGTGGGGCCGGTGGGCGTGCTCCCAGTGCCCCCGATGCACCCAGTGCCGGGCGCAAGGGTATCGCAGGCGCGTTGGGCCGTCCGGGTCATCCTCCCAGTCGGTCAGGCCGCCGTTGTGGTCAAAGTGCAAGTGGGTGATCACGACGTCGGTTACGTCGTCAACGGACAGTCCCTGGGCCGCGAGAGCGGAGGGGATCGCGGTTTCGTCGTAGGAGATCGCGAACCGGTCCGCTTTCTCCGGCGTCCACTTCGTTCCGCAGCCGGTGTCCACCAGGATGACCCGGCGATCCGATCGGTTCACCGCCAGTAGCGTCCGGGTGCACAGCCGGATGCGGTTGCGGGCGTCGACGTCTGCGACCTTCTCCCAGAGCACCTTCGGGACCACGCCGAACATCGCCCCGCCGTCCAGGCGCATCGTTCCCGTCACCACGGAGCGGACGTCGAATCGGCCGATGGTCATCATGGGCTGGAATCTACCGCGCCAGGTGACGCTCCGCACGGACGACGGCGTGCTCGAAGGCGCCCGCGGAGTGGGCTTCACCCAGGCGGCGGAACCGTCGGGCGCCCCTGATCGCGGCGCGGCGCGACCGGGGCGTTTCGGCCGTACCGGTCGGCCGGCCGACGGTTCGCGATCCTGTGGATTCTTGACGTTTTCGGCCGCGGTGGTAGGGTGGGCGCCTTGAAGCTCCGGGGACGTAGCTCAATTGGGAGAGCGTCGCGTTCGCAATGCGAAGGTCGTGGGTTCGAATCCCATCGTCTCCAATCCCGCGTTGATGTCTGGCGAGCGTGCGGGTTCGCCGGGCACGACCGTGACCGCGGTGCCGGGGCATTCCGTCCGTTCGTCGCTGAGTGATGGCTTGTGGTGAACCGCCCTACGCGACAAAGGCCGGCGCGGCCTCGACCGGTAGTGCTTCGGGAACGGGGGGGATCTTCAGTTCCGGTTCGAGGCTGTACGCGGTGACCGCGTTGGCTCGGAGCGTGGCCCACGCCGAGAACCCCTCGCCCTGCAAGTTGACCATGGTGGGGAGCGCCGTGTTCGAGTAGAGGTTCCTCAGCCGATCGTTGAGCGCTCCCGACTGGCAGACGAGCTTGCGTCCGTCGACGTACAGGTAGGCGGAAAAACGGAAGAGCCGGGCCTCGACGACGAAGATCGCCTGCCGGCCCTCGCTGGTCCGCCGCAGCTCCCGCCGGCTGGCGTGCCGACCGGTGAGAACACGAAACACGCAGTCGGCGGCGTTGAGGAACTGGCTTAGTGCGCGCTCGGCAGGCTGGCCCGGCGCCCGTGGCGCCGGGGCCTCGGCGCCGTTCGACTCCACCTCCAGAGTGCAGGCATCCTCGTGAAAGGTCAGGCCCAGGGCGTAGGCGTTCCGCTGCCGGACGCAGTGCACCACCGTGGCCACGCCGTAGCTGCGCTCGCCCGCGGCGCTGTCGAAGGCGAAGCAGACCACGGCCCCGACCGGCACGTGCTCCCGCAGCGAAATGCCCAGGCCGTCAGCGGAGATGTCCACGATCCGAACGGCACGGTCGACGACCACCTCCCGTCCGTTGTGGGCGAAGGAGACGACCTGGATGCGCCGAGTCTGGGTGACCGGGATTCGAGGCGTGCGCCGCCGGGGATCGTCCCTGGCGGCGCCCGAGTGCCACAGTGAAAACGCGTCTTCGAAAAGCTGGGCCAGCTCTTCGCGAGTCATGATTACGCTGTTATGCGTAGATCGCATCAGGGCACTCGCCGGACGGAGCAATCTGCGCGCCGCCGGGGCGACGCAGCGGCTGGCCCGGCGGCAGCGACGAGGCGGCGAGCCGATCTCGCCACCCCCCTACGACCAAAGCGTGCGATACAAACCGCGGTGAGGCAAAAATACGATCCCTTTTGACGTACCCGACCGGGTGCCGGCCCTCGGCCCGCCTCCCCTGTGGAAAACGTCCGAAGAAACCACGCTGCAAGCCCAGGCGGTGGCCGCATCCGCGGCGGACCGTTATCATGGCGCCCATCCGGCCCGACCTTGGTGCGGCGGTCGGTGAGTCCGTCGCGAGAGCCGTCGACGGCCCCGCCGGCGGAGCACACGCTCGGGAATGCGGTCATGATCGATGCCATCCTGTTCGACCTGGGCGACACCCTCTTTCACTACGAAAAGCAATCGACTTCGACGCTGGTGGAGGAGGGGCTCCGCCCTCTGCATGACCGGCTTACGCAGCTCGGATACCCCCTGCCGGCGTTCCGCAGCTACCTGCGGACCATGAAATGGAACTTTGTGCGGGGGCTGGTCTGGTCGCGGCTCAGTCGACGCGAGGTCAAGTTGCTCGAGGGCATCCACCGTATGCATCAGCGGATGGGTGTGGAGATGGAATTCCAGCGGACCTGCGAGCATTGTCTAAAGCACATGAAGCCGGCGGTCGGCAAGTACTTTGTCGCTGCCGACGGCGCGACCGACGTCCTCATCGAGTTCCAAACGGCGGGATACAAGCTGGGCATCGTCTCGAACACGGTCATGCCGGGTTCCGCCGTTGATGCCATGCTCAGCGATCACGGGCTCATCAAGTTCTTCCCCGTGCGGGTCTACTCGTCCGAGGTCCGCTACATGAAGCCGGACCAACGGATCTTCCGCATGGCCCTTCAGAGGCTCTCCACGCCGCCGGGGCGGGCCCTTTTCATTGGGGATCACGCGGTCAACGACATCCGCGGGGCAGCGGCGGTCGGGATGAGGACGGTGCTGGCGGTGCACGGTCCCCGCGTGCCGCGCACGCCCGTGCGCCCGGATCACGTGATCCGGGCTTTGGCGGAGCTTCCCCCGATCCTGCAATCGTACAAGACGTGATGCGCTTCGACCTGACCCCCGGGAACCTGCTTGCGGCATACGCCGTGGGGATCTTCCCCATGGCCGACGACGAGGGCACCCTCCATTGGCTCGCCCCCGATCCCCGGGCCGTTTTCGAGCTGGAAGGCTTCACCGTATCGCGATCCCTGCGCACCCTGGTGGCCCGTGGCGTGTTCGACGTCACCGTCAATCGCGCCTTCGAGGCGGTGATCGACGCCTGCGCTGACCGGCCCGAGGGAACCTGGATTTCTGCGGAGATTCGGGCGGCGATGTGCCGCCTGCGCGTGCTCGGCTTCGCCCACAGCGTGGAGACTTGGCGGGAGGGCGAGCTTGCCGGCGGGCTCTACGGCGTGGCCATCGGCGGGACGTTCTTCGGCGAGTCGATGTTTCACCGCGTGGCCAACGCCTCCAAGGTGGCCCTGGTGCACCTGGTCCGGCGCCTGCGCCAGCGCGGGTTCGTCCTGCTTGACGTGCAGTTTGCGACCGAGCATCTTCGCCGGTTCGGCGCCGTGGAGATATCCCGCGACGAGTATCTCCGGCGGCTGCGTCGGGCCCTGACCCTACCGGCGTCGTTTGGTGATTGACCGCGTCGGACCGTTCCGGCGCGGAGGGCTTTGGGCGACACGATCCATGGCTACCGCCAGCACACCCGCCGTCGGGAACTCGCTTTTTCTCCACAACCTGCGCGCCCTGTGGAGGCACGATCCGGTGCTGGCCATGCGCGTCGACGCGGTCGACGATGAGGACCGGGCGGTGCTGGAGCCGACGCGATCGGGAGCGTGGACGGCGCGGGTGTCGGCCACGACCGGCCCGGTCTATCTGCACAGCCGCTATGACCCCGTCGCCGAGGCGGAGCGATTCGCCGCCTCGATCGAGGTGGAGGGAAAGTCCTGTCTGGTCGTGTCGGGGATGGGCCTGGGATATCATCTCCGAGCCCTGTTCGCCCGCCTTCGCGGCGAAGCCCTGCTCATCTGTTGCGAACCGTCGATCGCGGTGATGGCCACGGCCCTGACCTGCGTCGATCTTACCGAGTTGCTCTCCTCCGGGCGATTCATTGTCTTCACTGACGACGACAAGGCCCGCCTGCACGAACGACTCCAGCCCTACGGGGCCCTGATCATGTTGGGGACACGGTTCGTCCGCCACGCCCCCTCCGTGCGCCTCGACGAGCGGGCCCACGCGGCCATCGCCAACGCCCTCACCGAGTACGTCACCTTCACCCGCATGACCCTGGTGACGCTGGTGAGCAACGCGCGGATCACCTGCCAGAACATCGCCATGAACCTGGTCACCTACGTGTCGACCCCCTCGATCGACCTGCTGCGGCATCGCTTCGCCGGCGACCCCGCGGTGGTGATCTCGGCGGGGCCGTCGCTCGCCCGCCACCTCGACCAGCTTGCGGAATGGAAGGGGCGGGCCGTCCTTTGCGCCGTGCAGACCGTCCTGCAGCCTCTGCTCCGGCGAGGCATCGTGCCCGACTTCGTCACCTGCCTCGATTTCCACGAGATGTCGCGGAAGTTCTTCGAGGGCCTGGAGGGTCTCGAACAAGTGCATCTCGTGGCCGAGCCCAAGGCGACCTGGCACGTGGTGGATCACTATCCCGGGCCGGTGTCGCTATTGGAGAACGGTTGGGCCAAGTTGCTCGTCGGCGAGGCTCTCGGGGCCCGGGGGGGGCTGCCCGCCGGGGCCACCGTGGCGCATCTGGCCTTCTATCTTGCGGTGTTCATGGGCTGCGACCCGATCATCTTCGTCGGCCAGGACCTGGCCTACACCGGTCACGTGTTCTACGTGCCCGGCGTCGAGATCCACCGCCAATGGCGCGGGGAGCTGAACCGGTTCAACACCATCGAGCAGAAGGAATGGGACCGCATCGCTCGCAACCGTCCCATCCTCCGCCGCGTGCCCGGCGCGGACGGCGCCGAGCTGTACACCGACGAGTTGCTGTTCACCTACCTGGAGCAGTTCGAGAAGGACATCGCCGCCGTCCCCGCCAGGGTAATCAACGCCACCGAGGGGGGGGCCCGGATTCGCGGCACGGAGGCCATGACCCTCCGTCAAGCCAGGGATCGTTTCGCCGGCGGGACCATCGATCCCGCGCGGTTCGCCTACCGCGAGACCACCCGGTGGCGGGACCCCTCGCGTCTGCCCGCGGCCGGCGCCGAGCTCGAGAAGCGGCTGGGCGAGCTGGACGAGGCGGTCCGCGTTTGTGACGAACTTCTGGCACTTTTGGGCGAGCTCGAGGGGCTCACCGGCGATCCGGCGCGATTCAACCATCGACTGATTCGGGTGGATGAGCTCCGCGCCAAGATCCATCAGGAAAGCCGCGCCTATCAGATCGTCAACGCGGTGGCTCAGTTGACCGAGCTCCGCCGCTTCTCGGCGGATCGGCGGATCAGCGCGTCCGACCACGACCCGGCGGCCCGGGCGTTGAGCCAGATCGCCCGGGACACCGACTTCATCACCGGTGTGCGGGCCGCCGCCGTCGAGGTCAAGCCGATACTCGCGGAGGCCCTCGAGCGGATCAGGCAGGCCGGGGATTCCCCATGAAGGTCATCGCCGCCCTGTACGCCGACCTGGACCGATCGCCGATCGGCACCCGTAGCCGTCTGGCCGGCGAGCTGCTGGGCGTCCCCGTGCTCAGGCGCACCGTCGAGCGCCTTCGGCGGGCCCGCCGGCTGGACGCGATCTACGTCCTCTGCCCGTCCGCCCAACTGGAGCGCTGCACAAGTCTGGTGCGCGGCACCGGCGTCGTCGTCCGACCGACGTCCGGCGGTGGTCCGAGCTGGGGCCCGTTGGTGCAGTGTGCCCGAAAGTGGTCCCTCGACGGGTGGCGCGGCGGAATCGGCGGGGCGTGCAGCTTCGACGAGTTCACCGACCCGCGGGTACTCAGCGGGCTGCTGGGCGACGTCACCGCCGACGCCGTGCTGAGCGTGCCCGCCGCGGCCGCCCTGATCGACCCGGTTCTCGCGGACCGCATCATCGAGCACGCCGATCAGGCTGGCGACGAGATTCGCCTTACCTTCACCCAGGCCCCGCCGGGCTTGGCCGGCGTGCTCCTGAAGGCCGACCTGATCCACGAGCTTCGCGAGAAAAGCACGCCGCTTGGATGGGTGTTCGCGTACCAGCCGGACGTCCCCCGCAAGGACCTGATCTTCCAGCCCTGCTGTTGCGAGATTCCGCTTGAGTTGCGCTACGCGGTCGGCCGGCTCATCGCCGACACCGACCGGACCATGGAGGCGATCGCCGCGCTGCTGCGCGACCATCCCGACCCCGACCTCGTCACCGTGGGAACATGGCTTGCGGTCCGCGAGGCAAGCTACGTCCCTCCGGTGCCTCGCGAAGTGGAGATCGAGTTGACCACCGACGATCCCCACCCCGACGCGATGTTGCGGCCCAGGGGGGCGCGCCTCGCCCGGCGCGGGCCGATCGACTCGCGGTCGGTCCACGAGGTGGTCCGCGCGGTCTGCCGCTACGATGATGCCCTCGTGGTGCTCGGCGGCTTCGGCGACCCCCTTCGCCACCCGCGCTTCAATGAGATCCTCGAGACGGTCCGCGCCGCTGTCCCCGACGGGCCGGGCCCCTACGGGCTGGCCGTTCGCACTACCGCGGCCGATCTCACCGAGGAACACATCGCCGCGCTGATCCGGCACCGCGTCGACGTGCTCCAGGTCCTGCTGGACGCGTGGTCGCCGGACCTGTACGGCCGGCTGCAGTCCCCGGGCGACCCGTCCGCGGTCAGCCTGGAGAACCTGCGGCGGCGGATCGAGCAGGTGACCGCCCTGCGTCAACGGGCAACGAGCGTGATGCCCATCGTGCTGCCGACCATGACCAAAGCGCTCGACAACCTCCATGAGCTGGACGAGTTTCACGACGGGTGGATGCGCCGGCTCGGCGCCGTGCTCATCGCCGGTTACGGCCACTACGCCCGGCAATGCCAGGATCGCAGCGTGATGTGCATGGCGCCTCCCGATCGCGTGCCCTGCCGGCGCATCCGTTCTCGATGCCTGGTGCTTGCCGACGGCCGGGTGACCCTGTGCGATCAGGATCTTCACGGATACCACGCGGTCGGGTCACTCTCCGCTCAGTCCCTCGGCGAGATCTGGCAAGGTCAGGGCTTCTCGGCCGTCCGCGCCGCCCACGCCTCCGGCCGGTTCGACCCGACCCCGCTGTGCGCCGCGTGCGACGAATGGCACCGGCCGTGAGGCGGTGCACCACACGCGGCGGGAGGCGGCATGATCCCGTGGCATCGCCCTGCGCCACTACGGAGCTCGGTGGACCCTCGCTCGCGGCAGAGCCGGCGGCTCGGGCCGGGTTCAAATCGTGCGCGGGGGGTGGTATCATCCCCGCGGGTGGCGGTCGCGCCGCCGGCGGGGGTCGATGGTGATGCGACCCGCCGGCCCTTCTTGACGGCCAGGTCCCATGCAGTGGGCGGGCCAGGCAACGGGTCAGGCTGGAGACAGAGCAGCCCACCTGGTTCTTTCAGGTGCCGTGGTCAACCTGGTCGTCAAGAACGGCCGGCGGGGTCGGTGGCTGCCCTGGGGCGGCGCCGCGTTGCCCGTGTCGCGGGCGTGGCGCCGCCGTCACCCGAGCCGTCCCGGACTGGTTTTCAGCCCCCGTGTCGCCGGCATGGTGCCGGTGGCGTGTAGGGCTACGAGTCGGAAGCAACGATGTCCTACCGCGTCCTTGCCCGCACCTATCGGAGCAGCACCTTCGACGAGATCGTGGGACAGGACGCCATCGCCACGACCTTGAAGAATGCCATCACCTCCGGGCGGGTCCATCACGGCTACCTCTTCACCGGAACGCGGGGGGTGGGCAAGACCTCCATGGCTCGGATCCTGGCCAAGGCTCTGAACTGCGCCTCCGCCGACGCCGCGACCACGTCGCCCTGCGGGACGTGCGACTCCTGCACCGCTATCGCCGAGGGTGAGGACGTGGATGTGGTGGAGATCGACGCGGCCAGCAACACCGGAGTGGACAACATCCGCGAGCTGCGCAGCAACGCCGGGTTCCGTCCGGCGCGGTCCCGCTACAAGGTCTACATTATCGACGAAGTGCACATGCTCAGCACGGGCGCGTTCAACGCCTTGCTCAAGACACTGGAGGAGCCGCCCCCGCACGTCAAGTTCATCCTGGCCACCACCGAGCCGCAGAAGGTCCCCGCGACCATCCAGAGCCGGTGCCAGCGGTTCGACTTCCAGGCCATCGACGTGGCGAGCATCGCGGCGCATCTGCGTCGCATCGTGGATGCGGAGCGAATCGAGG
>Ga0214473_10002553_pt1 | contig 22322 bp, 20 predicted proteins | sample RVTome_7_FD_203509 | JGI IMG/M metagenome (GOLD analysis project Ga0214473, IMG submission 203509) | Soil microbial communities from uranium-contaminated site in the Upper Colorado River Basin, Wyoming, United States - RVT98D197 | ecosystem: Environmental > Terrestrial > Soil > Contaminated >... | reverse complement strand
ATGACGGTCCGTTTTTTGCCCATTATCCAGTTTGTCCATTATACTGAAAATCCTTTGATGCGCAGGAGTTGTGTATGCCAAGAATGAGTGGTGCCCAGGCCTTTCTTGAATGCCTCAAGCTGGAAGGGGTTAAGTATATCTTCGGCAATCCGGGAACGACGGAAGTGCCTCTGCTGGATGCCCTGTGCGGGTTTCCAGAGATCACCTATGTTCTTGCCCTTCAAGAGGGAGTGGCGGTAGGAATGGCAGATGGGTACACGAGGGGCGGTGGAGAGGTCGGCGTGGTAAACGTCCACACCGCCGTCGGAACGGCCAATACCATCGCAGGGATCTATTCTTCTTATCTCGGGAAGTCTCCCGTTCTGGTGGCCATCGCGAACAAGGACATGCGGATTCTGGGCCGCAGTTGTTTCTGTGAGGTGCCTGATCTCCCCGGGCTGACCCGGCAGTTCACGAAATGGAGCTGGGAGGTCAGAAGGGCTGAAAAGGTTCCTGAAGACCTGTTGCGGGGAATTAAGGTGGCGACCACCATTCCGCAGGGACCGGTCTTTCTCTCCTTTGCCGAGGATCTTTTGATGGAAGAGATAGACGTGGGGCCCCTTGTCTCGACCAGGCCAAAGTCCCCGCTCTCTTTCCAGGGGAATGAGGGCGAGATCAGGGAGGCGGCCCAGCTCCTGCTCCGGGCAGAAGCGCCGCTCTTCATTGCCGGAAATGAAGTGGCGCGGACAGGGTCTCTTCTGGAGGCCGTCGAACTGGCGGAGATGCTCGGACTGCCCGTGATGACCGAGGACAGACAATCGTTGGCTACTTTAAACTTTCCTCACACGCATCCCCATTTCCGGGGGGAGTTTGATCCCAATTCGCCTCATGCCAAAAAGGCCGATCTCGTTCTTGGGATCGGGTGCAAGATCTTCACAGACTTCAGCTATTCCAAGGAGCCCGATCTTCCTAAAACCGCAAAGATCATCCATTTCCACTCAGATCCCCACGAGCTTGCCAGGCTCTATCCCGAAGAGATCTCTGTCCTTTGCAATGCAAAAGAGGGACTGAGAGCCCTTTTGGGCGTCCTTCGCTCTGTTATGACGGAAAAATTGAAAGATCGTTTCAGACAGAGAATGGAACAACTGAGGAAGGAGAAGGAAGAAGAAACGATGGAGAAGGAAAGAGAGATCGATTCCCATCGGCATGAGGTGCCCATTCATCTGTCGAGACTTGTACTGGAGCTGAATCGGTCCGTGGAGAAGAATACGATCATCGTGGACGAGTCCGTCAAGTCTTCCCGGGCCCTGTTGAGGTTTTACGACTTTGAACTCCCAGGGACCTACCATCGCTCTATGGCAGGAGCCCTGGGCTGGGGAGTCCCGGCAGCACTCGGGATGAAGCTGGCGAATCCCCATCGACGGGTTGTTGCCCTCGTGGGAGACGGAAGTTTCCTCTTTTCCATCCAGAGCCTCTGGACCGCGGCCCGATACGGCATCGCCGTCGTAGTGATTGTGTGCAATAATCAAGAATACAGGGCCGTGAAGGATTCCTGCATTCAGTACCAGGGACCGGGGGCCAAACAGGGTCTCTTTGTTGCGACAGACTTAAAGAACCCCGATATTGAGTTCTGTCGGCTGGCTGAAGGATTCGGTGTCTGGGCAAAAAAGATCATGGACCCGGAGGAGATCCAGCCTTCCCTGAAAGAGGCATTGAGCCTCGGAAAGCCTGCGGTGCTGGACGTCAGGATCAGTTAAGGTTATGGCCTGTGCCCCTGCGCGCCGGAGCGTTTCGGTGGATAGGTATGCTATGCGCTTTTTCTTCGATAGGGCTTGGCGAGAACTTCGAGCACCCGGAAATCAAAGAAGTTGTTGCAGTGGGAGGGCCACCCAACGATCGCGCAGTCTGCCCCTCCGCCCTTTTCCGTCCATGTCCCACCCACACCGATTGTCTTGTCGATGGGAATCGCACCGCTGTCAGCGGCCATGATCGTGCACTCGATCGCGACTTTCAGGCCAACGCCAAACAGAGAACGCAATGCTTCAGCCATCACCTCGGTATGAGAAGATCCTGAAAACTTGTTCGTGAAGGACCTCTCGAGACCCGATAGGATGTGACTTTGCCTTACGACCTTGCATCCCATCGATTCAAGGTCCCTCAGGGCATCCGGGTCGAAGTCCCACACCCCGGGTTCGGAGAACCCCGGCTGGGAACTGACAATCACGAGGTTTGTCTCTTTGGCCATCTTCCTTGCGAACTTGAGACCGGTCTCTCCGCTGCTGCTGGCTACAACAACACTCCTGATGTCCCCTTCTTTCAATCGGGTGTGAACGATCTCTACGACATCTTCCGTATTCTCAACGCCCGGCTCATTGAAATAATGAATGGACCGACTCGCTCCTTTCATGGGTCGCCTCCTCAAACCAATCGTGAGATGATACCTTCTTCGGTCATCCCTACGTCTTCCCCATCACAACGAAGGGCAGGGCTTTAGGGCCCTGCCCTTCGTTTGGTGCACCTCAGAACGATAGATTCCTTATGCCCACCCGCACCGCGCTCTCCCCCATTGAGGGGAAAGGTATCGTTTGGGATTCTCTACTTGTTCATCAGGTATTCGTGCATGGAATTGGCGGCTTTTCTGCCGGCGCCCATGGCCAGGATGACGGTGGCCGATCCGGTGACGATATCGCCTCCTGCCCAGATCCCTTCCTTCGAAGTTTTTCCCGTCTCAGGGTCGGCAACGATATAGCCTCTTTTGTTCAATTCCAGTCCCGGGGTGGTTGCTGTAATGAGCGGGTTCGCACCCGTACCGACAGCAACCACGGCCAGATCACAGTCCAGCTTGAACTCCGAACCTTTCATGGGAACGGGCCGTCTTCTTCCCGACTCATCCGGTTCTCCCAGCTCTATCTTGAGGCACTCGAATCCGGTCACCCACCCGCCATCGTTTCCAAAAAATCGTGTCGGAGCCGTGAGGAGATAGAACTCGACCCCTTCCTCCTCCGCGTGGTGGATCTCTTCAATACGGGCCGGCATTTCTTCTCTCGACCGGCGGTAGATAATCCGAACCGTTTCCGCTCCCAGCCGGAGGGCTGTCCGGGCAGAATCCATGGCCACGTTCCCGGCTCCAAAAACGGCAACGTTCTTCCCCCGGGCAATCGGTGTATCATATTCGGGAAAGCGGTAGGCCTTCATCAAATTGGATCGGGTTAAATATTCGTTCGCCGAATAGATGCCGCAGAGGTTCTCTCCCGGGATATTCAAGAACGTGGGAAGTCCGGCTCCTACGCCCAAGAATGCGGCATCATACTCCTGAAGGATCTCATCGATCGTCTCGATCCTTCCGATGACGGCATTCATCTGAACCTTCACACCAAGCCGTTCGAGGTAGTTGACCTCGGCCTCGACGATCGCCTTCGGAAGACGAAATTCCGGGATCCCATAGATCAGAACACCGCCCGGTTTATGGAGAGCTTCAAAAATCGTTACCTCGTGACCTTTGAGGATAAGATCTCCTGCGACGGTTAAGCCTGCCGGTCCGCATCCCACCACAGCCACCTTTCTTCCTGTGGCAGGAGCCTTATCAGGAATGGAGACCGCTCCCTTCTCCCTCTCCCAGTCCGCGGCAAACCGTTCGAGCCTGCCAACGCCCACAGGTTCGTCCTTCTTTCCGACAATGCAGATTTTTTCGCACTGGTCTTCTTGAGGACAGACGCGGCCGCAGACCGCCGGGAGGGCATTCCGTTCTTTCAGTTTCCGGGCGGCGCCGACGAAGTCGCCGTCCAGAATAAGTTTGACAAATGCCGGGATCTCAACTTCGACCGGACATCCTTCAATGCATTTCGGTTTCTTGCATTGGAGACAGCGACTCGCCTCCAGCTGAGCCAATTCTGGCGTATATCCAAAAGGGACCTCATTAAAATTTCTCGCCCTGACCTTTGGCTCCTGCTCAGGCATCTTCTGCCTGGGGACTTTCTTTTTTTCTTTCTCCGCCATTTCAACCCCCTCCGATTTCATCTCGCCGCGAATTGATCCATGGAGACCTTCTCTTCCGTGATATAGGCCCGCTGCCGTTTTACCAGCTCGTCATAATCGACCTCATGGCCGTCGAATTCCGGACCGTCTACACAGCAGAATCGAGTCTTGCCTCCCACCGTCACGCGACACGCTCCGCACATCCCTGTTGCATCCACCATAATGGGATTCAAGCTGACCATTGTTTTGACTCCGTATTCCTTCGTCAGCTTGCATAAGAATTTCATCATCGGCACAGGCCCGATCCCCACGATCAATTTCACATCTTTCCGCTCGTCCAGAATTTTCCGGAGCACATCGGTCACGAACCCGTGGTGTCCATAGGTTCCGTCATCCGTCGTGACTCTCAGATCGTGACTGGCGGCTTTCATCTCATCTTCCAGGATCAGCAGATCTTTTGTGCGTGAACCAATAATGGCAATCACATGGTTCCCGGCTTCTTTATAGGCCTTGGTGATGGGGTACATCACTGCCACGCCCGTTCCGCCGCCCACGCAGATGACCGTCCCCAGGTTTTCAACATGGGTCGGTTTTCCCAGCGGTCCGATGATATCCAGGATAGAATCGCCTGCATTGAGAGTTCTCAAGAGGGCGGTCGATTTCCCCACCACCTGGAAGATCAGGTCGATCTTCCCTGTAGATGGGTCCGTCCCGGCCATCGTCAATGGGATCCTCTCTCCCGTTTCGTTAACCCTGAGGACAACGAACTGTCCCGGTTTTGCCTTCTGGGCAATGCGGGGCGCGTCCACTTTAAAATAGCAGACCGTTTTCTCAGCCATCTCTCTTTTTTCTACAATTTTATGCAATCTTCCCCCCTCCTTTCTGATATTTTTTTCACAAAGTTCGCCCTATTTATAAAACGAACCGATTCCAGATGTCAATGATTTATTCATCGTAAGTTAAGCTATTGAGAAGATAGAAGAAAAACTATAGACTCAGGGTGGGCAGGGTCGGTGCATTCACCGCAACTAAGAGGCTCCCTTCCCCCGTCTGAAGAAGACCTTTTTGGGAGAGCAGCAACAGAGCCTCTGCAGAAAAGGCCCTCACATCCTTGAAGTCGAGGATGACCTTCTGGATCTCAGCATCGAGAGATCCTTTGAGCCTTTTTACAAGTTCCCTCGCTCCTTCCAGATCGATCGATCCCTCCAGTTTGACGAAAAGGGTTCTTAGCCGTTCATTGTATACGGAATAAAGCCGCAGGGTCCCCCCTGCCTTTTCCGCTATCCTCACCCCTACTCTTTCAATCAGGTCTCTGGTATTCTTGAGGTGGATGGTGTCGTTCATTTTCTGGAGGATTCTGGAAAGACTGGGAACCTGGCTATCCGGCGTCCTCTGTACAATGCTTCGGTAAGCCATGTTGGAGAGGAACCGGGTAAAAAACCTCTGCTGGGGGTGGACAACCCTCTTGAAGATGGAGCCCCAGGAATAGGCATCCTTGCACACCCAGTTAAATCCCTGCTGAAGCGTCTCCTCGGTCATCAACTTCGGTCTGAAAACGACCGTTGCCCCGTTATACTTGGTCCAATCTCTATGAAGGAGTCTCCCTTCTGATTCGATCCGCTGGAAGACGGGTGTCCCGGGTAAGGGGGTCAGGATAAAGAAGGTGGGCAGTTCAATTCGGTTGCGCTCGCAGAACCGAAGGGTCCTTTCAAATACGCCTTCGTCATCATGATCGAGGCCAAAAATGAACCCGGCCAGGATCATAATGTCATGGTCATGGAGGGCTTTCATGGCTTCTTCTAACTGATGGGCCTGATTGAAAGCCTTGTTCACATCCTTCAGGTTTTCCGACGAAAGGGATTCCACTCCCAGGAAAAGGGAGACGCAACCGCTTTCCGCTGCGAGTTTCAGAAGTTCGGGATCCCTGGTGAGCGTCAGGCTGGCCTGGCTGGCCCATTTCTTCTTGAGGGGCTTCAGCCGTGTGAAGAGGTCTTTTGCGTAGCGCCGGTTTCCTGCAATATTGTCGTCTATAAAGACGATGAAATCCCCTTTTAAACGTTTCACCTCTTCGACCACATCTTCCGCAGGCCGACACCGATAGGTCTTTCCAAAAAAATGGGTGACATGGCAGAAGTCGCACTGGTGGGGACATCCCCGAGTCGTCTGGACACAGTTGACTGTCATGTAGGCATCTTTGCGAAGAAGATCAAGCCGGGGTCGCGGCATTCCTTCCATGGAAGAAAAGGCATCTCCTTTGTAAAAAGGTTTCAGATCACCCCTCTTGAAATCTTCGATCAATCCCTTCCACACATTCTCCGCTTCCCCGATAACCACCGAATCGACGTGTTCCTTGGCTTCCAAAGGGAGGCTGGAAGCATGGGGGCCGCCCATGACTACCGGTATGGACCTCTGCCGGAACCTCCGGGCGATCTCATAGGCCCTATGGGCATGCATCACCATTCCGGTAACGCCCACCAGATCGACATCTTCTTCGAAATCGATGGGCTCCACGTTTTCGTCCGTGATCTTCACCTCGATCTCGGGAGGGGTGAGTGCGGCCAGGGTGGTCAAGGTGAGACGGGCAAACCAGATGGTCTTGATCACTTTTTGTGAATGACTGAAATAAGGATGTTTGTACGCCGGATCGATGAGTCGGATCTTCAATGAATTCTCCAATTCTATTCGGACTGCTCGGACAGGTTGTAGTAATGGGTTTTGCAGGAATCCCTCAGGAGGGTCAGAGATTCTTTAACCTCATCAAAGGATCTTTTCAAAGTCTCGTATCTCTTCTCGATGTCCATGTTCTTCGTCAGGGCCATCTCCAGTCTCGATTGAAGCTCCCTGTTTTCCTCACTATAATAGATTGCCTCTCTCTCTTTCAACCTTCCCTTGATTTTAACGACCTCATTCTCTCCCGCCCTCGATTCTAGATCACGCATGCGGCCGAGCGCTTCATCCCTCTCCTGGGCAGTCCGGGTCAAGGCTTCGTTCATCCCCCGTAATTCCTGCTGGAGTTCCCGAATGCGCTCCAGGGCATCGGCATTCTCCTCCTTGAGATAGCCTGATTCGTACTGGGCTTCTTCAACCTGCTTCAGCTCTTTTCTAAGCTTCTCAACGTGACCGCGCAAATCTTTGTTGTCCTGGGCCAATTGGTTGATCGTCTTCAGGTGGGAAGCCAGGTCCGTTTCCAGGGCCCTCTTTGTCCTGTTGGAGGCAAGAATCTGGGCATGAAGGTCTTCAATCAATGACTGAACATCGTGACGCTCCTCGCTGCCCGTCTCGACCTTCGGTCGTTCGATCTCTCTTTCGGAGGATGCTGTCTCCTGAACGGGTTCGACGCGCTCTTCGATCCGATCGGGTACAGCCTCAGAATCCGAAAACACGGGTTCTTCGACCTTTTTCATCTTCGGCATTTTTTCGGCAACGTTTTTGTCGAACCCGTCGCCCATGAGATCCTGACTTCTCGATTTCATCTAATTCCTCCTCTGAATACGTTGATCATTTCCTTCATCCCATTCCCATCTCTTCCAGGTGAAAGATCTCACTGATCAAGTTCTGGATGTCTGTCGCTCCCTTCGAAGATTGAGCGAAAAGATGGATCGGAGTACCCTCGCTCGTTGCCTCTGCAATCTTCGTATCCTGCCGGATGACGGTCTTGAGAAGATACTTTTCGTAGTGGGTTTCCAGGGCCCTCTTCGAACGTTTGCAGATTCGATGGGACTCGTTGTAGCGATTAAGAAAGATAAAGATGTTCTCAAAGACGAAAGAGAAATCTTCTTCTATGGTGGAAAGGGTTTCGAAGAGGATCTTCAGGCCATGATAGGAAAGAAAGTCCGCCAGGACAGGAATGATCAGATCGTTCGATGCGAGGATTGCATTGAGATTCAAAAGGCCGATGCTGGGAGAAGCATCCATCACAATCAGATCATAATCCTTCTCGAGGGAATTAATAAATCTCCTCAATCGAAACTCCCTCGAATTCATCGAGAAAAGGGAGAGTTCCACAGGGGACAAACTGAGATTGGAAGGGATAATATCCAAGGTCGGAAGATCCGTCTTGACGACGATCGTCTCGAACTCTTCCTTCTCGATCAGCCCATTAAAGAGGGTCTTGGAATTCTCCTGGTTGTTAAGACCCAGGCACTGTGTCAGGTGGCCCTGGGGATCGAGGTCGATCATGAGCGTCCGGACTCCCATCTGGGCCATGCGAAACCCATAGGAGGCAGAGACGCTGCTCTTTCCTGTTCCCCCCTTGAAATTGAGAAAGAGCTGCTTTCTGATCGACTTGATGGGAAAAGAAATTCCAAGGTATTGGCGATATTTGACGACATCTTCAGGGCTGTAATACCGTTCCTTATGGGCGTTCCTTCTGGCAGGGGGGAGTATTCCTTCTTCTTCTTTCTCAATGAGATCCAGTTTCGAGATCCCGAGGATTCTCGCAAAGGTCATCGGGCTGTACACCATGTCTCCCAGGATCCGGGCCTTGGGATTGTAAGATTTCGTATAGGATGTCAGCTTTAATTCAGGTTCAGGCAAGAAAAACCTTTCTTCTTATCGGTTTCGCGATCATCTTTCCCAGGGTCGTGCGTGCCCATGTCCGAAGATCCAAGTCCGGGTCGGAGATCGCCTCCACCAGACGATCCTCGCCCTCTTCCGGGTAGAGGGTAATCAGAGAGAAGAGGGCCGCCTTTCTTACCCTTGAATCCGGATCCTTTGACATCTCCGTCAATATCGGTAATGCGCCTTCCCCCTGAATCCATCCCAAAAGGGTGGCTGCTTTCCGCCTGACCCAGGGCGATTCATCGCTCATGAATTGAAGGAGGAGGTTCAAATCGATTTTCTCCTTATGATGAAACATCCCTCTGAGAGCAGCGATCTTCACCCTCGGGTCGCTGTCCTTAAGATATTTTCTCAACAGGGAAGTCACTGCAGGATCATGGAATTTAATCAACGAAGAGAGGGCCTGAACCCTGACTCCGGAATCCCGGTCGGACAGGGCCTCCTGAAGAAGGGGGATCGCAACGGAAGGGGTAGACTTCTCCAGATACCGGATCGCCAGAATCCTCACTTTCGAATCGGGATGCTTTAGATCGGTTTTGACCTCTTTCAGAATGGCCTGGGATGAGAATGTCTCCGGAGGATGGGCTTCGGTAATTTCTGCCCTACCGGGAGGTCGGAGAAATGGAGCAGACGGAGAACCTTCGTCAAATCCCGGTTTTTCCGATCCTGTCGATTTCAGATAGATCAGTCGGAAACGGTCACCCATTCTGCCTCCATGAGAACTGCGAAGTCCTTCGAAGTGGAAGATATTATAATACATTTATTCTGTCAAGTAAAAAATTATGGCCTTTTCGTAATATTATGCTTGTAATTTCAACGTGTTAAGTTATCACGGTTCTGTGCTGGAAGAGCATCGCCCATACCATTCCAGAAATCGAAGATTTCTGGACTTTTTCCAAAATAATGCTTGACTTTTAAAAAAGAATTCTCCATAATAAACCCGTAAGTTGTAAGGAGTAGTTGTTTGGATCAAGAAAAGGTCACAAAAGTGCTTCCCAAGACTTATGTGGCCTTTTTTAGTTTAGGACCAAAGGCTATTACAACTTACTTAAGTTTGTAGAGGAAGGGAGGTGAGTTGTAGTGGCCAAGGGTCGTGTTAAATGGTTTAACGAGAAGAAGGGTTATGGATTTATTTCGGGGGAAGACGGAACCGATGTCTTTGTTCACTTTTCCGCCATTAAAAAGGAGGGGTTTAAGGTCCTGTACGAAGGCGACGAGGTGGAGTTCGAGATTTCTCAGGGTCCGAAAGGTCCCCAGGCAACGGACGTTACCGTACTGGGCTGAGATGAGAACTCGTTAAGTTAAAAAAAGACCCCGGCGACGCTGGGGTCTTTTTTTTGTAAAAGAGCAAGAGGGTCACAATGGGAGAGATCAAATCAACGTTGGAATTGGTGATGGAGAGAACCCGGGGCATGGCGATCTCGGAAGAAGAAAGAAAAGAGATGAAAAAAAGGAAATCCTGGAGAAGGAGGTGGGCCTTTCCAACCGCTACAGAGAGGGCCAGATCTCATTGAAGGAAGTTCTGAAGGAGATCGAAAAAATGGAGGAGAAGACAGGAACGGAAGTGAAAGAGATTCTCCTTTCCCACTGGATTGCCGCCCTCTCCCTAAGTGACGAAGATGAGAGACTTCTCGAAGGGGTTGAAGCACTGAGGCACCGCAGTCTTGAAAGTGTAAAGCAGAAGTTTTGCCATCTCCTTTCTGAATACAAGAGCGAAATCGAGAAGGGGAGACAGGAAGCGCAAGCCCTGGTGGCTGAGATTTTAAGAAGGGAAAGGATTGGAGGAAGTGCCGTGGAACCGAATGCCGAGAGAAGTGATCTCTGGAAAGAGAACCTGAAGAGACTGGATCTTCTTTATGGAAAAGAGCTGGAGAAGATCAAGGGTGAGTTGAGGACCCTATAAATAGACCTATCAATTTGGTTGTTCGGATAATATACAAATCAAGATTAGATCCGGGCCGTCAAGCACCAAATTACAAGTACCAAATCCCAAACAATATCCAAGCGCCCAATTCGAATGATCTAAACGAAAATAATTTCAATTTTGGTCATTGGAATTTGGAGCTTGTTTGGAATTTGTGATTTGGGATTTGGAATTTCAAACTCCAAAAGATCCAGAGACCCCAGAGGTGCAAGGCTTTCCCGGAGAGATAGATTGTTACAAATAGGGATAAACATTCTGCCGGATGAAATGGAAATTGTGAAGGACTGCTTCCCTCTCCGTCACAACCTCTCCGTGACCGGAAAGCAAAATCTCCGTATCGAGCCGCGACAGCCTCTCGATACTTTCTCTCAATAATCTGGAACTGCCTCCAGGAAAGTCTGTTCTCCCAACCCCTTGGTAGAAAATGAGATCGCCGGTGAAAAGAGCCTTCCTTTCCGGCCAATAGATCGAAAGGGAGCCTGGCGAATGGCCGGGGGTATGAAAAATATTGAATGTCTTCGTCCCCAATCGAAGCTCCCCTTCTCCCAGATAGAAGTCGATTCTGAAAGAAGGCCGGGATGGGTCCATCCCCGTTACATCGAGGAGAAGTTTTCCGTCTCCCAGTAGGTAACGCTCTTCTTCACGGCTCATCGCGATTCGAACGGGCTTTTCGAGAAATGCCTCCAGACCTTCGAGATGATCCGGATGGGCGTGCGTAATGATAAGCACATGAATTTCGTCAGGGGAGATTCCATCCTCTTCCATCCGAGAAAAGAGCCCTGTGAGGTGACGGGAATGACCCGGATCGATCAGAACGGTCCTCTCTCCACGGATGAGATAGCTGTTACAGTTATTCTCGTACGGATTCTGCCACAGATACGCGTAAAGATCTTTTTGGAGTTCCATCCTCGTCCCTTTTGATCTTCCAATAGTGAAAACAAAGACCATTGTGTCTCTCTTAAACTAAAACGAAGAGCGCTATTTTGCAATAAGGTGAGGATTTTTTCCCCACTTGCAAATGGGGCGACAAGGACCGTAATGCCTCCCTTGGCTGGGGCCACCCGTCGATCACTAAACATTTGTCATTCTGAACGATAGCGAGAAATCTGTTCATTGAGTGCTTCCAGAGATTCTTCGTCGTCCCGCTAAGACGGGACTCCTCAGACTGAGATCCAGGACCCCCCACGGACAAGTGAGGATACCAAGGACCGAACTTTTTTTTCTTGACAAGCGTTTCCTATTATGATACACGAAATGTCGCCCTCTTAAAACAAGCGTCATCCCAAAGGAGATTTTGTGTGGATGAAAAACAGATCGGAAGAAACATTAAGCGATTACGGCAAGGCAAGAAAATATCTCTTGAAAAATTAGCCAAACTCAGCTTGCTGACAAAAGGGTATCTCTCCAAAATAGAAAAATCGGATAAAGCCCCCCCCTTTTCTACATTAATTAAGATCGCAAACTCTCTGGATGCGGATGTCAGTCTTTTAATGGCTGAAGATTCCGAGGTCCCGGAGAATTTAAATCTCTGTATTATCAGGAAAAATGAGAGGAAAGAGGTGGTATCGAGAGGAACACTTTATGGGTACCATTACGAAGCACTGGCTCATAAAAAGATAGGAAAGAATATGGAGCCCTATATCGTTTTGCCCGCTCTTCGTGAAAAGGGCGTCTTTTCCCATGAGGGGGAAGAGTTCATCTTTGTCCTTGAAGGAACCTATGAATTTGTTTATGAGGGTAAAAAATACGCTCTCAATGTCGGGGATAGCCTCTATTTCGATTCGATCATTCCCCACAGCGGCAGAAGCCTTGGAAAGAAGAAAGCCAGGATCTTGGCCGTAATGTATTCCTATAAGCGGCGATAATCTTTACCTTTTTAGCGTTTCCTCTATGGAAACGCGGACCATTCCACAGCGATAAACATCAGCATTTAGCGAATGAGAATATCCTAAGAGAAGGAGGTGGAAACAGAAAAGTAGCCGAACAGGAGGATGGCTCAATGGAAGTGGGACAGCAAGCTGGGTAACTGATTACAAAGGTGTTTTGCAAAATTGGAGTCAATCTCAGCACCTTGAGTGCCTGGAGTAGAAAGAGGGGGAAACGTCAATGAGCACAAAAACTGAGAAGACAAAAATCGCTAACTCGTTCGAGATCCTCATCGATACCGGTGGGACGTTTACGGATGGCGTGTTAATCGATGGGGACCGAGAAATCAGCGTGGCTAAATCCGAAACCGACCCTGCGGATCCGGCAAAGGGCATCATGAACTGCATCGCACGTCTGGCGGAAGAACGTAACGTGACGGAGCGAGATTTGCTGCGGAGTACCACGACCGTATCGATCGGCACGACTCTGCCTACAAACTGCATCTTAGAAGGAAAAGGAGCTAAGTGTTGTCTGATCCATACGAAAGGCTTCAGGGATGTCTTTGAGTTGGGGCGGACCATCCCTAAAACCGATATTTACAACCTGAAAGTGACTGCGCCCAGAGTCTTGATTCCTCGGTATCTGCGTTTCGGGGTTGAAGAGCGTATCCAGTACGGCGGGCAGGTCGTTACAGCGCTGAACGAAAACGACGTTGTGAAGGCTGTAAAAAAGGCCAAAGAGTTTGGTGTCGAAGTTCCCATCGTCTGTTTCCTGCACTCCTATGTCAACCCTGCCCATGAGGAAAGAGCAGCCGAAATCATCAAGGCCGACTATCCGAACGTGGTCGTATCTTCACGCATATTGCGGCGATGGATAGAGTATGACCGGGCAAGTACGGCAACGTTTGCGGCCTATGTGAAGCCTCTGCTCACCCGCTTTGTTGACACCCTCAAAGCCCGATTGAAAGGTGCTGATTTTAAGGGAACGTTGCTTTTTAGCACGGGTTTGGGCGACGTCACCACGGCTGATCTGGCACTGGAGAATCCTGGAACTGTGATCGGGTCAGGTCTGGCCACCGGAGCCTTGTTAGGCCGTTTCCTGGCTGAATTGTGTGGCTTTGATAACGTGGTCACCTATGACATGGGAGGAACGAGTCTCGATATCGGTGTGCTTCAAGGGCGAACGATTGCCACCACGAGCGAGATGGTCATCGGCGATCAGAAGAATGCGATTGAGAGCATGGATATCACCAGCATAGGCGCTGGTGGCGGCTCGATCGGCTGGCTTGACAGGCTTGGGGTGCTTCGTGTCGGACCCGCAAGCGCCGGTGCTGACCCGGGTCCAGCCTGTTACGGCAAAGGGGGACAGTTACCTACCGTGACGGACGCCGACGTTGTCCTGGGATATATACCGGCTGATTACTTTTTGGGCGGTACGATTAGGCTCAACCAGAATCTCGCAGAAAAAGCGATCCATGAGAGAATCGCCAAACCATCAGGCATGGACACTATCGAGGCTGCCTATACCTTAGCTTCTTTGGAAGAAGCGGTTATGGGAGAGCGGGTCTTTTTAAGCGTGGTTGAAAAGGGATATGATCCCCGGGATTTCGTGCTGGTGGTCGGGGGTGGGGCCGGGCCGGTTCATGCGGTGGCCACGGCCGCCAGGTTGGGGATGAAGAAGGTGTACATTCCGAAGCAAGCCGCCGTGTTCTCCGCCCTGGGTGGAGTGGTGGCTGACTATGGGTATGTCCTCAATCGTTTTCTCTTCCAGAGGGACGATGAAGCAGATATTGAAAGAATGAAAGCACTGTATGGTGCCATGGAAAAGGAGGCTGTGTCCATTTTTGCCCGACAGGGAATAAAGGAGAAGGATATGGCTGTGGTGCGTGGCGCCGAGATGCGATACTTCGGCCAGCTCCGTGACATCGATGTCGTCCTCCCAGAGACGAAGCTAAGATCACACTTTACTAAGGCAACGCTCAAGGAATTGGTTGCGAGCTTTCATACGAGGCATCAGGCTCTTTATGGCTGGGGAGATCCAGCTTTGCCAACGACGATCGCACTCCTTAAACTTCGGGTGATCGGAAGGAGACGTCCGTTTGTGCCGACCCGGCAGTCCCTCTCTGCTAAAAACTCCTCGGGGGCCCTGAAACGCAAGCGCCAGGTCTATTTCAAGGAATTGGGCGGGTTTGTCGAGACCCCATGCTATGATGGAGACCAGCTGCGACATGGCAATGTCATTAAAGGTCCCGCCATCATAGAGGAGAAAAAGACGACGGTCGTGGTACCCCCTCGGTCGAAAGTGACGGTTGACCCCTACGAAAACTACCTCGTAACCCTTTCTTGAAGGAGGCAAATGAATATGAAAAAACGCAAGAGCGTAGACCATCTAACGTTAGCGGTTGTTGAGGCTAGGATCAATGCGCTCAATCTGGAGCTGGGTGCACGGATGTTCCGCCAGTGTTTTTCTGTCCCGACATCGCATATCCGTGATTTGGGTACCGTCCTGTTCGACAAGGATGAGCGAACCCTGGCCATAGGGAATTTCATGCCCGTTCACACGGGAGGAAGTGATATTTCACTCAAAGGGATGCTGGATTGGATCGGCCGTGATCATATACGTCCGGACGACTTCATTATTGGAAACGACCCCTTCATTGTGCGGTTTGGTCATGTGGCAGATTGGTCGTTTCTGCGTCCTATCTTTTACAAAGGTGAACTGGTGTTCTACCATTTTGCGCGGACGCATCAATACGATAGCGGCGGCGCATACCCGGGCTGCTATTTTCCCCGCAGCTATGATTGTCATGGCGAGGGGTTGATGATCCCGCCCGTAAAAATCATAGAAGGAGGGAAAGTCGACGAGAAGGCTTACTCCATCATTCTTCGGAATTTGAGAGGATCGCCTCTGGTCCGTGCCGACAATATGTTGGTATACGGATCAATGAAACAGATTGAAAAGAGAATTATCGGATTGCTCAAGGAGTATGGAAAAGAGACCGTGATGGCGGCGCTGGACGAGCTGATCGATCGGGCACGAGAAGCAGTTAAGGCCGTGATTTCCAAGTGGCCGGCTGGGACGTATTATGCGGAACGGGCAGCGGATTGGGATGGAACCACTGACAGACCGGTGTGGGTGAGATTGGCCCTCACGATTAAACCCAAGGAAGGCCGTCTGATATTCGACTTTTCAGAGAGTGATCCGCAGGCGGATTTTATCAACGTCCCTTTGGGTCAGGTGTGGTCAGCGGTGACCAGCGGCCTGCTCTGGTGTCTGCCACCCGGACTCCCTCGCAATGAGGGTTTCTTTGACTGCATGGACGTCATCACCAAGGAGGGCACCGTGCTCAGCCCTGTGTATCCGGCGACCTGTGCAGCACAGGCTGTCACACTCGGTCTTGAAATCACGGAGTGCGTACAGCTTGCGATCGCTCAAGTGGCTCCCAAGGATGCCCCGGCGACGTGGGGCAGGCATGTCAATCCCCTTTACGCCGGAAAGCGCCGTGATAAGATTGACCCGAGAACCGGGTCTATCATGGAATATACGGCACACACCTTTCATGCCGTTGCATCGAGCGGCGCAGCTTGGGGGTATGATGCTGTGGATGGGAATGGTTCCAGCCCCCTTGGCGGCGCCATGATCCGGGCGCCGATAGAGGTTGAAGAGTGGATGATCCCGTACCGGTGGCTCCATTACGAGTTTCTGACGGACTCCGCGGGCGCCGGGCAGTGGCGGGGCGGCCTGGGTACCCACGTGGAGGCCCTCAACGTCTATAATCCGGAGGTCTGGCAGCCCCTCGACTGCCTTACGATGTCAGGCAATGCCGATGGCGAAAAGTTTGAATCGGTAGGCCTCCTGGGAGGTACGGGAGGGACGAAAACTAAGCTTGAGATTGAAAGAAAGGGAAAACGAATACCTTTTCGCACTTTTGATCTGACCTATCTTGAGCCAGGAGATACACTTATCTCCAACTCGGGAGGAGGGGGTGGAGTCGGTGACCCTCTGGATAGGGAGGTTGAGAAGGTTCGGTGGGATGCGCTGAACGAATATATTTCGATTCAGGCAGCAAGGGACGTCTACGGAGTTGTCATAGATCCTCAGACCTTTGAAGTGGATTCCGAGGCAACTGCAGACCTGAGGAAAAAGATGAAGGCCCTGGAGAGAGAAGGGAACGGAGACCGGAGTTCCACCTGAGCGCTTGACTTTTGGAACGTCGATGATTTATGATGGGCTTCAATCCGGGGGGGATATCCAGATTCCATTAAAAATTCAATGAAACCCAAGGCTTTTACGCTTGGGTGAATCGTATCCTTCTTATGGATATCCACATGCGCCAGCATGCCAGTCACCCTCAGACGCGGTGCTTCAGCCCAGGAAGCCGGCCGTTTCAAATAAGATACCCGAAAGATACAATGATGTTCATGCACGAAGATGTCCGGTTGTGCTACCTTCACACCCGGCATCTGCCCCCCGGGGGTCCGTCCGGGCCTGACGAAAGCGGGGGTTTGTAAACGACTTTTTTTTAGGGAGAAGGGTGTGGATTTTTGGGTCACCATCATTGTCATGGGACTTTCATTCAGCGTCTTGCTCTTTTTGATATCCAGTGGTCTATCCCTGGTCTTCGGGCTTATGAACGTTCTGAATTTGACTCACGGCGGTTATTATCTGATTGGGTCTTTTGTGGGCATAAGTGTTTATAAATGGACAGGCAACTTCTTATTGGCTATTCTGGCAGGTGGAGCTGTTGCTGGAGTCATAGGCGTAGGAATGGAGCGAGGATTTCTACGCTATCTTCCCGGGCAGTTACTGGATCAAGTCATCCTGACGATGGGCTTTCTCTTTATCTTTACTAATCTGGCTAAATGGATTTGGGGACCCGTCCCTCAAATGGCTACCCCGCCTTCCTTCGTTGCCGGTTCCCTGCAAATTGGGGCATATTCCATCTATCTTTATCACCTTGTGGTTATCTTCGCCGGACTCATCATCGCTGTCGTTTTATGGTTTTTTCAGGAGAAGACCCGGTATGGTGCCATCATTCGGGCAGGCATCGATAATCGCGAAATGATCATGGCGATAGGGGTAAATTTCAGCCGGGTTTGTGCCTGGGTCTTCTTTTTGGGAACAGCGATCGCCGGCATCAGCGGTGTTATCGGACTACCCTTGCTGGGGGCCTATCTCGAAAGTGGATCGGAGATTCTCCTTTACGCAATCATTGTGGTTATTATCGGCGGATTGGGTTCTATGCAGGGAGCTCTAGCGGGAAGCTTCGTCATCGGCATCATTCATAGTTTCAGCAAAGCTTTCTTTCCGCCCCTTGCTTTTTTTATGATGTACCTGCTCGTGATCATCATCTTGCTGGTCAGGCCTTCCGGCCTTTTTGGGAGAAGAAGCTAACAGGCTGCTGAAAAACGCCCATCTGCGTCGTTGCCCTTATCCTTCGTCATTGCGGCGTACATCCAAGTACGCCTCACTCCTCAGGATTTCGGGCGCCTTGCATCCGGGCATTTTTGAGCAGCCTGCGCAAAATGACTTTTTCACCAAAGGGCTAAGACTAAATAGGAGAAGGTTACCCTTGAAATTATTCGGGCGGCTATTGCATAAAAACCCGGTTTCCTTTCTTCCTTACCTTGGTGTCGGCCTGGTCCTCATCCTGTTGCCACTCTTTTTGTCCCCCTATTTATTATACTTAGCGGCTAAAATCCTTATTTTGGCCATCTTTGCTATGGGCTTGAACCTTATCCTTGGATACACGGGGCTTGTATCCATGGGGCATGCCGCCTTTTTTGGAACAGCCGTTTATATAGTGGCCTTTTTAACGGTCCGTTATGGGGGTGCAAATTTTGGGGTGGTCGCACTTTTGGGTATCTTAGCAGCGGTCTTGATGGCTGCTCTCTTTGGCCTTTTCATCGTTCACCTTTCCGGTGCCTATTTCCTGTTAATAACCCTGGGTTTATCGCAATTACTTTTCAGCGTCGTTTGGAAGTGGCGTGCCCTGACAGGGGGAGATGATGGTCTGCCGGGTATTCCACGGCCCGATCTCGGACTTTCGCTATCCATGGGGGATGACACTTATTTCTATTATTTCGTTTTTCTGATTTTTGTCGGCTGTTTTTTCTTATTATACAAACTCACAGACTCACCTTTCGGCCATGCTCTCGTGGGTATCCGTGAAAATGAGTCCCGGATGAAAATTCTGGGTTATAATCCCTGGCGGTATAAGTATGTTTCCTTCATCATTAGCGGAGCCTTTGGCGGGGTGGCCGGCGTATTGTATGCATACATGATCGGGGTTGCCTACCCGGGAGACATAGGCATGATGGCTTCTGTCATGGTACTCTTTATGGTCATTTTAGGCAGCCCTGGAACACTCGCTTGCCCGCTCATTGGGGCGACGTTATTAACGACTGTGGAGCACATCATCAGCACATTCACGCCTGAGCGGTGGCCGTTGATTCTGGGCGCCGCTTTTGTCTTAGTTTCGATGTATTTTCGCGGAGGAATTGGTATATACCTCATTAGGTATTGGAGGAAAGCGGAGCTCCGCCATGGAAGCCCTGAGAATTGAGAGACTGTCAAGAGATTTTGGTGGGGTGAGGGCACTGCACGAGGTTTCTTTGAGCGTGGAAGCCGGGGAACGCCGTGCAATCATCGGAGCGAACGGAGCAGGAAAATCCACTTTAATCAAGCTGATCAACGGCGAGATACCTCCTACCTCCGGCACCGTGCATATTCTCGGCAAAGATGTGACCCGAAGGCCTGTCCATGACCGCGTCCATCTGGGCGTGGGTCGCTCCTGCCAGATCAATAGCCTTTTTCTTCATATTAGCGTCCTTGATAACGTTTTGCTGGCTCTTCAAGCGACTCAACCCTTTCGATTCAAGATGCTTCGTTCCATTTCTAAGTATGACCGTCTCTCTGCGAATGCCCGGGCCCTATTGACAGCAAGAGGTTTATGGGAAAAGAGAGCGGTTCCTGTTGTTGATTTATCCTACGGAGAACAACGACGAATTGAGGTGGTCCTGAGCCTGGCCTCGGCGCCCAAGTTGTTGCTGTTGGACGAGCCTACAGCCGGGCTATCGGCCAGTGAAACCTCTGACATCATCGAGTTGGTTCGCGGCCTGGGACGAGATATTTCAGTCCTCTTCATCTCACATGACATGGATGTGATCTTTTCTATCGCTGACCGGATTACGGTGCTCCACTACGGGCAGGTTATCGCTGAAGGAACACCTGAGGAAATAAGAGCGAATCCCAAGGTTAAGCAAATTTACCTTGGGTATAAAGAGGGATGAGTGAATGCTCCAGTTGGTTGATATCCACACCTACTACGGAGAGAGTTATGTTCTTCAAGGCCTTTCCATGGAAGTTCAAAAGGGTTCTATCGTAGGTCTCTTAGGGCGAAATGGAATGGGCAAAACGACGACCATACGCTCCATCATCGGCCTTACTCCTCCGCGCCGGGGCAGGATCTCCTTTAACGGGGAGGAGATCAACCACCTCCAGGTTTACGAGATTGCGCAAAAGGGGGTTGCTCTGGTTCCTCAGGGACGGCAGATTTTCCCTTCCTTAACCACGAGGGAAAATCTGATCATAGCGGGGCCAAGCAGCAGAGAGCAAACGCTGAGGCTATTGGAAGAGGCTTACGCTCGTTTTCCGATACTCAAAGAGCGAGCTGATTGTAAAGCTAATCTGATGAGTGGCGGCGAACAGCAAATGTTAGCGATAAGTCGAGCCCTAATGAATAAGCCCCATCTCCTTTTGATGGATGAGCCCTCAGAGGGACTTGCACCCTTGATTGTCCGTGAGATCATCGAAATTATTGGCGAGCTTAAGGAAAGGGGCCTTTCTATCCTGCTCGTGGAACAGAACCTTCCCATGGCCTTGGAAGTAGCGGACTATGTTTATGTCATCGATAGAGGATTAATCGTTTATGAGTCTACACCTGAGAAGTTAGAGGCTAACGCTGAGGTAAAAGACACCTACCTCGGGGTATAATTGTTATCTTCTCAATTCAAGAACACCATAGTATAATGTATGGTGTTAAGGCCATTCTAAACGGTATTTCGATGTGAGTCAAAAATGGCCAACTTCTTTATTGAACTTATAAAGCGAGGAGGTGATGACAGGACGTGACAGGCGTGTGGGTGGATGATTTGGAATTTTAATATTCGAAATCTTATGGAGTGCGGGAGGTAAAATTATGAAGAAGACAATATTGTTCGTTTCGTTGGGGTTGTTGTTAGGGGTTTTATCCATGAGCTGGGTGGGTACTGGCTTTGCACAGTCCGAGATCAGGATTGGAGTTGTGGGGGACTATACAGCGGGCCAGGCTCAGATCGCTCTGGCTCACAAGAGGGGTTTAGAGCTTCGACTGGAGCAAATAGGCAATAAGATAAGTGGGCGTCCGGTGAAGGTGATTTATGAAGACTGTAAGGAAGAAGTGGCTCCAACGGTAGAAAAGGTCCGCAAGCTTGTTGAGAGTGACCGGGTCCATATCCTGCTTGGCCCTCTTTTTGGCGGAAACATTATGGCTGTACAAGATTACATGAAAAGAAAGGGGATTCCCTGGCTTCCCTTGGCAGCAAGCGGCGAACAGATCACATCATCTACTCCTAACCACTTTAACCATAACTGGGGGTGGTACCAGCTTGGGGGCGCCCTGGCGCCGTTCGCATATAATAAAATGGGCGCCCGGACAGCGGTCGTCATCGTCAATGATTATGCTTTTGGTCACCTTCAAGGGGGGATCTATAAGGAGACGTTCGAAAAGCTTGGAGGCAAGGTTCTGAAATATATCGGTCTCCCCCTCCCGGAGCCGGATTATAGACCTTATTTAATGGGGATGCCGTCCGCCGACGTAGCCCTTGTGTTCACAACGGGTTTTCCAGCTGTTCGATTTGTGAAGCAGTATGTTGAACTTAACTTACAGAAAAAGACACCCGTTCTCGGCGCGGTCTCGGCGCTGGATCCCCTTTTCCGTGCGCAGATGGGAAAGGAGTCCGTGGGAATGCGCTATGTTACACATTGGGACCCTGACCTGGACATCCCGGAGAATGTTGCCTTTGTAAGGGATTTACGGGCAAAATATCCAGAGATAACCGCCATGGGCTATTACGATATGTCCGGTTTCTTGTCGATCCGGATTATGGAGGAGGCCCTGAAGACCATTGGTGGCGATGTTGACAACTCAGCGCGCTTTGTTAAAGCGATCAGCGGTGTCGATTTCCCTTCCCCATTCGGGCGATTCCGATTACATCCTGAAATAAGGTCCCCCATTTTAACGCTTTATGTGTTTGAAATTGAGGAGAAGGGCGGTAAGTTTCCAAGCAAGCTTGTAGATAAAATGGTTGATTTCCCACCCATTTTGCCTAAGTCCAAGTGAAATGGGCATACGTTTTCCGCTGCTCCGTAATAGAAGCAAACCTTGCCAGGCTGGCAAGGAATAAGGGCTACGGAAGGACTACTTCTGTAGCCCTTATTCATCGTGGATCCTGCGCGACTTTCATGATAGATGCAAGAGTGTGAGAAAACATTTCTAAATCATTGCTGTCCAAAACAAGTGGAATCCTTTGGAAATGGGATTAACTTCACCCACCAGCTGCAAAAAATAACCTGCAGAAACCGGGCGAGGGTGCTGGAAAAACATTGCAGCGGCACCTTTAAGGGCTGGCTGCATGCATTTCCAGATGAAATCAGGACTTCACCCAAAGTAAATTCCTCTGTGACCTCTAATTTCCGATAATCCGCAATTGCAAGGTTTTGGAAGTAGCCTTGCCGGGTTTCGGTAATGCAACATCTGGGTTCATTGAGCTTTTCTGCTAATTTGTCCTTCTTTGAAAATCAGGTTCACCGCAGTCGCTGAGATCGCTGAGGGAGATTTTCTTCTGATCCGATTGGGAGACCCTCCTTCACTAAAGTTTCGGAGGGCGAGACCAGTTACATGAACCTCTTCGGCCCTGGACCCAGATTTAACTTGCCCGCCGAAGCCTTGGCGTAGGCGGACGGCGATCGGATCATA
>Ga0214473_10002552_pt1 | contig 22323 bp, 19 predicted proteins | sample RVTome_7_FD_203509 | JGI IMG/M metagenome (GOLD analysis project Ga0214473, IMG submission 203509) | Soil microbial communities from uranium-contaminated site in the Upper Colorado River Basin, Wyoming, United States - RVT98D197 | ecosystem: Environmental > Terrestrial > Soil > Contaminated >... | reverse complement strand
CTTCATTTTTTGTAAAAACCTTTTAAAAAGGAGAAAAGGAATGAATAAGGGGATACTGTCAGTTGCAGCCTTTATTCTCGTCTCGAGTTTCGCGCTCTGTTGGGCCGACACAAATCCTCGGTCGCTCCAGGATGAAACCGACGGTTTATTCGATGTGCGTCTTCCATCGTATGGAATCCCGCACAACGACGCTATCGCTGAAGTGCAGGATCTCGGCGAGGCTGTAAACGCCGGAGCGAGTTATCTTAAAGGCATGCAGGCCGATATAACCGACGATAACGCCGGCAATGGAACAAACGGTGTGGATGAGAACCCGGACGATCCCGACGACGGTGGTTGGGATTGGGTCGTAGCGGCGCCTCTTTTCCATCATACCGCCTCTCCCAGCCCGACCAACCTTTATGGCGTTACCGCGATGGGAATATACCGTGCCTATCTGCAAAACTCAGATCCCACGTATTTTATCGCGCTGCAGGATGCGGCTGACCGCGCGGTGGCGGTCGGTCCGTCCCTGATCAGATCAGCCGGCGATCTGATATTCTTGATGAAATTCGATGACTTATCTGAGAACCCCGGTACTACCTATATGGACGCCGCCAGGGCCAAATATGACGGCAGGATAGCGTATTATGGCAGCGCCCAGGCGCTGGCCGAATACATCCGCGATATCCGCAACAGCCAGGGATATCCCTGCGGAATTATCGCCTGGGATATCGGCGCGTTTGTTGTCGCCGCTCAGATGCTCGACGATCACTTTCCGGGCAATAATTACGGGCTGGACGCCGACGCTATGGCCGAGGTTATTTATCAGGATTCATTTAACGATAATCCCGGCTATTTCGATATTGTCGATGACCAGGGTTGGGACCCCGGTTATGGTAATGCCAATTATTGGATGTATACGCTCGGAATAACCGGTTTACTCGATGCCTTCGTGGCCGCCAACGTTCATACGTCGGAAATACCGGGCCTGCTGGCTATTCTGGCCGCTTGCCGCTACTCCTCCGGCGCATATAGCTATTGCTATGGAGCTAATACCGGCGACGAAGACTGGCAGAGCACGGCATACAGTGTCATGGCCCTGGCCGGGTACGATCAGCCGACATATCAATCGTCGGTTAACGAAACCGCGCTCTGGCTGGCGTCAACCCAGGATGCCTCCGGCGGTTTCGTGTATTCCAACGGCGATCACTATCCGGAGATAGGCGGAGAATGCACGGCGGCGATGTCGTATGGTCAGGATGCAACAGAGGTGCCAACTCTATCCGAATGGGGAATGCTTGTAATGGGGCTGTTGCTGATGACAGTTGGGACGGTAGCGGTTGTGAGGAATAGGAAGGTGGCTGTAAGTAGGCCTGCGTAAGTTAATTCGATGCCCTTTAGAGATCTGGTTTGCAAGAGCTTAGAATAGCCTAAGATGTTTCAATTTTAAAGGTGTTTTCATGTTCGAGGCGAAAGGAGGCATATTTGGAAGAAAATAATTGTGTTTAATCAATACACAAACAAAATATGAATCATCAGGAGAGGAAGAAATGAAAAAGGTGAAAATGATTTTTTCGGCGTTGGTCCTCAATCTGTTTGTATTAAGTATTGCAGCCGCTCAGAACTGGGTAGTGGTCTACGAAACAGATTTTTCCAGCAACCCATTTTTGAATGGATGGACCACCAATAATTCGGAACGATACTTCTGGGATTCCGGCTCCCAATCGCTGTTCACAAACAATTACACAAATAGCGGAGACTGGGCTACAACCGATATTGCTTATAATGGAGAGTCGTTTTTTCTATCATTCGATATCCTGCCGATTAGGGATTTTGGGGAGACCGGTGATATAGATATCGGTTTGTTCGGCCCGACGAGATACAGCAACGGCCCTGGTATCGAAGAGCGGGTATTCGTAATGTTTGGTGGATACGATCAACCTGGCGTTGGTGCTATTTACACATATGGTTTCAATTCGGGGGGAGAAGTGTTTTGGTCCGGGCCAGGTGCCGGCCTTATGCTGAACGGCGCATGGCATCATGTCGAATTAACGTACGATTCAGAAGCAGTGGCCTTATCATTGGAAGTCACGAGAGACGGTAGTCCAGTGCTAAGTTGTCAGACTGCAATGAATTATGGTTTCTCCAGCGACTTGCTATATTTGGGTGCTTCAATGGCTGGCGAGTGGATAACAAGCAATAGGCATGAGACCGCCTATATTGACAACATAATATTCGCACTCGATGTTATGGAGGCCATTGTTGACATTAAACCTGGATCTTGCCCGAATCCACTTAATGTAGGGAAAAAAGGAGTTATTCCCCTAGCGATTCTTGGAACTGAGGATTTTGACGTTTTTGATATTGATCCTACGACAGTTTTACTGCAAGGAGTACCTCCAATTCCCAGGTTTCATATGCCCGAGGACGTAGCCGCTCCGGTCCCTGACACGCAGGATGAATGCGACTGTGATACTCTGGGTCCCGACGGATTTGCCGACCGAGTATTTCATTTCGATGCACAACAGATCGTAGAGGCTTTGGGAGAAATTAATGATGGAGACGAGATATCGTTGACTTTGACTGGACAGTTAATGGATGGAACGGAGTTTACGGGAAGTGATTGCATAATAGTATTAAAGCCCAGACCCTGGATTCCTCCCAAGCCAGATAAACCGATGCCGCAGCTATTCCAATTGACCCAAAACTACCCCAACCCATTCAACGCTCAAACCACAATCCAATACTCCCTTACCGAGCAATCGGCGGTCTCGATCGATATCTTCGATATTCTTGGCCGCCGGATAGAGACACTTTCGGAGGGGATAAGGCCAGCGGGTGCCCATCACGCAACATGGGACGCCACTAATCAACCGTCGGGGACCTATTTTTACAAAATTAATACCGCTGGTGTGACTGAAATCAAGAAGATGACTCTTCTCAAATAGGGTCTTCAAACAGCGGAAATATGAGAAGGGCGGTTCGATCAACCGCCCTTCTCTTTCGCCCGATCAAGATCTATTCGCTCAAATCCTCTTACTACAATCACTCTCAGGCACTTTTCAAAAATAGAGGGCGCAATACACTTTTAATATGTTTATAACTATAAAAATATCTTGTTATCTTGATAATTTTCGCTATATATTCAATGGTTGCCGCCAAGATTGTCAGCCGGGTAGCGGCGCCCGCGAACCGTCATCATTTCTTCAGACGGCGGGAATTTGAATGAGCGGAGTAAGATAAGCGAAGATCGAGTGTTGTATTTGAACGCCGCTTCAATTTTACTTCGGGAGAAAAAGCCTTGATAAGAAATTTATCGATTTCAATTTTCTTCCTGTCGTTCATTAACCTGGCCGCGGCCGGAACTCCCGGGTCAATTCCCCCGCTAGAGCCAACCATGGATTCCATCGCCCAACCGCCGCCTGTCCCTTTAGACAATTGCCAGATGACGGAAGCCTGCCCTTATCCGGCCTATAATATCAACTCCTTAGCCGCGGGTAACCGGATTGTCACCTATTTTGATCCTGAAATTGCCTGTAATTCACCGGCCTACCCGTTTGAGATTACCACGTTATGGATCACCTTTAATGATCAATGCAACCCCTGCGTTCAATGGCCGTTTCCCGTAGATCTCGTCGTATACAATACAGCCCCGTCGCGCGATCCCTGCCTCGGCCCCGGGACCGAAATCTACCGTGAAAGCTATTCCTGTGACGAGGCTAATTACAAATATCCGAATATAGGCCCGCTCTTTTTGTCATCGCCCCTTTGTGTCGACGGTCCTTTTTTTATCGGTATCGAATACACGGGCCAGCCTTTCGGACTGTATCCTCCAATCATGATCGGGGACGCGGCACAATGCCCTCCTGTCGATTGCCATCACTGGGGAGGGTATGCCGATCATTGGTGGCAATGGAACACCTACTGGGGGATGATTGTCGGCGCCCCGGCTTTCTGGGTGGACGGCGAGACCGGCTCTTCAGTTTGCGCGCCGCAACAGGAAGTCCCCGCCCTTTCCGAATGGGGAATGCTGATTTTGGGGTTGTTGCTTTTGACGATCGGCTCTATCGCGGCTGTTCGAGGAAAAAATCCGGCGTTGAAAAAGGCCGCATAAAAAGCCAAAACGAATAGTTCATGAAGAATGTTGTCCGCGATATCCCTTACGCTGTCAATCGTGCGGTTGGCCGGCGCGTTAACCGGTACAATCAAACGGGGCTGACGATGCTCTTCGCCTTATCGATCAAAACGGAAACTTCGGATGATTTAACCACGTAATCGTCGGCCATCCAACTGGAAAAATCAGACTTATAGATCGTATAGGCCGAATTGATAATGACCGGTATTTCTTTGTTGATGGACTTTATTTCCTCGAGCAATTCCAGACCCTGCATATCAGCGAGCAGGATATCGAGTATCACCAGGTCGGGACGGCGCTTTTTTACGGCCTCGATGGCTTCCCTGCCGGTAGTGGCGCGCCGCACATCATACCCCGCCTCGGTGAGCTCGCTGACGTAAAGATCGAGCAGGTTTTCCTCATCCTCGATCACCAACACTATTTTCATATTTCCCCCTGCCGAATTTTGTTTCTATCAACCGATTTTATGACGCGGATATTTCACGTCCGTTATTTTCCTCGGGCAACACGGGGAAATATATCAAAAATCTGGCGCCTGCCCCGAGCGCGGAATCAACGTCGATATATCCCCCGTGATCTTCGACTATTCTCTTGGAAATCGACAGGCCCAGGCCGGAGCCCCGGGCTTTCGTGGTAAAGAAAAGATCGAAAAGCTGTTCTTTGTTTTCCGCCGGAATGCCGCATCCGTTATCCCTTATCTCCAGAATCACGTATTGATCATCCGCCCTCGTGGAAATGGCCAGGCGTCCCCCGTGCTTCATGGCTTCGATGGCGTTGTTTACCATGTTAAAAAATACCTGCCTGAATCGGTGATCGTCGATGGCCGCGAGAGGAAGATTCTCCTTCAATGACTTTTTCAGTTTTATTCCGCAAGACGCTATTTGATTTCCCAGAAGCTCGAGTGATTTTTCGGTCAGGGCGTTGATATCGTGCGGTTTCAGTTCCAGTTTCAAGCGGGAAAAATCCAGAAGTTCCGAAGTTATAGCCTCCAGCCTGGAAACCTCGGATTTGATGATTTCAAGGTCATTAGGATTGAATTTTCCTTTTTCCTGGGTTCTTATGGCTTTTCTCGCGTAACCGCCAATCGCCGCCAGAGGGGTTTTGAATTCGTGGGCTATGATCGATGCCATCCTCCCCAGATCCGTCAGCCTCTCGGTCCTGATGAGATAGTTTTGATTTTCTCTTAGGACCTTATTCAGATGTTCCAGTTCTTTCAGCCGCTCCGCGAGTTGCGCATGGAGAATCGTTTTTTCGAGAATGTTGGTACAGGTAACCGCCAATGTCTGCAGGACATTGATGTCCGTTTCGCCGATCGGCCGTCGGGTGAAATAATTATCCGCTATCATGATTCCGACCGGCCGGCCGTCGGAACGCAGCGGGATTATCACGAATTCATTGAAATTGACAAAAGAACTGATTCTTTCCGCCAGATCGCTATCTATATTCTCCTTTGTCACTATCACCGGAGCGCGGCCATAAAGGTTTTCGATAAAAATATTGTTTCTGGCCGCCAGGGGGATTTTTATTCCCGTTATCGACCGGTGCAGATCGTCCCCCCCGCCAAGCGGCGTGTCGATAATATTTCTGATCTGGTCGTCGAAATTGAGGTCTTTCAATTTATTCCAGATATCGGAAGCTTCTTCCGGGCTCCACGGCCCGACCGCGTGTTTCCCCTCGAGATACTCCTGGCGCCCATCGACCAGGAAAATCGCCGCCCTGTTGAATCCAAAAGCGCTGCCCGAAGTGACGCCCGTCAGTATTATTCTTAATGCTTTATCGAGTTCCGTGGTTTTCACGGCGGCGTCGCTTATGGTCTTTATCAGGGCAAGTTCCCTGGCCCTCGATTTCAGCTCTTCGCCGGTCCTTTCCAGGTGGACGGTTTTATCAAATACGGCCTGAAGCAGCCTGATGATGGTTTTCCCCAGAGCCGCGTCGGCGGAACGGCGGCCGAATCCTCGCTCTATGACCTCTTTGAAATTAAGGCAATCTTTACATAAAAGAATATCATCCTGAACTTCTGCGAGCGAATCGGCCTTTGCGAAATCTAGAAGCCAGCAAGATTTACCGTTGGGGCAAGAGATCCCGGTAACCATTTTATCCGGAAAATCCACGACCGCCTCCCTTAATCGTCAGCTTATGGTTGCAAAAGCGATTTGTCAAGCAATTCGCCGATTCATACGTCCAAATAGATGCGCCCGGAAGCCAAACCAGAAAAATGATAAATTCGCAGAAGAATCCCTTGACATTGATCAGAACGAGGGAATCGTGTTCGGCGTTAGCTCTCGACTGGGATGCGGCCGATAGGTATTACTTCATATTATCGCTTTTAAACCTATCGGCCTGGCAATATCACTTCATAAGGTCGCTGTTTGGCGGCCCCTGTTTATGTTGATTCTATGGTATTCGCCACGGCCGGAAATCGGAACCGAATTATGGTCTTCTGGAATTGACAAAAGACCAGTGATATGATATGTTGCCCGGGGAGGAACTCTCATGCGCGCGCCTGACATGCTTTACGACGCTACTCTTGTGCAAACGGTTTTCGCAAATTATATTTCCATATGACAACATTTGTCCGCGACGACGGCAGGGAGCTCGAGGTAATACCCGGTTTTCGCGAACGCGTGCTTTCCTACCGAAAAAACGTTTCCCCGCGCGGCAACTGGACCGACGACGAATACGCCAGGGCGGGCAAGAAGCGGCTCTCCCGCAATAAGAGACTGATCGATAATATAGCCGCGAATTTCGGGACATTGAGGAACGCGGAAATTCTCGAAGCAGGCTGCGGCGATGGTCTCAACGTTGTTCTTCTCGCATTGGGCGGGGCGAAACGGGCGGCCGGGATCGATCTCGATTTAAGATGGAGCAACCCGGACGAGCGCGGAGAATCGGTGCGCAGGCTGATCGACGGGGTTATTAAGAAAACCGAAAACGGGATCAGCTTTGATCATAGCCTTAAGAGCCTGCCGGTGGAGCTTTTTGCCATGGACGCGACGCGAATGGACTTCCCGGATCGAAGCTTTGATCTCGTATTATCCCTATCCGCCCTGGAGCATATTCGCCCCCTGGAAGAATTGTTTGCGGAGATCGAGCGGGTATTGAAGCCTTCGGGGATGAGTTACCACGAGATCGATCCGTTTTACTGGATTCGCGGCTGTCATAAGCGGGGTGTGGTCGATATCCCCTGGGCCCATGCTCGTCTCTCCCCCCAGGAATTTCATCGTTTCGTGGCCGAATCCGAAGATGAGCGAACGGCCGACAAAAGGCTCAATCGACTTGAAACTCTGAATCGGCTGACCATCCGACAGTGGAAAAATTTCTTTGAGCATAGCCCGTTCGAGATAGTCAACTGGGAGGAAAGCGCGTCTCCGTTTGCCGAGGAACTGCTCAAAGAGCACCCTGATATTACGTCGACCTTATTGCCCGCGATTGAATCGAGGGATCTTGTTGTGTACCGAATACGCCTCTGGCTGCGAAAACGGGTTGATACCCCGCGGCGATAGCCACACAAATCGGGCCAGTCGGGTTATGATGCTGACACCTGGCGACTTTAAGGAGAACCTGATTCGGACGGCCCGGGGGGATGCCGAAAAGGCTGTATTCCCCGGCGCGGAAAGCCGCTTCTGGATCCACTAACCAGTTTCATGGTTCGGCATTGACCGGATTTTGCGTCTTTTTCAAGACACGCGACTCCCGATTTGCCGAAATACAAACATGTTGACTTTGGGTCACGAGCCGATAATATTTAATGTCGAAAGATAACGTGGTGGGTGTAGCTCAGTTGGTTAGAGCACCAGGTTGTGGCCCTGGGGGCCGTGGGTTCGAATCCCATCTCCCACCCTTTTTTTTGCGCCCGACCCGGTGGTTATTCTATACTCAGCCCGGGGCGTGAACTGCCTGAATTTCTCCGATATCTCGCGGCTTCCAGCGTGATCGGCTTAGCCCCGGCATATTTCCAAGAACACCGGATGGAAACCGAATCAGGTATTGAAATGTTATTCTATCATATGGATTATCATTTTGATCGGAGGAAATTTGCCTAAACCTACGAGGCATATTTTCGTTTGCAGAAATTTCAGAGATCCCGAGACCGGCAAGCCCTCCTGCGAGGCGCGCGGAGCGGCCGGAATATTCGAGGCCTTCAAGAAACTGATAGCTGAAGCGGGAATCGCGCAGGAGACTAAACTGACTAAAGTCCAGTGTTTTGGGAAATGCAAATACGGTCCCAATGCCGTGATATACCCCGATAACATCTGGTACAGCGGATTGACGTCCGAAGACGTTAAAGATATCGTAAATGAACATCTGATAAATAATCGTCCGGTGGCCGGGAAATTTCTGTCGGACGATCTTATTTAGGCCGAATACGATATCAGGTCGGCTACGGAATAATGGATGGGGTGATCAGGATCATCAGATCGGTCTTGGTATTCTGTTTGCTTCGATGTTTGAAAAGCTCGCCCAGGACTGGTATATCGGATAAAAGCCAGATGCCCTGGACTTTTTCTATCACGCTTTCCTTCATCAGGCCGCCGATGACAAGCGTCTCTCCGCTCTTGACCATCACGTCGGTTTGCACGGATCGTTTGGCCGTTATCGGCTGCTGATTGTTGGCAGGACCGACCCAGCCGGTGATCTCTTCCACCGTGGGCTCGCATTTTAGCGTTATGAAACCGTCCTTATTGATTATCGGCGTAACGTTCAGGGTGATGCCCACTTCTTTATATTGGAAAGTGACAATATCCTGTATAACGGCCCCTTCGGAGAATCTATTTATGGTTTGTATCGGGATGGTGGAGACCACGTCGATCATAGCCGGCTTGCCGTCGGTTGTGGTGACCGAAGGGCTGGACAGCAGCCTCGATTCGCCCGCGGTATGCAGATATTCCAACAGCGTGGCGACCTCGGAGAAAGTCAGATTCCCGTAGGTAAAAGAGCCGGATCTAATCGGCAAGGTGGAATAGGCGCTGAGCCCGGTCGCGGTCTGATCTCCGGCTTGATTGTCGCCCTCCGCCCCGGTGATTTTGGCCGCCAGGCCTGTCTCCCAATCAAACCCGAAAGCCTGATCGTCATTGATATTCGTTTCGATGAGCTTCACGCTGATGGCCACCTGGCGCGGTTTGACATCGATTCCGGATACGAATTCCTCTACCAGAAGAATGACGGGGTTTATATCGGTAACGGCCAGAACGCTGGCTGGAAATCTGGCCGAGCTTCCATCGCCGGGCGCCTGCCCCGCGGCCACAACCTGGACTTTACCACGCGACGAGAGCATATTTTTTATTTGCTGTTCGATCTGCCGGGAATCGAGAAAATTCAATTTGAAGATTCTGGTAATCATCTCGCCCGGGGCCTCCTCGTCGGGCGATTTCACAACGACAATGCCGCCCACGGTATAATAGGCAAGTCCGGATACGCTCAAAATAGCCTCGAGAGCGTCCTTGACGCTCACTCCGGCCAGACGGGCAGTTACTTCATGCTCGTCCAGCCCCGACATGGCGACGTCGAATCCGTTTTGCTGAGCCATAAGCGAAAGGGCCAGGTCCAGCGGCGTATTCTCAAAATTTATATCGACTATTCTATTTAGCCACTCCGGAGAATTATCGGCGATCACGGCGTTGTCGCCTGCGGAAATGTCGCTGGCGGCAATTGCAATCATTATTCCTTCTTGAACAACGCTTGACACATAACCGTCGATTTTCTCGAATTCGGCTACCAGTCTTGTCAGACTGTGGTTCTCGTAATCGGGCTGTAGCTCGATTCTTTTGATAGGGTAAGCATACGACAATTCGACCGGCAACCGGGGTAGGCGACCGTTTTCGATCGTGACCACCAGCCTGGGCGGATTATTCATGATAGACGTCTTAAAAACTGGAGCGCCCTCGCCGTAAACAACGATGAATGACGAATCCAAAACGCTCCGGCTTTGTACGCCTTTGATCGTAAAGATATCCCGGGCGCAAATCGTGTTCGCAGCCAGAATCGCTGCAGACGCTATGAATATGCTTAAACTACGTTTCATGGTAATCCTCCGAGTTTTACCCATACAAAGCCGTCCGGCCCCGAAAACAATGCGGAGTCGTCGGTAATTCTCTCCAATCGCCAGGACTCGATCCGGCCACCGACCCGCATAATTTTATCGTCGACAATCGCCATTTTTTCCCCGCGCACGCTCGATATCGCCGATAAATGCGGCAGGTTCATATCGGGAATATTCGCGGCGGCCTGTGCCGGCGTAATATTTGCGCGATTTCGATCATTTTTAAACGGGTTCTTCACCCATTTATCATCGGGCCGGTTAGCCGTCGGCCGGGCCTGCTCCGGCAATTGACTCGGGACAGCCGCAACGGCCGAGGACGTGCCCTTTCCGCGGTCAACGTCGCTCGCGTTCGATTCTTTTTGCGCCGTCCGGCCGTTTAGGAAATGGAAATAAAATCCGTAAACGACAGCCAGAACAAAAAGCGCGTATATGATGATTTTTCTAGTCTCCATGGTTTCTCAGCTCCTCGATCATTTCGCTTTTGAAAAACCTGAAAGCGCCTTTCAACGACATCTTGAGCACGTTGCCGGATTCCTCGCTGATGACCATCCCCGTTTCGGATATGATCAACAAATAAGGTTCTTTTTCCAATGCGGCGACAAATTCCCCCAGCGAGAAAAAATTTCCTGTAAAGGAAGCCTCGCAGGGGACGATGGATATCGATTCCGTTTTTCCCCTGACCTCGATGAATTTAGGGACATCGAGCCGGATATCGGCCAGGCGTACTTTATATAACGACGCTGTATCATCGATCCTGCCTATCAGCGATTCCGGCTCTTTGACGGAGAATAGCGACGATATATAAGGTTCCAGATCGCGGCGGGACACAAGATAGAGATCGACAACACCCTGGCTCTCGGCCAGATCCTTCTCGATGCCAGTCAGCGAATTCTCGACGCTCTCGATCTGTTGCCTCAGACGCTCCTTGCGATCGGTGTAAGATCCATAAGAGGCAAACAGCAGGCAAACGATCGCCGCCGGCGCCCAGAATAACTTCAAAGATTTTTTAAAATGGTTCATACTACCGCCACAATCCATCCAGCTGAAAACTCTCGATTTTTCTTTTGCCGGAAAGCTTCTGGCCGAGCCTCTGCAATTTGAGCCGATCCACATTCCGAGTGCCCAGAGCCTCCATAAAATTCATTATGGCTATATCGGCTTTCGATAAATCCCCGTCGTAGTAACCGGCGACGCTCACGCGGAGAGAGCCCTCCTCCCCGGATGTGGTCACGTTTTGGAGATATATGCCGGCGGGGGTAACCGAGCTCAATGTTTTGAGAAGCGATGAATACCGGCTGTTGTTCGACTTCAATTGTTTTTCCAAAAATGCCATAAATTCCGTCGCGTCCCGATAATCGGAGATTTTCCGATAGCCCTCTGAGCTGATCAGTCTGGCTTTCGTCGCCTCTTTTCTCGCCAGATTCATCTCCAAAGATCGAACATCGGCCATCCAATAGGCGGAAAGGAGAACGCCCAGCAGGACACCGGCCGCCAGGCAATATGCGGCGATCTTTTTCATTTTCCGGAATCTCTGCTCCGCTTCGATCGATTGGGGCAGAAATCTAAAATCATTCTTCGTTACGAGCGGAGCGCCGAGCAGCGGCATGAATTCTATGTCGAGCGCAGGCTTAACACGGGAATGGGGAGCGAAATATTCTGCCGGCAGGTCGATAGCGATTATCTCCAATTCAAGATGTTCCCTGATGGCCGCCGATACCGATTGAGATTTCTTTCGATCGGCGAATAAAATCAAACCGTGAATAGTAATATCGGGAAAATAGCTGTAGAAGACCTCGACGCTTCCGACTATATCCTCGACCACCTTCTTATCAGAGATCCCGGGGTCCTCTGTTTCAAAAAGCTTTTTGGCCTGGAAATGGGCGGGATGCGCGTATTGCAGACCGTCGGAATTATAAAAACCGATACTGAGATAATTTTTATCGCAATAAACGTAGCAGTATGCCGAATCCGCCGATGTTGCCTTCGGCCCAAGGGCGGCTAAGGCGGCGGACGTCGGCACCACGCCCTCGAGGGAGTGCCCGACGAAATCCCATTGATCGACACGCGGACGAGGAACCGCTCCGATTGTGAGTGAGATGATCTTTGATTCTTCCTTGACTCTTTTTATCCTTAAGTATGAGCTCTCAATCGGAATAGGAACCAGCTTGTCTAATTGCCAGGCGACTGCGCTTAATAGCCGCCTTTTCCTCAGCCGCGGGATTTCCAGCCTGCGCACGAAAAAATCCAGATCGGCCGACACTACATATATCTTCCCGATCTTGCCATCAATATTGGCTTTAAGCCAATTTATACCCGCCTCCAGTAATTCTTTGATTTCAATCGACCCAATCGACAGATCTTCCGGCCGCATGAGGCCGTAGGCGATCATCTCATAGCCGCTTCTGGCGGGATTCAGCATGACATACCTGAAGGCTCCATGCGCGACTTCTACCGCGAGAATATATTCCGAGGCGCGAAAGCGGCCTAAACGGCTCTTTTTCGCCATATGTTCGTTTTCCGGCGACGCCGATCCTGTTTCGATCGGTTCAACGCTCTTAATATCCAGAAATGTTCTACTCATCTCGTTTTTACCATCGGGTTTCGCTCGACACTGATATTTCCCGACAATCCCTGCGCGTGTCCTGATGGCAATCCCAGGTTAATGCCGATAGGCCGGGAAATTCCGCCTATGTGGCGAGATTACCCCTTTCATTATGTTATCGTCATGAAATTTCAATTTTAAACCCTTGGAAGTCCATGGAGTTAAGAGAATTTTATGCAGACGATCTCCGGCAATGGGGATATAATCATTTATATTCAACGAGGCCTTTTTTATAATAGAATAGCTGGCCGAGGCAGGATTTAGATCGTTCGCGGAATAATCCTCTCCGGTCGGCGGCAAACCGGCACGGGGATTACCATAAACCGCCCGGAAAACGCAATTCGCCATATGCGGTCGAGCCGGGCGCGACCGAGACATATCTTGCCGTGGTATCGTTGGTGATCGAATAAACCCCTCTTAACAAATGATTGCCTATGGGGATAGCGTTATCAAAAGAAAACGAACCGTCGAGCCCGGGGATGACGCTCAACGAGGCCATAGATCCGTTCCCATCAGGGAAGATAATGGTCACCGCAATATCAGAATTATTTCCGCCGGGGATGGAGCCGAGGCCGTCGAAAATACTTCCCCTGACCGTATTGGAGGTCAGCTCTGCCGCGGCTTGGGCGAAATTTCTTGTCATAACGGTCCCTCCCCCGTTCGACAATATTGAGATTCCGCCGGCATACGCGTAAAGGTCGCCCCAGGCATCCTTTTTAAAATCATCCGGGTTCTCAACGAAATCACCGCGGACATACGGTCCTTTCCAGGTGGAATAACTGCCCGTATTGGTCGCCAGCGCGTCGAGGTCGGGCGGCAACGACCCCACGTCGCCGACATAACCGAAATCAGTCCTGGCAGCGTCGGAAATGAGGTCCGGATTGCCAATGATGGCATATTCCAGCTCCATCATCTCTTTCATTGTGGCGTCCGCTCGGGCTCTTTCCAAAACAGGCTGCATCGAGCGCAAGGCAATCGACCCGATTATCCCCAGGATTACGATTATGAGCACAAGCTCGATAAGCGTGAAACCGCTGTTTTTTGCCGCGCTTCTGATCATCAATTACTACAATTCCCCATATTCACCGTAAACGTCGATCCGTCGGAAAACGTCACCGTAAAGACAGTGTTGGCCATATTGACATCATTTCCCCCGGTCGGCGCGTCTTTGAATCCCTCGATCCTAATGATCGCAGTGGCCCCCGGTTGAATGGTTCGGGGAGTGCTAAATAGCGCTATTTCACCTGATCCTTTCCTCGGATTGGTTCCCTGCCATACCGTGCCGCCATCGTATCTTACACGCCTATAATAGGCTGTCGGGGAAGGCCAGGTCAGGATTATCGAGGTCAGGTCAATCGGGGATCCGCTGCTATTGGTTATGCTGAATCCCACATCCTCACAATCCCCACCGGGAAAATACTGGGTACTATCGACAAGAATGATACCTCCGCTTCCGCCTCCGGGAGCTCCGCCCGCCCAGATCGCCTCGGGAAAACGCAGTTCGGCGAGAGAAACTGAGGCCGGGTAGATGGCCAGGTATTTTGAGGACGTGTCATTAACACCGGACACGACAGCCTGAATCCGATGAATGCCGATCGGAACCAACGAAGAAAATTCAAATTCCCCCGCTCTCGATGGGGTTGTGGTGGAATTTGTGACGGACCCGGCCCCGTCGGGATAGAATATTGTAACGGCGACATTCGACGCGCTGTCTCCGGGCGGCGTTCCCGCGGCGTCCCTGACAAACCCGACTACGGTATTCGATGTCAAATCAGCTATATTATTGGCGAATTGTTTCGTAATGGAAGACCCGTTGCCCGAGGATTGGATCGCTATCCCCCCGCCGTAGGAGTATGGGCTGCCCCAGGCGTCGTTTTTGAAACCATCGATATTTTCCACGAAATCTCCGCGAAGATACGGGCCGTTCCAGGTGGCAAAACCGCCAGGATTGGTCGTCAGCGCGTCAAGATCGGAAGGCAGAGCGCCGATATCGCCGACATAGCCGAAATCAACTCTATAGCCGTTCGATATCAGCCGTTCGTCTCCGATAATCGCCCTGGCAAGGGATTCCATTTCCCGCGTCGTGAGATCGAATCTCTCGTTTTCCGAGGAGGATTTCATTGACTGCGCGGCCACGCTGACGAGAATTCCGATGATGACGATCACCAGAATGAGTTCGAGCATCGTGTAACCGTGATTTTTCATATCAATAGGCCACAGTTATGGTATCCGGCCCCCCGGCGCTTTTGATGGTTCTGGCGACGGAATCGTAAACATAATTTACGCCCCAGGCATCCATGAGATAAGCATCGTTGTCGGCTTCCAGATATGGCCCGTTCCATCCGATTTTCGTGAATCTGTTGTAAACAGCCACGCCAGCCGGTCTGGAGACCAATCCCTGCAGAGACGGCGGAGGAGAACCGACATCGTTTTCGTATCCTCTTATCTCGCCGTCAGTGCGGCCGACTATCGCCGTCTTGATAAGCGTCATTTCTTTTCTGGTGGCGCTTTCTTTTGAGACGCCGATCATATTCCCGATAACCGGAACAGCCACCGTCGCCAGCACTCCGACGACTAAGACGATTATTATTAATTCAATAAGAGTATACCCGGAATCGCCGCCGATTCCGGGTTTATACCTTACATTCATGACTTCCTCTACCAGTTGTTTTCGCCGACCGAGTTCGTATTCGGCCAGACCTCTCCGGTCGAGGCAAGATAGGCCCACCCTCCTCGTGTTCCGACAATCGTACCTTTGGTGACACCGGTTACGATTGAATCCGGAGCGCTGGTTTCGAGCTGATAAGGGTTGGACGGGATGGCATGCTCCATGACAACCCCTACCGTACTCAAGCTGTCGAGCGGAGGCCAGGTGGCGTTGCCGGTCGTCACCGCGGCGTTGGCGTAATAGATGCTGGCGCCGGATCTCAGACTGCCCAGCGCCCCTTTGCAAGCCGCTTCCTTGGATTCGGCCACGATATTTTTGTATTTCGGTATCGCTACCGAGGCCAGGATGCCCAGGACGACTATGATGATCACCAGTTCAATCAAGGTGAAACCTTTGGCCCTGTGATTCATTTATTCCTCCTTTAATAGCGTTGATATTATCTTTTGAAAACCTCTATCATATTCCACATCGGCGTAAAGATCGCCAGCGCCAGGATCAAAACCAAAACGGCTATCACGACCGTCAGAATCGGCTCTATCCTGCTTGTCAATTTCCTTGTCTCGTACTCGATTTCAGAGTCGAAATGTACTGCCACGTCCGTTAACAAAGTCTCCAACGAGCCGGATTCAAGACCGATTGAAAACATCTGAACAACTAGCGGGCTGAAATATCTCGACTCTCTCATCGGCTGCAGCAAACTTCTTCCTCCTGATAGATTTTCGCCCATTTTCACGATAACCTTAGAAAAATAGTAATTATCGATAGAGGATTGCAGTATCCCCAGGGCTCTGGAAAGAGGCAGTCCGGCGGAAAGAAGAGTGGATAATATGTGGCAAAATCGAGACATGATCGCTTTCAAGAATATTGGGCTGATCACCGGAAGCGATAACACAATAAGATCATATCCCCTTTTTCCCCAATCAGTTAACCGGGCGCGCCAGAACACCATGACGAGACCCGGAATGACTATGATAAGAAAGATCCAGTACGTTCTAATAAACGAATTTATATCTATTAAGAGACGAGTAGCCCATGGCAGGCTGGCGCCATAGGAAGAATACAAAGATGAAAATTTCGGGATTACCAGGGTAATGACTATGAAAAAAGCCACGGACATGGCAATCAGGACAAATGCTGGATATCTGACGGCGGTCTTGATATTCTCTTTTATTGTGGCCTCGCGTTCCAAGAGATCAATGGATCTGGCCAGCATGATGTCGAGCGTGCCGGATTCCTCCCCCGCGGCAATCGCCTCGATGAATAGCGTCGGGAAAAATCCATCATGCTTCCTCATCGAATCAGCCAGACCTTCTCCCCCTTCTATTGATCTTCTGACCTCTGTCAAGACTAGGCCGAACCTGTCATTCGGAGCTTCTTCGATGATAATATCGAGAATCCGCAGAATCGGGATACCGGCCCGAGACAGGGTATGCAGTTTTCTGGTGAAAAAGATCAGTTTGTTGCTTTCTATGGATTTACTGGTCATCAAACTCAGGTTATCGAGATATGCCGACCTTCTCCTGACGGAGATCGGAATCAATCCCCGGGCGTCGACAATGCTTTTTGCGCTTGAGATATCTTCGGCCTCGACGATGCCGGAGCTTTTGACGCCGTCGGGGGATATGGCGACGTATTTATATTCGGAGGCCACCAACCGCCTCCGGCGTGGCTATCTTCTCGACATATAAGCTGTCGTCGCCGCTGGAAACCCTTAGAACCTCTTCCAGGGTCGTTATTCCGGCCACCACCTTATTCAGACCGTCCGCCCGCAGAGAAATCATCCCATGCCCGATAGCCTCTTTCCTCAATTCTGAGTGAGGGGTTTTGAGATTGACCATCTCCTTAAGATGCGGATTCATGATCAGAAGCTCATGAATTGACGTCCTCCCGGAGTAGCCCTGAAAATTACATTTGGCGCAGCCGACTGCCTGATATAGTCTCGGGGGCAGCCCAAAACTCTCCAAAAGAACGCTTCCAGCCTGATCAACCCGGGTGATCTCGGACTTACAATGCTCGCACAGAGTCCGAACCAATCGCTGGGCCAGCACGCCCGTAACGGCGCTGGAAACCAGATAGGGTTCGATCCCCATATCAATCAGTCTATTCAGAGATACCGGCGCGTCGGAAGTATGCAAGGTGGAAAAGACCAGATGACCTGTCAGAGAGGCCCTGATGGTTATTTCGGCGGTCGCGATATCCCTGATTTCCCCGACCATCAGCAAATCGGGGTTTTGTCTGACGATCGACCTTAACAGGGTAGCGAACGACAGGCCGGCCTTTTCATTGATCTGAACCTGCGTGACCAAAGGCAAATGGTATTCTATGGGGTCCTCGACCGTGACAACGCTCTTTTCCGGCGTGCTGATTTTGGCCAGGGTGGCATATAGAGTCGACGTTTTCCCCGAACCGGTGGGTCCGGTAATCAATATCAGGCCCTCCGGGCGATAGATCAGTTCAAGCCACCTTTTTAAATTGTAATCGGAAAATCCCATTTTATGAAGATCGATGATCAGCCCGGATTTATCGAGTATGCGGATGGCTATTTTTTCCCCGAAGGACGTGGGAAGGGAGGCGACCCTGAAATCGACCGTCCCATTTTTCAAGCGCGCCTGGAATCTGCCGTCCTGGGGAATTCTTTTCTCCGAGACGTCCATTTCCGCCATGACTTTCAGCCTGGATACGACCCCGGCGATAAGCGATCTTGGCAAGACGGCGACATCCTTCATCAGCCCGTCGATCCTGAATCTTACCCGCAGCCCGTTCTCGTCGGGATCGAGATGCATGTCGGACGCTTTAAAATTAACGCCTCTGGCGATTATAGAATTGACAAGTTTGACGACCGGCATGTCGCCGCTGATAACCTCGGACGAACCCGAATCCAGATCATCGGAGGTCAGGGCGACATTCTCTTTTTTCATCCCTTCAACCGCTTTATCGACTGCGTCGTTTATCGAAAACAACCTGTCGATGGCAGCTTCAAGCTGCGATTTTGAGGCGACAACCCGCTTGATTTTCATTTTTGTATGATAGGCTACATCGTCAAGCGCGATAAAATCGAGCGGATCACATATGGCCAGGGTCAGAGTGTTATCGATCTTAAATAGCGGAAGCAAAAGATATTTGCGGGCCATCTCGGCGGTAATTATGTTGATTGTTTCCGGGGCCACAACTATATCCTCGAGGTTGACAAATGGGATCTCCAGTCTCCTGGCGATCGCGACCATCAACTGCTCTTCGGTTAAGACCTTTTGAGATATAAGGATATCGCCTATCCGCTGGCCGCTTTCCTCTTGTTGGCGTAAGGCTAACTGCAGCTGGGCGGAAGTAATGGCGCCACTCTCGACAAGCAGCTCTCCGATCCGTTTTTTGAATGTCTTGACGGACATAGTCTCTCTGATAAAATATCGACAGATAGAAGGCGCATTTCAGACCGTCTGGGTAATTTAATAGTAATCCGGGCGACTATTATACAATGTGGCAATTTTGTCCATTTATGCTATTTTTAAAGATGTTCATAATCGAAACAAAAAAACATAAATTATGGCAAATGGACTACTTCTCTTGACAAAATGGGGAATCAAGTGCCATATTATATTGTTTCACAATTAAACCTGGTGGTGTTCGGGGTGTCAAATAACTTGATAAAAGATAAGTGGCGGAAACTGGAGAAATAAGGGAGGATAGTTTATGAAGAAGCTGTTTCTACCGGTCGTTTTCTTGCTCTTGTTTGCCTCATTGGCTCTGGGGCAGGGAACGATTTCGGGAACGGTCTTTGTCGAGGGGAGCGGTGATCCGCTGAATGCGGCCAATGTATTGGCGTTTAATGTCAATTCGGATCATCCCACGGCCAGCGTTCAAACCGGACCCGATGGAACGTATGTCCTGCAGGTGCCTTTCGGCGAATACCACGTTCGCTCGATAGCGCAGGACTATTATCCCGAGTGGTACAACAACGCTCAGCATAGAAGCGAGGCTACAGCGGTAATCGTCGCGGAGGGGCATAATCCCGAGGGGATCGATTTTAGCCTGGCCGGTTTCCAGCATGAAGGAGGTTCGATCTCCGGTAGAATAATCGAGGAAGGCACCGATAATGGAATTCCGATGGCCAACGTCACGGCCACCCGGATCGAAGGCGAGCCTTTCGAAAGATCTTCCATGAGCGTATGGGGCGGAGCTTACAGTATCCAGTATCTTCCCCCTGGTCCATACGTTGTAACCGCCCATAAATGGGGCTGGAACGAGGGCGCTTATCCGGAAACTCTTATTGTAAATAATAACTCGTTCGAGCATATCGATATTTTCTTGGCCCAAGGCAGCCAGGATTTAGGTTCCATAGCGGGCGTAATAACCGACGCCGCTACAGGAGAACCTATCGCCAACGCTTTCATAATAGCCAGGGGCGATAACCATTTTAACAACAGATTTGCTTTGAGCGGCGCCGACGGCAGCTATACGATCGGCGATTTACACCAGGATACCTACCATGTTGTGGCTCACAAGGAAGGGTATTTCCCCGGCGAATATCCCGATCCGATCGTTATCGACGGCAATGACGTAGTGGGAATCGATATCGCCCTCTCCGGCATGGTTCCGACCGGGATAACGGGTAATGTGACTGACGGGACCACAGGCGAGCCGATTCCCGAAGCCCTGATTACCGCGGTAAACGTCGATAATCATCGTATTCATATGGGAACTCATACCGGGCCGGACGGAGCATACGTTCTTACCGTGCCCCCCGGCGAATATTTCGTGCAGGCTCGGGCCTGGGGATATGCGCCACAGAATTATCCGGATAACGTGATCGTGCCGGTAGACGGTTTTGTCGAGAATATCGATTTTGCTCTTTTGGCGATCGATTTCGGTTCCATATCGGGCACGGTTACCGATACCGCCGGAGATCCTATTGCAAATGCTATAGTGAGAGCCAGGCCGGCTGACGGATTTCATCGTTGGAGATATACGCATACGGGCGAGGACGGCGCTTATACATTTGAAAACGTTCTTCCCGGGTCATATATCGTGCGGGCATTCAAATACGGATTCAATCCGGGGATCTATCCCGATACCGTGATTGTCGAGAACGGGCAGGATGTCACCGGCATCGATATTGTCCTCCAACCGTATGATCCGCCGTTCGACGGGTATATTTCCGGCACAATCACGGATGAAGCGACCGGCGGACCTATTGCCAACGCCATGGTTCTGGCGTTCGGATTCGGCCGTGATCCCGATCATCGTAACTGGTTCCATCGTCGAGCCTTTACCGCCGAGGACGGCAGTTATACCCTTGAAAACCTGCCCGGAATCGAATTCAGGCTGTTCGCAATCCATCCGGATTACATCGGAGAATTCTACGATAACGTTCAGCGTTATTCCGAGGCTACTCCGGTAACGCCCAACGCCGAGGGTATCGGTATGGCTCTCGCGCTACGCATCCGCGGCCTAAGATCGTTATCAGGCGAGTTAATTGTCGATGGTCAGAATCAGCCCGAAGAGAGCATTGTCTACGCCACTGTCGACGGCGAGATTGTTGACATATCCGTTTCGGACATTGATGGTTTCTACAGCTTCAATGATCTCGATATAGGCGAATACGAGATCTCGGCCTTCTCGATTTTCGGCGAGGGCGAGCTCGGTTACATCGCCGATTTAACCTTCGGGGATCTGGAGGGCGCCGATATCGTGCTATCGCCGACATCTACCGACGACGGCTCGGAACTTTTGCCGACCTCGAATACGTTGAGCCAGAATTATCCGAACCCGTTCAACGGACGGACCTTGATTTCATTTAACGTGTTAGAAGCGGCCGAGGTTGAATTGTCGATATTTAACGTCGTCGGCCAGAAAGTGGCCACCCTGGTTGACGGTGTTTACCAGGCGGGCGCATACCAGGTTACCTGGAATGGCCTGGAGCAGAACGGGCAAGCGGCGGCATCCGGTATCTACTACTACAAATTGACAGCCGGCAGTTTCTCAGAGACAATGAGAATGACGCTGCTGAAGTAAATCCGCAAAGATAGTTTGTTACCTATGCCCCGGCTTCGACCGGGGCTTTTTTTATCCGTTATTGAACAGAATATCGAGGCTGCCCTTCTCGAAGGCTCTCACACAGGCGGAGACCACCTCGGGATTGAACTGGGTCCCGGAGTATTTTTCGACCTCCTTGATAGCCGCTTCCAGAGAACGTCCTTTCCTGTAGCTTCGATCGGACGTCACGGCGTCGATTGTATCGACGACGGCCAGCAGTCTTCCCGGTTTCGGTATTTCGTCGCCTTTCAGGCCGCGCGGATACCCTTTGCCGTCGTGCCTTTCGTGATGGCAGAGAATAAAAGGAAGCGCCGGTTTTAGAAATGGAATCCCCTCGACCATTCTTACTCCGGCCTCGGGGTGTTTCTTCATGATTTCGAATTCCTCATCAGTAAGAGGACCCTGTTTTTTCAAGATGGAATCGGGAACGCCTATTTTGCCGATGTCGTGCAGGATTCCCCCGATTCTTAAGTCGCCGAGTTCCTTCTCCGTCCAGCCGAGCTCATCGGCGATAATTTGCGACATTCTGTATACCCTTTCAGTATGGCCTCGGGTATAGGTATCGCGCGCCTCGATAGCGTTGGCCAGGGATTCGACCGTGGCAAAATACGTCTCCTTGAGGTCTTCGTATAGATTCGATTTTTCTATGGCCACGGCGGCTTTGGAGGCCAGAATCCCCAATCCGGCCAAATGGCCGTGAGTGAAAGCATGGGAGTCTTTTGCCCTGACCACCAGTAAAGCTCCCAGCGTCTTCCCGCTGGCCATCAACGGCTGGCAAATACAGGATTTCAATGCCGGGCCGTCGGATGAAAAATCGGCGTCTGGATCGTTATAGATCATCGGACTGCTTGCCGCTATAGTTCGGG
>Ga0214473_10002551_pt1 | contig 22325 bp, 22 predicted proteins | sample RVTome_7_FD_203509 | JGI IMG/M metagenome (GOLD analysis project Ga0214473, IMG submission 203509) | Soil microbial communities from uranium-contaminated site in the Upper Colorado River Basin, Wyoming, United States - RVT98D197 | ecosystem: Environmental > Terrestrial > Soil > Contaminated >... | reverse complement strand
TCGCGATGAGCTCCAGCACGCGCCGCCGTCGCAAAACCGTGACCAACCGTCCGACCGCTTCCTCCGCCATCTCCCCCACCTCCCTCATGCGGCACTATTAGGACTACACTCATCCCCATAGTGCCACAATTGGCGTGCCGATAGCTAGCGGAACTCCGGCTTTTCAAGCGTTTTCGTGATCCAACGCCATCAGCCGATGGCACAATCAGGACTCCGGATCGTGAGACACAGCCGTAGATTCAAGGAGTTACGGAATCCAACCGGTAAACATTCGGTAAACCCGCCGGCCTCGTACTACGTCGGAGCGGAGCGGGACTACTTGGGCGCGCAGAGGACGGTGCGGAAATTCTTGGCGAGCGGGTAGACCCAGACGGATTTCTTGGGGAGGCGTGCCTGATGGTGTATGTCACGTTTGCCGCGGCCCTGAGTTTCGCCGAGGCAGATCCAGTTGGCGGCCTTGTAACAGGTGCCGGGGAAGCGGGGGACTTCGACAAAGGTCTCGACGAGGACGGGGCGGTAGCCGTAGTGCATCTGCCAGTCATCGGTGAGCCGCTGAGTGGCCAGCGCGAGCAGCCGAGAGGCCAGGTTGCGTGAGTGCACCCACGGCAGGATCAGAAAGCGCGCGTTGTTGACGATCAGATGCAACCGGGCTTCGCGTTGCGTGGCGGTCCAGCCAATGAAGTCATCACGCACCTGGGTCTTCCAGGCTGCGGCCCCGAAGCCGAGCAAGGCCAGGGGCCGCTGCGGTGTGGAGGCGAAGTAGCGCAGCTGCGCACCTGGCAAGGGGTGATAGCCGAGGTAGTGGTAGCGATCGACGTACTCGTTCCAGAGATGCGAGGCGCGCCGAGTGCCCACCACCTCCAAGCGAAGATCCCCCAGGGCGGAGACGGGATCGAGCACGGAGAACAGCTCGGGCTCGGCCAGCGGGGTGCGACGAGCATAGGGCTTGGCGTTGCCGTTGCGCTTCAGTGGCGCGGGGAGATCCATCAAGCCGTCGGCCGCCATCCGCAGCATGGCGACCCGACAGCTCATGTCCTTGAGCCGCCCGTCGGGACGTCTCCACTCCAGGCGTTCGCACACCAGTCGCGACAGCTGGGCACGATTGAGGCCAGGGTGATCCGCGATCAACTCTCGGATGAGCGCGAGTTCCGAGGCACTGAACGACCGCCTGCAGTAGTGCCGGGGGCGGCTCATGAGCTGTCGGGGCCAGACCGAGCCACGGCCAGTGACGCGCGCCGGTGCGCACTCAGATTCCAGGGCAGGAACGACTCGGCATCGGCGGGTGCCTGGCCACCGTGTTCCGCGCAGGCCTGCAGATACTCGCTCAACCAGAGCCGCGGGTTGAGCTTCCACAGCAGCAGGGTCTGGAAGACCGTGAACAGCATGGCCGCCAGCTTTCCACTCCACACGCTCCCCGACCCGTAGTAGTTCTTGCGCCCGACGACCTCGTTGCGCTGCGCCCGTTCGGCCACGTTGTTGTCCATCGGGACCTCGGGATGGTCGACGAACACGATCAAGCCCGCCCAGTGCTTGGCCAGACTCTCCAGCACCTTGCGAGGGGCCCCGATCACCGTCGCGTCGGCCAACTCCACCCGGTGCAACTCAGCCATCCGCGCGACGGCTGCACAGAGTCTGCTCTGCGCCGTGGCGAATTTCTCTGGCACATCGAGCCCCTGCAACCGTTCGTCGTTGAGCTGGTACAACTCGCCGATTTTCGTGACCCACCCGAACGCCCAACGCTCATGCTGACCGCCCCAGTCCTTCGCCACCCCCAGGAAGTCCCGTCGCACGTGCGCCCAGCAAAAGGCCAACACGATGCGGCCCTCCTTGCGCAAGACCTTGTAGGCAACATAACGGTCGACGCTGAGAATCCCCGTGGCCGTTTTCCCGAAGTACGCCACCGGCACCTGCGCGGACCGCGTCGGGTCCAACTGGAAGACCACCGTGGACTTCGACACGACCACCCACATCTGCCACCGGTGTCCGTGCTTCCCGTCCCAGTCGACGAACACGGGCCAGCGCGTCTCGTCGGCGTGCCAGTGCGTCGCGGTGAGACTCTTGGTCACGATGGATTTCACCAGCGGCTCGAACAGCGGCGTGAGCCGCTGGAGCCCGCCGGTCACCGTTCCCTGCGCAATCTCCAACCCGTGGCTCCAGCGCAGATCGGCCAGCAGCCGGTACGTCGGCCGCTGGAAGAGAAACTTGTCGATCAGGATCAAGGTCCACAACGACACGCCCAGGCTGCCCTTGGGAATCAGCTTGGGGGGACCCGCCGCCGTCACGATGCCGGGTTGCGCCGGGCAGCGGCAGGTCGACCGGTACCGCTTGCGGCGAATCACGCGCCGGTGCGCACGCACCTCGACCTCGATCACCTCGCTGTCTTCGGTTCCCTCCAGCAGCTCATAGGGACACTCGCACCTCGGGCAGCGGCGCTGCGCCGGATCGAGATCGCACGTCTCCTCCACTGCGGGCAGTGCGGCGTGACGTCGCCGCCCGTGTCCCGAAGCCCCGCGTTGTTGGCCGCGCCCGCGCCGACATCCTTGCGCCGGCTGCCCTTCGTTCTTGCCCTTTCCACGTTCCGACCGGCGCCCGAACAACTGCCGCTCGCGCTGGCGCAGCTTCGCGTGCAACGCCTCGATCTCCGCCTCGCGCTGCGCCTCCCGCTCCACGGCGCGGCTGTGCATCGCTCGCCAATAGGCCGCCTCGCCGTGCGCGAGATCTGCCTTCGCCTTGAAGCCCAAGCACCGCGCGCAGCTCCCCTCGACATCCAGCGCGAGCGCCCCGAGCGCGTCGCCGCTCAATCCATCCGCACCCACCAAACCCGCCGCAGCCACCACGAGCTATGTATGGCACATCTCGGCCTCTGTGGCCAGCGACCCCCGCGGCTATTCTCACTCAACGTCGCAGCCGAGCCTCACTGGTTTACCGAATGTTTACTCCAACCGCGGATTGACGCGGTAGAGAAAATCACTACCAGGTTGCGAAGCTGGACGGTGTTGTATTTGGCGACGGCGGGCGCGTGTTCCTCGACCGTTCTGACATTCGTGACGAGTTCCGCCTCAGCCGGCGGCGCGCGCCCACAGCGCCCGAACCTGGTCCCGAAGCTCATCCAGTGAGCCGGTGTTGTGCACCACTACGTAGGCATAGCGCCGGCGCTCCTCGTCACTGATCTGGGCGGCGATGCGCGCCTCGACGTCCCCGGGCGGCAACTGGCGCTGTTTGGCAAGCCGTTGCACCACGGCATCGCGGCCGGCCACCACCAGCCAGACCTCGTCCACCAGCGGCAGCCAATTGGCTTCGATCAACACCGCCGCTTCGAACACCACCGGCTGGGCGTGACCTGCGGCCCGGTAGTCGTCGAGGCGGCGGCGGACTTCGGCGAAAATCAGCGGGTGCACGATGGCGTTGAGCCGGCTCAAGGCTTGGGGATCGCGGAAGACGAGCGCCCCCAGCTGCTTTCGATCCACCGTGGCATCGGGCGCCAGCACCTGAGGACCGAAGGTCTCGACGATACGCCGCCATCCCGGCGTGTGCGGCCTATAGCTCTCGTGACCGACGGCGTCGGCGTGAATGACCGTAGCTCCACATTCCTCCAGCAGAGCGGCAACGGTGCTCTTTCCGGAGCCGATTCCTCCCGTCAAACCGATCGTCTTCACATGCGTCGCCATACCGCATCTGCACGCCACCGTCCACGCGGGATAGCCGAGGAAGGCGACGCGACAGCGGGAAGGGTGTAAAGGACTTCGTGCTCGTGCACGTGCTCGTAATCGAATCCAAACGACATCGATTACGAGCACGTGCACGAGCACGAACTCTCTGGCGCAGGAGCGGAAGCGGCGCCCTACCCGACGGCAGCAAAGTGGCCGTCAGACGAACTGGTCACGTCGGGCCCGACACGGTGGGCAAAACTGAGCGCGTGGCGGCGCCAGGCCTGCACGCCCTGGCGCAGGTACTCAGGATTGATTTCCAGTGTTTCGCAGATGTTCTCGAAAGAGAAGTACCAGCCGCGGTCCTCACAAGCGATCCACTCCGCCGCTTCCGCAAACAGCTGGTTTCCATGAATATCTTTGGAAAAGGCATATTTCTGGAAGCATTCCAGCGCGTCTTGCAGCACAGCCAGCATCAGGCGTTTTTCGCCGCGCACCGCCGAACCGCCGCGGAATGCCGCATAAAATTGGGCCGGCAGCAACGCATCCGGTTCGAACAAGCCGAACGATCGATCAGTCATACACTCCCCCACACGGCGATTCGGCGTATCCTAGTTGCGCTCCGCACATTAGCCAAATGAAAAGTACTACTGAGCCTGTCGCATGTCATCTTATAACGCCAGGTATGGACACACAAAACCCACGTCCACGGACGTGGACCCGGGTTTCGTGTATCTGTGGCCACCATTCGGGCGCGCCGCCCGAACCGGTCCTACTTCTTTCCGAGGACCGACTCCTTGAAGGTCTTTGCGACCGAGAAACGCACCTTCTTTCGCGCCGGGATCTTGATCTGTTCACCGGTCTGCGGGTTGCGGCCCATACGAGCCTTGGTCTGCACCTTGCGGAAGGTACCGAGACCGGGGATCTTGACGACGTCTCCCTTGCGCACCGCACCGACCGTTACTTCGACGAGCTTCTGCAGCACGGCATCGGCCTGTCTTTTGTTCAGGTCCGCCAATTCCGCCAACTTCTGTACTAGTTGCGACTTCGTCATCGCCCTTCCCTCCCCTCGCTGCCCGACGGTCCATTGCCGAGCTGATTGACACGTATAAGTGCAACGACGCGCACGCAGAGTCAAGTAAATTCCAACTGAAAAGTGGCTTTGGAAGCTGTTTTTGGCCTTTATAGAGCCAAGGAGGTCTAGTCGTAGTACTCCAAGCCCAGGTGGGTGATCAGCTCTTCCCCACGCAAGAACCGCAACGTGTTCTTCAGCTTCATGAGTTGGATGAACAGGTCATGCTCGGGGTAGAGGCCGGGCGCCGTCTGCGGGCTCTTGAAGTAGAAGGAAAGCCACTCCTGGATACCCTTCATGCCACCGCGCTGCGCCAGGTCGAGAAACAAGGCGAGGTCCAGCACCAGCGGCGCCGCGAGGATCGAATCGCGGCACAGAAAGTTGATCTTGATTTGCATGGGGTAGCCGAGCCACCCGAAGATGTCGATGTTGTCCCACCCCTCTTTATTGTCGCCCCGAGGCGGGTAGTAGTGGATGTTCACCCGGTGAATGTAGTCCTTGTACAATTCCGGGTAGAGCTTCTCCTGTAGAATGACGTCGAGCACCGAGAGCTTGCTCTCCTCTTTGGTCTTGAAAGACGAGGGCTCGTCCAGAACTTCGCCGTCGCGATTGCCGAGGATATTGGTGGAAAACCATCCCGTCAGGCCGAGCATGCGCGCTTTGAGACCCGGAGCAATGATGGTTTTCATCAGTGTCTGGCCGGTCTTGAAGTCCTTGCCGCAGACCGGGACGCGATTGCGTTCGGCGAGCTCGCTAAGCGCCGGGATGTCCACCGTGAGATTCGGCGCTCCATTGGCAAACGGGATGCCGAGCGACAGCGCGGCATAGGCGTACAGCATGCTGGGCGCGATGGCCGCATCGTTGCTGCGCAGGCCGCGTTCGAAATCGGCCAGCGAGCTGTGAACCGGTCCGGGGCGCAGAAAACTCTCGGTGCTACCGCACCAGATCATCACCAGCCGTGAGACGCCGGCGGCCTGGCGAAACGCCCGGATGTCGTGCATCAGCTGCTGCGCCAGCTCGAGCTTGCCGGCGCCGTCTTTGACGTGAGTGCCGGTGAGTCGTTTGACATACTGCTGGTCGAAGACTCCGCGGCAGGGCACCACCGCCTCGAGCTCGGGACGCACCATGTCGAGCAGCGCCGGCTCGACCACGCGGGCCCGCATGGCGGCCTGATAGGCATCATCCGGAAAGATGTCCCAGGCGCCAAAGACCAGATCGTCTAGCCCGGCCAGCGGGACGAAATCGCGGATGCGTGGCGTGCGTTTCTCCGTACGCTTGCCGAGCCGGATCGTACCAAGCTGGGTCAGCGACCCGATCGGCTGGCCGATGCCTTTGCGCAACAGCTCCACGCCGGCAATGAAGGTGCTGCTCACCGCACCCAAACCCACCAACAGTACGCCCAGTTTCCCCTCGGCCTCGGCAATCTCAACGCGTGTAGCCATCCCCTTCATCCATACGAGAGCAAGGCCAAAGGTGCAAGACGGAAGGGCATGGGGGCTTGGAGTTCGCTCAAGCCCTCACGCCCTCCTCCCCTGGCACCAGCCGGCAGCTCGCACCGCAATGCTCCACTACGACGATGCCGGCATTGGGAGTCACGGCAAGCTCGTCATAACTGCCGCTGACGTGGGCGCACAACGCCAGCATAACTCCGCCGTGGGTGACCACCACCACGTCCTGACCCACCTCGCGGCACCGCAGCCGCTCGAACACCGGAACCACCCGTTGGTACACGTCGGCCAGCGACTCTCCACCTTGCGGACGCCAGTGCCAGCGGGGAGTTTGGTGGTAGCTCGCATCATCCACCAGGACGTCGTAGGGCTGCCCGGCAAACACGCCGTAACTCTGCTCGCGCAATTCCGGCTCCACCTGCACATCAAGGCCGAGCTCGGCGGCGAGGATTTCCGCTGTTTGCCGTGCCCGTGCAAACGGACTGGCAATTATGCGCGTCGGCCGGTACTGGCGCGCCTGCTCCCACCCAAGCGGGGTCAGAGGTACATCGGGACTGTGAGTAAACGTCCGGTCGCGGTTGCCTTCACTCTGCCCATGGCGGACGAGAATGAGCCGCCCAGCGGCTTCAACGTCAGGGACCAAATTGGATTCTTCTGCAGTCATTTCGGCTGCTCTTTGTTAGCCGCCCCTTGCCGCTTTTGCAAAGCCGCGCATGCGATCGAGACGGGGACCCGGCCGCGGCAGGTAAACCAGCCCTTAAAGCGGCTACTGCCCGCAACCCATTTCGTGCTCGTGCGCGTGCTCGTAATCGTAATCGGAGCTGGTGATCGGGGTACGATTACGAGCACCGCTTCGCTGAGCACCAGCACGAAGATCTTTGCGGAAGAATAAGGGCATTCGCATGGTCAAGAGCTCGCCGGCAGACAGGTCAGGCGCAGACGGTTGTGATCGATGCGACCGTCGCTGGCACGCGCCGACAGCCGAATCCATCTAACTCCCGACTTGCCTTCGACCGGCACAACGACCGCAATCGGTGCGCTGCAAACGTTCGGCGTGGTGATCGGCGCCTGCGGCAACGCCGTGTTGATTGCCGCGGCGTTGCCGGTATCAACCCCCGGGGCCGGGGGCGTAGGCGGCGAGAGCAACTGATAGTCGACTATGGAAACGTTCGTAGAGCAACTCGGCAGGCGAGGATCCGGGACGTTGAAGCAAGCTGAAATCGTAAAGGTGCACCGATCGGCTATCTGGTCGCCGTCACAGGCCGGATCGTTGTCGCGGCAGTTCGCGTGCGCGAAGGGCAATGCGGTGGCAATATGCGGCGGGGTCACATTCCACTCCACCAGGCAGTCGGCGTCGCGCCGTCCGCCACCGGTCAGCGGTCGCATTCTGTTGAAGATGGAGTTGCGCGCCGCCAGCGCGTTCACCCGCGGGAAGGTCAGGCCTGTCGCACGGTCGAAGATCGGCACGCCAGTGGATTTCATGACGTTCTCTACCGCATCGGCGCTGAGAGAAGGGTCGAGCGCCAGCAGCAACGCGGCCAAAGCGGTGGCGTGCGGCGTGGCCATCGACGTCCCCGTGAGCATCGCGGCGGAATGATTGATGCCCGTAGAAACGATCAACGCGCCTGGAGCCACGAGATCCAGTGCCGAATCGCGATTGCCGGACGGGTATACTGCGTCAGTCTTGGTCACATTGCCGACCGCAACCGCGGCGCTGACACAGGCGGGCATCGCCATCTTCTCGGTTTGACTGGAATTCCCTGCCGCAGCAAAGGTCAATGCCCCTCGCCCACGTAGTAGCTCGATCACCTGGCTGAATGCGATGGCGTAGGCGTCGGGGTTCACCAGCGTGTCGCAGGTGCCGGCGTAGAGGTCGTTGCTGGCCAGACTCATGTTGATGGCCTGAACGTCAGCCCGGTTGGCGGCAATCCAATCCAGCGCCGCGATCCAGTCATCCAACCGGCCATGGCCGCTCTCGTCCAGCACCTTGATGGCAACCACCTTGGCCTGGGGTGCCACGCCGACCGGCGCCACGATCCCCTTGGAAACCAGGATGCCGGTAACGTGAATGCCGTGGGTAAAGCCGGTGGCGGCGCTGCCCGGACCGGATTGTCGCGCGCTCTGGTCCGGACAACAGTTGTCGCCGCAGAAACACTCTTCCGCAACGATGCTGCCGGCCAGATCGGGATGAGTCGTATCGACCCCCGAATCGAGCACTGCCAGAGTTGCGCCTTGCCCGTAACCCTGGCGGCGGTGGACGGCATCGGCACGGATCTGGGGCACACTTTGCGCCAGCGCCGCCGCACCGCGTCGCAGCGCTTCTACCCGCACCACCCCCGGATGCGCCGCCAGATCACGGAGTCCCTGCGCATTGACCGAGGCGGTGAACCCGCTCACCAAATCAAACTGCCGGCGCACACGGACAGTCTGTGGGCGCAGCGAGAACAGCACCTCCGAGCGCGCGGCGTTGATCACGCGGCGCCGCGCCGACAGGTCACGCGCCGGCAGGGTCGCCGCCACCATGACCAAGACCTCATCCTCTCCTGCCGCATCGATCTCCTGCGCCAGCTGCGGCTCGAACTTGACACTTTGCGCACGTGCAACCGTGGCCAGTATTACGCCAATCAGGAGGCACGAGAAACAGGCGCGCTGCATGGTGCAATTACAGCGATAGCGCCTGAGTTGGTCAAGGGACAGATGGCCCCAATCGGCGCCGTTATTGCGCTACTCAAGGCAGATCCCCTAAGATCGTACGTGCGCCGGTATGGGGCGTACGAGGGAGAATTCATGGGACGCTTGATGCGAGTCGCAGCGGTTTCCGAGATTCCGGCCGGACAGGGAAAGACGCTTGAGGTGGAGGGCAAGACCGTTGCCGTGTTCAATTGTGACGGGAACTTCTACGCCATCGACAACACCTGCAAGCACGAAGGAGGACCGCTGGGTGAGGGCGAATTGGAGGGTACGGTAGTAATCTGTCCGTGGCATGGGTGGAGTTACGACGTCACCACCGGTGTTTCGCCGGACGATTCGTCCTGCGCGGTCGACAGTCATGCCGTCAAGCTCGACGGTGACGACGTCCTGGTAGAGATTTGAGCACAAGGCGGCGGGAGCGAAGGTGAGCGCTTACGAGGCAGGCCTCAACGCTGACGCTATAGGCCGGCTGTTCATAGTCGGCATTCCCGCGCCCCAACTCGACAGCGCCACGGAACGGATACTGGAGCGGCTGGGTGTGGGCGGCGTCATCTTGTTCCGCCGCAACGTAGAGACGCCGGCCCAGATCGCGGCGCTGACCGTGGCGCTCCACGCCCTCCCGTCCCACCCGCTGGTTGCAATTGACCACGAGGGTGGCCGGGTGATGCGCCTGGCGGAACCGTTCACGCCGTTTCCACCTGCAGCGGCCGTGGGTCGAACCGGCGATCCCGACCTGGCCTTTCGTGTCGGCTACGCCATGGCCGAAGAGCTTGCCAGTGTCGGCATCGACCTGAACTTCGCCCCGGTACTTGACGTCCATTCGAACCCGGCCAATCCCATCATCGGCGACCGTGCCTTCGGCTCCGACCCGGCGCTGGTCGCCGAGCTCGGCGTCGCCTTGATGCGCGGGCTGCTGGCGGGCGGGGTCATTCCTTGCGGCAAGCACTTCCCCGGACACGGCGACACCGAGACGGATTCGCATCTGGAGCTACCGGTGGTGCGCCGCTCTCGCGTGCAATTGGACGAAACCGAGCTGGAGCCCTTCCGCACGGCGATCGCCGCGGACATCCCCATGCTGATGACCGCGCACGTGTTGTATCCCGGGCTGGACGCGATCCACCCGGCGACTCTCTCCCGCGCCATTCTGACCGATCTGTTGCGCACCGAGCTGCGCTTCGACGGAGTCGTCGTCAGTGACGATCTGGAGATGCGGGCGATCTCCGATCATACGGATATCGGCGCAGCGGCGGTAGCGACGCTGCGAGCCGGTGCGGACGCCCTGTTGGTCTGCCAGCAACTCCCCCGGGCGGAACACGCCATCGAGTCGGTGCGGGGTGCCGTAGCCGACGGCTCATTGTCGCCAACCGCCATCCGGTCGGCTCTCCGACGCATGGAGCGCCTGCGCCGAGTGCGTCAGCCCGGCCGCGCCATGGCCTGCGAGCTACCCAACCCACGCCACCGATCCCTGGCCGGCGCGATCGGGACGCTTTCATAAACTGCGCCAAAAAAAGGGGACAGGCTTGGTTGAGCGGGGTACAAGTGCAGTCAACTCAACGTGTTACGCCTCGAAAAGCAGCCTGCGAGACTGCGCGTGCGCACGCGGGCAAAGGTGCGCCGCATCCGTTCGATAGCCCAGAACAAGTTGACCGCCGTCGGCCGCGTGGCCGCGAAGGTCTGGCATATGCGCTCGAACGACCGGGACAGGTCGCGCCGCGTCTGCCGCATACCGAGGGCGATACCGAAGGCAGCGGCAACGCCGATGGCCGGCGCGCCGCGGATCACCATCTCGCGGATGGCGCGCGCCACCTCGCGGTAATCGCGGCAGACACGGTACACCTCCTGCCCCGGCAGAAGGCGCTGGTCGATCATAACCACCGTTCCGTTACGCCACTCGACAGTCCGCACCATGCGGTTCACTAGATATGCTCCGGCCAGGCGTGGCGTCAAGGTCGACGACGGAACGGCATAGTGTCGCAATGAAGTCGTGCTCGTAATTCGTGACTTGTGAGTCGTGATCGTACTCGATCCGAGACTACGATGACAGTTGCCTGTAAGCGCGGGTGACCTCCGCGGCGGTTTCCTCCGCAGTCAGCCGGTCCGTGTCGATCTCCCGATCGGCGGCCGACTCGTACAGCGGCGTGCGCTCGCGCAGTACGTCTGCCACCTCTTCGGTAAACGACTTGCCGGCCATGAGGGCGGGACGCTGGGTGCCGCCTTCGATGCGGGCCACGATCACCGGCACCGAGGCGCGCAACCAGAACAGCTTCCCGCTCTGCCGCAACGCGGCGACATTCTCCGGGCGCAGAATCACTCCGCCACCCGCATCGATGATGATCCGGTCGCGCCGGCAGACCCGCTTTGTCACCGCGGATTCGAGATCACGAAAATACTGCCAGCCGTGTGCGGCCACGATTTCCGGGATCGATCGCCCCGCCTGCTTGACGATCTCATCATCCAGGCTGACCACCTCCAAACCGAGCTGGCTCGCGAGCAGTCGCGCCACAGTCGATTTGCCGGTGCCGCGGTAGCCGATCAGCACCAGGTTCATCGCTTTTCCGACTCGGCGCGCAGGTGCGTGATGACAACCTCCTTCATGACCTCTCGCGGTGCCGCTTTCCCGGTCCACAGCTCGAACTGGATAACAGCTTGATTGACGAACATGTCGACGCCGGAGACCGTCTTCAGCCCGCGCGCTTCGGCATCGGCAAGAAGCTTGGTCTTGAGCGGGTTGTAGACGATGTCCATCACCGCCAGATCGCGATGCAGTAGCGACGCGGCCACCACGCTCTCGTCGACCTTCGGATGCATGCCCACCGGTGTGCAGTGGATGAGCACCTGGCTTTGCGCCAGCGCCACCTCCAGCGATTTGCCGTCCAGCAGCGCACCGATAGCGCGGACAGCGGTCTTGGAGACCAGATCCTGCGTCAAGGCCCGCAGCTCCGGCTCGATCACGCCAAGCAGGAAGATGGCCGCCGGCCGCGCCCGGGCGAGGCTGAAGGCAATGGCCCGGGCGGCGCCGCCTGACCCGAGAATGGTGATGGTCTTCCCATTCAGCTCCACTCCGGCATCGATGAGGGCCTGGCGCGCACCCGGACCGTCGCTTCCAAACCCCTTGAGCCGTCCGCCCTCCTTGACCACCGTGTTAACGGAGCCGATGCCCCGATCGACATCGGTGATCTCGTCCAGGTGCGCGATGATCGAGACCTTGTGCGGGATGGTGACGCTCATGCCGCGGAAGTTGTCGAAGGCACGCATGCCGGTCATGGCGGCACCAACGTCCTCGACGCGGAACGCAACATAGACGTAGTCCAGGTCCAACTCGGCAAAAGCGCGGTTGTGGATGGCGGGCGACATCGAATGCGCCACCGGGTTGCCGATCAGGGCGCAGAGCGCGGTGCTGGGCCTGATATCAGTGATCCATTTCATCTTCATCTTGCCTTACTGCTCACTTCTCCAGCTCCTCGCGAATGGAATACATCTTCTGGCGCGCCTCGGTGATGTAGGCGTCCAGGTTGCGGCGGTGGTTGGCGAACAGCCCGTCCGGGCTACCGTCGAACACGATCAGTGGCTTCATCAAAGCAGCTTTGTGCAAGGCATCGGCCACCTCGTGAAAGAGACTGTGCATTACGGGCTTGTTCTCGAACTCGTGCTGATACTCGCGGGCAACGGCTCCGACCAGGTAGTGCATGGCATGAGCAAAGCCCTGGGCGTGATAGAAATTGTCGTCGGTGCGCCAGATGCTTTCCGTGTCGCGGTACAAGCTGGCGTGGGCGTCGCCGAGCAAATCGCTCCAGGCCTGAAACAAGCGGATGAGCTCGATATTGCGCTGATTGATCGGCTTCGAACGCGGCGGATCCGTTTGCAGGCCGTCAACGTAGGACCGCAAGTCCCGTATGCCCTGGCGAATCCTGCTTTCCGCCGAAGGCAGCCAGAACTTCTCGGCGTCGTTGCGGAAAGCCGTGTCGGCGGTAACCAGGTTGGGGTCATACTCGTTGCTCGAAACTTTGGTGAGGTGGTCCTTGAACACACGCATGCTCTCGCGCACCGCCTGTAAGATTCCCAGCTGCCGGTTGGCGTTGTTGTCCGCCCACAGACCCGGACCCCACAGGAAGAAGTCGTTGGGTCGCCATCCCGTGGCCCCATCCAGCTCATGCTGCATGACGGCTACCACAGTGGTGGCAAAGACCTCTCCACCGGCGATGCGTTGATGCGGAGGAAACCGCGCCTGCACATCCCACTCCAAACGGTTGTGCCGCTTCTGGCCCAGGTGAATGACCAATGGCCCGATCACGCCGGCCAGTACCGCGGCCAGTATCACACCGGCCGCCCAGGCGCGCCGCCCAATCCGAGCTTCTTCAGCCATGGAAATTCGCTTAGCACGCCCGGAGCGCCTTGGTAACCAGGTGACACCCGGCTGCCGACCTTTTCCGGCTCTGGATGCGCAACACCTTAGCGGCCCTCCCACCTTGATTGCCACACCTAGGACCTGCGGTCGGCGTCTTTTCGGCGGGACCGCTCCCCGTTGGGTCGCTACGAGATGCAAAGCCCGACAGGCTGCTAGTATAGTCGGGCCTGCTAGGCTACACCGCCGGCGTCGGGGTCGGGCGCCTGGCGCGGGTCGGTGATCTTTTCGCCACACCTTTACGCTGCGCGCGTGAGGCCGCCGGTGATTTCGGTCTAGTCGAACGGCGCTTCCGCTCTTTGAGCCCCGCTGTCGGGGTTCGCCGTCGATGAACTCCGGGTGTTGGAGTCGGAGCAGGAACGGGAGTGCTTTCCGGCTCGGCTAACGTAGGTGCCGCCTCGGGTTCGGGTCGTACCAGGCGCAAGTGTTTGACCTCCCCGGCGAAGGCGTCGGCGGCGGTTCGCACGACACCGTAGTTGATGGTTGAAGAGACGACCTGATCCTCCGCCTCCAGCAGGGCGGCGTGGTAGGGGGCTCCGTCACGCAGGTAGACAACGATGTCGCCGGCTCTGGGATGCTCGATCTTGCGATAGGTGCCGGCACTTTGCAGGTCGGGCGTGGCTACGAACGGTACGTTCCAACCCGCCGACCGGAACATTTGCCAGATGAACAGACTATTGGGCAGAAAATTCGACCCGCCCAGCTCAAATGAACGGCGCATGTTCTCCACTTCGGCGCGGCTGTTGAAGATGTGCGGCGAAGACGGCGGTCCGAGAATGCGCCACCGGCCGGCCCGCGTGGCCAGTCTGAGGGTAACGATTTCAAGGTGTACGTTGGCATCGAACCCGAGGGCGGACACTTGGCCGACGACCGCGTAGTGCACATCCACCCCGATCACGTTCGGCTCCACAACACGCGGGGAACCGACCTCGTAGCTGGTGATCAGCACAACGTGATCCCAAGCGGGCTCGTACAGCCAGTCCACCAGGGGGGCAAGCTCGTCCCAGCCGGCAACGCTGACTCGTCTACCCACGCCATCGGCTCGACAGAATTGCCGTACTACACTTTGAGGACCGGCCTCGAGCCCATGGGCCGCCACGGCGCCAAGCGCCAGCCAGACCAGCAGCATCGGGACGAGCACACTCCGGGCCGACCAGAATGCAGCCCTGCAACGCGGAGTCATAGCGGCTTCTTACGCAACCAACACAAACTCCGCAAATGCCGAAAGGAACGCGCATCAAGCCTCGCGACAGGTAGATCAGCAAGCGTGCCGGTGCATCGGCGACCGGCAGCGGCGTACCGAAGTGCAAAATGCATTCTTGCCCAGCGAGGTCCAGGGGTGTTATTGGCGGACAGGTGACAGCGGGCCCGCCCGAGCGGCCTTCCCGGCACGCCGTCCGCTGGCGGACATCAGCGCACGCTACTCCACCACCGCCGGTACGCGCAGCACGGCATTGCCGGCGCCGCCTTTTTCGACGTCGAGAGCTTGCGCCACTAGAAATTCGAGCTCGTAAGAACCCGGGTGCTGCGGTGCCTCGACCGCGGCCTGAAAAGCGATGGAACCGTGCGCACTCAGGTTCCATGGTAGATCAATGAACCCCCCCTGTCCGCTGACCACGGCCCCGTTCAGCCACCAGCGATACATAATCCACACCTGCATGAATCCATAATCGCTGAAGGCCGGCCAGGCCGTGGAGCTCAGATTGGTCACGCGCAGATCGAACGTACCCCTGCGTCCGGCCTTGTAACGCCGGGGGAGGGGGTCATCTGTGGTGATTCTTCCGGCCAGGTCTGACTCCCCCATAAGGTTCAGCCGCGCGGGTACGGGTTGCATTAGAGACTGCCACGACAAGGGGAACAGATCGAAACCGTGCCAGCCGTCACGTGCGGCGCTGAGAATCTGCGGGTCATGCCAATCCCACACCCGACCCGGCGTGCGATCTATAGAATCCGGCAGCGAGTTCCATAAGTTGTTATCGCAGTACGCCCCTATGCCCTGAACCACCACCCCGTAGGCTGCCAGCGCCACAACCAGTACGCGGCCGTAGCTCCACTGCCACAGATGCCGGGCAGCGGGTATGGCACACAGGGACAGCACCGGCAGCACATCGGTGAGAAAGCGCGGCCCGTAACTGTGGCCGCCCCACCAACCGCGCCAGGCGCTATATAGTAGCACGTAAGCCGCCACGCCGATGGCGGCGTAGGAGAGCCAGCGGATGCCGGCTCGTTGCGGGTTTGCCAGGGTGGGCAGTGCTAGCGCGAGGATCGGCATGTACACGAACAGGCCGCGGTTGGGGCTGAACAAAAGGCCCGCCAGTGGCACCAGGCCAGGCAATGCAAAACGCCCGTACTGGTACCCGCCGCTGAGAAGGTTCACCTGTCGAATGTTGTACAGCAGGAGCATGGCGGCGCCGAGCAAAGGCAGGCTCAGGAACCAGAGCAGTTGCGTCCGGCGATCGCGCCAGACGAACACCAGCGCCAGTAGCGCAAAAATCAGCATGGTCGGGCGCGCCAGGACCGCGAGAGCGGCGAAGCCTCCAGCCGCCACCGCCCAGCGCCGCCCGCCGGACGCCACCAGGCACAGCGTCAGTCCCGCCAACCCGAGCTCGGCCGGACCGTGTTGCCACAACGCCTGGCTGCTGATCGCCCAGGTACTGGTGCCGAGGCCGTAGACCAGGGCGACGGCGGCGGCACCGGGCACGGAGGTGAGGGCAGTGGCGGCAAGGAACACCAGGCCGACCGATGCGGCCGCCAGCAGCGCCGCGCAGACGCGCTCCATCGCCAGCGCGGCAAGCCGGAAACGCACGTCATCGTCGCCGATGTGCTGGCGCTGCAACCACCATGTAACCGGGAAGTAGAGCGGACTCATCAGCACCGGGATACCGACCGGGTAGCGCGACAGCCAATGTCCGTTCGCCCCGCGGCGCAAGAAGTACGGCTCCGGATTCAATCTGCGCAACCAAGCGAATTCGTCCAGATCGAGGTTGCCTTGGCGCAGGATGCTGAACGGCAACAGCCGCGCCGGCAGGGAATCGTATGCGGCGGGCCGGCGAAAGCTGCTCAGGTAAATCAGGCAACACAAGAGACCGAGCCCACATGCCAGCCCGACGCGATAGGGGGAATGCGGCGCCGGCGGAACCGGCGGACGATCGGGATTTCGTGGACTGGCTATCTTGGACCGCGGCGCCGCTCGCGCCTTACGGCTCATTCCCGCAGCCCGGCGACCAGATTGTAGATTGCTCCGATCAGCCAGCCCACTACGGCTCCGGTCAGGGCGCCATAAAGCAGGCCGACCAGAGCACCGGGCCAGGTCACCGAATAGCCATAGAAGTACTGGTTCAGCAGCTGCAGGTGTGCCCCGACGTTCGGGCCACCCTTGATCAATAGCCACGCGGTTACCATGAAGACTCCGGCGCCACCGACAAACCCACCTACCAGCGCCAAGACGCCAGCGTGAATGCGGGCCACGGCCCGGCTCACCTCCTGTAACTCATCGTGCGCGCCGCTCATCTCGGGTCACCTGTGATGGCGCAATCAGGTCGGTCCTGCGGGCGAGAAAAGCCCGCCATGTGCAACAAGTGCAGCGACAAAGCCGCTCCTACCGAGAAGCCGCAGTAGGCGTAGTATAGCCAATGCATCGCCAGGGCCCGGGTGGCAAACAGTAGCCCTCGCTTGCGAGCGAAGAACCGGTACACATCGCGGTTCAAATAGAGCAGCCCGCCGACCGCCGCCAGCGCCGCCGCGGCGACGGCATCAGCCTGCTGCCCCAGCCCAAGAGGGCGCCGAAGAGCGGCTGAGATGCCCAGCAAAATCGCCGCAAAGACCAGCACCACGCTGAGGCGGTGTGCGCCTGTCACGTTCAAGTCCGCCGGCATGGTACGGTCCCGCAGCATCAGCTGCAGCCAGGGAATGCCGCGCTGCCGCACGTCGGTCTTGATCAGGTTCCAGAAGGTCCAGCGTTTCAAGTGGGTCACCTGGATGAGCGGGTTCAAATCGATGCGCCGCCCCTGCGCGCACAAGCGCAACCCGAGCTCGATGTCTTCGATACACGGGCGGGTATAGGACTCATCGAAGCCGCCGCTGGCCAGGAACGCGTCGCGCCGAATGGCACCGCACCCGGCCCAGAAGGTCCACGCCTGAGCGCGGCTGGTCTGATGCACGAAATGGTGGAAGAGGTTCTTGTATTGCGAAACGAAACCGGGATCGGCTGGAGTATCGTCATACGAGCCGATTGCGGCATCTGCAGACGGGTGCTGGCGAAAGTGGGAGTCGAACTGGGCGAGGGTATCTTCGTGCACGCACACGTCGGCATCGAGAAAAACCATGATCTCACCCACGGCCCGTTCAGCGCCGCGATTGCGCGCCCGCGCCGGCCCACCGTTGCGATCGAGCCGGATCAGGGTGGCGCCGTACTGCGTGGCGACGGCGCCCGACGAGTCAGTCGACGCGTCGTCCACGACAATGCACTCGTAGTCGCGGAAAGCAGACCTAGCCAGGCTCTGCAGGCAACGGCTGAGCAGCCCGGCGGCGTTATGCACCGGGATGATGACCGACAACCTGGTCAAGGCCACACCATTTATAGTTCACCGCATGCGTAGCTGCGTATGTCTGCTATAGCAACGGCGGCAGGGCGTCAACCGGCCGGCGAAACCTCTCCTCAGCCCTCTCAGGCACGGCCGGCACTGAAAGGGGGAACGCTTTCCCCTTCCCTTGCAGGACCGGCGCGCAGATGGAGAGGTCTTCGTATTACCGAATAGGACAGTACGGCTCGCGCATCGAATCTTGCTCCACGCAGACCGCTCTGTCATGGTCCGGGCAGGAGCAGCCAAGAATGGGTAAATTGGACGAGTTGCATGGGCGCAGTCTCGAGGATCCGGAAGGATTCTGGGGCGAGGCAGCCGGGGCGATCCACTGGTTTCGTGCGCCGGCGCGCGTGCTCGACGCTTCGCACCCACCCTTCTGCCGCTGGTTTCCGGACGGCGAGCTGAACACGTGCTTCAACACCCTCGACCGGTGGGTCGACGGCGGTGACGGCATCGACCGCATCCGCGCCGATCAGGTGGCGCTCATCTACGACAGTCCGGTAACCGAGACGGTCGCACGCTTCACGTATCGGGAACTGCGCGACGCCGTCGCCGCCTTTGCCGGCGCCCTGCGCCAGCTCGGCGTTACCGCCGGCGATCGGGTGGTGATCTACATGCCTATGGTGCCGGAAACGGCAGTCGCCATGCTGGCGTGCGCGCGCATCGGCGCCATCCACTCGGTGGTGTTCGGCGGCTTCGCGCCGCACGAGCTGGCGGTCCGCATCGACGATGCCAAACCGAAGGTCGTGGTGTCCGCCTCCTGCGGCATCGAGGTGAAGCGCATCATCGAGTACAAGCCGCTCCTCGATCGCGCCATCGAGATGGCTATCCACAAGCCTGAGCACTGCGTGATTCTACAACGGCCGATGGCGAAGGCTGCGCTGCGTTCAGGCCGCGATCTGGATTGGCACGAGGTGCTGGCCAGGGCGCAGCCGGCCGCATGCGTACCACTGCCCGCCACCGCCCCGCTCTACATCCTCTACACCTCCGGCACCACCGGCCGCCCGAAGGGTGTGGTCCGCGACAACGGTGGCCATGCCGTCGCGCTACGCTGGAGCATGGGCAACGTCTACGGCATCCAACCCGGCGAGGTGTACTGGGCGGCCTCCGACCTGGGGTGGGCGGTCGGGCACTCGTACATCGTCTACGGCCCGCTACTGGCGGGTTGCACCACAGTCTTGTACGAAGGCAAACCGGTTGGCACACCCGACCCGGGCGCGTTCTGGCGCGTCATCGCCGAACATGGAGTGGCGGCGCTATTCACCGCCCCGACCGCCTTTCGCGCCATCAAGAAGGAAGATCCGGGCGGCGAGCACTATCGGCGTTACCATATGCCAGCTTTTCGCACCCTGTTTCTCGCCGGGGAGCGCACCGATCCGGATACCTATCACTGGGCCCGCAATCTCTTGCAGCGTCCGGTGATCGACCACTGGTGGCAAACCGAGACCGGCTGGGCCATCGCCGCCAACTGCATCGGCATCGAGCCGCTGCCCGTCAAGCCGGGCTCTCCGACGAAACCGGTTCCGGGGTACAAGGTCGAGATTCTCGGGCCAGAGGGCGATCCGCTCCCTGCCGGCAAGGAAGGCGCGATTGCCATCCGGCTGCCGTTGCCGCCCGGCACTCTGCCAACCTTGTGGAACGACGATGACCGCTTCGTGTCGTCATACTTCACGCAATTCCCGGGTTACTACGCCACCGGCGACGGCGGCTACTTCGATGCCGACGGCTACCTCAGCGTCATGGGCCGGATCGATGACGTCATCAATGTCGCGGGCCACCGGCTGTCGACCGGGGCGATGGAGGAAGTCATCGCCACGCACCCGGCAGTGGCGGAGTGTGCCGTCATCGGCGTCGCTGACGAGCTCAAGGGCCAGGTGCCGGTGGGCTTCGTGGTGCTGAAGGCGGGTGTGCAGCAGGATGCGGCGGCGCTCGAGGCGGACCTCGTGCGTATGATCCGAGAGCAGATCGGCGCGGTCGCCTCGTTCAAGCGCGCCCACGTGGTCAAGCGCCTCCCCAAGACACGCTCGGGGAAGATCCTGCGTGCCACCATGCGCGCCATCGCCGACGGCAAGCAGGTGCAGGTCCCTTCCACCATCGAGGACCCGGCCGCGCTCGACGAGATCAAAGGCGCTCTCAACGCACGCAGCCATTGACGACGATGCACTCGCCGGCCCCCTTGCGCGCAGCGTACGCTTGGCGGCGGGTTTGACGGCGCAACCGGCGGGTGGGAAGATGCAGCATGTTGATGGATACGCAAGCGCTGGCTTCGGTGTTCGATCGCTTCCCGGTAGTAGCGGCCTATCTTTTCGGCTCGCAGGCTGCGGGTAGCGCCACACCGCTCAGCGACGTCGACATCGCCGTCATCCTCGCGCCCGACGTGCCCGCGCCAGGCAACGTCCAAGCCGCACTGATATCGGATCTCATGCTCGTGCTGCGCCGTTCAGATGTCGATGTCGCGGTGCTCAACTACGCGCCGCCGCTGCTGAAAGAGCGGGCGATATCGGGTGGCCGGCTGATCTACTGCCGCGATGAGACGGCTCGCGTGCGCTTCGAGGTGGCCGCCCGACGGGAGTACTTGGAGACTCAACCGCTCCGGGACGTCCAGGATCGAGCCCTGCTCGATCGCTACACGGCGAAGCAATGATCGACCGTCAGACGGTGTGCCGCCGGTTGCACGCTTTGGAGCAATACACCGCCGAGCTGGAGCGTCTGGCCACGACGCTATCCCGATCGACCTTTGATGCCGAACTGGGCACGCAGTGGATGGTCGAACATGGCCTGCAACTCGCGATCGAATGCATTTTGGATATCGGCAACCACCTGGTCGCCGGCGAACATTTGGGGAGCCCGCAGTCGTACCGTGAGATCATCGAGCTGCTCGGCGAGCGCGGAATCCTGCCGAATGACTTTGTCGCTCGGGTGCGTGGCATGCCCGGCTTCCGCAACGTCTTGGTCCACGAGTATCTGGCGGTTGACATCGGTGTAGTGTGGGACATGTTGCAAGCAGGTCCGTCACAGTTCAGGGAATTCATTCGTCACATAGCGGCGCACCTGTGCGCCCCCGAGGACGCGGGCGGGTCGTAGGCACCTGCCGTTGAATCCGACCGATAGGGGACCATCTCGGGAAAGCTTCTGAGACACCCATGTTATTCCAAACTGGGCGTGGTCCGTCCGCTTGAGCCGCTCAACCCGCTGACGCCGCCACTCGGCGCCTTACCGCGGAACTGCCCAGGGAGCGGCGGAATTTGCGCCTTGAGGTACGCGACAAATTGGGTGTCTCGATACAGTTCCTTTTTTGACTTCTCGTGATCACGAGTTGTCCTGGATAAGGATTGGTCACACAGCCATTGATCTTGGCGAAAAAACAAGATTGTCTTTGAAATTCGTTAGCGTCGTTCAGGCAGGCAGGGTAAGCAAGAACCCGCTCAGGCCTGCTCGGCTGGCTCTCGAAGACCCGGTCGAAGTTGGTCGTGAAGATGCCTCGAAAGCCGATCTTGAGAATCGTTTCATGAATTGTCGAGTGAGTCAGATCAGGGGGGGTGAGCTCGCTCCTCATAAATGCTGCGAAGTCCTGCTCAGTGACCTCGTCTGCAAACGCCTTCGCAATCGAGCAATAGGCAAACGCAGTGTTTCGGTGTCTGAGCCGCTCCAGGCGGTCGATCACTCTTTGGTTGACGGTGCGTTCTCTGAGGTAACCAATCATATTTTCCGTTAGCTGGGACAGCTCGGTAACCGTCCACCGAACTGGCGCACTTGCCGAGTTGACAGACCCGCCCCGACCCACAGCACGGAATTTGTCGGTCCACTGCCGAGTGCCTCCTTGAAGCTTTCCGTCTGATAAATTGCCATGGTGAATTCTCTCCAAGATGCAGACCAGTGCGATGCATGGTTGCCGAACGCCTTGGCGATGAGCCGCGCGTGCTTTTCGCGTCGGTCTCGATTGCCGAGTTAGACCTGATCACACTGCCCGCCGCCGATGAGCTGAAGCCTGTTCACGCGAGCGTCGCGGTTTACGACGCACAACGGTAAACTCGCCCCGCTCCTGCCGCTCCTGCAGGTCGCGGAAGATCGCGGCTACATCGTAGTTGAAACGTGCAGCATACTCCTGACGGATGCGCCGCACTTCTTCGACAATTGCATCCTTCGCCATGGGCTCAGTCCTCCATGAGTTCCTCGGGCGTGCACAAAATGGGTGGTTCATAGCCCGCACTGCGGCAGACACGTTCGATGTTGCTTCGTATCGCGGCGTTTGCGATGTGCGCACAGTTCCAGGTGAGGAGGTACTCAACACCATGGACGGTCGCAATGGCGACGTGCGTTGCATCTCCGGCCGCTTGCTTGGGGATTACCCCGGCTCCGATCAAGGCGGCAGCCAATTGCATCGCCTCCGGCGTCGCTTCCAGCACAGGGATAGCCTTCAGGGCAGCGAGCCGCTTCTGCGCACGGCGTGGATCGCCGCCTGCTGCTTCCTGCACAACGGGC
>Ga0214473_10002550_pt1 | contig 22329 bp, 23 predicted proteins | sample RVTome_7_FD_203509 | JGI IMG/M metagenome (GOLD analysis project Ga0214473, IMG submission 203509) | Soil microbial communities from uranium-contaminated site in the Upper Colorado River Basin, Wyoming, United States - RVT98D197 | ecosystem: Environmental > Terrestrial > Soil > Contaminated >... | reverse complement strand
GACTGTGCGGGGCCGAAATCCGTCGTCGCGCATCGAGAAGGAGACGGAAAGGGTTATAGAGGGGCGGTCCCCATCGTATCGCGGGTGCCCCCCCTGGCCGCGAAGAAGACCGAGGAGGTCGCCGAGTGCCCGAGCTGCGGCTCCGAGGTCGCGCTCGACGCGAAGGAGTGCCCGAGCTGCGGGGAGATTTTCGCGGAGGAGCTGCTCCGCGAGGGCACGGGGGAGGACGCGAAGCCGTCCCGCGTCGAGAAGCTCCTGTTCTTCGCAGGGGTCATCCTGATCCTTGCCGGCGGGCCCGGCCTCGCCCTCGGGAGCTGGCTCCACGACGTGCTCAAGATCCCCGTCATCGGCGACGCCTACGAGGCGTTCGGGTCCGTGAACCAGGTCTTCGCCGCCGGCGGGCTCATCGTCCTCCTGGTGGGCATCGTCCTCCTCATCCTCTCCATCCGGTTTTCCAAGCCGACGTTCGACTACGACGTGGGGACCCCGAAGAAGGCATGACGGGCCGCCACAGGGTTTTTATATCGACCGACGAATCCAACGCCGCTACCGAACGCCGGTAGCCGGAAAGGAAGACGGTATGGTGGAATACGGAGGGGGCACGCGGCCTTCCCCGGTCGAAGAGGGGAAGGTCTACGAGGCCAAGATCGAGGACATGGGGCGCGAGGGGGACGGATTGGCGCGGATCGAGAACTTCGTCGTGTTCGTCCCCGGGACCAAGGTCGGAGACCAGGTGAAGATCCGGATCACGAAGGTGCTCCGGCGGATGGCGATCGGAGAGGTCGTGAAGGAGTAGGCGCATCGTTCTGGCGGCGGGCCCGCGCGGGCGGCCCGGGGCTCATCCCTTCGCCTTCAGGTAGCGGGCCACGTCGTCCGCCACGACCTCGAGGAACTGGCGGTCCTGGGGCGTGAAGGCGTCGGGAGCGTCGGAGTCGACGTCGATCTCCCCGAACACGGTGCCCTCCCCGAGGATCGGCACGACGATCTCGGAGCGGGTGCTCGGGAAGCAGGCGAGGTACCGCGGGTCCTTCGAGACGTCCGGGACGACGACCGTCTCGCGCGTGCGCGCCGCCAAGCCGCAGATCCCCTGGCCCACGGGGATTCGCGTGTGCTCCGTCGCCTGCGCGCCCTTCCACGCCGCCAGGACGAGCGTTTCGCCCTCCAGCCGGTAGACGCCCACCCAGGTGAACCGCGGGAACGCGTCGCGGAGGTGGCCCGCGACGAAGTCGAGGACCGCGGCGGGGGCCCGCTTGGGGTCCATCACGGTCCGGAGCGCCTCGATGGACGCGTTGTACTTCGGCCCGATCGTGGGGGCCTTCCCGAAGAACGAGGAGTAGTTGCCGACGCCGCGCATGGGATCGGCGGTGCGCAACGGTCCCGTGCGGTTAAGGCTTGGGTTTGCGAATGTTCGAATGGAGGGCCCGAACCGTCACCGGAATAGAGCGCCGCCCCTCCGTCTTTTCATCCCCGAAGAAACGTTGATATATCCCACGGGCCATTGGAGGATACAAGCATCCCTCCACAACGAGGCCGTTCTTGTTTTCACTTGAACGGCCTGTCTTTTTCTCTGCCCGCGGCGAAGCGTTCTATAGGTCCGAACCGTATGGCGGCCCGGTGCCCCCGGCGGCGGTCTTGGTCGACGACTGGCTCACCCTGCGCCGGGCGACGACGCCCGGCTCGATCCGCGCGCACCTCGCGGCGGCGATGCGGGACGAGGGCCTCCTGAAGGACGTCGAGCTGTTCCAGGACGCGTTCGACTACGCGGCGGCGTTCCACCGCACGATGACGGAGCGCGACCTCCGAGAACACACCGTCGAGCAGGTCCTCTCCCTCGCGATGTACACTCTGGGGACGCCGCTCCCGCCGACGGACCCCGCGCTCCGGCGCGTCGCCGAGCGGGCACTGGAGCGGAACGCGGACCAGGTCGCGTGGTTCGACGACGCCGTCCCCTTCCTCGACCGGCTGGTCGAGGCGAGGGTCCCCCTGGCGCTCGTGACGAACACGATCTTCGGCCTCGGGAAGCCGTGGGAGGAGCGGCTCGCGCGGTGGCTGCCCACCCGCGTCCTCTCGCGGGACTTCGGGTTCGTGAAGCCGCACCCAGGGATCTTCCTCGAGGCGGCGCGGGCCCTCCGGGTGGACCCGCGGGACTGCCTGTACGTGGGGGACCTCCTCCTCAGCGACGTGTGGGGCGCGCAGCGCGCGGGGATGCGGGCGGCCCTCGTCGACCGCGGGGCCTCGGAGGAGCAGGGGACGTACCGGTCGAACGACGCTCGCCTGGCGGCGAACCTGGGCGTGAACCTCCAGGAGGTCCGACCAGAGGTGACCGTGTCGACGCTCGCGGAGCTCGACCCGCTCTCGTGACCGGCCGTCAGTGCCGGAAGAACCGGACGCCGGAGAAGAGCATCGGGATCCCGTGCTCGTTCGCCGCCGCGATCACCTCGGGGTCCCGGATGCTCCCGCCCGGCTGGAGGATCGCCGCCACGCCGGCCCTCGCCGCCTCGTCGATCCCGTCGCGGAACGGGAAGAACGCGTCGCTGCTCAGCACGGAGCCGCGCGCCCGTTCGCCCCCCTTCATCGCCGCCAACGCGACCGCGTCCACGCGGGACACCTGACCCGCTCCGATCGCGACGGTCGTCAGGTCCTTCGCGAACACGACCGCGTTCGACTTCGCGTGCTTGCACACCTTCGTCGCGAACAGGAGGTCCCGGACCTGCTCCTCCGTCGGCTTCGCGGTCGTCACGACCTTCAGCTCGCGCGCGTCGAGGGTCGGCGCGTCCGTCGTCTGCACGAGGAGCCCGCCGCGGACCGGCAGGACCTGCAGGCCGGGCGTCGAGCCCCACGCCCCGCGGGGGCGCAGGATCCGGAGGTTCTCGCGCTTCTTCAGGCGCGCGAGCGCGTCCTCGTCGTAGGCGGGCGCGATGATCCCCTCGATGAAATGGCCCTTCATCGCCCGCGCCGTCGCGAGGTCCACGGGGCGGTTGAAGGCGAGGACGCACCCGTACGCGGCCTTCGCATCCGACGCGTGCGCCGCCGCGTACGCGGCCGCCACGGTCGCGCGGACCGCCGCGCCGGACGGGTTCCCGTGCTTGATCACGACCGCCGCGGGGTCGTCGAACTCGAGCACGAGGTCGAGCGCGGCGTGGAAGTCGAGGAGGTTGTTGAACGAGAGGTCCCGCCCGTGGAGCTGGTCGCACTCCGCGAGGGAGAGACCCGCCGCCTGGGGGTCGCGGTAGAACGCCGCCTTCTGGTACGGGTTCTCCCCGTAGCGGAGGTCCTGCGCCTTCTCGAACGCGATCCGCAGGTGCGGCGGGAGCGCGTGGCCCGCGCGGCGCGCAAGCCAGTTCGAGATCGCGGCGTCGTACGTGGAGGTTAGGGCGAACGCCTCGAGCGCGAGCCGCTGGCGGGCGGCGGGGCTCACGTCCCCCTCGCGGCGGAGCTCGTCGAGCACCGCCGCGTACTGCTGGGGGTGGCTCACGACGACGACGTGCTCCGCGTTCTTGGCGGCGGACCGGAGGAGCGCAACGCCGCCGATGTCGATGTTCTCGATCACCTCGGACTCGGAAGCGCCCTTGGCGGCGGTCTCCGCGAACGGGTACAGGTTCACGACGACGAGGTCGAACCGCTCCGCCCCGAGCGCCGCGAGGTCGCGGACGTGGGACGCCTTCGTCGGCACCGCCAGGATCGCGCCGTGGACCTTCGGGTGCAGCGTCTTCACGCGGCCCTCGAGGATCGACCCGTGGCCCGTGAGGTCCTCGAGGTTCGTCACCGCCACGCCCGTCCCCCGGAGGAACGAGGCGGTCCCCTCCGTCGCGAACAGCTCCACGCCCAGGTCCCGCAGGCCCCGCGCGAACTCCGCGAGCCCCTCCTTGTCCGAGACCGTGAGCAGCGCCCGGCGGAGCCCCATCCCAGTTACCACGCGAGAATGGCGGCGGGCGGATTAAGGTTTGGCCGCGCTACCATCCGTACTTCTGCGTGAGGGAGAGGCCGCGCTTCATCAGGAGGAGATTCCCCGTCTCCGCGAGGTACCGCGGGTGCCGCGCCAGGATGCGCCCGAACGCGCGGAGCGTCGTCACGTCCCGCGTGTCCCCGTGCCCGATCGCGTCCCCCGCGAAGTTGAAGTGCGCGTCGTCCCACGAGGCGAACAGGTCCGCCGTGCGCCACAGGACCGGGTCGAGGAACGGGGAGGCCCGCATGCGGCGGTCGTACTCGAGGAAGTGCCCCATGTCGTCGCGCGCGAACGCCTCGACCGCCACCCGCCCGGCGACCATGCCGGAGTACAGCGCCGGATGGATTCCGCCGCCGAAGACGGGGTTCGTCACGCCCGCCGCGTCCCCGACGATCGCGAGCCCGGGCGCCGCCAGGGCGGAGAACGCGTACCGGAGCGGGATGTCGCCGCCCGTCTTCTTGTGGATCCGGTCGAGCGGGACCTTCACCTCCGCGCAGAACGCGTCCATGAGCGCCTTCACGCCGTCGACCGCGAGGACGCCAACGTCGTAGTAGGACGCCTTCGGGAACACCCAGGCGTACCCGCCCCGGTACTTCTGCCCGTAGACGAAGATCAGCCAGCCGTCGCACGGGTACGTCCAATCCGCTTCGTGGAACCGGTACTCGACGGCCTTCACGAAGACGCGCTGCCGGAGGAGCCCGTTCCAGCGGGCGACGTTCGAGGCCGGCCCGTCCGCCCCGATCACGGCGTGCGCGCGGACGGGGTCCGAGCGGTCCGTCTCGAGGACCCAGCCGCCGTCCTCGCGACGCACGCTCGTGACCTTCGTGCGCGTCCGGAGCTCCGCGCCGGCGTCCACCGCCTGTTGGACGACCCACTGGTCGAACCTCGCCCGGTCGATGCAGTAGCCGGGGATCGTGACCGTGAAGCTCGTGCCGTCCGGGAGGACCGCGCGGACGCCCTTCACCCGCTGGCGGATCCACTCCTCGCGCTCGGGGAGCTCCGCGTTCCGGAGGCCGAACGCGCTCACCCCCTCGCCGCACTGGACGGGCACGCCGACGACGTCCCGCTTCTCGAGGAACAGGACGGACCGGCCCGCCTTCGCGAGCTCGATCCCCGCGCGGCCGCCCGCCGGACCGGCGCCGACGATCGCGACGTCGTACGCACGCACGGGCCCCCAGCCGGCGCGCCGGACTTAACGCTTGCGGCCTTCCAAGGCACAACCTTCGTCGTCGTGTTCAATCCGGAGACAAACATTAAATAGGCACGGCGCCTGGTAAGGCATGGGGTGTTTGATGGGCAACCTCCCCCCTCCTTGAAACCCCACCCATCAACACCCTTTATTTCAGGGCGGAGGCGCCCGGATGCGCGCCGATGACGCACGCTTCCGAAGGTTTTAGGGAACCCTCCCGCATGCGGTCTCGGGGGCGTCGCGTTGTCGGCCACGATCATCGACGGTAGGGCAATCTCGGACGCAGTGAAGGCGGACCTACGGCCCCGGGTCGAGGCGCTCAAGGCGAAGGGGGTCACTCCCGGCCTCGTCGCGGTCCTCGTCGGGGAGGACCCCGCGTCCCTCGTCTACGTGAGGGCGAAGGCGAAGGGGTGCGAGGACCTCGGCATGCACTCCGAGATCCTGCAGCTCCCGGCGGACACCCCCGAGGACCGGCTGTTCAAGGACATCGCGAAGCTGAACTCCCGCGCGGACGTGCACGGCATCCTCGTGCAGCAGCCGCTCCCGGAGCACATCCGGACGGAGAAGGCGGTGGCGGCGGTCTCCCCCCTGAAGGACGTGGACTGCTTCCACCCCGTCAACGTCGGCCTCCTCCTAATCGGGACGCCGCGGTTCGTCCCGGCGACCCCGGCGGGCGTCCAGGAGATGCTCCTCCGGAGCGGGAACGACCCGGCCGGGAAGCACGTCGTGATCCTCGGGCGCAGCAACATCGTCGGCAAGCCGCTGGCGGCGCTCCTCGTGCAGAAGGGGCCCGGGGGGAACGCGACCGTCACGATCTGCCACACGGGCACCACCGACCTGGCGGCGGTCACGCGGACGGCGGACATCCTCGTGGCGGCGATCGGCAGGCCGCACTTCGTGAAGGCGGACATGGTCCCGGAGGGCGCGTGCGTGATCGACGTGGGCATGAACCGGATCCCGGACCCGAAGTCGAGGTCCGGCACTCGCCTCGTCGGCGACGTGGATTTCGACGCGGTGAAGGAGGTCGCCTCCGCGATCACGCCCGTCCCCGGCGGCGTGGGGCCGATGACGATCGCGATGCTCCTGCGGAACACGGTGCAGGCCGCGGGCTGAGCCGTCGATCCTCGGGGTGCGGGGGATCCGAGGCGGCGGGGGGCAGGGTCACCGGGTCGCGGCGGCCGAGGGCGGGACCCCCCTTTGGGCGCGTCCTCAAGGGTTGGAGCACCAGCACGCTCGTGTACGCCACTTGTTGCTGTTCGAGTCCCCGTCCCTCACGACGGATAGAACACCGCGACGACAGAGGCGCTGTCGAAACGATCCCCGACATCCCCGCCGCTGAACATCACGCCGTTCACGTGGAAGGTGAGGGACGCCGCCCCGGACACGGAGAACGTGCGCAGCACCGGGACCGTCACGAAGTGGAAGGGGTCCGTCGCGACGGTGCGGGGGATTGAGACGAAGGCCGTGTAGTTGTTCAGCGTGCAATCCGTCGCCGCGGTCGCGATGACGATCCGGGCCTCGTCGTTGTACCCGAACGCGTGGCTGATTCCCACGCCCACGGTCGCGCTCACGACGACGGTCCCTCGGCCCGGGGCCTGGAGCGTCACCTCGGAGCCGACGTAGGTCGTGCACGCGGTTCCGATCGTGGCGGGGCCGCCGTGCGAGCGCTGGACCATCACGGGCCGCGGGGCGATCAGGCCCGGCACGACGAGGGCGAGGATGACCGCGAGCGCCGCGAGGCCGAGGGCCGCCACGCACAGCCCCCGGGGGAGCGGCGCGGAGCCGGACGACATCCGCGGCGGCTCGGGATCTTCAACCGGTCCCGTATCCTTCGTCCTCGCCTTCGCGCGGGTCGGCTGCATGGAAGGGCGGCATCGCCCCGCATCACAAGTACGTTCTGGTCCGCGGGGGGGACGGACGTCTCCTCCCTAGGGCGTCTTCGGCGGGGATGGGGACGGCGCCGACGACGGAGCGCCTCCCGCCGGGGCGCCCGCCTTCGCCGGCGGGGTCCGCACCGAGGCCCCGGGCGCGCCGCCGATCTTCGCTTGGACATGCGCCCAGCACTCGTCGAGCCAGTCCCGCCACGTGATGTTCGCCTGGAACGGGCTCTCGAGCACGCGCTTCTCCGTCTTCCGCGTCGGCGACTGCCACACGCCGACGCCCACGTACTGCTCCGAGGTCACGAACTCGAAGTCCACGGTGCGGAGGAGCTCCCGATCCCAGTTCCACTCGGCGTCCGGTCGGCCGAACGTGCACTCGATGAGCGTCGGCTTGTCCGCGGTCTTGACCTTGGCGCCCTTCTTCGCGAGCCACTCGAGCGTCGCGTCGAAGACGTCCTCGACCTTCGCGCCCTTGAAGAGCTTCTTGTACTCGAACGCGACGTCCGGCATTGGGGAGCGACAGGGAGTCGCCGCCAAAATAGGTATCGGCGGGAGGCCCGACGTTGCGGACCTCGCCGCCAAGGGAAAGGTGCCTAATCGGGGTAGAAGGTCGCGACCATCGTGCCATACCGGATCGTCGCCGCCGCGCCGCCGGTCCGGATGCCGTTCATGTAGTACGTGTACGTCCCGGGCGTCACGGTCTCGATCCGGTGCGTGACCACCGTCGGCCACGCCTGGTCGTTCGGCAGGTCGGCGTCGATCGTGACGAGCGCGAGCCAGTCGTCATCAAGGCAGTCGGTCGGGCTGGGAGAGATCTTGTACCAGACGTTGTCCCGCGTGCCCGTCGTGTGCGTGATTGTCCCGGAGATCCATCCCCAGACGACGATCGTCCCGTTCGCGGGCACGGTCAACGAGAGGGTCAGTCCGGCGAATTGCGTGCACGTGGCCCCGATCGCCCCTCCGGCAGACGAGAGCACGTAGGCCATGAGGGTCCCGTTCCCCGGGGGTCCCTGCGGCCCCTGCGCTCCCGTGGCCCCCGCCGGCCCCTGCGCTCCGGTGGCACCCGTCGCGCCCGTCGCCCCCGTCGCGCCCGCCGGTCCCGCGGGCCCCGTGTCGCCCTGCGGGCCCTGATCTCCTGTGTCCCCCTTCGGCCCGGGACTCACGAAGTTCATGGCCAGGGCCACGACCGCCAGGAGCACGGCCACGACGCCCAACGCTTTCGCCAATCCGCCACCACTTCCCGTCGCGGGCGGGGCAGCAGGCGCCATCGGTGCGTACATTGGTGCCTGTCCCCCTCCCGGCTGTGCAGGTTGCATGGGCCGCGCGAACGCGGAGGTTCGGGATAACCGCTTCGGTCCGCGAGGACGCAAGAGGAACGCGGCCCTCCGCACCGCGGGCTTCCCCGGATTGAGTCCGATCTGAGGCGCGCTGCCGTCCGTGGAAACCCTTTAGGGACGAGGTGCGATGCCGTCGCGTGAAGGCGCTCGTCGTCGGCGGCGGAGGCCGCGAGCACTGCGTCGCGGAGGCGCTCCGGCGCTCGGGCGCGGACGTCCTGGCGGTGATGGGGAACGAGAACCCGGGCATCCGCCGCCTCGCGAAGGAGGTCGCGATCCACGAGGTGACGGACTCGTCCTGGATCGCGGAATGGGCGGGGGCGCGACACGCGGACGTGGCGGTCGTCGGGCCGGAGGCGCCGCTGGCGGCGGGGCTCGCCGACGCGCTGGACGAGGCCGGGATCCCCGCCGCGGGCCCGACGAAGGCCGCCGCGCAGATCGAGACGAACAAGGAGTTCGCGCGGAACCTGATGCGGGACCACGGCATCCCCGGCGTGATCGACTACTGGGCGTTCGACGACCTCGGGGCGTTCGAGGCGTGGCTCCGGGACTGCGAGGTCGAGCTCGTCGTGAAGCCCCTCGGCCTCACCGGCGGCAAGGGCGTCAGGGTCATGGGCGACCACCTCGCGGACTACGCGGAGGTCCTCGAGTACGGGCGCGAGATCCTCCAGAACCGGATCGGCGGGGCGTCCCGCTTCCTCGTGGAGGAGCGGGTCGTCGGCGAGGAGTTCTCGCTTCAGTGCCTCACGGACGGCAAGACGGTCGTGCCGACGCCCCTCGCGCAGGACCACAAGCGCGCGCTGGAGGGGGACAAGGGGCCGAACACGGGCGGCATGGGATCGTATAGCGACGCGGACCACCTCCTGCCGTTCCTCACCGCCACGGACCGCGACCGGGCGCTCGCGATCTGCAGGAAGGTCGTCGAGGCGATGCGGAAGCGCGGCACGCCCTTCAGGGGCTGCCTCTACGGGGGCTTCGTCGCGACGAAGGACGGCGTGCGCGTCCTCGAGTTCAACGCGCGGTTCGCGGACCCGGAGTGCATGAACGTGCTGCCGCTGTTCGCGGGGGACTTCGCGGAGGCGTGCGCGGGGATCGCCTCCGGCGGCCTGCGGGCGAGCGCCGCGTTCCACAAGAAGGCGACCGTCTGCAAGTACGTCGTGCCGATCGGGTACGGGACGAAGTCCGTGGCGGGGGAGCCGCTGGCGGTGGACGAGGCGAAGATCGCCGCCACGGGAGCCCGTCTCTACTACGCGTCCGTGAACGAGGGGGACGGGGCGGTCCTCACGACGACCTCGCGCGCTCTGGCGGTGGTCGGTGTCCACCACAACCTAGAGAAGGCGGAGGCCCAGGCGGAGGCTGCGCTCCAGTACGTCAAGGGGAACGCGTACGTGCGGCACGACATCGGGACGAAGGCCTCGATTCGGCGGAAGGTCGAGCGGATGAAGCGCCTCCGGGGCCGCTGAGGCGCCCGCGCAGCGCCGAAACGCATTTCCCCGACGACGTGCTCCGCCCCCCGATGCAGCCCGCGCTTGCGCGGGGACCGAGCCCGTTCGCGAACCCCATCGTGGCGGCGACGGTCGCCCTCGGGTCCCTGATGCTCATCGTGGGGATCGCGCTCTACTGGCCGCTCGCCGTGATCGGCGTGTTGGCGGTCGTCCTCGCCCTCGCCCTGCCCTTCACGATCGGCGAGCCGCTGTCCGGTGCCCGGGCCTCCCCTGCGGCCTACGTCCCCAGTCCGTATCTCGTGTATCCGCAGCCCTCGTACGCGCCACCGCCGCCATCGCCCCCGCCGCCCGCAGGCGCACCGCCCGCCTCCTCGCAGCCCGACCCGGTGCCCGCGCCGCCCGTCGCGCCACCGCCCCCGACCTGCCCGCGGTGCGGCGGACCGCTCGCCTTCGTCGACCTGTACCAGCGATGGTACTGCCCGACGGAGAACCTCTACCCCTGGGGCTGACGCCGCCAAAGCCTTTAGGACGAACCCCCATCTCCCCACCCGCGGAGGCCTCCTGTGGACGAACGTCTGACCCTCACCGGCGTGGTCCTGCTCGTGATCGGAGTCGTGCTCCTGTTCATCCCGTTCGTGTGCTTCGTCGGCATCGTCCTGGTCATCGTCGGTTTCATCGTGATGCTCGTCGGCGCCATCCAGGAGGGCCCGCGGCCCGTGTATGCGTACCCGCCGCCGATGGCGTACGTGCCGTACCCGGGTCAGCCGTACCCCGGCCAGCCGTACCCCGGCCAGCCCGTAGGCCCGGCCCCCGCGGGGCAGCCGGCCGCCGCCCCGCCCGCCGCCGCACCGCAGGCGAACCCGACCTGCCCCCGGTGCGGACAGCCCGTGCAGTGGGTGGCCCAGTACCAGCGCTGGTACTGCCCGGCCGAGAGCGTGTACCCGTGGGGCTGACGCCGCCGGGGAAACCCTCATAACCCCGCCGGCTCCTCGCGCGCTCCTCCATGAAAGGGCTCGACCGGATCGCGGACCGCATCGCGGCGGAACTCGACGAGAAGGACCGCGTGCGGGAGCTCGCCCTGAAGTCCGCGCGGGCGATCACGCGCCTCGCGGGGACCGCCCTCCGGGGGATGCACCGCGGCGAGGATCCGTCCGCTCTCCTCGGGGAGGCGCACGCGGAGGTGTCGAAGCTGCGCCGGCTCCTCGCGGACCATCCGGAGTTCTGGCACGGCGGGGCGGTGGAGGGAGCCCTCCAGGAGGTCGCGGAGGCGGCGATCGTGGACGCCCTCCTCCGCGGGAGGCCGATCCCCGGGCCGGAGCGCCTCGAGGTGACCGCCGCGGCCTACGTCCTGGGCCTCGCGGACGCGGTCGGGGAGGTCCGGCGCTTCGCCCTCGACCGGATGCGGGCGGGGAACGTCGACGCGGCCGCGGAGTACCTGGAGGTCATGGAGGCGATGTTCGACGTGCTCCTGCGGTTCGACCACCCGGACGCGATCCTCCCGGTCCGGCACAAGCAGGACGTCGCGCGGGGCCTCCTGGAACGGACGCGCGGCGAGCTCGCGGTGGCCGCGCACAGCGTGCGTCTCGAGAAACGCTTGAAGGCCGCGTCGCGGCGGTCCTGACCTACTTCTCCCACGACACCCGCAGGCTCGTGACGTGCGCGACCGGTCGCTGGTTCTTCCCCTCCCGGACGAGGGAGACGAGTCCCCACGCCTCGAGCGCTGCGAGGTCGTCGTACGTGTTCTTGTAGTCCCGCCGGAGCTTCGCCGCCAAGTCCTTGATCGACGGCACCTCGTTCCCGTGCAGGTACTCGAGGAGCTCGACCCGCCGGGGGGTCAGCGCCCGGAACACGTCCGGGGTGTCGAACACCGTCCGCTCGTCGACCGCGGACCCCTCCTCCCGGAGGGCCCGCCACACGACGTAGTCGTCCGCGGCGGCGGGGTCGTTGCATCGCTCGACGAACACCCGCTGGCGCAGGGCCTCGAAGGACTCGTGCCGTCCCTTGAGCACGGAGATCTCCCGTGCCACGTCCCCCTTCCCGACCTCGCGCGCGACCTCGACCCGCATCGCTCACAGCTCCGCGAGGTCCATCGTCAGGAGGTTCCGCCGGAACATCTTCACGAGCTTGAGGACGTCCGCGAGGGGCCGGTCCCGCCACGGCAGCCGGTCCCGCGGCGCGCCCGTCTCGTCGTAGCGGTCCACGTGGTCCTGACCCTCCCAGTTGTCCCACCGGACCGTGGGGGTCCACGTCCCCTTCCGCGCCGTCCGGTACGTGTAGCTGTAGAACGTCCGTCGGGGGCCGTCGAACGCCTCGAGCGCGTCGAGCACCTCGTCCCTCCGGACCCAGATCCGCTGCCGCACGAGCCGCGTCACGGCGATCGCGCAGATGCCGGGTCAGGCGATAAAGTCTGAGGTCCCAAGTGTGGTGCGACGGAACCATCTGGATGGTGGGTCTCGGAAGTGAAAACACCCGCACTTGGGATTACGTTTCAACATTACACCATAAAACTGTTTCGAGCGTGCTGGCCTTGTCATTCTCATTCGATACCATACCACTGCGGATTCGTGTCCGTTCCTGCGACTCGGGGCGAAATCTTCTTGACACCCTCCCCGCATCGGCGGCCTGGATCCATGGGAGACCCGCCGGTTCGGGGGGAACGTTTTGGCGGGACCTTCGCAGACCTCGCGGAGCCCGCGGGCCGGTCCCGCAGCTTCGCGGAGCTCGTGGCGGCGCTGAACCGCCTGAACAGCCTCGAGGCGTCCCTCGCGACCGCGATCGCGCGCGCACGGATCCCGTCCGCGGAGGTGCGCCAGCTGCTCCGCGCGCAGACCGCCGCCCAGGCGGAGAACGCCCCGGCGTTCCAGTTCATGCGCGAGGTGTTCTCGCAGGTGGGAATATCCCTCGCGGTCGAGTCCGTCCGTCCGTTCGCCCTCGGGCTTGCGGTCGACGCCTCCCCGTACGCGGGGCTGCTTGCCGGCGGAACGCCGCGGAGGACGTGCGACGTCGTGAGCGAGGCAATCTCCCGCTTCCTCGGCGCCTCGTTCGGCCTCCCCTCGGAGGTCGACGAGTCCGCGTGCCGGAACGAGGGCGCCCCCCGGTGCCGGTTCCTCGCGGCGCTCGATCCCGTCGCCGCCAGCGGACGCGGCCTGGACGCGGCGGACCGCCGGCTCTTCGAGTCCCTCGCGTCCGGCGTGCCGCTCGCCGAGGCGGGGCAGGACCTCGGGCTCCGCGAGGACGAGCGGGACTTCCGCATGGAGGTCCTGATCGCGCACGGCCTCGTCTCGGCGGACGGCCGCCTTCTCCCGAACGGGACGGCGCTCGCGGCCGCGGGTCCCGCCCCGCCGGAGGACCGGGCGGAGCCGCCGTGGCAGGACGTCAGCCGGCTCACGGAGGCGATCGCGCACGCCGCGTCCGCCGCGGAGGCGCTCGTCGAGGTCGCCCCGCGGATGCCCGAGGGGGACGACGCCCCGGACGCGGAGACCGCCGCCTTGGCGGCGGAGTGTCACAGTTTCGCGGAGTTCCTCGCGCGTGCGAGCAAAGGGAGGTCCTCGGAATGACGGAACCCCTGGTGAAGAGCGGCATATTCGGGTTGGACCCGCTGATCGGCGGTGGCTTTCGGGAGAAGACCGCGCACGTGATCGTCGGCTCCTCGGGGACGGGGAAGACGACGTTCGCGATGCAGTTCCTCATGCACGGGATCGACGAGGGGCAACAGGGCCTCTACGTCACCCTCGAGGAGTCGCCGGAGCAGATCGTGCGCGAGGGGGAGCTGATGGGCTTCGGAATGAAGGAGCAGGTCGACAAGAACCTCTTCTTCATCCACCTCAAGGGGAAGAACTTCAAGAAGATGATCGAAGAGCAGTTGCCGGCGCTCGTGAAGGCGCGCGCGGACTACGACATCCAGACGCGCGTCGTGATCGACCCGATGACGCCCGTGATCTGGGCGACGCCGGACAAGCTCGAGCAGCGGGAGATGATCGGCCGCCTGTTCTACACGCTCAAGGAGCTCGGCGTCGTCGTCGCCACGGTCGAGGAGCATGCGAAGCCGGGGGAGACGATCGGGGAGGACGTCCTCCTCCCGATCTACCTGAGCGACGGGGCGGTCCACCTGGAGTACTACCCCGTCGGCGGCGCGTTCAACCGCACCCTGAAGGTCCTCAAGGTCCGCGGCGCGCACCACGGGGAGGGCGTGTACCCTTACTTCTTCGCGAAGGGCGTGGGCGTCGTGATCCGCGCGTCGCCGGGCGAGGTCGTGGCGGCGGAGGCGGCGGCGAAGGACTTCGGGTCCCTCTTCGACAAGGCGCAGCGGACCGCCGAGGCGCTGAAGGCGCCCCCGCACGTGCTCGCGAAGCTCCGGAACCTGCGCCAGGGGTGGGACTACGCGTACTCCCCCCACGAGGCCCTCCAGATCATCTTCGAGACCTACGGACTGAAGTCGTGAGCGCGATGGCGGCGAACCCGACGATGGAGAAGCGGCTCGAGGCCGAGACGGCCACGCTCCTGAAGTCCATGCTGGACATGGAGCTGCGGCGCGTCTGCCAGGACCTCGGCTTCGACATCGCGATGCTCGTCGGCGTCGACGCGCGCGTCTTCGCGACCGCGATCCCGGACCAGCTCACCCCCTCGCAGTACCACCTGCTGAACCTCGTGAAGGCGAACCTGCCGAACCTCTGCGCCCAGCTCACGCGGGAGGCGATGCGGCTCAACCTCGCGCAGTACGAGCACGGGGTCACGGTGATCGCGCCCGTCGGGGACCGCGCGTTCCTCGTCCTCCTCTCCGGGAGGGCGCAGGACATCACCGCCATGGACGAGACCGTGCGGGGCGTCCAGCGCGCCGCGGCGGTGCTCCGCCACGTGTTCCAGCAGCGGCCGATGAGCGCGGCGGCGCTCGGCGCGTACGACGCGGAGACGCAGGAGGAGCTCCACCGCCTCAGCCGGCAGCTGTTCGTCGAGAAGTTCGAGGAGACGCCGCAGTACAAGCGGAACATGGAGCTCCAAGCGTATCTGAAAGCGGAGCTCACGAAGGCGGTCGGCGTGGGCACCGTGCAGGAGATCCTCGGCGTGTCGTTCAACGAGGTCGGGACGACCGCGGCGTACATGAAGGACGACCAGTGGCTCAAGCTCGTCGACATCCTCGTGGAGCGGGTGCGCGCGCACTCCGGGGACGTGCTCGCGGACAAGTGCGCGAAGGCGTGGATCCCCGAGGTCCGGCGGAGGGCGAAGGCGTTCCTATGAGCGACGGGACCGAGGACGCACGGGACGGGAGCGTGCCCGAGACGCCGTCCGCGACGCGGGAGGAGCTCGCCGCGCAGGTCGCGGAGCTCGAGGAGACCGTCCAGACCCTGAACAACCTCCTGTCCAGCCTCAGCGCGCGCATGCTCCGGAACGTGGACGACCTCCGGGACGAGGTGCGGCGGCGCGTCGGGTACGCGGACCTGCAGCCGATCCAGAAGGACCTGGAGCGGGTCCGCGCGCGGATCGACGACATCGTGGACGAGGTCGGCTACGGCGAGGCGCTCGACATCGCGAAGGTCCCGCCGACGATCCTCGAGGCGGCGTACCAGGCAATCCTGGACGACGTCGTCGAGGAGCTCAAGAAGGCGCAGGGCACCCACGACGCGGAACAGCACATCCTCCAGTCGCTGGAGCAGCTCCGCCTGAAGACGAGCGGGTCCGACCTCTTCCACTACCGGCCGCACCGGCTCCACGTCGGGGTCGCGAAGGCGCTCGAGAAGGGCCTCGTCTCCGCCCGCCAGGTCCAGATGACCTACGAGGAGCTGCTGCGCCACCTCGTGGAGCCAATCCACTACCACACGCCGAAGAACTTCCGCGCCCTGATCAAGATCAAGAGCCAGGAGTACTCCGTCGACAAGGCGCTCTCGCTCGCGACGTCGTGGGATCGCGCGGGGCCGCAGCTGCAGTCGCTGCAGGAGCGCGTCGAGCGTCTGGAGGCGCAGGTGACGGGCGCGCTCTGCGACCTGCAGGACTTCGCCGTCAAGCTCCAGACGGCGCTCGCTGCGAACGCGACCCGCGAGTCCGTGGACTCCCTGGGGCTGCGCCTCGCATCCCTCGAGGAGCGACTCCGGGAGCCGCGCAGGCCCGCGGAGCCGTCGGCGCGCGACCGCGTCCTGGCGGCGATGACGGAGCCGCTCTCCCTGGCGGCCCTCCGGAAGGCGAGCGGCCTGGAGGACGCCGCGCTCCGGGAGGTCCTCTCCGATCTCGAACGTGACGGTCTCATCTCCCCTTCGGTGAAGGGGAAGAGCACGACATACGAACGAAAGGAGGAACGCGAACATGCTTGACGTCGCCCTGGTGTCGCTGATCCAGGACATGAGTGAGAAGGCGGGCGTGGACGGAACGATCCAGTACTGGCAGCGCGTCGGCGAGAACCTCGCGCGCCGGATTGGGAAGGAGGCCTACATGGGGTGGCCCTCGTTCAACGTGGCCCTGCGGGAAGGCCGCACGGGCTTCTCGATCGAGGGCGACGTCATCCCGTTGACGGACCTCGCGATCACGGACGTCGACGGGGACGTCGTCGGGTACATCTACGCGCTCCGCCAGTGCGTGTTCGTCCCGACGATCCTGCGCGTCCGGTACTCCGTGGGGGAGCTCCCGCGGGCGGACCGCGCGGTCGCGGAGGAGTACAACAACTCCATCCACGACATCGCGGTGTGCAACTTCTGCGTGATCCACGAGAAGTTCCGGGAGGAGGTCGCGAAGAACATCACGATCGCGGGGCAGCAGCTCGAGTCCCTCCTGCTCGCGACCCGCGGCTTCACGGGGATGACGCGGATCAGCGAGCGGAACCTGAAGAAGCTCGGGATCAACCCGGAGCACGTCCGTTCCCTGCTGCGGAACTACGAGTGCGTCTACGCGATCATGATGAAGGGCGCGAAGCTGAAGGAGGCGTGACGATGGCCGCGGAACGCACTCGGGACCGGCTCCTGGACTCGAACCCCTTCGTGGACGTGGCGACGCACCTGTTCCTCGAGGACATCGCGGACAAGCAGGGCGCCTCCGGGCTGAACAACTACCTGATGAGCCTCGCGACGAACCTGGCGAAGTCGATGCCCGAGGAGGAGTACGACACGTGGGACGACTTCCTCGAGGCGCTGAAGGCGGGGAACTCGATTATCACCGCCTTCGAGGAGGTCTTCATGCCGACGAAGAACTGCATCGTCACGCGGCGCTCCCCGTTCGAGCGCGGGTGGCAGGAGTACATCAAGCGCGTTGGCTCCTTCTCGAAGATCCACGAGGAGGTCGCGGAGTACTACAACAGCACCGTGAAGCCGACCGCGATCAACAGCACGCACATCATCCACCAGACCTTCCGCGCGGCGGCGGCGGACCGGATCACGGTCGGCGGGAAGCGCGTGAAGTACGCCCAGATCGCCTCCGTGTGGACGGACGGAGAGAAGAAGATCGTTCCGGACGAGTGGCTCCCCATCCTCCTCCAGAAGGCGGGCGTCTCCCGGACGGAGCTGAACATGCTCCTCCGGAACAACGCGGACGTGTGGCTCCTGTACACGGAATAGGCGCGGGGCCATGCGGGAGCTCGTGCGGGACCGCGCGTACGCGTACGTGAAGCTCGAGGAGTCCGCGGACGTCGACCGCGTCCAGATCCGGAGCGTCGAGACGGACCCGGAGGGCTTCGAGTTCTTCCGCGGCCTCGGCATCGTCGGGTACGCCCGGACGTTCAAGACGTGGCTCCGCCACTTCCCCCGCCCCGTCTTCCTGGCGGCGCTGCGGGAGCGCGAGGTGGCGGCGTGGGCCTTCCTCGAGGAGAGCTCGGAGCCCGCGCGGGACGGGAGCCCGGTGTATGTGCTGCGCGCGATCGAGACGCTCCCGGAGCTCCGTGGCAAGCGCATCGGGTACCGGCTCCTGCTCCTCGCCCTCGGCCAGGTGACGGGCTACGTGCTCACGAAGCCGCTCACGAAGGAGGCACGGCGCTTCTTCGCCCGCGCGGGGTTCGCCGACCTGGAGGGGGACGAGAGGCCTCCCGTGGACCCCCGGCGCTTCGCCGGGTACGTCGTCATGCCGCCGCACCGCCGCCGGGCCGCGGTCGCCCAGCTCGCCGACTACTTCCCTAGCCCAGACGGCGCTGGCGGCGGATCGCCAGAAGGACCAGGACGAACACCACCAGGATGAACACGGTGATCGTCCCGAGGATCGCGGGCAGGTTCGACCGCTCGGACTTGTAGAAGAACTCGCTCACCAGGAGCTCGCCGCCGCCCGGCTCGACGACGCCGTCGCGGTCCAGGTCCGCGGTGACCTTCACGACGTGGCGCCCCACCGCCAAGCCCACGGGGATGTACGTCACGTTCGCCTCCGCGGTGCCGCCGGCCTCGATCCGCGCGATCGTCATGTTCCCGACCGCCCGGTCGTCCACGTAGAAGAAGACGGTGACGTTGACGGCGGCCGCGGCGCCGTTGTTCCGGATCGTCGCGCGCAGGTCGACGGGCCGGGCCACGTCGATCCACAGGCGCGCCTCCCCGGTCTCGTTCCCCGCCTCGCCGCTCGACTTCGCCCGCACGACGAGCTGGACGGCGCCCTCGGCCTCCGGCGCGGTGATGTTGAACGTGAACACGCCCTCGCGCTCCGCGAGCGTGCGCGCGATCTGCGGGTCGCCGCCCAGGAGGTTCTCCCCCTCGAGGACGTACGAGATCTCGAACGTGCCGTTGACCTCCGCAGGCCCCCCGGTGACCGTGACCGTGTACCCGTGGAGCGAGGTCGGGGCGATCGCGGTCGGTCCCTGGATCACCACGGCGACGTCCTGCGCGCCGGACTCCGCCGCCAAGAGCGGGGCCGCGATCGCCGCCAGGAGGACGACGAGGAGCGCGTGGGCCCTCATCGGGACTTCCTCCGGAGCCACGCCAGGTAGACGATCGCGAGGACGATCGCCGCGAACGAGATCAGGAACGCGAAGGTCGCCGCATCGATCCCCGGTTCCTGGATCGCGATGCCCGTCCCCGTCGCGCGGATCGCGCCCTCGATCGCGAGCACCGGCATCTGCAGCTGGACCTTCAGGAGGGCGGCCTGTTGCGGGTCGCCCTGGCCCACGACCTGGACGTACGCGAGGCTTCCCCCGGTGCCGCCGGCGCCCTCGAGGCGGAGGACGGGCCGTTGGGTCGAGTTCGCCGCCACGACGACGTCGATCGTCTCGCCCGCCTCCCCCGCCGTCCCGACGAGGGTCGCCCGCCAGCCCGCCTCCGCGAGCTCCCCGGCGTTCCGCAGCGTGAGCCGGTACGTCTCCTGAGCGTTCCCCGCGTTCCGGACGTCGAGCGTGTAGTTCAGGAACCGCCCGTCCCACGTCGGGGCCGCGGAGGACACCTGCGCCGCCAGGAGGTCCGCGCCCGTCCGGCGCTCGATGTCGAGGGAGAGGGTGACGCTCTGCACGGCGGCGGCGTCCGCGTTCGACCGCACGGTCACGGTGATCGGGCCGTGCTCCACCTTCGCGTCCGCCGCGGCGGTGATCGTCACCCGCACCGTCGTCTCGTTCCCCGGCGAACCGAACGGGAGCTCGAGGCGGTCGTCGCTGATCTGGAGCGTGAAGCCCGACGCGGACGCGGAGACGAGGACCGTGTCGTCCTCGTTCCCCGTGTTCTTCACGCGGATCGTGTAGTCCACGACGCCGTTCCCGAGGACGAGGTCTTCCTGCCGGATGAGGGCGCGTTGCGCCCCGTCCCACGTGACGTCGACGGAGCGGCGCACGACCTTCGTGAGATCGAGGTTCAGGGGCGTCGCCTCGGAGAGCGCGAGGGAACGCGTCGCCCGGTACGTGACGGAGACGCCCCGCTCCGTCCCGACGGCGGTCGCCTCGACGGCGTAGGTGCCCGCGGGGAGGGAGACCTCGTAGTCCCCGCTCGCGTCGGAGCGGACGAGGAGGCGCGCGACGGCCGCGGAGAACGTCACGTTGGCGGGGGACCGCACGGAGCCCCGGATCGTCGTGACGCCGGACACGCGGACCGCGTCCGAGAGGGCGATGTCGTAGGGGCGGGGCTCCCCGGCGGTGAGGTCGAGCGTGCCGAGGAACGCGCCACGCTCCAGCGGCGCGAGCGCGTAGACGTCGTAGGAGCCGGGCTGGATCGCGACCGCGTACGTGCCGTTCGAACCCGAGGCGGCGGTCGCGTTGATCCCGTTCGCGCCCCGGACGACGAAGGAGATCTGCGCGGCGGCGGGGCTTCCCCGGAACCGGACGGTCCCGGCGACCGTCGTGTTCTCGAGCGCCTGGGAGAGGTCGATCGGGAACACGGCGAACAGGGCCCCCTGGGTGACCGCGAGGGAGCCGGAGAACGTGTAGCGCACGTACCGGACGCCGGCGCCCGCCTGCGCCGTCCCCGGGTGGTCGACGGACACCGCGTACGTGCCGCCGAGGAGGAAGACGTGGTACTGGCCGGAATCGTCCGAGGTCGCGGAGACGGAACCGCCGCCCTGGCGCGCGAACGCGACCGGGACGCCCCCGAGCGGGACCCCCGCCTCCCGCACGGTGCCCGTGACGTTCGTCGCGGGCTCGAGCGCGAGGACGACGGACGTCGGCCCCGCGACGGTGAACCCGTGGAGGACCAGGTAGGTGCGGACGCCCTCCGTGACGTTCCCGGTGGCGGTGTAGGCGCCGGCCCGGAGGTACGCCACGAACGCGCCGTTCGTCGCGTTCGCGCTCCGGTCCTCCGCGCCCGCGAAGGATACGATGACGGACCGCGGCTGGCCGTCGAGCGATACCGTGCCGTCGACCCGGTAGCGGATCGCGAGGTCGAGGTCCAGCGCGACGGGCGGGCTCGCGACCTCCGCGTTCAGGTCCACGGACTCCTGGGTCTGGAGGCGGACCTCCCCGGTGCCGGTCTCGTCCCGGTCGACCTCGACCGCGTACCGCCCGGGGCTGAGGGCGACGGTGTAGCGCCCCGTGCCGTCGAGCGCCGCCGTCGCGGTCTCCGCGCCGGGCCCGAGCGCCCGGAAGACGATGGGGATTGACGGGTCCGTGGCGGGCGCGCCGCCGAGGCGGAGCTCCCCGTGGACCGTGATGTTCGCGGCGGTGAGGGCCACGCGCGCGGCGCTCTGCCACTCGAACGGGTTCTTCGCGGGCAGCGACGCGGGCTGGTACCCGAGGCGGGAGGCGGTGAGCGCGAACTGGGCCGAGCCAGGGAGGGCGACGTGGAACCGCCCGTCCACGCCCGTGACGACCTCGTACGTGCGGGTCGCGTCGGAGAACGAGACGACCGCGTCCGGGATCGGGTCCTCGATCTGGACCGTCGCGTTCGGGGCGAACGCCCGGAACACGAGGCCGTCCACCGCCACGCCCTTCGGGAGCGCGAGCCGCAGGTCCCGCGTGCCCGCGACGGTGCGCTTCTCGTTGAACGCGTACTCGAGGTACGAGACCTGCACGTCCCAGGTGCCGAGCGGGAGGTGGGTGAGGAACTGCCCGGAGAGGTCCGCCTGGGCGCGGTGGGTCCCCGAACCGGAGCGGAAGAGGACGTCCGCCCCGCCGACGACGGTCGTCGTGTTGTCCGCGTCGAAGAGGAGGCCCGTCACGGTCGCCCCGGGCTCGAGGCCCGCCGTGTACGTCGGGGTCGCACCCGCGAGCACGGTGAGGGAACCGACGAACGCCCACAGGGCGCTCCCGCTGTAGTGGCGCGCGTGCACGTCCCAGACGCCGGCGGGGAGCTCGGCGACCGCCTGCCCGTCCGCGCCCGTCGTGACGACGCGCACGAACCGGCGCGCGCTCCGCTGCTCGAACGTGACGGTCACGAAGCCCTGCGGGACGCCGCCCAGGGTCGTCCGCACGGTCACCTCCGCGGAGGGGTACACCGTGACGTTCTGCTGCACGCGGTCCGCCCCGGGGGCGACCGCGGCCTCCGTCGGGAGGGACCGCCGCAGGCCCTCCGCCGCGGCGAGGTCGAAGGCGCCCGGGAGGACGGCGGGGAAGGAGAAGAACCCGTCCGAGGCGGCCTGCGCCCGGAAGGCCGTGCCGTTCGCCCCGTCCGTCGCGACCACGGTCGCGTCGCCGACCCGGTGGCCCGCGCCATCGAGCACGTACCCCTCGAGGATCGAGGGGCGCACCGCGAGGTCCTGTGCCGCCTGCCCCTGGGAGATCGTGAGGTTCGCGACGGTCAGGGTCCGCCCCTGCCATGCGATCGTGGCGGTGTAGTCGCCCGCGTACAGACCCTCGACGATCAGCCGCCCGTCCGCCGCCGTCCGGGCCGTGCGCACGAGGGCCCCGTCCGCCTGCTCCAGGGTCACGTCCGCGCCGCCGAGGACGGGCTCCGTGAGGGCCCGCGTCCCGTCCCGGTCCGCGTCCACGTACGCGAAGCCGTCGAACGTCTCCCCGTCGATGTTCATGTCCCGCGCGATGAGCCAGTCGGGGATCCCGTCCCCGTTCGCGTCGACGTCCTCCCGCATCGCGGCGGCGTCGCTGACGGCGATCTCGAACGCGTGGACGGTCGTCGGCCCGGCGAGGGTCCGGTTGTCCGGCGTCCCGATCGTCGCCTGCACGTGGATGTCCCCGAACGGGAGGAGGACGCTGTAGCGCCCGTCCGCGCCC
>Ga0214473_10002549_pt1 | contig 22332 bp, 18 predicted proteins | sample RVTome_7_FD_203509 | JGI IMG/M metagenome (GOLD analysis project Ga0214473, IMG submission 203509) | Soil microbial communities from uranium-contaminated site in the Upper Colorado River Basin, Wyoming, United States - RVT98D197 | ecosystem: Environmental > Terrestrial > Soil > Contaminated >... | reverse complement strand
CCGGTATGCCGCATCTGCTGATTGCGGGCACGACCGGTTCGGGCAAAAGCGTTTGCATCAATAGTATTATCGCGAGTGTGCTTTTGACGAAGCGGCCCGACGAGGTCAAGTTCATCCTGATAGACCCGAAGATGGTTGAGATGACGGCGTTTAATACGGTGCCGCATCTGATGTGCCCGATAGTTACCGAGACACAGCGTGCGGTGCAGATTCTCGAATGGGCGACGGTGAAAATGGATGAGCGTTATTCGCTGATGGCCGAAGCGCGGGTGAAGAATATCGCGGAGTATAACGCGCTTGGGCCGGAGGAGATTAAGGCGAGATTCAATCCGACGAACGAGGACGAGGAGGCGAAGATTCCCAAGCGATTGCCGTACATCGTTATAGTAATTGACGAACTTGCGGATTTGATGATGACTTCACCGAAGGAAATCGAGGCGTATATCGTAAGATTAGCGCAAAAAAGCCGGGCGGTCGGGATTCATATTGTTCTTGCGACGCAAAGGCCGCAGGCAACGGTGGTGACGGGTTTGATAAAATCGAATATGCCGACGAGAATCGGCTTCCGCGTGGCGGCGAGGATGGACAGTCGCATTATCCTGGACCAGAACGGCGCGGAGGCGCTGTTGGGGCAAGGTGATATGCTGTTCCTCAAGCCGGGCACGAGCGACCTGGTTCGTGCGCAGGGTGTGTTTGTGGATGACGAGGAGGTCAAAAGAATCGTTAAACATCTCAAGGAAATTGCCGAGCCGCAATTCCATCCGGAACTGACGCAGCTCAACAGGATAGACCCGTCCGAGATGGGTAAGGACGAATTATTTGATGAGTCAGTGCGAATCGTTCTTGAGTCGAACCGCGGCAGTGTCTCGCTGTTGCAGCGTCGATTGAGTATCGGCTACGCGAGGGCGTCGAGAATTATTGAAGTGATGGCGGCGGCGGGAATCCTCGGTGAATACAAGGGCAGCCAGGCGCGTGAGGTGATGATGACGCTGAAGGAATACGAGGCGCTGAAAGAGAAAATGGATGCGCAGTCCTCACGGAAGCAATACGATGAGTCTGAGGAAGAGGAATCTTCGGATGATGACAAGATTTCCGCTCCGGTCAGCGAAGGCCAGCGCGGTTACGTCGCCGTCGAAGACGAATGATTGGATTTTGGATTTTTGATTTTAGATTTTGGATTGACCCCGTGAGATAGAATCTTGCGGGGTTTTTTATTTTATTTAGAGCAAAACGCACGCCTGAAACGTTATATTATTGACAATCGATTGTTTTAATGTAGCACAGCCGCCCTCGGCTGTGATTAACGCGCCGGCGGCGAACCTGCTGCACGATACGAATGCCGCCGAAGATGTTGTGCAGGATGTCTTCATCTCCTTCGTGCAATCCGCGGATAGTTTTCACCTGACAGGGAGTCTCAAAGGCTATCTGGCGGTTTGCGTGCCTGTCGAGAGCTGGGTTGCAATTTGAGGGAGCTTTTGATATAATTGTGGAATTGGAAGGCTTGGTTGCGTAGCCGAGCGTTTAATCCGCCAGAGGCGGATAAATATGGGAAATCCCATATCAGGATAAAGAGTAGTATAATTTCAAGGAGGTTCTTATATGGATATGGAAGATGCAGTAGAGTCCGTGATTGGTGGTAAATTTCGTCGCGCTGTAATACTCACCGTGTTTATCATCATACTATTGCTTGTGGCGATTTTGGTAACGGTAACCAATATCGGCGGCAATGAAGTGGGCATCGTGGAAAAGAAATTCGGGGGCGGCTCTCTGGCGGAAGGCCGTATTATCTCTGTCAATGGCGAAAACGGTATTCAGGCACAGGTGCTTGCGCCTGGCTGGCACTTTTTCTATTGGCCGTGGCAGTACACGATTACGAAGATTCCGGTCATCGAAATAAAGGATGGTCAAGTCGGGCTGGTTCAGGCATCGGATGGCCGCAGCCTGCCGCCTGATACCATTTATGCTCCGGAGTGGGACCAGCCGGACAAGATGCTCAACGCCGAATATTTTCTCGGCGAGGGCAAAGGTTATAAAGGGCCGCAGCTTACGGTGCTCAAACCAGGAAAATATCGGCTTAATCCACGGCTGTTCACCGTTACCGATGCGCCTGTAACAAACGTCAGGGTAGGTACCGTTGCCGTCATTAAAAGCAACGTCGGAGAACAGACTCAAACAAAAGACCGCCTTGTGGAAGTCGGTCAGCGAGGCATCTGGAAAAAAACGCTTGGCGAGGGGCAGTATTATCTGCATACCAAGGCATATGAGGCCACAATAATCGATACCCGTCAGGCAACGATAAGCTATACGCCCGAGAAGGACAAGCCGGGAATTGCGGAGGCGATAAGTCCGATGACCGTTCGCAGCATCGACGGCTTTACCTTCCCTGTTGATATTCGCGTAACGTACCAGATAGACCGTGACAATGCGCCGCGAGTGGTGGCGACGGTCGGCGATGATGCGATGGTGCTTGCAAAGCTGGTAACGCCGTCGGTACGGGCGATTTTCAGAAATAACGCCGAAAAGGTAAAAGCCCTTGATTATGTTCAGCAGCGCTCACAGCAGGAGCAGCAAAGTAATACGCTTTTAAAAGAAGAACTGAACAAGTACGGCGTAACACTGCTGGCGGTGCGCATCGGAGATGTGGGCAATGAACTGACACTTGGGGCATTGTTAAAAACGCAGACCGACCGTGAAATCGCGCTTCAGCAGCAAAAAACATTTGAAGAACAGCAGCGAGCGGCTGAGAAACAAAAGGCGCTGACAAAGACTACGCAGGAGGCCGAAGAGGAAAAACGCCTCGCCACCGCCGCATACGGGGTAAAAGTTGCCGAGCAGGAAAAGCAAAGGGTAATTATCGAGGCCCAGGCCGAAGCTGAGAAGACCAAACTCATCGCAGATGCCAAGTCGCAGGCCTATAAACTGCTCTCTGGCAGCATCGGCCAGAATAACACGGCGCTGATTGAGATTATGAAGCTGGTGGCGGAGAAGAATATCCGAGTTACACCCGACGTGATGGTCGTCGGTTCATCGAGTGTAAATGACGCACTGATGGGCACGATGCTCAAGGGGATGTTAGACAAAGAGGCAGCGACGGTGAAGAAATAGATTATGCGGGCAGGACAGGGTCAGTAACTGCAATCGAGACAGAATCAACTTTGGTTGACCAGCCCAAAGGCGCGGAACTCGAATATCGCGTTATAGCAATAAATAAATCCGGCGAAGGTTCGCCGAGTAATACGGTGATGGTGGTGCTGTAAAATTTAGCCACAGAGGGCACAGAGATTTTAAGGTTTGCGGGGTTTTGAGTTTGCGGGCAAAATGGGGGCAAGTTGTAATCGCAGGTTACACAGAGTATTATTAGACGCGGATTTTGGGAAATCGGGCTTTCTTGCTTTATACCGACAGATGTGGGATATTATAAGGAAACAATATAATCAGTTGTTAGGTGCGTTTTCTTTTATGGATAACTTTAGTAAATATTAATCAAAGCTGAAAGCTAGTGGCATGGCATCAAAAACAACAAAATATGACCTAACGGAAGCCACAGACTACTTAGGTTTTGAGTCGCTTTGTCATGATCTTATGTCACGTGAAGGCTACAAATCCATCCAGCCGCTTGGCGGAACCGGTGACAAGGGTAGAGATGCCATTCACTTCGATAAATCGACATCTATTTCGACGGTGTTTGCATACAGCGTTAGAAAAGATTGGGAAAGCAAACTAAACGAGGATCTGGAAAAGGTACGTCGTTATGCACATAAATGCGATCTGTTTGTATTTGTTTTCACTTCTCGAATATCGGCGAAAAAATTCGACAAGAAAAAGAGAGCAGTTAAGCAAACGTATGGATGGGATCTAGATATATATGATCTGGAACGAATTTCAACGCTTATAGATAACCACCACCGAGACTTGATAAGCCTTCACTCAAATATATTTCATATTTCTTCAAAAACAATTGGCCTTGAGACCTGTCAGGATTTTAATCCAAAGCAATATGCTGGCTATATGCTTGGATTGCACGAATTGTGGGTTGAACAATACACTCCACTATTAGCTGAACACAGAGAAATAGATACCTTTGTGGGACTGCAAGGTGAAACAGAGACTTTGTCAAAAGTTCCAGTTGTTGATATACCCAAAAAAGGTCGAATATCTATGTTGCTGGGTGAATCTGGAGCTGGAAAAACCACCTCTTTGTGGGAAATTGTAGTACGTTTTTGTCGCCTGTTGACCGAGGGTGGCAATACTAGCGTACCAGTTTTATTTAGCCTACGTGGATGGTCACCTGAAAAGAAGTGTCGTGAACTTTTACAAGAACAGTTTTCATTGTTGGACATACCTGAATCCGTTATTGAGCAGCATCTTAGGTCTGGTTCTTTCCTTTTACTTATAGATGGTTTCAATGAAGTTCTGGAGGCAAATAATACAAAATGTTACTTAGATATTGCTAATTTTATCTCATCCTACCGAAATAATAGTTATGTCATTGCATGTAGAAGTTCTGATTTCAATGCGAGCTTAATCCCGACAAAAGAATGCAGCCCACCTTTGCCAGATATTAATGTATATGAGATATGTCGTTTAGACAGGAATCAGGTAATTGAATACTCAAACTCATACTTTGCTAAATATTCAATGTCATCAGAGGAATTTTTTGACCGCCTTCATATCCATGATGATGATGCTTGGGAAGATATTACTGCATCTGTTCAGCTATCTCGGATTCCATTATATCTACAAATATTTTTGGATGTATTCCGTAAAACGAGAACTCTACCAGATGGTAGAGTAATGTTATTTAAAGCACTTGTTGATCGAATCATAGATCGTGAGGGTACCCGTGGCAATATTGGTGTGGATAAACTTGCAAATGAATACTTATTAGGCGGATTGTCTTTTCGGTCAATCAGATCAGGTTATTCATTGAGATTTCCAGAACGTTATGCACATACACAAATAATAGAAATACTGCAGATACTAAAAACTCGCGAAATTATCACTGCCGCTGTAACTTTCGGTGAAATATGGCAAAGTATGTTGTCAGCTAATTTCATCAAGTCAGTAAATGGGCATTCTGTTGAATGGCTGCATCAGCTTATTCGCGATTACTTCCTCGGAGTTGAGTATGCTCGAATTTTGACCGAAGGTGATGGAATTCAACTGGGATACTTAACACAACGATTGATGAACAAGGTATGGGATACGGCCTACACAATTGCACTAGGTTTGCTAGATGAACGGAGTGGTGCCACTTTTCTTTGGTTGTTGATAAATGCAAGTGAAGAAAATGCCAGAAGAGCTTTTGAAAACCAAACAGAGTTTGTTCGCACAGCACTTATTAACAATTTAGTATGTAACATATTGGAAAAAGGAGACTACGATACAAAGGAGTTAAAAACCATATCGCGTACTCTCCCTTACCCAGAGGTTGTAGAAGGGCTAGACTCCAAATTTGACTCTACTAGCCGTGATGAGATGCGTGTCTTGCTAATTGAAGCTATCTCAGAAATGGTTATAGAGCACTATCCCAAACTTTGTTTATCCGAGAAATATTTATGGTCTGCATTATATGAAGCTAGAAATCAGAAAACGAAGAAAGCAGTAAAAAGAAGCGAAGAACTACTAAGAAAGTATCTAAGAAACAAAAATGAAATTATTAGCTTTTATGCAGTGAAAGGCCTATGGGAGCATGATCGACCTGCTGCAGTAGCTCAACTTAAAAAGCTTAAGCTTAGCACAAACCCAATGGTCATTTCAATGGTTAACGATCTGATTGATGAGTGGGGAATTGATTAACGAGTCATTTATGATAAAATCAGGGGACACCATACCTATTTTATTTGCGACAGGGATGTTGCCGCCTATGATGGTTGAGGTATGCAAAAATCCGTGGTTTGCGTGGAGTTTGAATGAATGCGTTTGACGAATCCGGCAATGGCGCTCAGCCACCACTGAAGCGTTCACGGCGGCGCAGATACAGCGGAACCCACCCGAAGAGCTATCAGCAAAAGTACAAGGAGCACAACATCACGGCCTACCCGGAGATAAAGGACCATCTGCTTGCAAAAGGCAAAACGCCGGCCGGCAGTCATATTCCTGTCCTGACAGAGGAGGTTATAGCGCGCCTTAGACCTGAGAGCGGTGAGACAGTAGTTGACTGCACTGTCGGCTACGGCGGGCATGCATCCGGGTTTATTAAGCACATAGGGCCCAGCGGAAAATTGATTGCCTTAGATGTCGATAGTGCCGAACTCGAACGCACCCGCGGTCGGCTAAGCGAAGAGAATGTGCCTGTAAGTTTCTATCGGAGCAACTTCGCCGGTATCGGCAAGGCGCTAAAAAAAGAAAATCTCGACGGCTGCGACATCATTTTTGCCGACCTTGGCGTTTCGAGTATGCAAATAGACAATCCCGAGCGAGGGATGAGCTACAAGCATGAAGGTCCCCTCGATATGCGTATGGACGACCGACTAAAGCAAACCGGAGCAGATTTGCTCAACAGTCTTTGCGAAGAAGAACTGTCCAAGGCCTTTTGGGAGCTGGCCGACGAACCAGACCATCAAAAAATTGCCCACAGGATAGTTACGCAGCGTGCCGAGCAGGCAATTACGCAGACCTCACAGCTTGTTGGGGTGATTTTTGACGTCAAGGACATTACTCTTGCGAGCTGGAAAAAACAGCAGCGTAATTCAAAATTCGGCTCATTGCATCCTGCTGCGCGCACATTCCAGGCGCTGCGCATATTAGTCAATGATGAGCTCGGCTGCTTAAGAGAACTTTTAAGAGTTGCCCCATACTGCCTGCGTCCGGGCGGCCGAATCGGGATAATAAGTTTTCACAGCGGTGAAGACCGCCTTGTTAAGCAGTCGTTTCGTGACGGTGTTCGAAATGGCATATACCAGTCAGCGGCCCAGGATGCAATCATGCCGCAAGCCAAAGAAATTAACTCAAATCCCCGCAGCGCATCGGCCAAATTCCGCTGGGCTGTCGTAAAATCTCTCCAAAACTCAACATCCTATTGTTGAAGATTTTACTTGCTCATACTATCAAAAAATTGTCCATAAATCTGGTGACACCATACCGGGGAAAATTGAATTAATCCGGCCTTTTTCGTTTCTGGCGGGCAGCAAAGAATTTTAGATTTTGGATTATTAGATAACAAAAACCCCTCCTTCTCTTCCGAGGGGTTTTATACGCATAGCCCTTATAGCTTTTAATCCGATATTGCTAATAACGGAAGAGCCGTACCATTCTGCCGATAAGCGTGGTGCCGCTAAACAGGTTCGAGAACGCGACCGCCAGCAAAGCGACGAGGCTCAGCCATTTTCAGCGGCAAAACGAGGCTTTTTCGGTGAAAAAGATGGTTCGGGTCAAAGGAGTAATAATTAAGGATGAATTTTTCACTCTTCTCGGGAATGTGGAAATTTATTTCCAATGTGCGTTTTTAGTATTGAAAAGCGGGATATTTTCGGGAAAAAAGAGTTGCCAAGGTCGTGGGAATCGTATAAACTATCGCAAATTAATAAATAGAAGCTCTGTCGCACGGGGCCGATTCGTCGCTCGTCGCTCGTCGCTCGTGACTCGGGTCACGGAGATGGGGTTGCGAGTTACGGCGCTGGGTCAGCGGTTCACGGCTTAAGCTGACTCAAGCCTCCGACAGGGCCAAACCGGGCCAACAATAGACCGGCTCCCGTGACAATTATGGAGTTACCACTCGCTTACGCTCGTGGCTCTGAAGTGAAATTTGTATTACCCGGTGGTGTAATTGGTAACACAGGAGGTTTTGGTCCTCCCATTCATGGTTCGAGTCCATGCCGGGTAGGTGTAGAAAATTAAAAAGTAAAGAAAAGAAAAATGGCGAAAAGAGTTGCGATAATACTGGCGGCAGGTGTCAGCAGCAGGATGAATACACAACTGCCGAAGGTTCTGCACGAAGTTTGCGGCAGGCCGATGCTCGCGTACGTGCTGGACACATGCAGGGAAGTCGGAATCGAAAAGAATTATATCGTCGTCGGTTTCGGCGCCGAGCAGATTATGTCGGAGTTCGGCGGTTCGGAGGACATCGCGTGGGTCCGCCAGATGGAGCAAAAGGGGACGGCGCACGCGGTGATGTGCTGCAGGGAGCATCTTAGGGATTTTGACGGCGAGACGATGATTTTGTGCGGTGATGGCCCTCTGATTCAGGCTGAGACACTGAAGACACTAATAGAAAAACACGAGAGCGAAAAATCCGCGGCGACATTAGCGACGGCGGTACTTGAAGACCCGACGGGTTACGGCAGGATATGCAGGGACACGTACGGAAATATCCAGGGGATTGTCGAAGAGAGTGACTGCACGGCGGAGCAGAAAAAGATAAAGGAAGTCAACCCGAGTTATTATCTTTTCAACAACAAGGTCCTGTTCGATGCCGTTGAAAAGGTCAAGCCTGATAACGTCAAGGGAGAATATTACCTGACGGACGCATTGGCGTTGATTATTGCCGCAGGTCTGAAGGTTGTGGCGGTAACGGCGGTAAAGCCGGAAGCGGCGATGGGCGTTAACAGCAGACAACAGCTTTCAGTGGCAAGCAAGATTATGCAGTGGCGAATACAGCAGAAGCTGATGGAGAGCGGCGTAACGATAGTTGACCCGGACAATACGTGGATTGATTCTCGCGCGAAGATAGGTCAGGACACGCAGATTGAACCTTTTACATATATCCACGGTGAGGTGAAAATCGGGAATAACTGCCGGATTGGACCTTTCGCATTTGTCCGGACTGGTACGGTGATAGAGGACAATGTTGTGCTTGGTGTTTTTGCGGAGGTCAAGCACGCCAGTATCGGAGATGGTTCGCGGGTCAGGCACCACAGCTATATAGGTGACGCGGTGATAGGCCGCAACGTGAATATCGGAGCAGGTTCCATAACGGCGAATTTCGACGGGATACACGTTAATCAGACAACAATCGGTGATGATTGTTATATCGGTTCCGGCGCGATACTGGTGGCGCCGCTGGAACTGAAAAAGGGTTCTCATATAGTCGCTGGGACGACCGTCAAGCAGGAAGACGTGGACAAGTTCGGGATAAAGGGATGAGAAAATGTGGCTGGACAAGGGTTTAAAAATATTTTCAGGGACGAGTAACGAGGCGCTGGCGACCGCAATATGCAGCTATCTTGAGATACCGCTTGGCGGCGCGAAGATAAACAAATTCCCGGACAGTGAAAAGGTAATCCGGATAGAGGACAACGTGCGCGGACGTGACTGTTTCGTCGTGCAGTCAACGTGCAATCCGGTGGATGAGAACCTGATGGAGCTTTTGATATATTTCGATTGCCTCAGGCGCGCAAGTGCATATCGTATAACGGCGGTGATACCGTATTTCGGATACGCGCGTCAGGACCGCAAGGACGAGGGTAGAGTGCCGATAACCGCGAAGCTGGTTGCAAATCTGCTAACGACTGCGGGCGCCGACAGAATACTGGCGATAGATTTGCACGCTCATCAGCTTCAGGGATTTTTCGACATACCGGTGGACCATCTGACGGGCGAGCTGGTGCTGAGCGATTATTTCCGCAAAAAGAAAATACAAAAGCTGACAGTGGTTTCGCCTGATGTCGGCAATATCAAAATAGCGTCGCGATACGCCTCTCATCTCGGCGGCGAGCTTGCGATAGTGCATAAAAAGCGGATAAGCGGCAGCGAAGCCAAGGCGATGGAAATTATCGGTGAAGTAAAGGGACGCAACATCCTGATGTGCGACGATATCATCGCGACAGCGGGTACGGTATGCAGCGCGGCGAAATTGCTTAAAGAGCGCGGTGTGGGAAAAATATACGTCGGTGTTACGCACGGCGTCCTTACGGAAGAGGCGATTGAGCGATTAGCGGATTGTCCGATAGATGAACTGGTGATAACTGACACGATACCGCTGGGCGAAAAGAATAAGAGACTGAAAAACGTCAAGGTTTTAAGCGTCGCGGCGATGCTGGGCGAGGCGATAAAGAGGATTCACAGAAACGAATCTGTAAGCAGTTTGTTTAATAATTTATAAAAATACCGGGAAACGAGTGAGGAATGTTATGGCAAAAGGTTTATTATTAAAAGCACAGAAACGAGACAAGAGCGGCACAAAGCAGGCGTCGAAGCTGCGTGAACAGGGTAAGATTCCCGCGATTGTGTACGGGCGCAAGAAAGAGCCTGTGGCGATAGCACTGGACAAGCACGAGTTCGTGGAAGGTCTGCATCACGGGAATCGTCTGATGGAAATTCAGATTGACGGCCAGAATGAAACGATACTTGTGAAGGAAGTTCAGTACGACCACCTGAGCAGGGACGTTGTTCATGCGGACCTTATGCGTGTAAGCGCAACCCAGACGGTTACGGTTGAAGTGCCCATAGAGGTCAAGGGTACTGCCAAGGGAGCGGCGGAAGGCGGCGTTATTACGGTTCATTTCGGCAAGCTCGAGGTCGAGTGCAAGGTAACGGAAATACCGGACAGCCTGGTTGTATCGGTCAAGGAAATGGCTGTAGGCGATACGGTGCACGCGAAGGACATCGTGTTGCCTGCCGGTGTCAAGCTCGTCAGCAACGCGGAAGCGCTTGTCGTAAGCTGCAGTATAGTCGCTGAAGTAATTACGACGGAAGAAGTCGAAGCGGCAGCGCCTGCGGCGCCGGAAGTAATAACGGAAAAGAAGGTTGAGGAAGGAGCAGAAGAAGCAGTGGAAGGCGCGGCAAAACCTGAGAAGAAGGCTGAGAAAGAAAAGAAGCCGGAGAAAAAGGCAGAGAAAGAGAAGAAGCCTGAGAAAGAGAAAAAGGCCGAATAACAGCGATTGTTTCGAAAGCGTGAGTCGATGTTTGAGGTAAAAATGGTAGTCGGGCTAGGTAATCCCGGCGAAGAATACGCGAAGACGCGGCACAACGCGGGTTTCTGGGTGATAGATTCGCTGGGCCAGGCCCTGAAACGCGACAAGGAAGCGGATGTCTCAAAGCTGGGAACGCTGGCGGACGTGCGAAGGAAAAAGTTCGGCGGCCTTGTCGGTGAAGGTGAATTCGAAAATAAAAAGTTAATATTTTTAAAGCCGATGGAGTTTATGAACAATAGCGGCCAGGCGGTGGCGACGGCAGTCGGTTTTTATAAGCTCGCGCCAAGTGACCTGCTGGTAATAAGCGACGATTTGGCGCTTGACCCGGGAATAATCAGGCTTCGGGCGAAAGGTTCGTCGGGCGGACATAACGGACTGGCGGACATCATCGAAAAGTTAGGAACCGAAGAGTTTAACAGGCTGCGGATTGGCATCGGCAAAAATGAGCGGGAACCGTCCGAGGTTTATGTGCTGCAAAGGCCGACCAAAGAGCAGCAGATGCAGCTTGAGGCCGGAGTGAAAAAGGCCTGTGAAGCGGCTGTATGGTGGATTAAAAATGGTATTGAATCTGCGATGAACAGGTTTAATGAAAAAATAGAAGCAGAAAAGTAAAAAGGTAAATTTTAGTTGGAGATAACTGGTGTGAAAACGATTGAGAAGAAATTGTACGAAGGGATGTTTCTGGTTGATTCGCTGGAAGCAACGTCCGACTGGGACGGTATTACGGGATTAATCACGAACATGATACAGCGTTCTGACGGCGAGATAGTAACGCTGAAGAAGTGGGACGACCGCAGGCTGATGTATAACATCGGCGGCAAGAACCGAGGCACATACATACTGTGCTATTTCAAGGCACCAGGGCCTCGAATTACAGAGATAGAAAAGGACGTCCAGTTGTCCGAGCGGATTATGCGTGCGCTTATTTTATCGGCAGAGGCGATGAGTGAGGCGGATATCAACAGGGAGACACCTCTGGAAGTGGCAGAAAAACTGGGCCAGCCGGCGGCACAAGCTGCCGCTCCGGTTGCGGCTAAACCGGAAGTACCGAAAAAGGAAACGGTGGTACCGGAATCCTCCTTAGCCAAGGCTACGGAGGACGAGGAAGAAATTGCGGTGCCGGAAGAAATGGCTGAGGAAGAAAATATAGAGCAGTCGAAAGAAGAGGAAAAATAAATCCGGCTTCGCTTTCAGCTACGCCGGGACAGGAAGGGAAAAGGTGAAAATATGGCGAGTTTGAACAAGATATTTCTGATGGGCAACTTGACGCGCGACCCGCAGTTGTCTTATCTGCCGAGCCAGACGCCCGTGGTTGATTTCGGACTGGCGGTGAACCGGCGATGGACTGACAAGGACGGTCAGCAAAAAGAGAGTGTATGCTTTGTGGATTGCCGGGCGTTCGGCAGGCAGGCGGAAAACATCAACAAGTACCTGACCAAAGGCAGGCCCCTGTTTGTGGAAGGCAGATTGGACTTCGACCAGTGGACCGCGCAGGATGGAAGTAAGCGCAGCAAGCACCGGGTGACGGTCGAGAGCTTTCAGTTTCTCGGGGCGCCGGGAGGTTCGGCAGGAACACCTGCGGGAGGCGCCGCGGTAGCGGAAGGCGGTTCGCCGCCTGAGGAGCCTGAAATGGGAAATAATAAGAAGTCGGTGGATTCGACAGGCTCACCACGAGATGATATACCGTTTTAACGATTTTGGATTTTAGATTTGGGATTTTGGATTCAAAGAAAGTAAAAGGGACAAAAGAATGTTTTTGAGAACGAATAATAACGACAGAAGAAGGAAGACGGAGAGAACGGGTGTGCCGGGTCCGACGCAATGCAGATTTTGCAGGCGCGGTGTGGAGTACATTGACTACAAGGACATAGATACGATGGCGAAGCTTTTGACGCATCGCGGCAAGATTTACTCCCGCAAGCGCAGCGGCAACTGCGCAGGCTGCCAGCGGAAGGTCAAAAGAGCGATTAAGCGCGCCCGGTTTATGAGCCTATTGCCGTACGTAAGCTAAAAAACAGCCGCCCTTGGCGAGCCTCGCTAAAGGCGGGAATACAGAAGTCAGAATACAGAAGACAGAAGGAAAAATGCTATGAAGGTATTGCTTGTAAACGATGTGAAGAAGCTGGGCTGGCTCGGCGACATTGTCGAGGTCAATGAGGGTTATGCGAGAAATTATCTTATACCGCAGGGTCTTGCGGTAATGCCGACGGACGGGAATTTGAAGTCGATAGTGAAAAAAAAGGCTGCCCACGCGGAGCGCCGTTCGGTTGAGCGTAAGCGGCTGGAAGTTGTGGCTGCGACGGTCGAAGGAGCGGAAGTTGTGATAAGCTGCAAGGCCAACGAGCTTGGTCATCTGTTCGGGTCTGTAACGGAGGCGGAAATCGCGGGGAATTTGCGTTCGCAGGGGTTCGAGGTGGCGGACGACTTTGTGGATATGGGAGCGCATATAAAGCAGGTAGGGACAAGTGAGGTGAAACTATTGTTTGATAAGGATTTGAGCGCGACGGTAAAGGTGGTTGTGGTAGCGGAAAAACCGGTTGAGGAGCAAACAAGCGGGGAGACCGCCACAGCGGAGGATTCGACAGGCTCACCGCAGGAGGAATCTGGAAGTGGACCGGCTGACCAGAACAGTTAAGAAGAGCACAGGCGTGCGCGGATTGGACAGCATCGAAAGCGGTGCGCGCAAGGCGATATCGGAAGAAGCGCTTGGCAGGGTACGCTCGATGCCGGAGGATTTGGCGTCTGAGGCGGCGGTATTGGGTTCGATGCTGCTTGACCCGGTGTGCATAAGCGAGGTGGTAGAGAAACTAAAGGTGGAGGATTTTTACCGGCAGGAGCACCGGATAATATTCGAGGCGATAGTATCGCTTTATGAGAAGAACCGCGGGGTTGGAGTTGACGGGGTACTGCTTCGCACCGAGCTTGGGAATTACAAGAGGCTGGATGAGGCGGGCGGGGTGGAATACCTGGCGAAGCTGATGAACACGGTGCCGTCGAGCGCGAACGTGATGTACTATGCGGCGATAGTCAAGGACAAGTCGCTATTGCGTGAGATGGTGGCGGTGGCAGGTGAGATTCTGGACGACGCGTTTAACGGGATGGGTGAGATTGCGGAAAAATTAGACCGCGCGGAGCAGCGGATTTTCGAGGTCACGGACAAGAAGATTAGTTCTAACGCGATTGCCCTGAAGGACCTTGTGATGCGGACTTATGAGCTGATAGAAAAACGCGACGGCAAGCACGTGACGGGCATCGCGACGGGCTTCCATGAGCTTGACCAGTTGATGTGCGGGCTGCAGAACGGCGAAATGATAATTGTGGCTGGAAGGCCGAGTATGGGTAAGACCAGTTTGGCGCTGAATATGGCAGAACATATCGGTGTGATAGAGAAGGTTCCGGTGGCGATATTTTCGCTTGAGATGGGTAAGCAGCAATTGGCGGAAAGATTTTTGTGCAGCAGGGCCGAAGTGGATGCGCAACACGTTCGAAAGGGAATGCTTGAGACGGAGGAACATCAGATGCTGATAAAGGGCTGCGGGGAATTGTCGGAGGCGCCGATTTATGTAGATGATTCACCGGGCCTGACACCTTTGGAATTGCGAGCGAAGGCCCGGAGGCTGAAAAGTCAACACCAGATACGGTGCGTGATTGTGGATTATCTGCAGTTGATGAGCTGCGGAGGCGGGCGGATTGAATCGCGTCAGCAGGAAATAACGTTGATATCGCGGTATCTGAAGGCGCTCGCGCGTGAGCTTGATATGCCGGTGGTGGTGTTGAGTCAGCTTAACCGGTCACCCGAAGGCAGAGAGGACCACAAGCCTCGAATGAGCGATTTGCGAGAGAGCGGCAGTATCGAGCAGGACGCGGACGTGGTGATGCTGCTTCATCGCGAGGATTACTATCATCAGAGTGAACCGGATTACGTTAAGAACAATACGGCGGAACTGATAATAGCAAAGCAGCGAAACGGTCCGACTGGAAATGTCAACCTGATATTCAGGGACAAGTTCACCCGTTTTGAAAACGCCTCTCATCTGGAAGAGCCATTCTAATTTAGATTTCGGATTTTGGATTTAAGAAACCAGTGCGAGGCGAAACAGCGGATACGAAATTTAAGGATGAAAAAAGAATGCAAAAAACGTATCGGCGTATTCTAAGGATTGGAGCAGTTCTGATTTTTGTGTTTGCCGGTTTAGTTCAGGCGGTTGACGAGGTAAAGACGGAAGATAAACAATCGCTGGTTATCAGCAGCATTACCGTGACGGGCAACCGCAATATAAGCAGTTCAGAGGTTTTGTCGAAGGTCCGCAGCCGGGTAGGGCAGGCGTTCGAGGCGGCAAAGGCGGCCGAGGACGCCAAGAGGGTGGCGGAATTGTCGGGGATAGCGTACTGTTATTACAGCGTTAATATTGTGAACGACAAAGTGGAACTAACGTTCGCGGTGGTGGAAAAAAACGTAGTCGGTTCGATAACGTTCGAGGGTAATCATGCGTACAAGGCCAAGACGCTCGCGGGCAAGCTAACGTTCAAGGTCGGTGAATATCTCGACCCGGTGATGGCATCGGTCGGGGTAAGGACGCTCACGGAATTTTATAAAAATGAGGGATTTGCTTTCACGAAGGTGGAGCTTGACAGCGGTATCCTATCGAGCGGCAAGGTAGTGTACAAAATCGAGGAAGGCCCGCGCGTCAAGGTTGTGTCGGTAAAGTTCGAGGGAAATTCGGCGCTCAAAGGCGGTGAGCTTAAAAAGCTATTGAAGACCAAGACGCGAAAATGGGTGATACTGCAGGGGTACTACAACGAGGATGCGGTCGAACAGGACGTGATAAAACTGGAAGAGACGTATCAAAATCAAAGTTATCTTGACGCAAGGATAACGGCGAAAAAAGAATTCAACACGAACAAGAGCAAGGTTCGGATTATATTTGAAATCGAGGAAGGGCCGGCGTACTGCATTGATAAAATCCGCCTGGAGGGGGTAAAGCAGTTGCCGCAGGAGCAGGTCCGGGCGGTTGTTAAATCCGAGGCGGGTACGAAATACAATATTTCAGCAGCGCAGATGGATGCCAAGCGAGTGTTAAAGCTTTACCGCGAAAAAGGATTCGTGGATGCCAAAGTGGAACAAAAGAGGATATTTGTCGCCAAAGACAAGGTTGATGTTGAGTTTGACGTAGCCGAAAGCGGCCGATTCAGAATCGGCCAGATAGAAATAACCGGCAACGAGCAGACCCATGACCGCGTTTTCAGGCGGGTGCTCGACGAATACGAATTTCAACCCGGCAAATGGTACAACGCGAATATGGCCAAAGGCGACGGACAAGGCGAGCTTGAGAGAAGGGTACAGCGGATGGCGGTGGCCGAATCGGTCATTATAACACCGACCGGCAGCAAGCCCGACCAGAAGGACGCGCAGGTCCACGTTATTGAGGGACAGACCGGCATGATAATGCTCGGAGCGGGTGTTTCGAGCGACAGCGGTGTGATTGGCCAGTTTGTTTTCGACCAGCAGAATTTTGACATATCGAACAAACCCAAAAGCCTTAAGGACTTTTTCACAGGCGACGCGTTCAAAGGAGGCGGGCAGAATTTGCGAGTAGCGCTTCAGCCCGGAACTGAAGTCAGTGAATATTCGGTCAGTTTTACCGAGCCTTATTTAAAAGACCGCCCCACACAGCTCGACGTCATCGGGTCGAACTGGGAGCGGTTTCGCGAGAGCTACGACGAAGAAAGGCTTAAGGGATATGTCGGTGTGGAAAAGCGGTATCTGAGCCGCTGGCGGAGAAGTATCTCGGTCCGCGCGGAAAATGTCGGTGTAAACGACCTCGATGATGACGCACCGCAGGAGATAAAAGACGTCGAGGGTGACAGCCTTCTCGGTGGTGTAAGGCTGGGCATTAAACGCGACCTGACAGACGACATGTTCACACCCGGAAAAGGCGACATTTTTGAGGTTGGTTATGAGCAGGTGGGCGGGGATTTTACGTTCGGGATATTGGGCGCAACTTACAAGTGGTACAAGACACTGCGCGAGGATTTAGCGGAACAGCGGACGATTTTTTCAACGAGAGTTCACGCGTCCACAACGGTTGGTGATGCGCCGCCTTTTGAAAAGTATTATGCCGGAGGCCAGGGCAGCATTCGCGGATTTGAGTATCGAGGCGTAAGCACCCGCGGTTTACAGACCAACGTGCCAAACCCGGAGCGCAAAGACCCGATAGGCAGCGACTGGATATTCCTGGCCAACGCCGAGGTTACCACACCTATTGTCGGTGAGAAATTCGCTGGCCTGTTTTTCATCGACAGCGGCATGATAGACACCGGCCCTTATCGTGTTTCAGTTGGAACCGGTATCCAGATTCAGATGCCGCAGTGGTTCGGACCTGTGCCGATGCGATTCGAGCTTGGTTTCCCGCTGATAAAGGACGAGGACGATGATACTCAGGTATTCAGCTTCTCGGTCGGAAGATTGTTCTAAGAAAATCGAAAGGTAAAAATCAAAAGGTAAAAATTAAGGAAGAAAAGATGAAAGTCAAGACGTTGGTATTGGTTTGGCTGGCAATCGCGGCAGGGTTGCTCGTTTGTTTCGAGGCGGGGTTCGTGTCTGCGGCACCGGAGGCGGCCAAAAGCGGCCTTAAAATTGGAGTGGTAAACATTCAGAAGATTTTCAAGGATTCAAAGAAGGTCGGCAAATACCGCGACGAGGTAATCACGGAGCAGAATAAAATAGAGGCGGACCTCGATAAGCTTGCCAAGGAAATAGAGGCTGACAAGGCCGGTCTTAAGACGCTCAAGGCTGGTAGCAGCGATTATATGGCGCAGGGAAAAGAGCTACTGCTCAAGCAGGCCAATTTACAGGCGCAGCAAAAATTCTACGAGCAGCAGATGACGATGCAAGAGCAGCAGATGGTCGAGAAAACTTATCAGCAGATACTCGAGCAGGTCAAAAAGGTCGCCGATGAAAAGAAGCTTGACGTGGTCTTGACAAAAGACGAGCTTGATTTTCCGGCGATGAGCCTGAATGAGGCGATGATGATAATTCGCACGCACAAGGTGCTTTATTGCGGCGGATGTACGGACATAACCGATGAGGTGCTGGCGGGATTGGACAAGGAAAAATAATCGGTATGGAGCTTACGGTTTCACAATTGGCGCAGCAGCTCGGTGCCGAACTTCTCGGTGACGGGGCAGGTGTGATAAGCTCAGTAGGTCCGCTTCAGACCGCCGACGAGCGGACGGTTACATTTGTAACAGACAAAAAACGCCAAGCTGACGTGAAGACGTCGAAGGCAGGCGCTGTTTTAGCTGGCGGACGCATCGATGATTGCGATAAGCCGCAGCTCGTGGTTAAAAACGTAAACGCTGCACTTATAGAAGCCCTAAAGATTTTCGCGCCGAAGCTGACACCGGCTGCGGAAGGTATTGACGATAGCGCCAAGGTCGCGAAAAGCGGCAAAATCGGCAAGGGTGTTTCGATTGGCCCGAACGTCGTTATTGACGAAAACGCCGAAATTGGCGACGGGACTGTCATCGCCAGCGGTTGCAGGATTGGTGAGAACGCAAAGATTGGAAAAAACTGCCGGTTTGACAGCAACGTCGCGATATATCATAATTGCGCAATCGGCAATAATGTCATCATCCAGGCAAACAGCACGATAGGCTCTACCGGTTTCGGTTATTATTTTATAGATGGCGCTCACAGGTTGATTCCGCACAACGGCAAAGTTGTGATAGAGGATTTCGTCGAGATAGGCGCAAATTGCTGTGTTGACCGGGCGAAATTCGGCGAGACGCGGATTGGGGCGGGGACAAAAATAGATAATCTCGTCCAGATAGCGCATAATGTCGTGATAGGCAAGTGCTGTCTGTTAGCCGGGCAATCGGGTATTGGAGGCAGTACTGTGCTGGGTGATGGAGTTGTGTTGGCCGGCAGCGTTGGTATTATTGACAACCTCGAGATTGCGGCAGGTACAGTAATTGGCGCCAGGTCGCTGCTAATTCAAAACACAACACCGGGGCAGCAGTTATTTGGTTCGCCCGCGATTGATAGGGCGGAGGCACTGAAGATATTTGCTTTGAGCAGGCGGCTGCCGGAAATGGCAGAACAGTTGAAACAATTGCGTAAGAAAATCGAAGAGTTTGAGAAAAAGAAATAATCAGCACTAATGAAGCTGCAAAAGACGATAAAAAGCGATTGCAAGATAGCAGGCCGAGGCCTTTTTAGCGGCGAAGTCGCCAAGGTAATTTTTCGTCCCGCCGCCGCTGACACCGGTATAATTTTTGTGCGGACGGATTTGCCGGAACCCGTGCGGATAAAAGCGATAATGCCGAACGTCAGCGAGCGCAGCCGCCGTACGACACTGACAAAAGGGACGGTCAATATCGAGACGATAGAACACTGTATGGCGGCGATAGTTGCCCTCGAAATCGACAACCTGATTATCGAAGTCGAAGGCGCCGAACTTCCGGCGCCGGATTGCAGCAGCGCGGAATTTTTCCGTATCTTGAAAAGGGCGGAGGTGGTCGAGCAGCAGGCGGACAAACACCCATTTGTAATTCGCGAACCGATAACCGTAATCGAAGACGATGCGTGCATATACGCCCTGCCGTACGCCGACGATGCGCTCAATATCATTTACGACCTCGATTACGGCGGACATACCGGGATAGGCAGGCAGATTTTCGGATGCAGACTTACACCGGACGGTTTCGAGAAAAATCTCGCACCTGCCAGGACGTTTCTGCTCGAACCGGAGGCCCGGCAGTTTCAGGCCCGCGGGATGGGCACGCATCTTGGCCCGCGCGATATTCTGGTGATAGATTCCGATGGGCCAATCAAGAACAGCTACCGGTTTCCCAACGAATGCGCCCGCCACAAAATTGTTGATTTGATTGGCGACCTCGGTCTTGTCGGCAGGCCTGTAACAGGCCGCGTCGTCGCGTACAAGTGCGGCCATTCGCTCAACCAGAAGCTGGCGAAAAAACTTTACGAGGCCGCCGAGCAGTCGCAGCGCATTGAAAAACGCGGTTCGGACGCTATACTCGACATCCGCCAGATTACGAAAATATTGCCGCACAGGTATCCGTTTCTGCTTGTGGATAAAATCGTCGAAGTCGAAGGCGACAAGTGGATTAAGGGAATAAAAAACGTCAGTTTCAACGAGCATTTCTTCCAGGGGCATTTTCCCGGCACACCGATTATGCCCGGCGTTTTGATAGTCGAGGCGATGGCGCAGGTGTCTGGTCTGCTTTTCGCGCAGAACCTCGAGCATACCGGCAGGCTTGCCGTGCTTTTGAGTATGGACGGTGTCAAGCTCCGCAAGGCCGTCGTCCCCGGCGACCAGTTGGTGCTGATTGCCGAGGCCGAGCGCATGAGGTCGCGCACCGCCCAGTGCAAATGCAAGGCGATGGTCGGTGACACGGTCGTCGCGGAAGCGCAAATCAGGTTTATGCTCGTTGACGAGGAATCGATAATATAAAATTTATACATTTTTTGAGGCTGGAGAATTTTGATGAAGCAGATACACCCAAGCGCGGTAATAGCGGGCGACGCCAAAATAGGCGACGATTGTATAATCGGTCCCAACTGCGTGATAGATAGCGGCGCATCGATAGGTACAGGCACCGTTCTCGACGCCAACGTGGTTGTAGCCAAAAAAGTCGTGATAGGTAAAGGCAACCGCCTGTTTGCCAATTGCGCCATCGGTGGCAGGCCCCAGATTCTGGGCTTAAAGGCGGACGCCGAAATCGGTGGCCTTGTGATAGGCGATAACAATACCATCAGGGAGCAGGTTACGATTCATCCGAGCATGCACAAGGATGGTTTTACGAAAATCGGCAACAATAATCTTTTGATGATTGGTGTGCATATCGGCCACGACTGCGTGCTCGAAGATAAAATCGTGATGAGCAACTATACCCAGCTAAGCGGGCACTGCAAAATCGAAACGGGCGCCTGGCTCAGCGGTATGGTACTGCTGCATCAGTTCGTGACAATCGGCAAATGGTGCTACGCCGCCGGGATGGCGGGCATCAATCACGACGTGCCGCCGTTTTTGATTGTCAGCGGCCATTACCCGCCGGAAATTCGAGGCGTCAACAAAAGAGGCCTGATACGCGCAGGCCTTAGTGAGGAATCGCAGGCGAAGATTATGGACGCGTACAAAAAATTGTACCGCAAAGGCCCCCTGCTCGAAAACGCAAAGGCTCTTGCGCAACAGGATGGCCTCGACGAAAACGTAAAGGTAATGCTCGATGCCATATTCAAAAGCTGCGAGCACCGTTTTGGCAGATACCTCGAAACATTAAGACACAAATAATCGGTATTGTGATGGATAAAGTACGTACAGCGGTAATTGGCGCGGGCAAAATGGGTCAGCTTCACGCGCGGGTTTATTATGAACTACCCGCCAGCCAGCTCGTCGCTATTGTTGATAGCGATATAGAAAAAGCAAAACAACTCGCGAAAAAATACAAATGCGAAGCCTTTGAAAATTGCGCTTCCTTAATCGGTAAGGTCGATGCCGTTACGATAGCGACCCCGACGATTGCGCATCTGGAAATCGCGAAACTCTTTATTGAAAATAATGTCGCCGTGATGATAGAAAAACCGCTGGCCGCCGATTCCGTGCAGGGGGTGCAAATCGTGGAGCTCGCCAAAAAACACAACTGCATCGCCGCCGTGGGCCATTCCGAAAGATGCAATCCCGTCGTGCAGGCAATGAAGCGGCTTGCGATTGAACCGAAATTTATCGAGGCCGTTCGCGTAAGCCCATACCCCTTCCGCTCGACCGATATCAGCGTCGTGCTCGATGTGATGATACACGATATCGATATCGTCCTTTCGATGGCGGCAAGCAAGGTTAAAAAAATTGACGCCGTCGGTCTGGCTGTTCTGGAAGATAAAGAGGATATCTGCAACGCGCGGCTTGTTTTCGAGAACGGCTGCGTCGCCAATATCACAGCTTCGAGACTTGCCTTAAAGACCGAACGCAAGGTCCGCGTTTTCAGCAGGCAGGCGTATTTGAGCGTCGATTATTTCAAAAAGACCGGCACGGTCATTAAAGTCGCCCCCAATATCGACGTCGTTGAGAAAATACGCCAGCTAAAGAAAAAAGGTACGCTGGGACTTTTAACTACCAACTGGCAGGATCTGCTGCACATCGAAAAACTCGATATCGACGACAAGGAGCCTTTGAAGGTCGAGCAGGAATCCTTCCTGCGTGCCGTTCTGGAAAAGGGCGCCCGCCCCGAAGTTACCGCCGAAGAAGGCCTCGCCGCTATGCAGTGCGCCGAAATGATTCTCCAATCCGTCAAACAGCACAAATGGGAATAAAAGAAAATCAAACCCGCCAAACAGTGTGGCGGATAAAAATAGGTACCTGTGGGGCTGTTGAAAAAGCCCTTTTATGGCACTTCAAAAGCCGCCTGTTTCCATATAGTTTTTCCAGTAAAAATTTCATATGAGTGATGCGGACAGCCT
>Ga0214473_10002548_pt1 | contig 22334 bp, 18 predicted proteins | sample RVTome_7_FD_203509 | JGI IMG/M metagenome (GOLD analysis project Ga0214473, IMG submission 203509) | Soil microbial communities from uranium-contaminated site in the Upper Colorado River Basin, Wyoming, United States - RVT98D197 | ecosystem: Environmental > Terrestrial > Soil > Contaminated >... | reverse complement strand
GGTTGCCCCGGGTGCTGTTTGGGACGCTGGCGCTCGTCGGGGTGCTGAGCCTTGCGGCTTGCGGCGACGACGACGACAGCGGCGACGGCGGTGGCGACAGCGGCAACATCGAGGCGCAGACGGTGATTCGGTTCGCCTTCGCCCCGGATCCGGTGTGGAACTACATCGTCGACAGCGGCATCCTGGAGGAGAAGGGGACTGAGGCTGGCATCGACATCAACGCCTTCCAGTCCTTCGACGAGTTCGGACTGTTCGCCGGCGGAAATGCCGACGTGCTGTCGACCGGTAGCTACGAGACCCCGCTGCTGGATGAGCAGGGGATCGAGACGGTGACGTTCGGCAAGTACAACGCGAACAAGGACGTGTTCGCGGTGGCTGCCGACGATCCGGCGAAGAGCGCGAAGGACCTCGACGAGGGCTGCTCGGTCGCGGCCGAGTCGACGACCGGGAACACGGTCATCTGGAGCGGGCTCGTCGACCAGATCGACGGACGTGAGATCGCCGAGGACGGTGACGATCTCAAGCTCGTGACGGCCGACTACCAGATCATGCCGCAGCTGCTCGCGGACGGGGAGATCTGCGCCGCGATCATCGACCCGGTCCAGGGCACGGAGGCGCTGCGTACGAACAAGATCAGGGCGCTGTACGACGGCAAGTCCGCGTCCCAGCTATATGCCGATGAGGTCGCGGAGGACCCGAACCACCTCGGGGTCGACTCGAACAACTTCGTCGCACGCAAGGAGTGGTTCGACGAGAATCCCGAGTCGGTCGCGTTCTTCCTCGATGTGTGGCAGGAGGGCATGGATCAGTGGATCAAGGACTCCGACCAGATCATCGAGGACAATCCTGAGGACTTCGCAGTCCAGAGTCCGGAGGACGAGAAGTTCATGCAGGACTACGTCGACAACGTGTTCGACTTCCAGCAGGAGGACGTCTACCTGACCAAGGAGTGGGTCGAGAACGAGGAAGGCGTCTTCGACCTGATCCAGGCCGCTGGAGTGATCGAAGAGGACACGGCGTTCCCCGAGCACGCGATCGTCGACCCGAAGTCGGGTGAAGTGACCGACACGATCGGCGGCTCGGAGTAGGGCTGAGGTCACCACCGAGGAGCAACGCGTAAAGCGACCCTGAAATGAGCGCCACCCCCAGCACGCTGAGACGCCCGGGCCTCCGGATCGGAGGACTCGCGGGCCGGATCAGCGGGCGGGGGGTGGCGAGGGTCGCGCTGTCGCTCCTCGGTGGCCTCTCCTTCCTCGGGCTGTGGGCGGCGCTGTCGGAATGGGCCTTCGAGCCCTTCGTGCTGCCGTCGCCGTTCGCGGTCGTCGAGAACATGGTCGCTCTCCTCGAGGAGGGGATCGTCGCGGAGGCCTTCCTGAAGAGCCTCTACAAGACGATGATGGGCTGGGGGGCGGCGGTGGCCATCGGTCTCCCGATCGGGCTGCTGATGGGCCGCTTCCGGTACGCGAGGGCGTTCTTCCACGATCTCGTATACCTGCTGGCCAACGTGCCGCTGGTCGTGTACGCAGTGGTGTCGCTGGTCATCTTCGGGATCAGCGACATCGGGCCCGCGTTCGTGGTCATGCTGCTGGTGTTGCCCGCGGTGGCGATCAACGTCGCCGCCGGGGTCGCCTCGGCGGACCAGGGGCTGATCTCGATGAGCCGCTCGTTCAGGCGCGACGGCGGAACGGTGGCCAGATACGTGATCATTCCCGCGGTGCTGCCATTCCTGCTCGCGGCAGCGCGGGTCACGTTCGCTGATTCGTGGAAGCTCGAGGCGCTGACCGAGACGTTTGGCAGCTCGAGTGGAGTCGGATTCCAGATCCACAAGGCGTTCACCACCTTCTCGGTGCTCGACGCCCTGTCGTGGATGATGTTCTTCGTGATCTTCATCGTCATCGTGGAGCGGGTTCTCCTCGCACCGTCCGAGCGCCGAATCTTCGCGTGGCGGAACCCCGGTGCCGCCAGGGACTCGATGTAGGGACTCGACATGAGCGCAAGCGACACGACCACCGAGGAGGGAGAGCATGGGAGCCGCTGAGGGTCTGCCCGGAGTCGATCCTCGAGACTCGGACATCGACCGCTCGGACGTCATCGACGTCCCGCTGGGCGAGACCCGCCGGTGGTGGAGCTTCCTCGCCTCCGACACGGCGGCCGTGTGGACCGCCCGGATCCTCGCGTTGTTGATATGGCAGATGGCCGGGTCGGCGATCGACCGCATCCCAACCCCGATCGAGGTCGGCGAGTTCCTCGTCGAACACGCCGACCTTCTGCTCCCGAACATCTGGGTCACGGTTCAGACCGCGGCGGTCGCGCTGACGATCATCCTCGTCGTCGGAACCCTGCTCGGGTTCGCGATGGGCCGCTGGTGGCCAGTCCGTTACTTCTTCACCGACCTCGTGATGGTGCTGATTGCCTTGCCGGCCTTCATCTGGGCGCTGCTGGCAGTGATGTGGTGGGGCTTTGACGACATCGGGCCGATCTTCGTCGCCAGCATCTCGGCGACTCCGATCCTGATCGTGAACACGCGCCAGGGCGCTCAGGCGGTCGACGGCGACCTGCAGAAGATGTCCGCCGCGTACAACGTCCCGGTGATGCGCCAGTTCCGGAAGCTTGTCCTGCCGACGATGAGCGAGTACATCATCGCCGGCTTCAGGTTCGCGGTGCTCGCCGCGTGGGGCGCGATCCTGCTTGTCGAGTTCTTCGGCAGCGAGGAGGGCATCGGCTTCCAGGCGGCCTTCTGGTACGACGCCGGCAGCTTCACCGGCATGATCGCGTGGGGATTCGTGATGCTCGTCGTGATCGTCGCGATCGACAAGATCGTGATGGAGCCGGTCCTGCGCCGGACCCGGCGCTGGCGGGCGGAGACGACCGGCTGGTCGATGTAGGGCTTGGAGCTCGCGCGCTCGGTGCGCTGAGCCTCCTCCTCTCAATCGTCGTCGTCGCCGGATGCGGTGGCGGCGACGATGCCGATCCGAGCTTCATCCAGCGGCCCAACAGCCGGCTGGTGAAGGTGCAGACCGTCGGTCTCGCCGCGTTCGGCCCGATCAACCCCCACACGGCGACGGCCGCGGAAGCGACGGCGGCGTTCGGCGAGCCATCCGCCGCCGCCGCCGAGGATGGCGCGTTCTGTACCCGGAGGTGGGCCGAGCTCGGCTTGACGATCGAGTTCGCGACCGAGACCGGCGACGACCCCTGTGCGGATGACGCTCGCATCCTGGAGGCGCGGGTCGGCGGTCGCGCGGCGCAGGGGCAGGGATGGCGCACGGCGGAGGGGATCCGTCCCGGGATGCCGGTTGGCGCCGCGCGTCGCTTTTATCCGCAGGCGCGCCGCAACCGGGACCGCGAGCTGGTGTTGGTCCCCCTGCTTCGGGAACGTCGATCGGAGGGCGCCGGGCCCGTGCTCGCGGTGACCACGGCGAGCGGCCGGGTCGAGGAGATGGTGTTCCCAATCGCGACCGGAAGCCGTTAGTCGACGCGGATCTCGACCAAGGTGGGCCCGGCGGCGGCGAACGCCTCGCCGAGCGCTGACGCCAGCTCACCCGGGCCGCTGACGAGAACGCCGCGGGCGCCAAGCGCCCGGGCGGCGGCGGGGAAGTCCGGCGGTGTCAGGTCGACGCCGACGAGCGGCTGCGATCGCTCCGCCATCTGCCGGCGGATCTCTCCGTAGCCGCCGTCGTTGACAACGAGCACGACGACGGCCAGCCCGAGCTCGGCGGCGACCGCGAGCTCGGTGAGCGTGAACATCGCCCCGCCGTCCCCGATCAGCGCCACTACGTCGCGGTCGGGCTGCGCGAGCTTGGCGCCGACGGCGGCCGGGATCGCGTATCCGAGGGTCGCGAAGCCGGTTGGGTACAGGAAGCGCCGGGGCGCCGACAGCGGCAGCAGATGGACGGCGCCGTAGTAGCAGGCCATCGTCGAATCGCCCGTGAGGATGCCGTCGTCGGGCAGCCCCGCATCGAGGGCGGCGATCAGCGGCTCGTACTCGGCGGCGTCGCGGAGTGCCTCCCCGCGGATCCGGGCCCTGAGCCGGTCCGCCTCGGCGGCCCCGCGGTCTCGGGGCTCCGCGTCCTCGAGCTCGGCGGCCAGCGCGCCGAGCCCGGCCGCTGCGTCCGCGACGATCGAGACCTCCGCCGCGGCGTTCTTCTGCGCCTGGTCGGGGTCGACGTCGAGCCGGATCAGCGCGCCGCCGAGGGGCAGCGGCGGGCGGCGCCACAGATCGGAGTGCGCGAGCTCGGTGCCGACGGCCAGCACGGCGTCGCAACCCTCCAGGTAGCCCTGCGCGGCCTGGAGCCGGATCGATGCGCCGAGCGCGAGTGGATCGTCCTCGGGCACGATCCCCTTCCCGTTCGCCGTCGTCACCACCGGGGCGCCGAGTGCGCGCGCCACGGCAAGCGCCTCGTTCTCGGCGTCGATCGCGCCGCCGCCGAGAACGAGCGCGGCGCGGTCGGCCTCGCGAAGCAGCCTCGCCGCCGCGGCGACCGCGTCAGCGTCCGCCTCGGGCGGGGGTGGCGACTCAGGCGGGGGTGGCGGCGAGTCGCCCACCCGCGTCATCGCGTCCAGCGGGATCTCGATGTACACCGGGCGCGGGCGCTCGGACGCGAAGCGCGCGAATGCCGAGTCGACCGCGTCCACGGCCCCCTGCGGATCGGGGGCGCGCACGGCGCACGCGGTGACGCCGCGGAGCGTCCCGAGCTGATCCCGGGACTCGTGCAGGAACCCCGTGTCGCGCCCCTCCACCTCCTCCGCCATCCCAGGCGCCAAGACCACCATCGGCACGGAGTCGGCGTATGCCGTCGCGACCGCGGTGACGAGGTTGAAGACCCCCGGCCCGCTGGTCGCCAGACAGAGCGCGGGCGGTCCGCCGCTGCGGGCATACGCGTCGGCTGCGTAGCCCGCGCCCTGCTCGTGCCGGGGAGTGACGTGCTCGATCGTCGACCGGGCGAGGCTCTCGTACAGGCGCAGGTTGTGGGTCCCGGGAATCCCGAATGCGTAGCGGACGCCGTGCTCCTGCAGCCGCTCGATAACCGCTTCGGCTGTCGTCACGCTCGCGATCGCGTCTCCCGGCTCAAAGCATTATTCAAAGCATGATCCGGCCGCCGGCGACGTCGAGTGTGATCCCGGTCAGCCACCGCGCGGAGTCAGAGACCAGGAACAGCGTCGCCAGCGCGCAGTCGTGCGGCGTCCCCATCGTCCCCAGCGGGGACATGTCCGCCACCCTCGCCCGGCTCGGCTCGTCCATGATCCGCTCGATCCGCTCCGAGCTGATCGTCGCCGGAGCGATCGAGTTCGCCCGGATCCCGTGCGGGCCGAGCTCCTTCGCGATGTGCCGGGTGAACTGGATCACCCCCGCCTTTGCCGCCGCGTAGGACGCCGTCAGCAGCTTGTCCAGATAGCGGCCGCCGTTCGACGACATCGTCACGATCACACCACGCCGGCGTTCGATCATCGTCGGCACCACGGCCCGCACCGCGAGGAACGTAGAGGTCAGGTTCAGGTCGATCACCTCGCGCCACTCGCTCTCGTCGATCTCCTCGATCGGGGTGAAGGCGCCGAACCCGCCCGCGAACGGAAGCAGGATGTCGATCGGCCCCAGTTCGTCGTGGACGCGATCGCGCACCTCCTCCACACCGGCCATCTCCCCCACGTCGGCGCTGATCCCGATCGCTTCGGCTCCGCCGTCCCGGAGCTCTGACACCAGGGTGTCGATCGCGTCCCGGGATCGCGCGTTGACCGCCACCCGGACCCCATTCGCGGCCAGCGCTCGGCAGGTCGCGGCGCCGATCCCCTTCGAGCCCCCGGTGACCAGCGCCACGCGTCCGGCGAGCTCGGGGTAGGTAGGGATCGGGGGCGGCTCGCCCGACACCTAGGAGCTCTTCAGGACCTCGGGATTGACCGGGCGATCCGGAGCTTCGCCCCTGAGCGCGCGGGCCACCTCTTCGGCAGCCCGGCGCTGCAGCTCGGCCTGCGCCTCGACCGAGTAGAACGCCATGTGGGGCGTCAGCACCGCGCGGGGGTGGCTGCGCAGTCGGTGGTCGGGCGGGGGCGGCTCGGTCTCGGTCACATCGAGGGCGATCCCGCTCAGCTTCCCGGAGTCGAGCGCCTCGAGCGCGGCGTCCATGTCGACCAGCGGCCCCCGGGCGGTGTTGACGACGATCGGCGCTCGCCGCATCCCCGCGATCGACTCGGCGTCGATCAGGTGGTGGTTCTCCTCCGTCATCGGCACGTGCAGGGTGATGTAGTCGGCGTCGGCCGCGGCCTCGGCGAAGCTCGACGCGCGCTCCGCGGCCACCTTCCAATCCTCGACGAAGGGGTCGAACCCGACCGGCTCGATCCCGAACCCGCGCGCGCGGTCGATCACCTTGGAGCCGATCCCCCCCACCCCGATCACCGCCAGGCGGCGCCCCTGAAGCCGGTGCACGGTGCCGTGCGGCACCTTCCACTCCCCCGCCCTGACCGAGAGGTTCGCCGGGACGACGCTGCGCGCGAGCGACAGAAGCAGCGCCATCGCGTGGTCGGCGACGTCGTCGAGGCAGTAATCGGGAACGTAGGTGACGAGCAGGGCGCGCTCGGTGGCGGCGTCGACGTCGATGTTGTCGTACCCGATCCCGTACCGGGAGATGATCCGGCACCCGGCTTCGGCCGCCGCCGCGACGACCGACTCCGGCAGCTTCGCGAAGCAAACGAGGATCGCATCGGCGTCGCTCGCGGCCTCGATCAGCTCCTCCTCGCTGGTCCCGTCGGCGAGCACCACCTCGGCCCCGAGCGGCTCCAGGATCTCCCGCTCGGCATCGAGGTGCTCGAACACGTGGTCCGTGACGAGAACCTTGGTCGCCATCGACCGGCGGCGCTCAGCCGAGTGCGTAGTCGTAGAACGGGTGCCTGGTGAACAGCACCGGCCCGTCCTTGGTGACGAGCAGGTTCTCCTCCAGCCGCACGGTCTGCTCCAGGCCGGGGTGGCCGGCGAACGTCTCGGCGGCGAAGTACATCCCCTCCTTCAGCTCCACCGGGTACTCGAGCGAGTACGCACGCGATATCCACATCCCCTCGTACAGGGAGAGCCCGATCGAGTGCGCGAACTGCTGCAGGGTGACCGTCCGGTACTGGTCATCGGCGTACTCGGGGAAGTTCGAGGCGACGTCGGCGGTGGTGTTGCCGGCCTTCATCTGCTCGATCGCCGCGTACATCGACTCGTAGCACTCCTTGTACAGGTCCTGCTCCTTCTGGCTCATCGTTCCGTCGACCTTGAACGTGCGAACGAAGTCGACGAAATAGCCGCCCGGGCCGACCGCGTTCTGGTCCACGATCACCAGGTCGCCCTGGCGGATCACCTTGTCGGTGTGCCAGCGGCGGTACGGGCTCGTGTTGCCGCCCGAGGCGACGATGATGTCGTACACGAAGTCGAAGCCGTGCTCGTACAGGTACTCGTTCACCTTCGCGGTGATGTAGCTCTCCTTCACGCCCGGCTTCAGCCATTCGTTCTCGATCTTCCAGAACGATGTGTCGCCGATCGCGGAGGAGATCTTCAGGCACTCGATCTCGTCCGGGGTCTTGATCACCCGTGCACCGGACATCGCCGGCCACGCGCTGGTCGTGTTCATCCCCTTGCGTTCGAACGCGGCGGCCGCCGAGGGATCGTAGATGTCGACCCCGATCGGCTCCCCGTCGACGCCGTTCTCCTTCAGGACTTCGACGATCGAGTCGGCCATCCGATCGACCATCATCTCCTCGGCCGTCTCGGCCCACTTCCACGTGATCGCGGGACGGATGTTGCCGTTCAGCCACGGCGCGTCGATCTTCGCGCACTCGAGGTCGGAGCCGGCAGTCTCGAACAGGACGGGCTCCCCGCCCCGAGGGAGGACGCAGTAGCGGATAAAGATGTTGTTCTTCCAGTTGCCCTGGAAGACGCCGGTGATGTAGCGCACGTTCTCGCCGACGAAGCAGACGAGCGCGCCGAGGTCCTTCTCCTCCATCATCATCCGGGCGCGGGCGAGGCGGTCGCGGCGCATGCGGTCGAAGTCGACCCGCCCCTGCCAGTCGGTACCGGTGGTGCTGTACACGCGGCGCGGCTCGAACTCGTGCGGCTTCCCGAGGAAGCCGAGGTCCATGCCCTTCCCGAACTCGGTCAGGCCGTTGCCGCTCGCCGGCGCGCTCGTCAAGTCCTCGAGAGTCTTGTCGCTGCCCTCGGTCGTGGCGCCTCCCTTCGTAGCCCCGGCTCCCGTCGTTCGTAGCAGTAACGGGTTAGCCCGAATGTGAAGCTATGCTACACAACTTCAGGCTCACTGTGCAACGGGTGCCAACGGGCCGCTAGGCGACCAGCAGCCGGTCGTCGAACCCCGTCCGGGTGAGCCGGATGCCGCCCTCGGGCCCGACCGCGATCGTGTCCTCGAGCCGCACCCCGCCGCCGCCGGGCACGCCCGGAACCCAGATCAGCGGCTCGATCGCCATCGTCATCCCGGGTTGCAGCTCCACCGTCTGTGCCCCCTTCAGCGCCTCGCCGACGTACGGCGGCTCGTTGGCGCCGATCCCGATCCCGTGCCCGATGAACAGCGACAGGAACGACTCGCCCAGCCCCCGGCGCTCGCCCTCCGCCCGCACCGCGGCGGCGACGTCGTCGTTCGTGTTCCCGGTCCGCATCGCCTGCGTGGCGGCGGCGAGCGCTGCGTGCACCGCGGTGAATACCTCCTTCTGACGCGAGCTCGGCTCGCCGCAGATCACCGTGCGGCCGATGTCCGAGTAATAGCCGCTCCACATCGCCCCGATGTCGATGAAGACGAGGTCCCCCTCGCGGATCACCTTGTCGGACGCGAACCGGTTCGGGGGGCTCATGTGCTCACCCGAGGCTACGAACGGCGTCGCCAGATGGGCCATCTCGCCGCCGAGGCGGTACAGCGTGTGCATCGCCTCGGCGACGACGTCGTACTCGCGCACGCCGGGCGCCACGGCTGCGATCGCCGACTCGGTCACCGCCTCGCCGATCGCGCACGCCTCCTGCATCACCGCGAGCTCGGCGTCCGACTTCACCAGCCTCGCCGCCTGCATCACCGCGTCCCCGTCGCCAAGCTCGGCGTCGGGCAGGGCGCCACCGAGCTCCAGCACCTGCCCGTAGGCGAGCTCGTCGAGCCCGATCGCGCCCCCGGCGACGCCGCTGCGCTGCACCGCGGGCGCGATCACGTCGGCGACGGCGCCGGCGATCAGCCCGCGCGCCTCCATGATCGGCACCGTGTCGACGTGCTCGATCCACGGCATCACGTCGCGAACCCGGTCCACCTCGCCCCCGGAGCAGAACAGCGTCAGAGCGCCCTCCCCGGTCAGCAGGCAGCCGTTCAGGACCGCGCTCTTGCCCTGGATGATCTGCGGCCGCAGGCCCGTGAGGAAGCGCACGTTCTCGTCCTTCCACAGCAGCAGGGCATCGAGCGGCGAGTCCGCGAGCGCCGATCTCGCCCGCTCCAAGCGCTCCGCGCGCAGGGCGGCGAAATCGATCCGCGCTTCGTAGTCGACGCCGAAGGGGCCGTGCGCGTACGAGCCCAGGCCGCTGCGCTGATCCATCCGGCGGAGCACAGTAGCACTAACGTCCCGGCGCGGCGGATGGCTCGAGGGGGGTGCGCCGAGCCGCACAGGTCGGCCGCTTGACTTCGCCCGCCTCAGTTGGATACAGTAGCGGCGCTGTCGCCCCGTTAGTGGAACTATCGCTCCGGTGACGACCGGAACGGGAGGAGCCGGATGGCCAAGCTGGTCGCGCAGAAAGTCAAGAAGGTGTTTCCACCGCGAATCAGCGGCCAGGAGCCGGTCGCCGCGATCAGCGACGTCAGCTTTGAGATGGAAGGCCACACGTTCGTCTCCCTCGTCGGCCCCTCCGGGTGTGGCAAGAGCACGTTCCTGAACCTCGTCTCGGGGGTCGAGCTGCCGACGGCCGGCACGCTCGAGCTGGTCGGCAACGGGTCGAGCAAGGTGCGGATCGGCTACGTCTTCCAGGACCCCCGGCTACTGCCGTGGCGCTCGGTGCTCGACAACATCCTCTACGTCCAGGACCAGGGCGACCGCGCGGCGCGGCGAAAGCGCGCAAACGAGTACCTGGAGCTGGTCGGGCTCGAAGACGCCGGCGGGATGTATCCCGGCCAGCTCAGCGGCGGGATGCAGCAGCGTGTCGGGATCGCGAGAGCGCTGTCGATCGACCCCGGCCTGCTGCTGATGGACGAGCCGTTCAGCCACCTCGACGCGATCACGGCGCGCTCGATGCGGGAGGAGCTCCAGCGCCTGTGGCAGGCGGCCGGGGCGGGGATCCTCTTCGTCACCCATGACGTGCTCGAGGCCGTGCTGCTTTCGAACCGCGTGCTGATGATGAGCAGTCGCGGCGAGATCTACCGCGACATAAACATCGACCTGCCCTACCCGCGACTTCAGACCGACCACGACGTCGTCACGCTGCAGGCCGACATCCTCGAGCTGTTCGAGGTGATGGAGGCCGAGTCCAAGGCGGGCAAGGACGGCGCCGAGGACCCGTCGGCGGCGGCGAGCAAGTCGAGTTGAGCCCGCCGATCCCCGAGCCGGCCTGACAGACCGATCCGCGCCGGGCCCGCCGCTCGCCCGCGCGTCCCGATACACCGAACGACCTAGGAGGTAGCAACACGTGCTCAGGCACACAGCATTCTTCCTGTTCAGGGAGACCATCACGCCCGAACAGCATCTGTGGATGCTGAAGGGACTCGCCTACATGCGCTTCGAGTGCAAGAGCGTCGCGGCGCTCGACTACGGGAGCGACCTGTTCGGCGGGTCGGACGTGATGCGAGAGACCAAGCCCTGGGACCGCACCCCCCGGTGGCGCGCCGCCGAGGTGGGGCCGCCCGCCAACTACGACGTCGCGCTGATGCTCGACTTCGAGGACAAGGCCGGGCTCGACGCCTACAACGACGACGGCGTCCACCACGAGGTCGGCGACTACAACGCCTCGATCGCGAAGCCCGAGATGACGGCACGGGTGGACTGGAACTACGACGGCGATCCGCTGATCGCCCCCGGCCACGTCCGCCACTCGGAGATGTTCGTGTGGCGCGACGACGCCGACGACTCCGCCAAGGAAGCGGCAATGGACCAGGCGCGGCGGCTCGGCGACGCCGGCGAGGTGGAGAAGGTCACGGTGGCGCCGAACGTCGGCCCGATGGCGACCGACTTCGACTGGATCCTCGACGTGCAGACGGCGGACGAGAAGAAGGCGAAGTCGCTGCTCGACGGCGACCTGTACGCCGAGGTGATGAAGGCGGTCGCGCCGGTGACCAAGTACGAGTGGACCGCCCGCATCAACCACGTGATGAGGGGGATGTGAGCATGGCCGAAGGAGTGAAGGGCAAGGTGATCGACGTTCACTGCCACGTGACGCCGCAGCGGTTCCAGAAGGCGGTGCTCGACGGCAACGACTGGCACGGGATGACGATCGCGGACGGTGAGCTCGACAACCTGCCGAACCGGTGGCTCCCGGAGCGGCGGATCGAGGAGATGGACGCGATCAACATCGACGTCCAGGTCGTCTCCCCCACCGACGTCTTCTACCAGTACGGCCAGGACCCGAAGGTCACCCAGACGATCTCCCGCGAGGTGAACGAGGAGGTGGCGGAGATCGCCCGGGAGTACCCGGACCGGATCATGGGCCTGGGGACGCTTCCGATGCAGGACACGAAGCGCGCGGTCGAGGAGGCCACCCACGGGATCAGGGAGCTGGGCCTGGTCGGGTTCATGATCGACGACCACGTCAACGCGCTCACCTACGACCACGACGTCTTCAGTGAGCTCTGGGCCGCGATCGAGGAGCTCGGCGCGTTCATCCTCGTGCACCAGTTCCACCCGACGGTCGTCTTCTACCGGATCCAGGACTACTTCCTCCTCAACTCGGTCGGCAACCTCGTCGATCGGACGCTCGCGTGGGCGGCGCTGATCTACGGCGGTGTGATGGACCGTCACCCGAACCTGAAGATCTGCCTCGCACACGCCGGCGGCTACGTGCCCTACGCGCTCGATCGGATCGACACGGGGTGGGAGGTGTGGCCGGACTCGCGCGGCAAGTCGGAGAGCAAGCCGAGCACGTACGTCGACCGCTTCTACTACGACACGGTCACGTTCACCGACCGCAACCTGCGCTTCATGCTCGACGTGCTGGGCTCGGAGAACGTCGTGTTCGGGACCGACTGGCCGGCCCCGATGCAGGTGTATGACGCGGTCGAGCGGCTGAAGGGCTCCGAGGTGCTGGAGGAGAACGAGCGCGACGACCTCCTGTGGCGGACAGCGGCGCGGATCTTCGACACCGGCGAGGCCTGAGAGCCGTGGCGAAGCCGAGGGTGTTCGTCGTCCAGCCGATCATGGAGGTCGCCCGCAAGGCGCTGGAGGAGTTCGCCGAGGTGGAGGTGCATGAGTCCGAGCGCATGATCCCGAGGGCCGCTCTGATCGAGGGCGTCCGCGAAGCCGACTACGTGTGGATGCTCGGCGACACTCCGATCGACACCGAGGTGATGGACGCAGCGCCCGAGCTGAAGGGGATCGCGACGATGGCCCTGTTCCCGAACGTGGTTGACGTCGAGGCCGCGACGGCCCGCAAGCTGCCGGTGACCGTGGTCCCGCACGTGATCACGAAGACGACCTGCGACCTGACGCTGGCGCACATCCTCGGGTGCGCGTGGCGGCTGGTCGAGGCCGACCGCTTCACCCGCGACGGCCGCTTCCACCAGGAGCAGTCGACCACGTTCCTGACCACCGGTCTCGAGGACAAGGTCGTGGGGATGATCGGGGTCGGCGACATCGGCACCGAGATCGTGAAGCGGGTGCGGACGTTCGATACGAACGTCATCTACACGAAGCGCAACCGCCTCCCCGAGGAGGCCGAGCGCAAGCTGGAACTGAGGTGGGTGGAGGAGCTCGACGATCTGCTTCGCCAATCGGACTTCGTGGTCCTGATGACGACGTACAACGAGTCCACGCACAAGCTGATCGGCGCGCGGGAGTTCGACCTGATGAAGGAGTCCGCGTACTTCATTAACACCGCGCGCGGCCGAATCGTCGACGAACCGGCGCTGATCGAGGCGCTGCGGGTGGGGAAGATCGCGGGCGCGGGCCTCGACGTGTACTGGACCGAGCCTCCGATCGGCGAGCCTGCCCCAAGCCCGGAGCTGTACGAGTTCGACAACGTGATCCTGACCCCGCACATCGGGAGCGCGACGATCGATGCGCGGAAGCAGATGGCGCTGGCCGTGGTCGACAACCTGCGCGCGATGGTGAACGGCGAGCACGCGCCGGGCGCGGTCAACCCGGAGGTGTTCGGGGAAGCGCCGATCGAGCAGCCGGACCGTTTGGGCTAGGGGAAGCGGAGCATTCCGCGGCACTCAGGCGCCGGCGACGTCGATCACGACCCGCCCGACGACGTCGCCGTCCTCGAGCGCGGTGATCGCGTCGTTCACCTGCTCCAGCGGCAGCACCCGGTCGATCACGGGCTTGACCTTGCCGGCGGCTACGAGCTCGACGGCGCGGTCGAGCTCGTCGCGGGCGACGTAGCGCGAGCCGACAAGCTCGATCTCCTCGAGCACGAAGCGGGCGGCGGGAACGCCCCCGAAGTTCGACTCGACCGAGTACCCGACGCCGACGATCCGCCCCGCCGGCCGCACGATCCTGAACGCGCGGGCGAATGTGTCCGGGCTCCCGACCGTGTCGATCACCACGTCCACCCCGTCACCGCCGGACAGCTCCACGATCCGGTCCTCGACGTCGGGATCGTCCGCGTCCAGTGCCTCGAGGCCGAGCCCCCCCGCGACCTCGCGGGCGCGGGGCGAGATGTCCACCCCGATCGCCCGCGCCCCCACGGCGGCGGCGATCTGAAGCGCGTGGATCCCGACCCCGCCGAGGCCGTTGACCACCGCGGTGCTCCCGGCGGTGACGCCGCCCCGGGTGACCACCGCCCGGTAGGAGGTCCCGATCGCGCAGGTCAGCGGCGCGGCATGCACGGGGTCGATCTCGGGAGGGACGACCGTGAGTCGATCGATCGGGGCTGCGAGCTGCTGCTGGAACCCTCCCGGGGTCATGAACCCCGTCCACCCCTGGGGGTTCTGGCACAGCTGTTCGACGCCCGCCCGGCATCGTCCGCATCGCCCGCATGGCCACAGGTGGTAGACGACGACCACCGTCCCGGGCTCGAGGACCGGCGGGTCGGAGCGGACGACGCGGGCGCAGATCTCGTGCCCGGGAACGTGCGGGAGCTCGAGCCGGTCGCTGTACGGCTGGCGACCGCGCGAGGTCTTGACGTCGGTGAAGCAGACGCCGCACGTGAGCACATCCAGCAGCGCGTATCCGGGCTTCAGCTCCGGCTCGGGCAGCTCCAGCCGCTCCAGCGGGTGGCCGTACTCCCGCACCGCCATCGCAATCATCGCGTCCGGGCCCTGCTCACGGTCTGCGTTGATCGCCCTCCACGGGGGCTTGGCGCTCGCCGTCGTGGAGGATCACGGTGACGGCGCGCGACACCTCGTCGGTCGGGTTCACATACCGGTGCGGGAAGGTCGACGGGAAGTGGATGCTGTCGCCGGCCTTCAGCTCGTAGCGCTCGAAGCCCACGTAGATGTCGAACCGTCCGCTGAGCACGAGCACCATCTCGCTCCCGGGATGGCGGTACAGCTCCGGATTCGACTCCGCGCCCGGCTGGTAGGTGAGCTCGAGGAAGTCGACGTGCGGAAGCGTCTCCGGCGTCAGGCGCTCCCACAGCACGCCGCCCTCGATGTTGATCGCGGCGCGGGCGTTGCGGCGGACGAGGTAGCGCGGCGCGGCGCCATCCTCGTCGGACGAAGGCCCCCGCGCGGTCGCGGGCGCCCTGTCTGGCTTCGGCTTCGACGCCGTTGCGACGGACTCACCGTCCTTGACGAAGAAGGCATCGACCGGGACGTCCAGCGCCTCGGCGAGCGCGAACAGGGTGGCGACCGAGGGCTGCGACTGGCCACGCTCGATCTGGCTGATCAGGCTCGGCGACACCCCCACCATCCGCGCCAGCTCCGAGACCTTGTGGTGGCGGTCCTTGCGATAGCTGGCAACGCGCTCGCCAACCCTGTCGGCGGCCGACTGGCCCTTGCGCTTGCGTTTCGGCGCCGGCGGGGCAGATCCCGTGGCTGTGGCTTTGGTCATCGCCGCGGTCCCAAGCGGTGCGGTGGTGCTAACGAAGCGTACATTGCGAACAGCCATGCTATCCGAAACACCCGACGCCGCCGTGAAACTCGGCTTGCGGCGTATTGCCCGGCTAAGCATTGACCCGTCAACTAGTCCGGTTCAATAGCATCACTAACGGGAGCGCCGAGATCAGGATCGACGTCCACAACCACGTCATTCCCGAGGCGGCGATGGAGTTGCTGCGGACTGACCCCGCGTACGGGGTCGAGCTCAACGGGCGCTCGTGGAGCGGCGGGCTGCACGTCGACTTCGAGATCGCCGACTCGTTCGTGGAGCCGGCCGCGAAGCTCGCCGAGCTGGAGTCGAAGCGGCTGGACGCCGCGATCGTCTCGGTCGCGCCGCCGCTCTTCTACCACCACGTCGACGCCGAGCCTGCGGGCGAGCCGATGGCGCGGGCGGTGAACCGCGGACTGGCCGAGTTCTGCGCCTCGGCGCCGGACCGCTTCGGGTGGCTCGCGAGCGTTCCGCTGCAGGCGCCCCGGCGCGCCGTTGCGGTACTCGAGGACGCCGTCGAGGCGGGCTGCGTCGGAGTCGAGATCGGCACCACGGTCCCCGGCCGCCCGCTCGACGAGCCCGAGTTTGAGCCCTTCTGGGAGGCTGCGGCCCGGCTCGGGCTTCCGGTCACCCTGCATCCGGCCTACGGCGAGTACGGCTCCGCGCTTCAGGCCTTCTACTTCACGAACGTGCTCGGGTTCCTCTTCGACACCACGATCGCGATCGAGCGGCTGATCGTCGCCGGCGTCCTCGACCGCCACCCGGAGCTGCGGATCGTGCTCCTGCACGGCGGCGGCTACTTCCCGTACCAGGTGGGCCGCCTGCGGCATGCGAGAACGGTGCGCCCGGAGCTCGCGGATGCGCCGACCGACCCGTGGTCGTACAGGGATCGCCTGTTCTTCGACATCATCACCCACGACCCCGGGGCGCTCGCCTACCTGATCGATCGCGCAGGCGCCGACCGCGTGGTGATGGGAACGGACCTGCCGTTCGATATGGCGCCGCCCGAGCCGATGGAGCTGCTCGAGGCGGCGGCCGACGGCGAGGCCGTGGAGGCGATCGCCGAGCGCAACCCGGCCGCCCTGTACGAGTTCCCACGCTAGGCCGAGGAGCGCTCCGAGGAGCGCTGGTAGACGCGCGGTCGACGAACGGCGGCAGGTAGGGGGCCGGGTCAGGGCCGGAGTCCGGGCGTATCTTCGGACGCGTGTCGTCTTTGGGTGACATACCCACCCGAAGACGACACGCGTCAGCTTCCGTTCGGCCGTTGTCGTCTTTGTGGCGTATATACCCACCATGACGACAACCGTCTTACTAGGCCGCGCTGCGTGTCGGGTTCGCGACCTCGCCCGCGCCACCGCCGCCTCTCCTCTCCCTACCTGCCCCCGCGCGGAAGACCAGACCCCAGGCATCAAGAGATCGATCGCGTGGAATCGAGCTCGCGCTGGGTGAGCACGGCATGCGTCGCCAGCGTGCCGATGATCACGGCGCCGCACAGAACCACCGCGAGCGTCGGAGCCTCCCCGAGCGCGAGCCAGATCCACAGCGGCCCCAGCACCGCCTCCATCAGGGAGACCAGGCTCACCTCCGGGGCGGTGATGTAGCGCGGCGCACGCCAGATCAGGTCGAGTGAGACCGGAAGCACGATCAGGCCGCTGATCAGCGCCCACTCCAGGTTCTCGGCTGACGCGGACAGGGGGCTCGCGAACGGAAGCGCGACCAGCGCCGTCAGCGCCGCCCCGACGGCGAGCGAGGGCAGCATCCGGGCTTCCGGGGACCGGCGGCGGACCGTGAGCGTGACGGCGAGCGTGATCGAGGCCCCGACCGCGGCGAGCGTTCCGGGCAGGTCGCCGCCGCCCGCCGGCGCGGTGACGAAAATCGCCCCCACCCCACCGAGCACGACCCAGGCCGCGATCCAGGTTCGCGGCGCGATCGTCTCTCCGACCAGCCGGCTGAGCACGGCGGTGAACGCTGGCGCGCTGGTGATGATCACGAGCGCCAGCGCGGCGTTCACGTTTCGGATCGAGGTCACGAAGAGCACGTTCGCGAGCACCATCAGCGCCGCGATCGCCAGCTCGGACCGGGTCAGCGTCCAGGTCCGGCGCGCCCCGACGGCGCCCCGGTGCAGCCGGATCAGGGCCAGGTACCCGACCACCGCGATCGCGCCGCGGAAGAACAGCAGCGTCGCCTCGTCGAACGTCATCACCCGGATCAGGAGGGCGTCGGGGCTGAGGATCACGATCCCGACCCCGACCAGCGCGAAGCCCTTGCCGACGACTGGGAGCGCGTCCCACTTCGCGGCGGTGCGGGCGCCGCGGTCCCCTCCCCCGCCCGCGGCCCTAGCGTCGCTCATCGCTCGTTAAGCAGCACAAACGCTAATCTCCTCATGTTCAATAGCACTTTACGGTCGCGAGGCGAGCGAGGTCGGTTGGAGGCGAACGGGGACGAGCTTGGACGCGGCGGTCGCCGGACACTTGCAATCACATCGCTGGCCGTGGCGATGGCCCTCGGCGTCTTGCCCATGTTCTCGATCGGCGTCCTGGCGCCGTTCCTGATCGACGACCTGGAGATCTCGCGGGCGACGCTCGGCGTCCTGGTCTCGGTCACGGCCGGGGTATCGGCGGTTCTGTCGCCGGTGGCCGGTGACCTCTTCGACCGGATCGGCGATCGGCCCGGACTGCTGGCGGTGCTGGGCACTGGGGCGGTCAGCCTGGCGCTGATGGCCGCGGCGGCGACCGGAGTCGCGCTCGCGCTCGCGATGGCGCTCGCGGGCCTGTGCCGGGCGGGCTGCAATCCGGCGACGAACCGGTTGATCAGCGAGCGGGTGCCCGTGGGCCGCCGCGGGTGGATCACGGGGATCAAGCAGACCGGCGAGACCGTGGCGATCGTGTTGATCGCGAGTGCTCTTCCCGCGGTGGCCTTGCTGGTGGGATGGCGAACGGCGCTGCTGATCCTGGCGTTGGTCGCGGCGCTGATGCTGGTCGCGGCTGGGCTCGCGATCCGGGGTACGCACAAGCCTGAACCGGCGCCCCTGGGCGGCAGCGAGCGGCGAATGCCACGGTCGATCTGGGTGCTGAACGCGTACAACCTGCTGATGGGCGCCGGCACCGGGGCGGTCGCCGCCTATCTCCCCCTGTACGCGCACCAGGAGGGCGGGCTGAGCGTTGCCGCGGCGGGCGCCGTGCTGACGGCCACTGGCGTGGTCGGCGGAGCCACGCGACTGGTGACCAGCCACTGGAGCGAGGCGCGGTGGGGCTATCCGGACTCGCTCGCGGTGCTCGCCGGGGTCGCAGTCGCTTCATGCTTGGTCTTGATCGCCGCGCCCCAAATCGGCGCCACGGCGTACTGGATCGGCGCCGGGATCTGGGGGCTGGGGGGGCTCGGGTTCGGCGCGGTGTCGATGTTGGCCACGATGGCGGAGGCGCATGACTCCAGCACCGGGCGCGCGTCCGGGCTCGTCGTCTTCTGGTTCAGCCTCGGCTTCACGATCGCCGCGCCCGCATTCGGATGGATCGTCGACCGAACCGACTCCTATGCCCCCGGGTTCTGGCTCCTCGCGGCGCTGTACGCGTCGGCGATGGCGACGATGGTCGCGTCGAGGCGCATCTTCCGGGCTCCCCCGGGCACCGCCTCGCTGGCCGTCGAGTCTGACTAGATATCGAGCCGCTGGTGCCATATCGTTTTAGCCACACAGCGGCGATTTTCAGCGTCGCTTCAGGCTAGAGAATGCGCGCCGGTCCCGACTACAGGAGGTCAACATGACGCCCGAGACGCCGTGGCAAGAAGACGGCCGGTTCTTCACCAGCCCCTGGAACCACCTCGACGAAGCTCGTCAGGGGCTCTCCTTCCCCAGCAAGGTGCGCTTCCATGACGTCACCCTCCGCGACGGTGAGCAGCAGGCGGGCGTCGCGTTCACCCAGGAGGACAAGCTCGAGATCGCACGGCGGCTGGACGAGGCCGGGGTCGACCGGATCGAGGCCGGGATGCCGATCGTCTCGCCCCAGGACGAGGCCGCCGTGAGGGCGATCGTCGAGGCGGGCCTGAACGCGGAGATCTTCGCCTTCGCCCGTTGCATGGTCGACGACATCCGGAAGGCGAAGGATTGCGGCGTCAAGGGCGTCGTCGTCGAGATCCCGTCGTCCGGCCACATCATCGAGCGGGCATACGGGTGGGAGCTCGACCGGGCGATTAAGCTCTCGATCGAGGCCACCCTCGCCGCGAAGGAGGAGGGGCTGTACACGGTCTTCTTCACGATCGACTCCTCGCGGGCGGAGTTCGACTGGTACCTCGACCTGGTGGCGAAGGTCGCCGACGAGGGCCACATGGACGCGCTCGCGCTCGTCGACACATTCGGCGGGGTGACGCCGCAGGCGATACCGCTGTGGGTCGAGAAAGTCCGCGAGCGCCTGCCGGATACGCCGCTGGAGGCGCACTTCCACGATGACTTCGGGCTCGCCGTGGCCAACTCGATCGCGGCGGTCGCAACGGGCGTCGAGGTCGTGCACTCGACCGTGACCGGGGTTGGAGAGCGCGCCGGCAACACCCCGATGGAGGAGATGGCCCTGGCGCTGACGATGCTGTATCGAGCGGAGCACAACATCGACACGACGAAGTTCTATCCGCTCTCCCGTCTCGTCCGGGAGCGAGCCGGGCACTCGATCCCGTCCAATCGCCCCGCCGTCGGGGAGCGGCTGTTCGAGGTCGAGTCCGGGATCATCGCCGGCTGGTACCACGAGTGCATCGAGGAGTACCCGATCGAGCTGTTCCCGTTCCACTGGGACGAGGTCGGCCAGCCCCCCGCGCGGATCGTGTACGGGAAGGGCAGTGGCCTGCCGTCGGTGATGGTGGCGATGGAGTCGCTCGGTATCGAGGCGGACGAGGATCAGATGCGCGAGGTGGTGGCCGCGATCAAGCAGCGCGCCCTGCAGACGAAGGCGCTGCTGCCGCTGAACGAGGTGGCGCGGATCATCCTCGACGTGGTCGGTCCCGACGTGAAGCGCGAGCGCGCCGCCGTTGGTGCGTAGCCGCGGCGGCTACTTCGCCGCCAGCCAGTCCTCGCCGATCCCGACGTCGACCTCAAGCGGGGGGTCGAGGTCGAACGCGGCCCGCATCTCACCGGCCATCGGCTCGGCGACGTCGTCGAGCGCGGTCGGCGGACCCTCGAACAGGAGCTCGTCGTGGATCTGGAGCACGAGGCGGACTTCGCTCGACTCCTCGATCAGGCGGCGGTGGCAACGCACCATCGCGACCTTGATGATGTCCGCTGCCGTCCCCTGGATCACGGTGTTGACCGCCAGCCGCTCGCCCAGCAGCCGCGTCTGGCGTTGGCGCGCGCGGAGCTCGGGGATCCGCCGCCGGCGACCCATCAGCGTCGTCACGTAGCCGTCGCGGTCCGCCTGCTCGATCGTCGAGTCGATGAACTGCTTCACCGCCGGGAACCGCTCGAAGTAGCGATCGATGTAGGCCGCCGCCTCCTCCTGCTCGATCTGGAGCCGGTCGGCGAGTCCGAACGCGGACAGCCCGTACGCGATCCCGAAGTTGACCATCTTCGCCTTCGAGCGCTCGGCCGGCGTGACGCCGTCCTCCGCGGCGCCGAGCAGCGCAGCGGCGGTCGCGGCGTGCACGTCCTCGCCGCGGGCGAAGATCTCCCGCAGCACGTCCTCGCCGGCCACATGGGCGAGGACGCGCAACTCGACCTGGTTGTAGTCGGCCGACAACAGCTTCCACCCCGGCTCGGCGACGAACGCCGCCCGCACCGGTCGCCCCAGCTCCGAGCGGATCGGGATGTTCTGCAGGTTCGGATTCGTGCTCGACAGCCGCCCGGTTGTCGTCGCAACCTGGTTGAAGGTCGTGTGGATGCGGCCCGTCTCCGGATCGATCAGCCCCGGCAGCGAGTCGAGGTAGGTGTTCTTCAGCTTCGTCAGCTCGCGCCAGCTCTCGACCTTGGGGACGATCTCGTGCTCGTCCCGGATCTGCGCCAGCACCCGCGCGTCGGTCGAGAACCCGGTCTTCCCGCGCCGCTTCTTCGTCAACCCGAGCTCCTCGAACAGCACCGGGGCGAGCTGCTGCGGCGAGCCGATCGTGAACTCGTGCCCCGCGAGCTCCCAGATCTCGCTCTGGAGCTCCTCCGCGCGGCCCGCGATCGTCGACGAGATCTCCTCGAGCCTCTGTGCGTCGACCCTGATCCCGGTCCGCTCCATCGCCGCCAGCACCTCGATCAGCGGCATCTCCACCTCGTTCATCAGCCGCTCGAGGTCGAGCTCGCGGAGCTTGTCGCGCTGGCGCCCCGACAGCTCCCACACCAGACGGGCTTCGGCCGCGGGATCCGCGGGTGCCTCGCCCTCGGGCGCACTCAATGCGAGTTGCCCACCGTCCGGCCGCGCTGCCGCAAGCCCCTCAGCCGCCGCCAGATCCGTGAGGTCGTACACGCGCCGCGCCGGATCGACGAGGTACGCGGCGACCATCGTGTCGTGCTGGAGGTCGAGGCCCTGCGGCTGCGCCGCGGCCATCAGCCCGGCGCGCGCGCCGCCGCCCGCCGACTTGAAGTCGTGCGCGATCAGCGGCCGCTCTCGCAGCTGCGCCGCCAGCGCGCCGAGGTCCGGCGCGTCCCCCGCGACGACGCCCTTCCCGTCGGCGGCGGCCCACCGCTCCTCGTGCACCGAGACCGCGATCGCCCCGGCCGCCAGGTCGCCGACGCCGCCCTCGGTCACCTCGATCTCGATCTGCTCCTCGGGGACCGCGTCCGGCACGGTCTCCGCGAGATCCTCGTCCAGCCGCTGCATCACCTGTCGGAGCTCGAACTCGCGCGCCACCTCGCGCAGGCGACTGCGGTCGGGCGCCATCCCGATCACGTCCTCGAGGTCGATCCCCGTGTCGATGTCGTACTGCAGCGTCGCCAGCTGCTTCGAGATCCGGGCGACGTCGGCATGCTCGGTCAGGTTCTGCTTCCGCTTCGGGCCCGAGATCTCGTCGACGCTGTCGAGCACGGTCTCCAGCGAACCGAACTTCTGCAGCAGCTGTGCTGCCGTCTTGTCCCCGATCCCGGGGACCCCGGGGATGTTGTCCGAGGTGTCCCCTTTGAGCCCGATCAGGTCTGGGACGAGCTCAGGCGGGACGCCGTACCGCTCCACCACCCCGTCGCGGTCATACACGCGCGT
>Ga0214473_10002547_pt1 | contig 22334 bp, 17 predicted proteins | sample RVTome_7_FD_203509 | JGI IMG/M metagenome (GOLD analysis project Ga0214473, IMG submission 203509) | Soil microbial communities from uranium-contaminated site in the Upper Colorado River Basin, Wyoming, United States - RVT98D197 | ecosystem: Environmental > Terrestrial > Soil > Contaminated >... | reverse complement strand
CGCCCATACAGGGAGTAGACGAGGCCGCCTTCACGGGTGACGAAGACGGACCCCGCGAACATCCGTGCGCCGAAGGCGACGTCCGAGGGGAATTGCCCTGCGTTTTCCTGGAACGGGATGCGGATTTCCGACAGGATGCGCGCGATTCCCGCCGGTCCGGGAAGGACCGGCCGGTTCTTCGGATTCCCGCAGACGTCAGCCAGCAGGAATGCGAACAGGGCGCCGACGGACGCCAGGGCGCAAAGCGCCGCGGCGTGTTTCCGGTTGAAACGCACCATCATCGTCCCTCCTGTCGGGTGGTTGGCAAAGCCCCGGGAGTTTCATCGACGAAAATACAATGTGCGAACGGTTCCGGCAACGGTAATCGCATTTCCCGCAAGATAAGAAATGTTCTCGTCTCCTTGGGATTTATCGGAAAAACCGTGCTTGTCGTTCAATGGTTTTTTTTCGGTTATTCGACCAGGGAGAAACGGGAAAGAACGTTCCTGGGGATCTCCTCGACGAACCGCGACGGCTTCGAGAGGACGGTCCCGCTGACGCGTTCGTAGATGTTGATCGGGTAGGTCATCACCAGCAGGTCCTTGGCGCGGGTGGCGGCCACGTACAGGAGCCGCCGCTCCTCCTCCATCTCTTCCTCGTCTTCCGCCACGCGGGAGAGCGGCAGTTTCCCGTCCAGCACCCAGAGGATGAAGACGGCCATCCACTCCAGCCCCTTGGCGGAGTGGATGGTGGACAGCGTCAGCGTATCCCTTTCCTCCTCCGGCGCGGCGATGTCCCCCACCGACGCCTGCGGCGGCTCCAGCGTGATCTCAGCGAGGAATTCCGATAGCTTCCGGTAGCGGGCGCACAGCGATTCCAGGTGGTCCAGGTCTTTCAGCCGCCTGGGGTAGTCGTCGAAGCGCGTCTCCAGGATGGGCCGGTAGTAGGCGATCACCCGCGCCATCATCTCCGACGGCGGCAGGGCTCCGTTCGCGGCGCCGTCGGGATTGCCGCCGAGCCCTGCAATCAGCCCCGCCAGGCGCGCCGACTCCTCGGACCGTTTCCGGGCCTTCAGGGAGGAGAGGACGGGGAGAAGCGACGCCTCCGCGTGGGCCTGCCGGGAGAGATCCGCGCTGACCTTCCTCCCGATACCCGGGACGAGCATGAGCGCCCGGGAGAGGCTCAAGGTGTCCCGGGGATTGTCGATCAGCCGGAGATGGGCGATCACGTCCTTGACGTGGGCGGTCTCCAGGAACTTGAACCCTCCGAATTTGCGGTACGGGATGCGCCGCTTGGCGAGCTCCACCTCCAGGTCGAAGGACAGGTAGGCGGCCCGGAACAGGACGGCGATCTCGCTTAACGGAACCCCCTCCTCCTCGTGGAGCGACAGGATCCGGTCGGCCACGAAGGTGGACTGCAACCGTTCGCTGGGGGAGCGGAGCAGGGTCGCCTTCTCCCCTCCGGCGCGCGAGGTGAAAAGGTGCTTGGGAAATTTCTCCCGGGCGCCCGCGATGATCTCGTTGGTGACGTCCAGGATCGGCTGGCGGCTGCGGTAGTTCTCCTCGAGGAACACCACCTTCGCGCCGGGGAAGTCCGACGGGAAGTCCATGATGTTCCGGAAGTTGGCGCCGCGGAACGAGTAGATGCTCTGGGAGTCGTCTCCCACGACCATCACGTTGTCGTGGGCGTCGGCCAGGAGGCGCAGGATCTCCGCCTGGATCCGGTTCGTGTCCTGGTACTCGTCCACCAGGATGTGACGGAAGGTTTCGGACACCTCCCGGCGGATCGTTTCGTTCCCCCGCAGGAGCGCCGCCAGGTGGACCAGCAGGTCGTCGTAGTCCATGAGGTTCCGTTCCCGCTTCGTCGCCACGTACATGCGGGCGATCGTCAGGATGTCGTCCAGGCAGTAGAGGAAGTGGGGGGCCTCCTTCTCCAGGGCCGTGGCGATGTCTTCTTCGCGATTGACCGCGCGGCTGAACAGGTCGGCAAGCGTCTCCTTCCTGGGGAAACGGACCGTCTTGTGCCCCGTGTGGACCTCCTGGCGGAGGAGACCGACGAGATCTTCCGCATCGGCCCGGTCCAGGATGGTGAAGTTGTTGCCGAAGCCCGCGGCGGCCGCGTGGCGCCGCAGGAGGGTGTTGGCGAAGGCGTGGAACGTCCCCCCGGAGACCTTTTCGCACCGTTGGTCGAGGAGCATCGCGGCCCTCCGGAGCATCTCCTCGGCCGCCCGTCGGGTGAAGGTGAGCAGGAGGATGGAGGAGGGCGGGTGGCCGAGCTCCACGAGCCTCGCGACGCGGTAGATCAGGGTCCGCGTCTTCCCCGTCCCCGCGCCGGCGATGACCAGGAGCGGCCCGTCGCCGTGCAGGACCGCCTCCGCCTGCCGCGGGTTCAGGGCCTTTTCGTAATCGATCTTCCCGGCGGCGGCGGGAAGATCCTGGATGGAATATCGTTCCTGCAATCGGTCTTCCCCCTTTTTCGGTTAAGCCGATATGTTACCTCAATCCGCCTTCGATGACGCGGGAACTATCGCCGTAATCCCCCGCGGCGTGCGCCTTGCTGGGGCGCATCGACGTTCTCGGTGCGTCAAGCGATTTGCGAAACGGGACATTAGCGATCGGGATTTTCGACCTTGACAGGGGTGGGGTCCGCTGGTAGATTCCCCGTTGTTGCAAAATATGGGTATTTTCGCCCAGTTTTGACAGCAGTACTCCAAAGGAGGTACGGGAAAGTGGCTCAAGGCACCGTGAAATGGTTCAACGACGCGAAAGGGTATGGCTTCATCGCACAGGAAGGCGGCCCGGATGTCTTCGTGCACTTCAGCGCGATCAAGGCGGAAGGGTTCCGGTCGCTGAAGGAGGGCGAGCGCGTCGAGTTCGAGATCACCGAAGGCCCCAAGGGTCCGCAGGCGGCCAACGTCACCAAGGCGTGACGCAGGGATCCGAAGGGGTATAACCCCTGACCATGAAAACCCCGGCGGGAGACCGCCGGGATTTTTTTTTAGGGACGGTCCCTGGTCAATGGGACCGTCCCGGTCTTTCAAGCCTGATGGAGGAGCGTTACTTGCCGGGCTGCGCGGGAGGCATCGGCGCCGGCATGGCGGGCGCGCCGCCGGGAGCCGGCATAGCCCCGCCCGGTCCGGAAGGCATCCCCGGGGGGACCCCCTGCGGCGCGGCAGGTCCGGGCATCGAGGCGGGCGCGCTTTCCTTCATGATCGTCGGAGAAGTCCTGCCGCCGGCGAAGTAGGCGAGGAAAAGGGAGGTGATCATGAAGACGATCGCCGCCCCGGCGGTCGCCTTGCCCAGGAAACTGGTGGGGCCGCTCGACCCGAACAGCGTCTGCGACGACCCGCCGCCGAACACCGCGCCGATGTCGGTCCCCTTCCCCGTCTGCAGCAGGATGATCAGGATCAGTGCGATGGATACGATGACGTGAATGACGATGACCAGTGTGTACATTGCGTTTTTCAGGCTCCTCCGCTATTTGAACTTGACGATGCCGGCGAACGCGTTCGCCTTGAGACTTGCGCCGCCGACGAGCGCCCCGTCGATGTCCGGCTGCGCCATCAGCTCCGAGATGTTTTCCGGCTTGACGGACCCGCCGTACAGGATCCGGACCGCCGAGTCGGCGTCTCCGAAGAGCGCCTTGAGGATGCCCCGAAGGAAGGCGTGGACCTCCTGCGCCTGCTCCTTCGTCGCCGTCTTCCCCGTTCCGATCGCCCATACCGGTTCATAGGCGACGATGACCTTGGGCGCCTCCGCGGCCGAGACCTCCGAGAGCCCCGTTCGAAGCTGGCGCTCCACCACCTGGAACGTCTTCCCCGATTCCCGCTCCGTAAGCGTTTCTCCCAGGCACATGATGGGGACGAGTCCCGCGGCGAGGGCCGCCTTCACCTTCCGGTTCACGCTCTCGTCCGTCTCGGCGAAATATTGCCGCCGCTCCGAGTGGCCGATGATCGCGTACTTCGCGCCGGCGTCCTTCACCATTCCCGGCGAGACTTCCCCCGTGTAGGCGCCTTCCGCCGCGAAGTGGACGTTCTGGGACGCGACCCCCACGTTCGTCCCGGCCGTAAGCGCCGCCACGACGCTTAAAGAAGGGAAGGGAGGCGAAAGGACGATCTCGACCCCCCGGACGTCCGCGACCAGCAGGAGGAATTCCTTTACGAAGGCGGAGGATTCCCCCGCCGTCTTGTACATCTTCCAGTTGCCCGCGATGACCGGGGTCCGCATCATCCTACTTCGCTTTTCCCACGTACTTGGCGAGATCGACCATGCGGCAAGAATACCCCCACTCGTTGTCATACCACGCCAGGACCTTCACCATCTTCCCGTCGATCACCTTGGTGGAAAGGGCGTCGAATTCCGAGGAATAGGAGGTGTGGTTGAAGTCGATGGAGACCAGCGGCTCCTCAACGTACTGCAGGATCCCCTTCAACGGTCCTTCCGCCGCCTTCTTCATCGCCGCGTTGACCTCTTCCGCGGTCGTCGCCTTCGACAGTTCCGCCGTGAGGTCGACCACCGAGACGTTGGGCGTGGGGACGCGGATGGCCATCCCGTCCAGCTTCCCCTTGAGCGCCGGGATGACGAGGGACACCGCCTTCGCCGCGCCGGTCGTGGTCGGAATCATCGAGACCGCGGCCGCGCGCGCCCTCCGCAGGTCCTTGTGCGGCAGGTCGAGGATCTTCTGGTCGTTCGTGTAGGCGTGGATCGTCGTCATCAGCCCCCGCTCGATGCCGAAATTGTCCAAGAGCACCTTGGCGACCGGAGCGAGGCAGTTCGTCGTGCAGGAGGCGTTGGAGATGATGAAGTGCTTCGCGGGGTCGAATGTCTTTTCATTGACGCCGATCACGAAGGTGGCGTCGGGGTTTTTCGCCGGCGCCGAGATGAGGACGCGCTTGGCTCCTGCCTTCAGGTGCTTCTCCGCCCCTTCCCGTTCCGTGAACTTGCCGGTGGACTCGATGACGACCTCGACGCCCAATTTCCCCCAGGGCAGCTCGGAAGGGTCTTTGACGGCGAGGACCTGGACCGTCTTGCCGGCGACGACGAGCGCGCTGTCTTTTACTCCCACTTCCTGCTCGAACCGCCCGTGGACCGAATCGTACTTGAGGAGATGCGCCAGAGTCTTTGCGTCGGTGATGTCGTTCACCGCAACGATCTCCAGCGCGGGGTCATTGTACGCCGCGCGGAAGAAGTTCCTCCCGATGCGCCCGAATCCGTTGATCCCGACTTTGACGGCCATGTCCCGACCCTCCCGGAGTGGATTGTCGATGCAGGGGATTCTAAAAGAGGTTAAAAATTATACACCTTCAGGGCGAACTGTCAAAGCGGACAAAACAGCGGACAAAACAAGCGGACAAATCTGCGTGCTCTCACCGATCCGCCGGCGTGTCGGACCGCCGGACGATTTCCTCGACCCAGGAGACGGCGGTTTCCCGGGAAAGGGCCGTTCCCTCCGGCGCGGAACCCTCCAGGCGGAAGAGGGTCACGGCCTTGAACCCCCGCGCCATGGCAACCAGGCCGCCGGACTGGAACCGAAGGGCCGGCGTCCGGAGAAAGGGGATGCCGCACTCCTTCGCCGCCGCGCGCACCCTTGACAGAAGGGAGGGATCGACCCGGTAGGGGAGGGGAAATCCGCCTTCCCCGCCGCTTGCCGCCGCCGGCCCGCGGGCGTCCTCCGGGAACTCGAGGAAGACGCCGTGTCCCCGGAGGACCGGGTAGCGGTACTTCGCAAGGAAGAACTTCACTTCCGCCACATCGCCCGGATACAACAGGACGAAGGGCCGGAACTCCGATTCTCCCGGCGGGGCCCATCGCTCCACCCAGTCCGCCGCCAGGTTGCGGGCGGCGGGGACGGGTTCCCGGCGGATCCATGCTACCGCACCTGCTGCCGCAAGCGCCGCTCCCAACAGGGCCTCGGTTGCAGGGAACGGAGGCAGGTAGAGAAGCGTCGCCGCTCCCGCGAGGACCGGGAGCGCAAAGGAAAGGAGGAGACCCACGACCGCAACCGCGCGCCGGAACGCCGCTTCCATGGAGAAGTATCCCTCCCGGGTGAGGCGGCAATAGAGGGGGACGGCCAGGAAGAGGGCCTTCCGTTTCTCCTCCGAGAACGTTCCCGGAACGACCAGCACGGACCGCTTCTCCTTGGGACCCAGCCAATCGAGGGGGGAGAAGCCGCAGGCGTCGAGAAGGAGGATCAGTGCCCCGGCAAGGCCGGCGAAGAAGGACGAAACCGGGCGTCCGGAAGCGAGGAGGAACGCGCCCGCCGCGCCGCACAGGAATCCCGCGGACGGGGAAATCTGCGGACAGGCCGGAACGCGGAACCGCTCCCGGATGCTTTCGATCCCCCGCTCCGCAAGCGTCCCTTCCAGGGCGCCGATCGGGTCGTTTTTGCCCGTCCGTGGCATCATTTGTATACTTGGAAAATATGGTGTTCTATTGTATTCGTTGATGCCCCGGTTCCGGTAGATTATTACGACGTCATCCGCAGGAGAGAGGTTTGAGCTCGACGCTTTCAAAGGTTGTTGTGACAAGGCGGCTGCCCGGGATTTCCGAGGCCCGTCTTGCCGGGAAAGTCACGGTGGCCGCTCCACCCCCGGACGCTCCGATGCCTCCGGAAGAGTTGCTCCGCTTGGCGCCGGGGGCCGCCGGCATCCTCTGCACGCTTGCGGACCGGATCGACGGTCCCCTCATGGACGCGGCCGGCCCCTCGCTCAAGGTGGTTTCCAACTATGCCGTCGGCGTCAACAACGTGGACGTCGCGGAGGCCACCCGGCGCGGAATCAGGGTATGCAACACGCCGGATGTTCTCACGCAGGCGACCGCCGATCTCGGGTTCGCGTTGATGCTTGCCGCGGCGAGGAAGTTCTCCGATGCGGAACGGGCATTGCGGGCAGGGGAGTTCACCGGGTGGGACCCGTGGGGATTCCTGGGGGTTCCCGTCTACGGGGGGACGCTGGGGATCGTCGGGCTGGGGAAGATCGGCGCCGCCGTCGCGGTTCGCGCGAAGGGGTTCGGAATGCGCATTATCTACCATAACCGCCGTCCGCTTCCCGCGGATCGCGAGAGAATCCTCTCCGTGGAATACCGTGGGCTCGACGATCTCCTGGCCGAGAGCGACTTCGTCGTCCTGTGCGTTCCCTTGACGGCGGAGACCCGCGGTCTGATCGGAAGGGAGCGGCTTGCGCGGATGAAGCGGACCGCGGTCCTCGTCAACATCGCTCGCGGAGAGGTGGTGGACGAAGGCGCCCTGGCGAATGCGCTTGCGGACGGACGAATCTTCGCGGCGGGGCTCGACGTCTACGAGAAGGAGCCGATCGTTCACCCGGATCTTCTGTCCGCGCCTTCCGCGGTGCTCCTTCCCCATGTGGGAAGCGCCACGGCGGAAACACGGGAGCGGATGGGGCGGCTGGCGGCGGAGAACCTGCTCGCGGTCCTCTCGGGAACGGAGCCCTTCTCCCCCGTCAATTGAACCCGATCCGCTTCTTCCTCAGGAGATCGATCGCGTCGACGTTTCCGGTCTTGGAAAAGGGGATGCGGACGACGCCGACGATCGGCGCCTGGAGGCTCACGGAGCCGTTGAACTCGTAATCGAGCCGCCGGGCCTGCAGCGCCTGGCGCAGGGCCTCCCGGAAGGCGTCCGGGCGAAGCGAAAACGGCACCTTGACCGTCGTCGTGCGGGAGGCCTCGATCCGGAGGTCCTCGCGGTGGTCGCCCTCCGCGACCGTGTCCCGCCCGATGACCGCCGAATAGGCGACATGGGACACGTTCAGCGGGTAGCCGTTGGGGTTGTCCACTTCCAGGGTCAGGGTGAACGCCCACGGCCCTTTCGGATCGTTGACGGGGTTCGAAGCGAGCAGGACGTCCGTCACCCGGACCTTCGGGGGCTTGAAGACCTCCTTCAGGAGCGGCCGGCAGGAGGTCGCGGCGAGGGAGACGGCCGAAAGGACGATAAGGAGAAGGAACCGTTTGGCGATCCGCATCACCGACATCCGCGTCGCGCTGGATTTCCCGGAAGACGGCCTGTTTTCGCGGGTTCTTTCCATTATAGGGGTTCCCCGCGAGGAGGTAGAGTGTTTTTCCGTCGTCCGGCGCGGCCTCGACGCCCGGCGGAAGGGAGAGATCCGGCGCGTCTACTCCGTGGAATGCTCCCTCCGCTCCCCGGAGCTCGAAGAGGATGTGTGCTCCCGTGTCGCCTCCGCGCGCCCCCTTCCTCCGGAACCCGACCCGTTCCGGATCGGAAAGGTCCGCGGGCCGGAGCTTCGGCCGGTGGTCGTGGGGGCGGGGCCGGCCGGCCTGTTCGCGGCGCTGACGCTCGCGCGGTTCGGCGTCCCCCCGCTGCTCCTGGAGCGCGGGCGGCCCGTCGAAGAGCGGTCGCGGCACGTGGCCGCCTTCTGGAAGTCGGGGGTCCTCGACCCCGAGAGCAACGTCCAGTTCGGCGAAGGGGGCGCGGGGACGTTCTCCGACGGAAAGCTCACGACGCGCATCGGGGACCCGCTGGCGGCCCACGTGATCGGAATGTTCGGGGAGTTCGCGGAGCTTCCCGGTCTCGGCATGGAGGCGAAGCCCCACGTGGGGACCGACCGCCTCCGGAACTTCTGCCGGCGGATGCGGGAGGAGCTTCTCCGCCTGGGGGCCGGGATCCGGTTCGGCGCGCGGGTCGAGGAGATGGCGGCGGAAGGAGGAAGAGTGCGCGCCGTGCGTCTTGCCGGCGGGGAGGAAATCCCCTGCGCGGACCTGGTGCTCGCCGTCGGGCACTCGGCGCGGGACACCCTGCGGATGCTGCACGCCCGGGGGGTGAAGATGTCCCCCAAGCCGTTCGCGGTGGGATTCCGGGTGGAGCATCCCCAGGGCCTCATCGACCGGATCCAGTACGGGAAAGCGGCGGGACGGACCGGCCTTCCCCCCGCCGATTATCGCCTGACCGCCCGCGCCCCGTCGGGGCGTGGAGTCTACTCCTTCTGCATGTGCCCGGGTGGAGAGGTGATGGCCTCTTCGTCCGCTCCGGAGGGAATGCCCGTCAACGGGATGAGCGCGCAGGCCCGCAACTCGGGGTTCGCCAACAGCGGCATCGTGGCGGCGGTCTCCGACGCCGACTTCGGCGCGGGGGACGTGTTCGCGGGGGTCTATTTCCAGGAACTGCTCGAGGTCCGCGCCTTCCGGAAGGGGGGCGGGAATTTCGGGATCCCCGCCATGAACCTGGCGGGGTTCCTGGAGCGGAAGGACTTGAACCTGTCCCGGGGAAAGGCGCTCGCACCGCGGGTCGTTCGAGCGAACCTCTCCGGGATCCTTCCGAAGCCGGTGGAGGAGGACCTGCGGTTCGGCCTGCGGAAGTTCGGCGCCGCGATGCGCGGTTTCCTCTCCCAGGAGGGGACGCTCTACGCCGTGGAGTCCCGCACCTCCTCCCCCGTCCGCGTGGAACGGGAGAATTATGAGTCGGTCACGCTGAAAGGGCTGTATCCTGTGGGGGAAGGAGCGGGGCACGCCGGAGGGATCGTCTCCTCGGCGGTGGACGGCATCCGGGGCGCCCTGCGCATCCTCGAAAAACTCTCCGAATAAGGACGGTGCATCCGATGGGGAAGACGAGATTCGTCAAGGACATAAAGGAAGGGGAGCAGGTGCGCGACCTGTTCCTGGTCGCCGGCAAGGCGCAACTGATGAGCAACGCGGGGAAGCCGTACCTCACCCTTGCGCTGCGCGACCGGACGGGGCAGTTCGAAGGGCGCGTCTGGGACCGCGCGGAGGAAATCGGGAAGCGGTTCGACCGGGACGACGTCGTGGAGGTCAGCGGGACGGCCATCCAGTACCAGGGCCGGATGCAGCTCAAGGTGCACGACGTGCAGAAGGCGGCGGGCGCGAAGCCGGACCTGGGGGACTTCCTCCCGGTGACGCGATACGGGATCGATCCGCTCTGGAAACGGCTGCGGGACCTGGTGGCGGGGGTCGCGGACCCGGACCTGAGGCGGCTGCTGGAGCATATGTTCTCCGATTCGTCGGAGGCGGATACGGCGCGGCGGTTCCGGCAGGCCCCCGGAGGGAAAAGCATGCACCACGATTACATCGGCGGGCTCCTGGAGCACACGGTTTCCGTCGCCGAGATCTGCCGGCATCTCTCCGCGCACTACGAGGGGGTGGACGGCGACCTGCTCACGGCGGGGGCGCTCCTGCACGACATCGGCAAGGTGGAGGAGCTTTCCTACGAGGGGACATTCGACTACACGGACGAGGGGCGGCTGCTGGGCCACCTGTACATGGGGGCCGAATCGATCTCCCGCGCCTGCGACGCGATCGGCGGATTCCCACCCGAAAAGAAGATGCTCCTAAAGCACATGATCCTTTCCCACCACGGGGAGCTGGAGTACGGCTCCCCCAAGCGGCCAAAGACGCTCGAGGCGATCCTGCTGCACTTCGTGGAGAACATGGACGCCAAGGTCAACGCTTACACCGAGGCGATGGCGGATCTGCGGGAAGGCAACCGCTGGACGGAGTACAACCGGATGTTCGAGCGGTATCTCTTCTCGGGCAAGTTCGAGAAGTAACGGGAACGGCTCCGGGTTATCCCACCTCGGCGAAGGGGCGGAGGCGGAAGGCGACCCCTTCGATCGAATCGACGAGCCGGCGCACGGCGTCGTGGTCCAGGTCCGGCAGGGCCACGGCGGTGGCGACGACCGACGGGACGTGTTTAGGCGCTTCCCGGAGGAAGTCGAGGATGGCGGGAAACGACGCCGCCCCGTAGCGGTTCGGGCAGATCCGGGAGTACGTCTCCGCGTCGGGGGCGTTGAGCGACACGGAGAGCGCGTCCACCAGCCCCGAAAGCTCCGGCAGGATGTTCCTTCCGTGCACCAGGTTCGCCAGCCCGTCGGTGTTGACCCGGACCTTCGCCCCTTTCGCCTTCAGGACCTTCGCGATCGACTTCACGTCCTCGATCCGCAGCAGCGGCTCCCCGAACCCGCAGAATACGATCTCGTCGTACCGCGTCGGATCGCCGGCTTCCGCGAGAATTTCCTCGACGGTCGGCTCCCCCGGCAGTTTCAGGTAGTGCCCCTTCACGTGGTAATCTTCGCGTTTCGCGCAGAAAGTGCAGGCGTTGGTGCACCGGTTGGTGATGTTGAGGTACAGGGAATTGCGGATCCGGTAGGAGACGCGGACCTCCTCCTCGGCCGGGATGCGGAAGATCCGCAGGGCGGACAGCGTCGTGACCCGCCCGACGTCCTCCGGCGCGAGCCCCTTGATCTCGGCGATCTTCCGCGCCACGAGGGGGACGAAGGCCGGCTCGTTCGTCTTCCCCCGGTGGGGGAGCGGCGCAAGGAACGGGCAGTCGGTCTCGATGAGAAGCTTCTCCAGCGGGATCTTCCGCACCGCCTCCGCCTGGACCTCCGACCCCTTGTAGGTGATCGCGCCGGGGATGGAGATGAGGAAGTTCATCCCGATCGCTTTGCTTGCCATTTCGTAATCGCCGGAAAAGCAGTGGATGATTCCGCCGACCTCGGCGGCGTTCTCCTCGGCGAGAATCGAGAGGATCTCGCCGTGGGCGATCCGGTCGTGGACGATGACCGGCAGGTTCCGCCGGCGGGCCAGCCGGATCTGCTCGCGGAAGGCATTCCGCTGCGCCTCCCGCGGGGAGCGGTTGCGGAAGAAGTCGAGGCCGGTCTCGCCGATCCCCACCACCTTGTCGCACCGGGAGAGTTCCTCCAGGCGCGCGAGGATGCTATCCGAGAAATGCGAAGCGCCGTGCGGGTGAAGCCCGACGGCGGCGTAGACGCCGGCGTGCCGGTGGGCGATCCCGACGGCATTCTCGCTGCTGTCGGGATGGATGCCGATCGTGACGATGCGGGAGACGCCCGCCTCCCGCGCGCAGCGGACGACCTGTTCTTCCGTGTCGCAAAGCGGCTCCAGGTCCAGGTGCGCGTGCGTGTCGAAATACATCGGATCCCCCGCCTCCACAAAAACAGGGACTTTCTTAAAAAGTCCGCTTCGCGATCAGTCTTCGATCCGGGGGAACGCGACGGTGGACTTCGGCAGGATGACGCCGGACCGGAGTCCGCCCCACGCGCCGGCCGCGGACAGGTTCGCGGCCGCCACCCCTCCCTCGCACCCGAGCGCCTCCCACATCTTCTGGGCGGCGGCCGGCACGAACGGGGCCGTGAGCAGCACGGAGATCCGGGTGGCCTCGAGGATGTTGTAGAGGACCGTGCCCAGGCGCTCCCGCTTCGCGGGATCCTTGGCAAGCGCCCACGGCGCCGAGGAGTCGACGTACCTGTTGGCGGCCTTCACGAGGTCCCAGATGGCCGTGAGCGCATTGTGGAACTCCACGTTCTCCATCGCGGTGTCCACGGCGCGATGGACCTCGCCGGCCCTTGCGACGAGCGCGGAATCCCCTTCTCCCGCGGAGGAGGGCGCGGGCACCGTCCCGCCGAAATATTTCCCCAGCATCCCCAGCGTCCGGTTCAGCAGGTTTCCGAAGTCGTTGGCGAGGTCGGAGTTGATCCGGTGCGCGAGCGCTTTCCGGGAGAAGTCGCCGTCGAGCCCGAACGGCACCTCCCGCAAAAGGAAGTACCGGAAGGCGTCCGCGCCGTAGGTCTCCACCATCTCGTAGGGGTCCACGACGTTCCCCAGCGACTTGCTCATCTTCTGCCCCTCGACGGTCCACCAGCCGTGGGCGAAGACGCCGAGAGGCGGGGCCACTCCGGCCGACATCAGGAACGCGGGCCAGAAGACGGCGTGGAACCGCAGGATGTCCTTCCCCACCATGTGGATGTCCGCCGGCCAGAAGGTTTCGAACTTCTCGCCGCCGTCCGGGTATCCGACCCCGGTGATGTAGTTCGTGAGCGCGTCGTACCAGACGTAGATCACGTGGCCGGGCCGGTCGGGGACCGGGATCCCCCACGAAAGGGAGGTGCGGGAGACCGACAGGTCGTTCAGGCCCCCCTCGACGAAGGCGACGACCTCGTTCCGGCGGCTCTCCGGCCGGATGAACGAGGGGTTTTTCCGGTAATAGTCGAGCAGCGGCCGCTGGTACTTCGATAGCCGGAAGAAGAAGGAGGGTTCCTTCCGCCGGTCGGCGGGCCGCCGGCACTCCGGGCACTTCCCGTCGACGAGCTGCAGGTCGGTCCAGTACGACTCGCAGGGGGTGCAGTACCATCCCTCGTATTCGCCGAGGTAGATGTCCCCGTTGCCCAGCGATTTCCGGAAGAGGTCCTGGACGGAGGCGTAGTGCCGCGGCTCGGTCGTGCGGATGAAGTCGTCGTTGGTGATGTCGAGCGCGGAAGAGAGCCCCTGGAACCGCGCAACCACCCGGTCGGCGAGCTCCCTCGGGGTCACGCCCTGCAGGGTCGCGCTCTTCTGGACCTTCTCGCCGTGCTCGTCCGACCCGGTGAGGAAAAAGACCTTCTGTCCCTTCATCCGGTGGTACCGCGCGAGCGCGTCGCAGGCGATCGTGGTGTAGGCGTGCCCGATGTGGGGTACGTCGTTGACGTAGTAGATCGGCGTCGAAATGTAGAACGTGGGCTTCACGAGGTTCCTTCCTCGTCGTCGCCGAACCGGAAGGAGAGGTCGTCTCCCTCGCCGGCGTCGGGTGCGGGGGAGGGCTCTCCCCGGTCCGCCGCGCAGGTTTCGCAGGCCTTGGCCCTGGCCCGGTTGTAGGACTCGTGCTCGTAGATGAGGCAGCACATGAGGCGGCCGCAGACCCCGGAGAGCTTCGCGGGGTTCAACGCCAGCTTCTGGTCCTTGGCCATCTTCACCGTGATGGGCTCGAAGTCGGAGAGGAACGCGGCGCAGCATAGGTTCTTCCCGCAGGGTCCGATCCCGCCGATCATCCGCGCTTCGTCGCGTACGCCGATCTGCCGCATTTCGATGCGGGTGCGGAGCTCGTGGGCCAGGTCCTTGACGAGCTCACGGAAGTCGATGCGCCCGTCGGCGGTGAAGTAGAAGATCGCCTTGCTCCGGTCGAGAAGGACTTCGGTGCGCGCCAGCTTCATGGGGAGGCACCTGGCCTCGATCCGCTTCAGGCAGAAGGCGTGCGCATCCGCCTCCCGCCGAGCGTTCTCCTGGTGGACCCGGATGTCGTCGGCCGTTGCGGTCCGCATGATCCGGTGGAAAGGGGGTTTGCCGCCGGACGGCGAGTAAGCGTCGACCCGCTGGACGACCTCGCCCAGAACCGCTCCCCGCTCCGTCTGCACGACGACGTAATCCCCTCGCTTGACCGCCGTCCCGGTGCAGTCGTAGTGGAACGTCTTGCAGACGCCGCGAAGCCTGACTCCCGCAAGGTCCATCCGCATTCAATCCTTTCCGTGCAGGCCAAATAAAAATGCCTCCAGCGCCAGCCGTTTCTGGGCCTGGGGAGGCAGGCGGGACATCGTCAACAGCGTCCGGAACGCCCGGGTCCATCCCTCCGGGGTCTTCCGCCGGGCAATGGCGCAAAGCACGTCCCTCAAATCTTCATTGATTATATCCGCTTTCTCCCCGGAAGATAAGAGGGCCAGGTCCCGGGCGATGGACAGGGGGACTGCGGTCTGCCCTTCCTGTTCTCCCGACTTTCTCCATCCTTCGCTGGTCGCGAAAACCGCGGCGGGGTCCGGGCGGGAAAACAGGCCGGCCCAGGTTTCCCGGCTCTTTTCCATTTCGTCGAGGAGGAGAAGCGCCCGTCCCGGGCTTCCTCCCGAGCAGGCCGCCGCCGCGCGGAGCGCCGCTTTCGAGTGCCGTTTCCCCGCCGCGGGAAGTTCTCCCAGGATTTCCTCCACCGTCTCCGCCGGCATCGTCCGAAAGGGGACCTTCTGGCAGCGGGAAACGATCGTGGGGGGAAGCCAGGAGAGCCGGTGGGCCACGAGCAGCAGGTGCGTGGCCGGCGGGGGCTCCTCCAGGGTCTTGAGGAGGGCGTTGGCCGCCTGGAGCGTCATGCGGTCCGCGGGGCAGATCAGCACCCCGCGGGGACGGTCGGAGAACGCCTTGAGGGAGAGTTCCTCCTTCAGCCCGCGAATATCGGCGATCTGGATGAAGTGGTTCTCCGGCTCGACCCGCAGGAGATTGGGGTGGGCGCCGGAGGAGAGGAGGCGGCAGTCGGGGCATTCACCGCAGGCGCCGTCTTCCCTTCGGTCGCGGCAGAGGAGGGCGGCCAGGAACGCCACGGCCGTCTTCTCCTTTCCCGTCCCCTCCTCGCCGTGGAAAAGGAGGCCGGCCGGGACGTTTCCGATTTCGAAGTAGCGGCGCAGAAGGGAGACCGCGCGGTCCTGCCCGCGGAGGGAGGAGAGGCGGCCTACCATCCCAGGCGCGCCGACACGGTCTCGCGCACCCGGCGGAAGACGTCGTCCGCCGGGAGGGATCCGTCGATCCGGACGATTCGGCCGGGGTGGCGCTCCAGCAGGCGCAGGTATCCTTCGCGCACTTTCCCGTGGAATTCGACGGATTCGGACTCGATGCGGTCGGGCCGCGTGCCCCGGCCCCGGATTCGCGCGAACCCGTCCTCCGGGGAGACGTCGAGGAGAATGGTCAGATCGGGGGAGACGCCGCCGGAAGCAAGGTCGTTCAGCCAGTCGATCCGGGCGATGTCGATGTTCCGGGAAAACCCCTGGTACGCGGAGGTGGCATCGTAGAACCGGTCGCACAAAACCGCCTGCCCGGAGGACAGCGAGGGGAGGATCACCGAACGGACGTGCTGCGCCCGGGCGGCCTCGTACAGCAACAGCTCGGTTTCCGGGAAGACGAACTCCTCCCGCTGCGACAGCAGCAGGGAGCGGATTTCGTCGGCGAGCGGAGTGCCGCCGGGCTCGCGGGTGACCCGGTGGGAGATCCCCTTTGCGGCGAGGTAGTCGGACAGCCGCCGGATCTGGGTGGTCTTTCCGGACCCCTCGATCCCCTCAAAGGTGACGAACGGAGCAGTCAAGCCCTAACATTCCGAGAAGCCGCACGACCGGCACTTGAGGCATCCCTCCTGCATCTCGACCTGGCTGCCGCAGTCGGGACAGGCGCCGCGCGCGATCTCCATGCTGTCGTTGCGGGCGGGCAGCTGCTGCGGGGCGAGGGAAGCGTCCGCCGCAGGCCCGGGAATGCCGGCGAACATCTTGTCGACGTTCTCCATGTACCACTCGATGGCCTTGGAAACCGCGTCGGCGCACGACAGGATCTTCCCCTTCCCGCCGTTCCCGCCCCACGTGGGGAGGTGGCAGGAGATCCCTTTCAGCTGCTTGATGATCTGGTCGGGCTGGACGCCGGAGCGAAGGGCCAGCGACACCAGCCTGCCGATCGCCTCCGACTGCGAGGCGGCGCACCCGCCCGCCTTCCCCATCTGGTTGAAGATCTCGAAGATCCCCTGCGGGTCGCGGTTGATCGTCACGTAGAGCTTTCCGCAGCTGGTCTTCATCTCCTTGGTGACGCCCAGCAGCGTGTCGGGACGGGGCCGGGGAGAGGCGAAGCCCGGCTGCGCGGGGAGCGGCTCGGGACCGCCGGCGCTCTCCTTGCGGTTGACCTCGCCGATGTTCAGGACCTGCTCGTCGCGGCTACGGTCCCGGTAGACGGTGACGCCCTTGCACCCGAGGCGGTACGCCAGGACGAAGACCTTCCGGATGTCCTCCCGGATCGCGTCGGAGGGGAAGTTGACGGTCTTCGACACGGCGTTGTCGACGAATTTCTGGAAGGCAGCCTGCATCCGCAGGTGCGCCTCGGGGGAGATGTCGTGCGCCGTGGCGAACACCCGCCGGACGTCGTCGGGGATCCCCTCCATGTGCCGCACGGAGCCGGTCTGGGAAATCTCCTTCATCTTCTCCACCGAGTAGAGCCCGCGCCGCCGCATCTCGGCATCGAAAAGGGGATGGACCTCGACCATGTGGTCGTTGTCCATCACGTTGCGGATGTACGACAGGGCGAAGACCGGCTCGATCCCGCTGCTGCAGCCGGCGATGATGCTGATGGTACCCGTGGGCGCGATCGTCGTCGTGGTGGCGTTGCGCCGGGGGATGCTCTGCCGCTCGGGGTAGACGCTGATGCCGTAGTTAGGGAACGCCCCCCGCTCGCGGGCCAGGAAGGTGGAAGCCGCGACCGACTCCTCCTGGAGGAAGCTCATGATCTCCTGGCCGACGGCCAGCGCCTCGTCGGAGTCGTAGGGGATGCCGAGCCGGATCAGCATGTCGGCGAACCCCATCACGCCCAGACCGATCTTGCGGTTCCCCATCGTCATCTGCCGGATCTCGTTCAGCGGATAGTTGTTCATGTCGATGACGTTGTCCAGGAACCGCACTGCGTCGTGGATCGTGACCTTGAGCTTGTCGTAATCGATCCGTGTGCCGCCGTTCTCCCCGGAGATCATGTTGGCGAGGTTGATGGAGCCCAAATTGCACGATTCGTAAGGGAGCAGAGGCTGTTCGCCGCACTGCAGAACGTTTATGTAATTTTGGCAGGGGTCACCGTTAAATTCCCCTGTGAAATCACCTATGTAGAAATTGTGGAATTCATCGACCGTTCCGTTGTAGACGTCCTCGATTCCGTCAGGTACGACGGCTGACACCCTGTGGTTGTACGTCTGCGAGGCGTTTTTCAACGCTTCGTACGTGGAAAATCCGAATGCCGTTCCGAGCCGCTTCGAAATCCCTTCCGCGGCGCAACGGTCCTCCCACTCCTTCTTGAACGGAACCCGGCCGTTCGCGAACTTCAGGTCGAGCAGGCATTGGATCTGCCGCCGCCACGTTTCTTCCGACCGGTACGCATATGCTTCCCGCACGCTGTCGGCGATCCTGCCGCGGATGCCGGCTTCGGCATTGTGCCGCGACATGCAGCAGGAGTGCGAACAGAACGACTGCTCGCGCCGGTTCCAGGCGACGGCGAACGTCGCGCCGCAATGTTCGCACGACCGTTCGACCATCACGGCGTTGTCGTCGAGGAAGCAGCGGAGATCGGTCGCCGCGCGGCATTCCTCCAGCTTCCTGATGCCCAGAAGATTGGCCGGGTCGTTGTTGAGTCCATCGTAGTCCCGATGGTGCACAACCTGCTTTCGCCAATCGAGGTTCCTGCCAGTCTCACGGCGGAAATGGAAGTTAGCGATGAGCCGATGTTCGAGCTCCCAGTTCGGGCGGTCGGTCGTGCAGATCCACCGGTAGGACTGCGAGCTGCTGTTCGAGTGCGGCAACACCTTCTCAAATGAGGAGGTGCGGCGGGTCATGAGGCTGAGGCTGTCGCCGGGCAGGAGATCCTTCGCCTCCCTGATTCTCCCGTCGGAGAGGACGAACTTGTGGTTCTCCGTCACCCTCAAGAAATTGCCGTCGTCGAGCGCAACTTTGAGAATTCGCTTGCCGCGCCCGGTGAGGCGCGCGTTCCGCATCATGCGGACCGTGACCTTTCCTTTGCCGTTGCGGCAGAAGACGGGAACGTCCTTCCCTTCCTCCGCAAGCTGCCGGATGGGCACGCTGCCGCGTCCATCGGCCACGGCGACGAGCGTCTCGCCGGTGATGCAAGGATTCGTGCTCTCGATGGCGCCGAGCCTGGGGGTCGGGTTGTCCCGGTTGATCCGGTCGATGAAGATGATCCCCGGCTCGCCGTTGCGCCACGCGGAGTCCACGATCTTCTCGAACACCTCGCGGGCCTTGAGCCGTGCGCTATTATCGCCCGAGTGAGGGTTGACGAGCGGGTACTCGGCGTCGGCCTCCACCGCTTTCATGAACTCCTCGGTCAGGGCGACGGAGATGTTGAAGTTGTTCAGCCGGTCGCTCTTCGCCTTGCAGCTGATGAAATCGAGGATGTCGGGATGGTCGACCCGCAGGATCCCCATGTTGGCGCCCCGGCGCGTCCCCCCCTGCTTGATCGTCTCGGTGGCTGCGTCGAAGACGGTCATGAAGGAGATGGGGCCCGACGAGATGCCCTTCGTGGATTTCACCACGTCGTGCTTCGGCCGCAGACGGGAGAAGGAGAAGCCGGTCCCCCCGCCGCTTTTATGGATGAGCGCGGTGTTCTTGACCGCCTCGAAGATCGATTCCATCGAGTCGTCGACGGGGAGCACGAAGCAGGCGGACAGCTGTTGCAGCTCCCGCCCCGCGTTCATCAGGGTGGGGGAGTTGGGCACGAAATCCATGCGCGCGATCGCCGCGTAGTACGTTTCCGCCCACTGCAGGACGACCTCGGGAAGGGCGCCGTAGTAGAACCCTTCCGCGGAGGCGATGTTGTGGGCCACCCGGGCGACCATCTCCTCGGGGGACTCGAGGATTTCCCCGCGGGTGTCCTTCCTGAGGTATCTTCGCTCGAGCACCTTCCGGGCGTTCTCCGAAATCGGCAAAAGCCCGTATTTCCGGTGCATCCGCTCGGACCATTCCTTCGGCGGAAGCCCGGAGATCCCTTTCCCCGAGGGGCGCTTGCCGACTTCCGAAGGGACGACTGCGGCGTGAGGAGGGGCAGGTACGTTCAGTTCCATCGTATTTACTCCATTCCGTCGGCGCTCCTTTACCCCAGGAAGGAGCGCCTAATAGATTAATGATAGCTTATATTGTGGGTTTCCTGCGGCACGCATACAAGATATTGTGTCCCCCGTATCCTGTCAAGAAAAACGCGGGTGAAAATAATAATTCCTTCAACTACAGCTTTTCAAGAGGGTTCTGGCAAAATAGAACGGGGTTTATTAAGTGGGGAACCGGGAAATACACCGGATCCCCTCCGGCCGGTGTTCTTATAACTACCCGTTTATGAAGACAATTTATTCAAGGGCGCGATCCGGCAAGCCCGGGAAGCCGCGACCGTGGCCCCACGGCGGCCGTTCCCGCTTCCGCCGGTGCCCATTCGATCCGTCGGGAGGAGATTTCCTTGTCAAGGAAAGGGACTCCGCCCCTTGCCCGGAAACTCCGGTTTCGCAACGGAATCGACCGTCGAAATCGGGAGGCGCTTCGTCTCCGGGGACTCCATGGAACAGTAAGTTTCGGCTTGATTCTCTCGCCGGGTTGCTGTAAGTATACAGTCGACAATTGCCATCACGGATGTCATTTGACCTCTTGCGGGTAAATCATTCAACATCCGGATGAAGAAAGGGGCGTACATGCTTCCCCTGCGCCGGGACTCGATTCGCATCGCCGTACCGATTGTCTTCCTTGCGCTTTGCCTGTTGGCGGCCGCACCCCATCCCGACGTTTACGCGCTGGATAACGGGCAGTGTTTCGACTGCCACGGGGATTCCGGGATCCTCTCCTGGTCGGCCCAGGAAAAGGCCGGCAACGTGAAGAAGGGGGGGCCGGCGAAAGCGGCCCGGCACGTCCCGCCGTTCCCCGGGCTCAACCTGTTCGTGGAGCCCGCCCTGTACAAGGCGTCGGTGCACACCGACCTCTCCTGCACCGACTGCCACGCGGACATCAAGGACCTTCCCCACGCCGCCCGGCTTGCCCCGGTCGACTGTTCCGGCTGCCACGCGGAGGCGAACAAGGCCTATAAAGCGAGCCGCCACGTGATCGTGCACCGCAAGGAGGCGAAAACGGACACTCCGCTGTGTTCCGACTGCCACGGCGCGCACGCGATCCCGAAATCCTCCGTCTCCACCTCCCCGGTCTATTTCCGGAACGTTGCGGCGACCTGCACGCGGTGCCACTCCAGCCCCGAGCTGAGCCGGCGGGGCGTCATCCCCATCCCCGGCGCGGCCGCGATGTACGAGAAGAGCATCCACAACCGGGCGATCGTCCAAAAGGGGCTGAACAAGTCCGCGACCTGCGTCGATTGCCACGGGTCCCACGACCTCAAGGACCGGCTCGACCCCGCCTCTCCGATCTTCCGGACGAACATCCCCGCGACCTGCGGGAAGTGCCATTACGGCGTATTCGCGATTTTCCGGGACAGCGTACATGGAGTCGCCTTCTACCGCGGCGTACCCGACGCGCCCGGCTGCATGGAATGCCACGGGGAGCACGACATCCGGCAGGCGGCCGACCCCGGCTCCTCGGTGTCGTTCGCCGCGGTGCCGCAGAAGACGTGCCCCTCCTGCCACTCCGCGGAGAAGCTTTCCACCAAATACGGCATCGCCACGGAGAAGGTGAGGGGGTACCAGGAAAGCTTCCACGGCCTCTCCCAGCGGCTGGGGGACGTGACGGTGGCCAACTGCTCCTCCTGTCACGGGACCCACGAGATCTTCCCCTCCCGCGACCCGCGCTCGACGGTCAACCCCAAGAATCTCAAGGTCACCTGCGGCAAGTGCCACCGGATCGACACGGAGATCTTCGCCCGCGGGAACATGCACTTCGGGCCCAGCGGCACCGGGGGGCAGATCAAGTTCTGGGTGGAGAAGATCTACATCTGGATGATCGTCGTGGTCATCGGCGGCATGGTGGCCCATAACGGCGCCGACTACATCCGCAAGCTGCAGGCGATCTACCGGAAACGGAGGGAATGGGAAGAACCGGCGTACGAACGGCTGAACGTATCGGAACGGATCCAGCATTTCCTCACGCTATCGACGTTCATCATCCTCGTCATCACCGGCTTCGCCCTGAAGTTCAAGTGGTCGATCCCCTTCATCTCGGACGCCGCGAACGTCGCGATTCGCGGACAGGGGCACCGGGTGGCCGCCATCCTCATGGTGGTGACCTGCATCTACCACCTCTATTACGCGATTTTCACGGCGCGCGGGCGCGACCAGTTTGCACGGATGATGCCCCGCTGGCAGGACGCCAAGGACATCGTGGGGATGCTCCGGTACTTCGCGGGGTTCGACCGCCACAAGCCGCCGTTCGGGCGGTACAGCTACATCGAAAAGGCCGAATACCTGGCGCTGGTCTGGGGATCGATCGTCATGATCGTCACGGGCTTCATGCTCTGGTTCCAGGACGAGACGCTCAGGCGCATCCCGATGTGGGGGCTGGACGTGGTGACGCTCGTCCACTATTACGAGGCGATCCTGGCGACGCTGGCCATCATCGTCTGGCACCTGTATTATGTGATGATCAATCCCGACTTCGCTCCGTTGTCGTTCACCTGGCTTGACGGGAAGCTCTCCCGGCACGACATGGAGCACGAGCACGCCCTGGAGCTCCAGGAAATCGATGCAAGGCAGCGGAGCGGAGAAGCTCCGGGTACGGGAAAGACCAGGAAGCCCACGGAGGAGTCATGAAACGGATGCTGACGCTGTTCCCACCTCTTATCCTGGCGGCGGCGTTGCTCGTCTGGCCGTGGGCGGCCGGGGCGGCGGCCCCCGGAGTGGGGGAATGCCAGGACTGCCACGGCGACAAGACGATCGAGAAATCCCTTCCCGGCGGCGGAACGCTGTCGCTGTTCGTCGACGAGAAGGGGTATCGCGGATCGGTCCACGGGAAAGGGGCTTGCACGACGTGCCACGCCGACGCGAAGGCGCCCCACGGGAAACTGGAGAAGGTGTCCTGCGGCAAGTGCCACCCCGACGCGGAGAAGTCCTACTCG
>Ga0214473_10002546_pt1 | contig 22348 bp, 20 predicted proteins | sample RVTome_7_FD_203509 | JGI IMG/M metagenome (GOLD analysis project Ga0214473, IMG submission 203509) | Soil microbial communities from uranium-contaminated site in the Upper Colorado River Basin, Wyoming, United States - RVT98D197 | ecosystem: Environmental > Terrestrial > Soil > Contaminated >... | reverse complement strand
GACATCCCCTTCGTGAAAATAAAGTTCCTTGTAGAGAATATACTTCCTTTCCAGATTGAGAGGACAGGAGGCGCTGGTGCGCGATACCCGGAGCGTTGGACAGGAGTGATTTGCCCAAGTCTCCGGTGGAATATCGAATATCTTGGTGGCTAGGTATCAGATGCACATGGACTCAAATTACTTCAATATGGCGTCGAAGGCTGGTGGCAACAAAAGGGTTCTTCTTTTGAATCCATGCAAGCAAGACGGGTTTTCCGTAAACCGGATTCACATGGGGCTTAGCTTGCTGGGCGGCATCCTCAAAGACGCTGGCCATGAAGTGATGTTGATGGACTTTGCTTTTCTGAGGGACTTGAAAGGGCATATCAGAGTTCCGGAAATCGAAGAGATCCTTGATGAGTTTCAACCGGATGTTATTGGCATGAGTGTGTTCACCTACCTTTATGACGAATGCGAAACCCTCATCGCTAGGATCGCTGACCACTCCGATCTTCCCATCATATTAGGGGGGCCTCACTTCTCAGTTTTTCCCCAAGATTTTGCTCGTGACTCGCGAATCAGCTACATCGTACGCGGGGAAGCTGAGAAGGTGATCCTGAATTTGGTGGAGACAGCTAAACGCGAAAGACACCCTCTCTACATCGAGTGCCCTGTACCTACCCCACAGGAGATTCCCGCTGTCAACCTCGATATCGCCTACGGAAGTGAACACCTAAAGGTCTATCAAATTCAGTTAAGTCGGGGCTGTCCTTATCATTGCAGCTTTTGCACCATCGAGCAGGTTGCAGGCCGACAAGTCCGGCCCCGCGACATCGAAACTTGCCTGAAGGAAATCAGCGAAGCCAAAAGATGCTACCCGGAACTAGAGACCATAGACATTACCGACGACTGCCCTACTTTTAACAAAGTACGCTTCAAGAGTTTTTTAAGGATCCTCGCAAATTCGAACATCGGTTGTGAGCTTGTGATTGATAACATGAGGGCGAATCTTCTTGATGAAGAGATGCTCCAACTGTATGTCGCCGCTGGAGGCCAAAATATCTGTTTAGGAGCAGAAAGCGGCCACCCCGAGGTCTTTAGGATGGTCAACAAAGACGAACGCCTTGAGGACATTGTTCATGCAGCGAAGTTGATACGGGAATATGGCCTTATCTTAGGTCTGTGCTTTGTGATTGGCTTGCCAGGGGACAATCTTAAGAGGCATTCAAGTTCCATGGCCCTCGCCAAGGCCTTGAAGCCGGATTACGTGTTTTGGAATATGTGCATCCCTTGGCCGGGCACGGAGGTCTATGCTTGGTATCAGAAGCACGGGCACGTAGGCGATTTACGGAATTTTTCAACCCTCATCGATCCTCGCGGCCGTTTCAGAAAACCTGTAGCGTACAGCAAAGATTTTTCGAAAAAGGACAGAGTCAGAGCTTGGCTCATGGCAAATCTGGAGACACACAAGTATTTCAGACAACCTTTGGATATATGGAGACTCTTTATCCTTTGCCTCCGATACAGAACCAACAAATCTTTTGGAACCTACTTCCTGCAATGTTTCATACCAGAAGTGCTTCACCGCTTCGCTGACAAAATGACAAGAATGACTAAACTGAGTTTGCGACTCATTGGCCATTCGGTGATATATCCCAAACATAAAGGGATAGCCGGAAGTGAAAGCTGCAATCGATCCTACAAGAGCATCAACTAGGCTTTTAGTCGAGGCTCTTAAGATATATGCGAATACTCCTTCGCTAGCCCTCTGGCGAGCGATAGAGGCTCGAGTTTTATCGCCCCTTTGGTTTGATCCGCCAGTCCTCGACTTGGCATGCGGCACCGGCCATTTTGCAAGGATATTGTTGGGAAATACAGTGATCACGGGGTGCGATTTGGACATTAATGCCATCCAAGTTGCAACAAGAGAGAAAACCCTAGACAATCTGAGCGTTGCTGACGCAAGAGCTCTTCCTTACCCTAAGCACTCTTTCAATAGTGTATTGGCCAACTGCGCACTGGAACACATCCCAGATGTAGAGCGTGTCTTCCCTGAGATCGCGCGGGTTATCAAGCCTATGGGCATTCTCGCATTCACTGTTCCCAGTGAGCATTTCAACGAGTTTCTCTTGTTTCCTCGCTTTTATCAATTTCTCGGACTGCACTCTCGCGCTCGCAAGCATATTCAGTGGTACAATGCTTTACAGCAGCATCACCACATTGATCCCCTCTCGGTCTGGGAAAAGCGTCTCAATAAAGTTGGATTCACGTTGGTTCTTCATCGATACTATATGCCTATCTGGGCCACTCGTGTCTTCTCCCTATGGGATGTCATGGCCAAATGGACCATAGAACTGCGCAGAAAAGAGCCCATACGCATTCAACAATTAGTTCTGAACCGCGCTCCAAATAGCCTCCTCTTCTGGATCCTATATTGCCACCTCGTCCGCTTCTATAGGTCATCATCGAATACAGACCGTGGAAGTGGTCTTTTGGTTGTCGCGAGAAAAGAGGGGGACCGATGCTGAGGGAATACTACAACGGCAACTATGCAAAGGCCCAGTTGGATTTGGATGAGGCGAGTAATACTTTTTCAAAAATCTCTGATCTCTGGAAGGAAACCAAGCCACAAATGCGCATCCTCGACATTGGATGTGGCGCTGGCTCGGTAAGCGGTGAATTAGCTAAGCATGGGCATGAAGTCTACGGGTTAGATATTATGGCAGAAGCTGTTGCTCGAGCAAAAAACCGCGGGATCAAGGCCGAAATTTATGATGTCAATAACCTTCCCCTACCCTTCAAGGATAGTTTTTTCGACTGCATCTTAGCCCTCGACATACTTGAACACCTTTTTCACCCTCTCTCATTGTTGCGCGACATGAGCCGTATGCTTTCACCCCAAGGATATGCAATCGTCTTCTTGCCCCTTCACTTCGATATCCGGCAAAGGCTTCGGATTTTGGCTGGCAAAGGGATTCTGTTCTACGAGCATCTTTGGTACAACCCCAACTTGGTTTCTTGGGAATACTTTCATATCCGTTTTTACACTATCCGGGAGACTGAGGAATTCATTCGAGCTGGTGGTTTTTCTATTGAGCGAAATGCTTATCGTTCTATCGTAACAGCCGATATGGGCTGGCTGAGTCGTCATCTTTTACGTCCGATGGTGATTCGATATCTGGCTCACCGAATTCCATCTCTTTTTTCGAGCGGCATGAACATGGTTATTCGACAACCTATCTCTTCCGACACTCTAGATGGAAAGTTCCACCGAATAGATACCCAGAGACAAACACCGGTTTCGAAGCAAACCATGACTTAAAAGAGAGTCTAAAAAGCTATGACAAAAATAGCGTTTCATTTGATTGGCGACGAGAGATGGCACGCCGGGTTCGTCTATCTTGCCAATCTCCTGCGGGCACTAAGGCAGTATGCTGAGAATGAGGTGACACTTTCTCTAATGGTCTGGGATGGACAAAGCCGCGTTCCTGAAGAGCTCATACATGTCGCCCATGAAATTGTGGTATATCCTAAATACCGTCGATGGACGGTCCCATGGTTTATCGGCCGAGGAACTGCACGAATACTCGGTCACGATTTATGGAGTGATCACGCCCTTAAACAACTCGGCGTCCACGTAATCGCTTTTGGAGTGGCTCCCCATGGAACAAAAATACCTGTTTTCGCCTGGCTCCCAGACTTTCAGCACATACATTTAAGAGAGATGTTTAGCTATGAAGAATCCAGAAATCGAGATCACCATTTCAAGCTTCTCGCCGCGGGGTCAACCAGAATCATCCTTTTGAGTGAGTTCGTGAGACACGATTTCGCGACTTTCTTTCCACTGCACAAGCATAAGGCGAGAGTCGTTAGGCCGGTCAGCCATATTCCAAGCAGCGCATATGAGACAGACCCCGGATGCGTAACCAAAATCTATTCTTTGCCGGACAAGTTTATATATCTTCCGAACCAGTTCTGGAAACACAAAAACCATCGCGCCGTTTTTCGCGCCCTTAGAATTCTCAAAGAGAGAGGAACTGAGCCATTCTTGGCGTGCAGCGGACCTCTAAATGACTACAGACACCCAAACTATTTTGGTCAATTGCTCCAGGAGATCTCCGAATGCGGAATTAGTAATCAAATTGCTTTTCTTGGATTGATCCCCCGAGAACACGTTTACATGATGATACGGCAAAGCATATGCGTATTGAACCCTTCTCTTTTCGAAGGTTTCGGGCTAGCAGTAGATGAAGCTCGATCGATAGGCAAACGTATTCTCTTGTCCGATATCGAAGTCCACAGGGAACAAGACCCACCTCAAGGTGTCTTTTTCGATCCAACTGATGAAGAGGACTTGGCTGAAAAAATAAAAAAAGCCTGGGAGGAGACAACACCAGGGCCGGATCTGGACCTGGAGGAAAAAGCGCGCCAAAACCAGCCGACGCGAATGGCAGCCTTCGCTGGGAGTTTCATGTCAGTAGTCAAGGAAGTAATTAAGCCTAATTAATTAGGATACAAATTCATTTAGCACAAATGCCGGACGGCTTGAGCTGGGGCCCCTTTGATATTGTACACCAAATATGCTCTTAGGCCCCCTGGTCTCTCAGTTTGAAGATCAACCCAAAGCGATCAAATAGATGATTGAAGCCTCCCCTAACAATTCACCATTTTTCACGGTGATCACGGTCTGTCGGAATGCAGGCCAACTCCTTGAGAGGACAATGAGGTCGGTCCTATCCCAGACCTTTGATTGTTTCGAATACCTTATTAAGGATGGTTTGTCTTCTGATGGTTCTTTGAGCATTTTATCGCGAATTGAAAAAATCAAGCTCATTTCGAGGCCTGACACAGGAATATACGATGCCATGAATCAGGCACTTCCGGAATGTAGGGGCGAATATGTTTGCTTTATGAATGCGGGAGACACGTTCTATTCTTCAGATACCCTGAATCGGGTAGCGGACTTTATTCGTGCGCACCCAACCCGCAGCATCTACTATGGCCACGCATCTTCCGGAGGTAGACCTCGCATTCATCCCCGTCGTCTCTCCATGGCCTTCCTCTATGAGGGACATCTCTGTCATCAAGCCCTCTTTGTCAAACGGGACCTTTACATAAACGAGAAAGGTTTCGATCTGTCTTATAGACTTCTGGCGGATCGTGACTTTCTTGTGCGGGTTTTGTGGGTCCAGAGGATTTCAAGCATGCTCATGCCCTTTTTTGTTTGTCATTACGATCTCTCTGGACTTACCGCCAAACAGGAATACCAGGAGATCAAGATGCGCGAATTGCTGGCAATCCAGAAGTTGTACTTCAGGCGGAGACACAAATTATGGATCTGGTTCTACTTGAATGCCCTGGCGAAACCAAGGTCGCTTCTGAGAGGGTACCTCAGACGCCGGGGACCCTAGGGAGCGTCGCTCCCGGCCGGCAATCCGACGGACAGCCCTGACCAAAGCCCGTCACGAATGAAAGGTCGAGTCGCCGGCAGTGAAGATATGGATCGTCAATGAATTCATCGCCCTCGTTGGTGGCATTGAGCGCGGCCTCATATCCATCTGCGACGAGCTCTTTGCCCGCAACAGGGAGTTGGATTTTGTTTACGGGCAAAGTTTCCTGAGGTTGGTGGCTAAGATGAAAGCGCCCATTTTTCTGTTGATATTGAGCTTACCGTCGTTTGATGCAGCCCATTCCTGTAATCTATACGACAACCCCCGTCTCTAGGTTTCGTAGGCATGAGATGGCAACAACGCAATCGCAGTATCATGACATGATGTTGAAACACATCAAGGTCGTGTCAAAATATAAAAACCTTCTCGCTCTCCAGGAGGCTCGGACATACGATGCCCACACCATGCGCTTCCTTTTAAGAAGAATCAAAAGGCTTTTGCTCGATGGCCACTACGACCATTTCATACAGTATTTGCATTACACCATGACCATTGCACGATTACAGACACTTAAGACTTTTCTGGATTTTATTTTGAGCAAATTGAAGATTACCAGAAGAGGGATCACTTCGGTTTGAGCTCTAAGGTGCCCTTTTGAAAGCCGTCAGTCCGCAGCACCAGGCAAACAAAGTTGCATTTCAGACTTCTCTCTCAGAGGCATATGGAGAAAAATGGTCTACTCTTCTTGAAGAAAAGAACTTCGCAGAATTCATTGCTCAGCATTTAGAAAACAGAGGGCCCTTCTATGCTCTCATAAAGAAGCATCTCACAGGCGCGAATGGGCAAAGAATATTGGAATTGGGCTGCGGTACCGGAATAGACATCAATGTGATCGCAAACGAAAAAAAGGGCTCGCAGTATTTTGGCAGTGACATCTCGACTGAGAGTGTAAAGATCTGTGAACACATCACCGAGATTTTTTCAAATGATTTAAGGCTTTTTGTCGCTGACACTCAACGCCTACCGCTTAGATCGGGGACTTTTGACCTTGTCTTCAGCCAGGGACTCGTTGAACACTTCAACGACCACGTAGCCGTTATGGCCGAACAAGTTCGTGTTCTGAGAAATGGCGGCATTCTGATAGTCAACGTTCCCCAGAAATATACTGGCTATACGTGGATGAAGAAACATGCAATGAAGAATGGGAAATGGGACCTAGGCTGGGAGACCGAGTTCTCATATTCGGACCTCAAGAAGGCAGGCAGAAAATTGGGTCTTATCGCAAAAGAGGTCATTGGATATCAGTACTGGAAATCCTGGAAGGAGCCAGTTTTTGTGCTTAGGGATCTCTATGAAAAATGCCGAAGGCGGAATCCCTGGAGGGACAGGAGTCCTTTTCTTCTACTAAGAAAAGTGTACGACCGCTTTTGGGGATTTCTTGAGAAAAAGTGGGGACACTATTTCATGCAGAATATCGTCATAGTTTTTGAAAAAAAGACATCATGAAAATATTTCATGCTAATGTTGCACTTGCTGGTGGCGGACTGGAACAGTACCTGTTTCAACTCTTCCATGAACTTAGCTTAAGAGGTCATGAAAACGTCCTGCTGTACGGCGAAAAATACGAAGGCGTGGTGGAACGGCCAAAGGCCAAAACCTTCATTATAGAGAGCATCACTAATGCGTATTGCAGAGGCCTAGAGGAGAAGCTCAAACTCGTCAAAGAAATAATCGAGCAGCAAAACCCTGATTTGGTGCTTATCCATCAGGTTCTGAACCCCTATCTTGTCGACCTACTTACGCGGGTGAGACCTTCTGTCCGTTTTATTCATGGTTTCAAATTGATCTGTCCGGACGGAAGAAAAATGCTCAAAGCGAAAGAAATGATCTGTCCCTTTCCTTTAAGCTATCATTGCCAATGGAGGGCATACTTTTACAGATGCATGCCCCGAAACCCTTTCGTCGGCCTTGCTCAAATTCATCGCTCCAGAAAAATGACCCGCCTTCACAAAAGCCGAAGTCGCATGATTGTTGCCAGCCAGTTCATGAAGTCCATCTTGCTTTACAACGGATTTGAAGAGAAAAGGATCGAGTACATCCCTCTGTTCACACATCTTCCTGAGCATGAAGTCTCCGCCCCCTCAAGCGACGAACCCATAGTCCTCGGGGTTGGAAGGATTGTAGCAGAGAAAGGCATGGAGTATCTCATCCGGGCGTTTGCGAGAATCAGGCATCAGGCAAAGCTCATTATCGTTGGAAAAGGCTCCGCTCTCGAAAGCCTGAAGTCCCTTGCTCAAGAGCTTGAGGTTTCAGATAGGATTTCTTTTTCTGGCTGGCTTCCGCACGGTAATTTAGCTGCTTTCTACCGGCAATGTGCGGTGGTGGTTGTCCCTTCAGTCGCGCCTGAATCCTTCGGAATGGTCGGAATTGAGGCAATGTCATATGGTAAGCCAGTGTTAGCCTTTGATATCGGTGGGATATCGGATTGGCTTCAACATGGTGAGACAGGGTTTCTGGTGCCTCCTCGTGATGAGTTGAGCTTAGCCGAAAAGATGAATTTTCTGCTTGAAAGCCCCGGTTTGGCGGAGGAAATGGGGAGAAAAGGCAGAAGCGTAGTAGAGGAGAAATTCTCTCCCAATAGGCATATGGAGCACCTTGTATCGGTCTTCAAGGAAGAAATCGAGGTTTTTCGTGAAAGGCATCAACTTCACTGAATGACAGGCCATGATGAAATCATTCGCAAAGATCTTGTTGGAATGGGATAAAACTCACTATCTGGGAGCACGGCTTGCTAACAGACAGAGGAGAGGCGCCAATTTTGAAGGCGTAAACCGCATTCTTTGCATCCAAATGAACGCAATTGGGGATGCCATCATGACGCAGCCTGCATGGGCAGCACTGCAAGCTTCAAACCCCGGAAGCCTCATAGATCTCCTTTGCAGGTCCCATATAGCTCCCCTTTTCAAGCAAGACCCCAATATTAATGATATCCTTGCGTTCAACCCCTGCAAGTACCGCTCCTGGCTCTTCGAGGACGGAAAGAAATTATCAGACATCGTCTGCGGTGGAGGATATGACACCATCATCGATTTTACAGCACTCCCTCTGACTGCCGCGCTATGCGCGCAAAAGAAGGTTCCTCCATCACTCGGCTTCAGCCGCCCTATGAGGTTTCTCAATAGGGTCATGGATATAGGCCGAGCGTATGACCTCAGTTTTCCCTATTCTGAAGAAGAATCTTTGAGACACCTGATGGTCGGTTTGGTGGCATCCCAGACAACAACTCATGAGTATCCAAAAAGTCCAACCTTGTGGATTGGTAATGAAGTTCTTGAGAGAGCAAAGGGTTTACTCAGCGAAATAGGAATTGGAGACATTGATTTTCTAGTCATTCACCCAGGAGCCAAGTGGCTGCCAAAGCAGTGGCCTGTGCCCTGCTGGCGGTCTTTAATTCGCTTTCTTACAAAGGAGTTGCCTAATCCTATCCTTCTTCTTGGTGGTCCAGGAGATGATGATTTGATTCACGCTATCGAAACGCGCGCACGTGCCCGGGTTGTGAAACCACGTATTTTCAAGGAGATCGACACGACCGCAGCAATCATAAAGATGGCCGCCCTGTGCATTTGCAACGATTCTGCACCAATGCATATCGCTGCAGCTGTTGGAACGCGGTCCATTGCAATGTTTGGACCGGTTTCACCAACCCGTTCCGCGCCGCCTCCAGAGGAAGGGTGCACTGTTTTCTATCGTCCCATGTTCTGCAGTCCCTGCGAGCTCTACTATTCAAGAAATAGGTGCCGCAGGGGGCTCAATTTTTGTATGCACGCTATTCAGCCGGAAGAGGTTTTCGCTCATGTAGTGAGAATTCTGCAGCCGTGAAACTGAACCGACGGGAGTCACGGCCCAAAGGCAATTAGAAAACCGCACGATGGTTACTTGAGATAATAAACGGTTTTCTCCTTGCCGGCTGCCCCGTTGAATCTAAGCAATGGCTGGATGGTGATTTAAAGGGCAAGAGATCAGAGGGCCGATGCCTATGGGTGTTCTTAATACTCTCTACTACGACCTTCCAAGGAAGCTTTTTCAAGGCAGGGCTCTCCCTTGTCGTAATATCGTCTTTGAGCTGACCTATCGATGCAATCTTTCATGCAGCATGTGCTCAATCATGAATGAAATCGCTACGAGGGAAAATCTTAGAAAGGAAACAGAGCTAGACAAAGACGAAGTCTTAAGGATCATCACTCAACTCTCACCCGGGAGCAACATCACCTTTACCGGTGGAGAGGCTCTTCTCAAAAAAGGAATTGATGAAATTATTGAGAAGGCCGGCAAGAAATACAAGATCACGATTGCAACCAACGGCGCAATCCTCAACCATCATTCGGACCTCTTGGTGAAAGCAGGAGTGCAAGGTGTTGGGGTTTCGTTGGATGGCCCTCCCGAGATTCACGAGCGCATTAGAAATCAAGACGGGCTTTTTGAGAAACTTAAGAACGGCATTGAGTCTTTGATCGAGGCAAAGACCAGGATGAGATCTCTTTTCCCTCTGATCAATGTCAATGCGGTTATTCTAAAAGAAAACCATGCATCATTACCTGGAGTGGTGAAAATAGTGAGGGAGCTAGGGCTCAACTCATGCACGTTTCAGATATTTGATCCCTCTCTCAGGCGTTCGGGAATAGCGCCTGATGATAATCTGAACGATGAGGAGAGTCCCCTTGATAATGTTAAAGAAATAGAGACCCTCTCCTTGAGAAGCTACTTGAATGAGATCATTGCAGAGGGACGAAAACGCCACGTCTCTATCACTTTTTCTCCCCCGTTGACAGTTGATGAAATCGTTCTCTACTACCAGAGAGTCTTTGATCTGGGGCTCTGGCGCTGTCATTTCCCTTGGCAGATAACCAGGATTTCTCCCTATGGGGATGTATATCCCTGCCTCAATTATCGAATTGGCAACCTCAGAGAGCAGTCTTTGAACACATTGTGGAACCATCACCGGTACATCCAATTCCGCCAGACTCTCGCAAAAAAACGCATTTTCAGCGCCTGCATCGGGTGCTGCAAGATGTTTCCCAGAAGGTCAGAGAAGCTCTGAACGGAGAGAGGAACCGGAGGCAAAGAATCAATAAATAGACATCAACGCAGCACGAAAGGTGCAGTGAACTGCTTTGAAGATCGCTATTATCTGTCAGAACTATCCGCCGGCCCGTTTTGAAGGGGGAATCTCTCATTACAGTGCCCTCGTTGCCAGAAGCCTTGTTCAAATGGGGCACGAAGTCCATGCTTTCACCTCCTCTGAATTTTCGGAACCTATAAAAGACACGGCGCCTCAGTTCGGCGTCGAGATCACAAGGATAGATGGCCCCTGGAACCACTCGACTGTGGGGACAATTAAGAAAGTGGCTGAACGAAAAAAGATTGATGCCATGGTTCTGCAGTATGCTCCCGCCTCTTACAAAACTTCCTTCCGCCTACGATGGGCTCTGACAAGGTTTTCCTGCCAGAAAGTAACTGCCTTTCATACCCTGTGGGGACAGGGCATAGACCGCCTTATCGCCTTTCTCCTTCTTCTTGGGAGCCACAAAATAATCGCCACCAATTCGGAAATCATGGCCATTCTGGAGAGGCATATCCCCTTTCTTCTGAAAAGAACATATTGGATCCCTATTGGCAGTAACATACTGGTTTCCCGTGGATTGAACGTAGAGAAAACCCCTTCTCTTCCCATTGTGTCTTACTTTGGAATGATTTATCCCGACAAGGGCGTGGAGATGATTCTCGATGTAGTGGAAGCCGTAATGCGAAAGGGTTTGCGATTTGCATTCAAGTTCATCGGTGGAGGGATCATCTATCATTCAAGTTACCATACGGATTTCCTGCACAAACTCCATAGGAGGCGATTGGAAGGCGTGGTGGATTACTTGGGATTGCTTCCTTCTGAGGATGTGTCGAGATGGCTACTGGGCAGCAGGTTTGTTTTTCTGCCTTTCGACAGAGGACTCTCCGACAGACGCGGTTCCTTCATGGCTGCACTGGCGCATGGAAAGCCCATTCTCACAGCACCACCTGTCGTGCCGATGTCCTTTATCAAGAATGGTATCCATGCTCTGTGGCCAGACAAAGCTTCTGTGTCGAGCTATGCTGAGCTCTTCATAAGACTGCTTTCGGATGATGAATTGCTCCGTCAGCTTGAACAGGGTGCCAGTCGACTGTCTCCTAATTTCACATGGGAAAGAATCGCCTCTGAATTGGATCTGGTGCTGAAAAAATGATCTTTCATGTTCCGAGCCTAATGTTGGGCATGATTCTATTTTCACGATTCTCATCTTAAAGGGACGGAGATGCAGGGAGCATTCCCAGAGCAAAGAAAACTAAAGGTGGCTTTTGTGTTTAACCACCCTTTCTTTCTGGGTGGGGGAGAAATCAGCTTTTCTGAGTTGATTCGAACTCTGAACAAAAGCTCCTTTGAGCCAGTTATCCTGCTTCCATCATCGGGTGAAATTGCAGCGTTTTTTGAAAAACAAAAGGTAGAAGTCTTGGTGACGCCTTTTCCGCCTTTGAAGCAGGTTTTGGATCGTCCCCTTCCTTCTCTTAGAAGGCTGCTTGCCGCCCTGAAGCAGACCAAGCCTGATATTATTCACGCCAACGGATCAAGGGCCTGCTTCTATAGCGTCCTTGCAGGACGCCTCCTTGGGATACCCGTCCTATGGCATGTGAGAGAAACCTTGCAGGATCTTTTTTTCTATGACGCTTTCCTCGGTCTTGCCTCCAAGAGTATTGTGTGCGTGTCTAAGAGCGTTGGTACCAAACGATTTAGGAGATTCGGCCCACTCTTCAAAAAGAAAATTGCAGTCGTTTACAATGGGGTCGATACCTCAAGGTTTGTAAGGGATGAACAAGCACGGGATCACATGAGAAAGCGCCTGTCAATACAGGATAGCAATGTTCTTTTCGGCATGCTTGGAAATATCATCCATAGGAAGGGATACGAGTTCTTTTTGCAAAGCCTTGCAGAAGCAAAGAAACTGGACAATCAGCTTCCTGCAAAGGCGCTTATTGTAGGGCGACGGCTGGACACCGAGTACTATGCTATGCTGATGCGATTGATCTCTGATTTGCACCTCCAGGGTAGCGTCCTATTCGAAGAATACTCTGAGAGCGTGCAACCCATTCTTTCAGCGATGGATGTATTTGTCCTATCATCCAGAAGCGAAGGATTCAGCAGAGCTCTTTTGGAGGCCATGAGCTCTGGACTCCCTGTCCTGGCATCCAGAATCAGCGAGATCGAGGAAGCGGTCGCGGATCAAGAAAATGCGCTGCTCATTGATTTCGGAGATGTCCAATCCATGGCTTCTGCAATTGTCACCCTCTCGAAGGATGATGCACTGAGGAAAAGGATGGCAGAAAGGAATAGGGAAAGAGCTGTTGAGAAATTTGATCTCAAGGCTCATGCCGGCGCCGTCGAACATCTCTACAGAAGACTGACTTTCCGCAAGCAAACAACGACCAAGGCAACGATATTGATTGATGCCAGAGAGTTTGCCGCCGAGAGACGCACCGGAATAGCTCGGGTATTGGAGGGGTTGGTGGATGCCTTAACTCAGAGCGCTCTAGTAGATTGTGTCATCCTCGCTGTGACGTCACCAGAATTCATACCTGGGCAACTCTGCAACAGAGACAAAGTCAAGCCGGAAATTCTTAACTGTTCTTTTCTGATATCTGAGCATCGCTTGTCTGTTCTTAGCGGTCTCAAAGCAAATCTCTTCATAAGCCCTTATCCCAAGCTCCCTTTATTCGGATGTCGCTGCAAAGCCGTGCACGTCATCCACGATGTTCTTGATCTTACACACCCCGCTTACAGAAAAAGAGCGAAAGCCCACTTTGATACCTGGCGCCTCAGAAGGTCCCTCGAACGCGCAGATCTGACTTGGTATGACTCTCAGTGGAGCCTCGATCAAACAAGAGACTACGCCGGTCTTGTGGGAAAGAATCCTAGGGTAAGGTATCCCGGCCTCGATGAAAGATTTGTCCCTGACCGAGACGAAAAAGATCAGTCTGTATGGAAGAAGTATGGACTCAACCAGGGTTATATCCTAGCCCTAGGAAATGGCCTACCCCACAAGAATCTTGGAGTTCTACTCGAGATTGCCGACCAGTTACCCAGGCAGTTAGTGCTGGCGGGTGTCTCAAAAGGAAATCAGATCTATTGGGAGGCAAGATATCCCGCATCCGTGGCAGCTTGGATTCACTATCTCCCAGATGAAGACCTCCCCTCTTTACTGAGAGGTGCATTTTGCCTCGTGCAGCCATCAACTGCAGAAGGCTACGGCTATCCCCCTATGGAAGCCATGGCCTGCGGTATACCCGCTGTAGTCAGCGATATCCCTGTGTTGAAGGAAACCACTGGCGGCAATGCCATACCCGCTGAAGCTGATAAGCCAGAGAAATGGCTGGAAACTTTTCGCGCTCTCGAAAATGAAGAATTTTACCGTGGACAAGTAGAAAGGGGCTTGCGTTGGGTGGAATCCTTAAGAGGGCGTAAAGCGTGGCTCTCCTATGTCTCTGATATCGAAGAACTTCTTAACAAGAATTAGGAGACAGATTTGCAATCCAATCAGGTGACAGTAAAAATCCTCGTTATAACTATTGGTCTTTATGCATTGGGCACTCATCTCCATGCCTTCATAAGACAAGCAATTGTCGAGCCCAACTTCCTGGACACGGCGTACTACTATGTCTGGGGCGATCTTTTACACAGAGGCATTAATATTTACCTCGTTGAACCTTTTGACTCCAATACACTCGAATTCTTGTCATCGCCTGTCGGACTGCCGATTCCTCACCTGACTCATAGGCCTTATTTTTCTTTTATCAACACAGGGGTGGTTATCTATTCCCCAGCCTTCCTCAGCGTCATGTCGCTACTCTCCCTCCTGACTTTCAAAATCGCTGCGGTGGTTTGGACGCTGCTCAATTATGGGGCATTGGTTCTATCCATTTTATTGATCCTTAGAACCCTCAAAATCAAGCTGGATGCAGTGACTCTTTCATTAGTGTCTTTCATGGTATTCTCATTCCAACCCCTTTTAGAATGCACAGCGTTGGGCCAGTCAAATCTCATTCTCTTGAGTATGCTTTCCCTGTCGCTGTGGGCGACGAAGAACGGAAAGCCTTATTGGGCGGGCCTATTTCTTTCTTTTGCTATTCATATGAAACCCCAATTCGCCCTTCTTGCCTTTCTTTTTCCACTAAAGGGCATGTATCGGCATTTGACATCAACCATCATCTGCTATTGCTTAATCGCTGTGGCGTCTCTCCCTTTTGCCGGCTTCAATCTTCAGCTAGACTATTTGAGAGCGCTTTTCAGGACGGCAGCTTACGCCCAAGAAACGGCAATGCTGGAGTGGGGCAAGAACTTATCGCTCCTGTCGGCCATGACAAGACTCCTGGGAGGAAAATATATTGGGGAACTTCGTTTTCTGAACACAGTATTCGCGGTTGGGGCCCTTGCGTACTCTCTTAAGAAGTTCTGGAAGCCTTATAATGCTGATTTGTTCGTCCAGGAGTTTGCGTTCTTCACTGCCCTTGTCCTTCTTCTCGTTCCAGTGTATGAAGAGCATTATCTGGTATTGTTGTACCTACCTCTCCTATGCCTTTACGCAAACTTGGCGAACATGGGTCGGTTTGGTCAAGCTGCATTCCTTGTAGGCTATCTTTTAACCGGATTGAAGTATTCTCTTGCCAGTTTTCCGGTGTTCAGCTCTGACTTTCTTAGCCTTTTTTCCAACGGGAAATTGTATGGCCTGATTGTCATTACTGTTAGCGCTTTTTTCTGCTGGAAAAGGGCAAGCGCCCTTTCATCGGGACAGAATGCGTATGCGAAAAATAAAACCTAGGCGGCTCAGCTGGGCATGGGTCCAGGAAGATGCGTTCTGAAGTTCTTCCGGTTATGTCTGGAAAAAGAATTAGAGTCATTCGCAGCCTTCTGCTGAAGCCTTGTTCTCCATCAGAGAAATGAAAGAACTACCACAATCCTTCAAATATATTCTGAAACGACTGCTGAAACCTATCATCAAAGCGGGATTCAGCGTTTTACCTCAGGCCGTTATCGAGAGGGCGGTAGTATATAGACGCTCTATGATCGACTATTTGCCGCCCAACAGGCATTTCATCTTCAGGAAATATCTTGGCGATATTTCTGTCAATATTGATACGATCTACCCCATAGAAAGAGAAATGCTTACAGGGCGCTACGACCTCGAGACGGCCGCAATTATCGAGAGGTGCGTGAAGCGCGGGGATGTCTGCATTGATATCGGAGCGAATGTAGGTGCCATTAGCTTTGCCCTTGCAAAAAGAGTTGGCAGCCATGGGAAGGTCTGTGCTTGCGAACCAGGTGATTTTCTTTTTAAACGACTTGTCGACAATATCAGACTGAATTCTGGGTATGAAAAAATTGTTTTCCCCTTCAACTTGGGGTTTTCGGACAAAAAAGAAATCCGACTCTGGAACGAGGATAAACAAAACAGGGGCAATGCAGGGTTCCTGTTCATTGATTCGAACCAGGATGAGCGCGTGGAACTCGTCCCTCTCGATCATTTCTTTACGGAGCAGGGTTTGGATCGGCTTGACTTCGTTAAGATCGATGTGGAGGGCATGGAATATGAGGTGATAAAGGGAGCCGCTCAAACGATCAATAAATACAAACCGGTAATCTGGTACGAGACAGGTTTTTTCGAGAAGGGCTTTTGGGCTGAGATTCTGAGGGGTGAGAATGTGATACTGGCAATAGAACAACTTCTTGAAGGTTTGGGCTACAAGTTCTATAAGTTGGATTCTGGTAAGATTCTGGAAACACGATACCCTAACCTTAAATACAACACGCTTGCGGTATGGGAAAGAGCATAGCACAAAATTCACCAAGGGTGAACCTATGAAAAAAGCATTAATCACTGGCATCACCGGTCAAGACGGGAGTTACCTTTGCGAACTCTTGCTTGGAAAAGGCTATGAGGTTCATGGAATTGTCAGACGCGTCGCGATTGAACACCCTCAGGCGAGGATGTGGCGCATCAGGCACCTTCTAGATCGCATCAAAATTCACAGTGCCTCTATGGAAAGCTATGCGTCGATCTTTGACATCGTCGCAGATGTGAAACCTGATGAGTGCTACCATTTGGCGGCTCAGAGCTTCGTCTCGTACTCGTTTGAAGATGAGTTTTCCACGATCAATACTAACCTGAATGGCACCCATTATGTGCTCTCCGCTATCAAGAGACAGGCTCCTCACTGCAAGTTCTACTTTGCCGCATCGAGTGAAATGTTTGGAAATGCGGCGGAGACCCCTCAGAATGAGAAGACGCCCTTTCATCCTCGCTCTGCATACGGGATCTCGAAGATGGCCGGTTTCGAACTCACCAGGAATTACCGGGAAACCTACGGCTTGTTTGCCCTTTCCGGCATTCTGTTCAACCACGAGTCGCCCCGAAGAGGCGGAGAATTTGTGACAAGGAAGATCACTTCCGGAGCCGTGAAGATCAAACTAGGGCTGGAAAAGGAGATACGACTAGGGAATCTCGACGCTAAGAGGGACTGGGGACACTCGCGTGACTACGTAAAAGCCATGTGGCTCATGCTTCAGCAGGACGAGCCTGAAGACTATGTCGTCGCCTCTGGGGAATCTCATTCAGTGCGGGAATTTCTTGAACTGTCCTTTGAATGCGTAGGTCTGGATTACCGCAAATATTTGGTCATCGACGAAAACCTCTACCGCCCTTCAGAAGTGAATATCCTGCAGGGGGATGCTTCTAAAGCCAAGAAGAAGCTCGCTTGGTCCCCAGAAGTTTCCTTCAAACAACTCGTGAGGCAAATGGTTGAGGGCGACCTCGAATGGTATTCTTCTGCCAAGGGAAGGATTTTTGATTAAGCTTGAGGACCTCGCCCCCGTTGAGCATGAACAGATCTGAAAAAAGGGATCTGGCCATTGTGCTGGCTCTCGCTTTCCTGGCGAGTCTTCTATGGTGCCTCACAAAAGGCCGCGAGATAGAAGGCGATCATGCCATCATAGGCCTTATGGCCCTGAAGATCAGTAGAGGAGAGGAATTCCCTATCTTCTTCTGGCAGGCTCACTACGGCGGTCCCATAGCAAGTTATCTGGCGGCTCCGCTTCATTGGCTTTTTAAACCTTCCCCCCTGCTTCTTCAGTCCGTCGTTATTCCAATCCATTTGTTCTATTGTGCCGGTATGTATTTCCTGGCCCGAGCATGGCTCAGTCAAAGAGAGGCAATGATCGCAGGTCTTTTCGCAGCTCTCCCTGGGCAGCTTTTCCCGTATTCGGCCCTTGGAGGTTTTACCGAATCAATGGCCTTTGTCCCATGGATCCTTCTCCTCTGTCTTGAACAGAGCAAGGAAAGCAAAAGCCGGCGTCTGCGTTTTCTCTTTGGAGGGTTCTTGTGCGGATTCGCTCTTTGGGTGTTTCCGCTTGCTTTTCCTCCTGTCCTGGCATGCTTCATGTGCCAATACAGAGCCTATGGGAGAAAAGCCTTCAAGCTAAGCATGGTGGGATGCTTTTTAGCGCTACTTCCTGCCATCTACTACAACGTTTCACAACCAGGCGCCACGCTCCTTCGGCTTTTCTCCAGACCGTCTGCGCTCAACAGGCAAGCAGCCACTCAGCTGGTGAGTTCCGATGGAGTCATTTCTTTCTTCGTCTATCTTGTGGAAAAATGGGCTCTTGCATCCTACCAGGCACTCTTGAATGTCCCTCACTTTACACTCTCCCTTTTTGACCTCGAAGCGGGTGCAACGGTTTGGAGCCATATCAGCGGCATGATCGCATTTTTTGCTTTTCTTTTGGGTCTGTGGGCCTTCTTCCGATATCAAGGAAAGACAAAGGCAATCCCTCATGCTATACTCGGGACGGTCATCATCACTTATTGCTTCCTGGTATCCTTCGGTCTGAACAGAGACCGATACCTGATCCCAATCCTATTGACTGTTCCCTTTGGATTGGTCTTGAGCATTCAGAGACTCGCTGCTTTCTTGAATTTGCGGATCAGCGCTATAGCAGTTGCATCCATTCTCCTCATAAACTGCCTTGCCAATTTCTGGGATACGAAGGCCCGATATCCTGATTACCAGGGCTTAGCTCAGTTCCTGGAGTCGAAAGGTCTGTTTTCCGGATACGCTCGCTACACGGCAGCGTATCCGTTGGTGTACCTGAGCAACGAGAGATTGATTTACACTCCTGCCTTTCATGAGCCAGAGTACGACCGACACGCAAGATACACCGCCTTTGTCATACGCGCCGAAAACTCGGCATTTGTCTTTGCCGATCAAGCTGGCGCTAATCACTTCAGGCGGGTGCTAAAAGATCTGAATACTTCGTCGAAAGAAAAAAGATGGGGGCTCTTTCAAATATTTCACGACTTGGCACCTAACGTGAACATGGAGCACCTCCGCTCGGTGACGCGCGGACAGGCGAATTGATCGCTCATGCACTGTCGCAGTTGTGTCATCATGAACAACTTGAAATAAGGGAGTGCGCAATCCGATGCGAGTTCTCATGCTGACAGATGTCTTTTTTCCGGATATCATTGGTGGAGCCGGGAGGGTAGGTTATCACCTCAGCCATCAACTCTGTAAGAGAGGGCATGAGGTTCACGTGCTCACACGCAATCCTGACGGCAGCCTCCCCTGCCAGCAAAAGATTGAAGACAATCTGTTCGCACATCCATTCAACCTTCCAGACAAGGAAGGCTTACGATTCTTCTCCTACGACGAACAGAACAATTATCGGGAAGCTGCAATGGCAAGTCGAAAACCGAGTTCGACCCTATCTGCTGCGAAAATCCAACTGGGAATCGATAGAGAAATTCGCTTGGGCAACCCTGATACTAGGAGAGACTGGGGACAATCTCAGGACTATGGGAGCGCCAAGTGCCTGATACTGCAAAAGGGCGAACCTGAAAACTATCTGATCGCCTCAGGCGAATGCCCCTCAGTAAAATCGTTCCTATACAGAGCATTCTCCCCATCGATCTCAATTACCACGACCATCCCATGGTCGTTAATGAATTCTAACGTCCTACGAGCTCAATGTGCTGCAGGGTGATTCTACAAGGCCCGCCTAAAGATGGGATGGATAACGAGTTCCTCCTTTGAGGCTTTCGTAAGAGATATGGTCGCAAGGGATTTATAGCAATATGCCACGTTGAAAGGATTTCGCAATATGGAAAAACCGTATGACCAAATAAGGCTCAACCTTGGGTCTGGAGGACGTCCTATTGAGGGCTATGTTAACGTAGACAAGAATTCGAACGCTCCGGCAGTCAATGTAGTTCATGATTTGGATGTTTACCCTTGGCCGTTTCAGATGGAATCAGTCCATGAGGTGTTCATGAGCCAATGCTTAGAACATTTGGTCGACCGCAATAGGGCCATGAAGGAGGTGCATCGAATACTGAGAAGCGGCGGTGTTGCCAGGATCAAGGTTCCACACTTTACGTGGCAACTTGCCTTTCAAGACCCGACACACCGTCACTTTTTCGCATACAACACCTTCTTCTATTATGCGAAAGATTGTGGTTATTTCGATTTCATGTTTTCATCCTGTAATGTCAAGTTGACCTTTGGCAAGCGTCTGTCCATATGGAATTATATTCTGGAACCACTTTTTAACCTCTTTCCGAATGTCTACGAACAGAGTCCCTTGAGGATTTTCCCGGCGCTGACGGTTGATGCCGTGCTCGTTAAGTGAAAAGTAAATATTTCATTGGCTCATCCTCTGAGAGGAGCAACAATCTCGATGGGTGTACCTTGTAAGGTGCTTTGTCTGAGTAGGAATTGCTTAAAGTTTTGGAGCCCTGTAAATCCATATGAAAAATAGCGGTCATAAAATTCTGGTCCTCCTAATAGCAGGCATAGGAGATCTTATTCTCGCCTCAAAACCAATCAGAGCGTTAAAGAATGGATTTCCGGATGCAGATCTTCACCTCCTGACAAGTACCGAAGCGTCCACCCTCGCAGTTAATTACCCGTACATTGATCACGTGTGGGCCTTTCCCGTCAGGGAACTCAGGAAAGACAGGTTTCAAGTGATCCGAGCAATCAACATCATTCGCCAGATGAGAATAGCCCGATTTGATCTGTGTCTGAATCTCTACAGGGTAACCTCCTTAAGAGGTGCGCTGAGAATGGGGCTTTTGACGGCTTTGGTGAGGGCTCAGAGAAAAGCGGGGCACGACTCAATGGGATTCGGCCTTATTCTAGACAAGAAGGCGGAAAAAGAGACCTTCCAAAATCGCCATTTTACGGACGCCATGATGGACCTGGCAAAGCTGGCCGGCGGCGTGCCTGACGACCGGGGAATCGAAGTCTTCTGGGAGAGAAGTGTCGAAGCAAAGTGGACAACCTTCTTTCAGAAGGAAGGAGAGGAAATCAAACCTCTGTGCATCGGCATCAACCCAGGTGCTGACAGACCTGAAAAGCGGTGGAGTCCTGAGAATCACGCATCAGTGGCTGATCGTCTATCAGAGCTTCGAGGGGCTAACATCTTTGTGTTTGGCGGACCCGGCGAAGAACACCTTGCTTGCCGGATCGAGAAAGCCATGAAGCATCCCGTTACAAACCTCGCCGGAAAGCTCTCACTGAATGAACTGGCCTACGTGATCAGCCGGCTCGATCTTTTTGTGACCAATGACAGCGGCCCCATGCACATTGCAGCGGCGGTCAAGACGCCCCTTGTGGCATTATTTGGTCCCGAGGATCCAGTGTACACAAGGCCCTACACCTCACCAGACTTGTATAGGATCGTGCAGAAGGAACTGAGCTGCCGTCCCTGCATGAACAAGAGATGTGATCGGCCGATCTGTATGGAGTCTCTGAAGCCCGAAGATGTTTTGCAGGCCTGTCTTGACCTGTTAGATCAAGCTTAGCTGGGCGGGCGAAAAGAAGGGATAGTATCTCCTACTCTTTGGCAGCAAGTTGCTTCAAGATTTCCCGGTTCTTCTGCGTGCGCTTTGCATCGGCTCTCAGATTCGCTTTGTTGGGCGCAGCCTTCCACTTCTTAATTTTCTTCCTTTTCTGTGTGTTTGAAGCCATGATCAATTCTCCTTGAAAAAACTAGAACCAAACTTTTACCCCTCAGCCAGCCCGCTGTCAAGAAACAAGTTTGCTGTGCCATAGATAGAGTGCGATGCCGGTTGCAAGGGCGGCATTCAGAGATTCGACGCCACGCTCCATGGGAATGGAGAGGGATTTCAGATGGCGGAGTCCCGTCGGAAGCCCAGGACCTTCAAGGCCGGGCAGAAGGCAGAAGCTCTCAGGAAATTTGAATTTGTGGATATCCTCTCCCCCGGTGGAAAGGGTGATGATCGGGGATAGCGCACCGCCTAATTCCAGAATGGATGGCCCCTCAAAAATAGGAACCCGGAACAGCGCGCTTCCTGCCGCCCTTGTGGACTTGTAGTGAAAGGGATGGGCAGCCTCCTTCAGCACCACCAAATTCGTGACCCCAAAAGCAGCAGCGGAGCGGATGACCGCTCCGACATTGCTCGGATCCTGGAAAGGGATAAGGAGTGTGCAGCCCTTGAAAGACGCACCCGGATTCCATGCGGGAAAAGGGGGTACGCGAACGATCAGAACCGGGTGATTGGTCCCAAAAGCGTCAATCTCTCTGAAAAGCTCTGCAGAGAGAACATACGCTTGAAGGTTCCGGCTCAGAGCGCCTTCCGGCGCCTTCTGCTTTGCGCTGAAGATGAGCCCTTCGCAGTGCTCTGGGAACTCCTCCAGGATTTCCCTCACTTGCTTGGGCCCGGAAAAAAGAGCCAGGCTCTGCTTCTTGACCCCCTGCCCCTTTAAGATCTTCAAGAAGGCCTGGAAATCGTGATTGTGCCGGCTGTTGATCTCCTTCACATTCATAGTGTTCCGATTTCCTACTCACGCCGGGAGGCCGGTACCGTCGTTTTTGCGTCCTA
>Ga0214473_10002545_pt1 | contig 22353 bp, 20 predicted proteins | sample RVTome_7_FD_203509 | JGI IMG/M metagenome (GOLD analysis project Ga0214473, IMG submission 203509) | Soil microbial communities from uranium-contaminated site in the Upper Colorado River Basin, Wyoming, United States - RVT98D197 | ecosystem: Environmental > Terrestrial > Soil > Contaminated >... | reverse complement strand
TTCTCGTGGGCGTTAAACTCCGCCATGGCCCAGAGGTCACCATTCTTGAACCACACCGTGCCGGTGGCCTTGTCCGCGGCGCCCATGTCAAACGCCGGGTTGGAGCCACCCTTGTTGTCTCCTCCGGTCGCGAAGCCGACGAGTCCCGCGACGAGCGAGAGCGCAGCTAAGATGGTTACGCTACGCTTCATGACTTTCCGCCATTCACATAGTTTGAAGTAACTAGCAGCGACGCGCTGCATCCAACAGGTCGTATTATGCCGATTGGCGGTCGGTCTGTCAATCATTGTGGCATGCGGCGTCCCGGCGGCCGGCTGGACAACCACGATGCCCGACCTCCGAGTCGCACGCCGAACGTGCGTGTGCCGGCGGGGATTCAGCAGTTGAGTAGGACTGCCACGCTGCGTACCGTAGGATATCGTGCGGGTAATGTAGGACAGAGGTGTACAGAGTAGCATAAGTCACTCGACGAGTCTGTGCTTCATGGCATACCGGGTGAGCTCCGCATTGTGCCGCAAGCCGAGCTTGGCCAGCACGCGGCGCCGGAAGGTGCTGACGGTCTTCACGCTCAGGGACAGCTCGCGGGCGATGTCGCCCACGCTCCGGCCCGATGCGATCAGACAGAGCACCTGGTATTCGCGATTCGAGAGCTCCGAATGCGGCGGTTTGGTGGCGCGCGCATCGACATACACGGCGAGGAATTCCGCGACGGAGGGCGTCACGTAACGTCGGCCGGCCGCGACGGTGCGGATGGCCTTGATCAGGTCGTCCGGCGGGCTGCCTTTATGGATGTAACCGGAGGCCCCGGCCTGAAGTGTCCGAACCGCGTACTGGTCCTCGGGATACATCGTCAGAATCAAGACGGGCAGGTGCGGCTGCTGGCGCCGTATGGTCTCAAGCACCTCCAGGCTCGACATGCCTGGCATGGCAAGATCCATGACAATCGCATCCCATGAGCCACACGTGGCCTGCATCAGAAGCTGCTGCGCGTCGGCCGCTTCGCCGAGTACGCGGAGGTCGTCGGTATCCGCGAGGATGCGCCGGATGCCCTCGCGCACGATCGCGTGGTCGTCGGCGATCAGAACGCGAATCATGAAGCGGGCTCCGCGGCCGTGGGCGGGATCGGTAGCTGCAAGAGGATCGTGGTGCCCCGACCCGGACGCCCGATGATCTCGACGTGCCCGCCCCACCGCAGGGCGCGCTCCCGCATGCCGACCAGGCCGAGGGAGCGCGGCCCCACTAACTTCTTCGCGGCGATGCCAATCCCGTTGTCCGTAACTTTCAGGAGCAAAGCGTCCGCGCGGACCCGTAGCGACACGCGCACCCGCGTGGCCCGGGCGTGCCGCGCGATGTTCGTCAGGCTCTCCTGAAGAATTCGGAAGACTGCCGTCGCGCACTCGCCGGGCAGCGCGGGCGTCATTTTCGGCAGGGACAGTTCACACGGGACACGCGTGCGCGCCTGAAACTCGCGCGCTTGCCACTCGATCGCCGCAGGCAAGCCAAAGTCGTCGAGCATCGGCGGGCGCAGGTCGGCGCAAATCCGGCGTACGGCCTGGATCGTGGTGTTGACCAGCGCGCACAGGGCGGTAATGCGGGTCTGCGTGGTCTCAGCGCCGTGCCAGGACCGTCCGCGCAGCCAGTGCAAATCGAGGTTGAGCACGGTCAGCGCCTGGCCCAGCTCATCGTGGAGCTCGCGGGCGATACGGGCCCGCTCCTCTTCCCGCACTGTTTGCAGATGCTGCATCAGGCGCCGCAGATCTTCGGCGAGCATACGATAGCGTTGCTCGCTGTCGCGCAGGGCCTCCTCGGCACGCTTGCGCTGCGTGATATCGACCATCGTGCCTTCGATGAGGGTCAACTTGCCGTCTTCGTCCCGCATCAGGCTGACGTTTTCCAGGATGTCGATGGGCGAACCGTCTTTACGCCGCAGCCGCAGCTCGGAGTTCGTGAGGGTCCCGGTTTGCCGAAGGTGCGCGAGAAACGCCTTGCGGTCGGCCGCTTGGAAGTACAGGTCGACGGCGCCGTGCCGGAGGACCTCTTCGCGCGAGCTGTAGCCGAGCATCGCCGCCAGGGACTCGTTGCAGTCCAGGATCCTCCCGTCCAGCGTTGTGCGATAGATGCCAGCCAGGCTGCGATCGAATAGCAGCCGGTAGCGCTGGGCGGCCGCCGCCGCTTCCCGCGGGCTCAGTGCCGCAGGCGGCGAGCTAACGTTAGGGCGCCGCGCCCGGCGCGGCGCCGCGCCGGCGCGCGTGGACCGTCGGACGTTACGCTTCGCGCCCCGCATGAAAAGTATCGTACTTGTGACACCGGGTCGCACACAACGGCAAACCGCGCGGTCCCGCGGCACGCTATCATACGCCGCCATGCTTGTGCTTCCTGATGCATACCTCGGTCACGCCGCCGGGCTGGCGACCTCGGTGCTGTGGACCTTCGCATCGCTGTTTTTCACCGCCGCCAGTCGGCGGATCGGCCCGACTGCGGTCAACGCCACGCGGATTGCGATGGCAGTGGTCCTGCTGGGGGTGACGCATCGCGTGCTCGCGGGCGGGTGGATTCCCGCCGCGTCCGCCGGGCTGGTGCTGTTGCTCGCGCTGTCGGGGCTCGTGGGGCTGTCCGTCGGCGACGACCGCCACGCCCAATAAAATGGCCACGCCCACCCATGCGCTGCGCAGGCGCCCCATGGTGCTACTGCTCCTGGAAACGGGGGGCTCGCCCGAACGTACCGCAAAATACTATACACGGAACTGCCTGCGTGCCGCAAGGCTTTCTTCGCGCGCGCCATGTGACCGCGCGCGCGGTCGCCGTGGGCCGCCACAGAACCCGCCACGCAAATGGCGGGCCTGACCCCACCCTCGCGGGCGGGGTTCCGATGGGCGCGCCTAGGCGTTTTCTCCGTCGCCCGCAGCGGCCGGCCTCCTGGCAAGCGGCCGCGCGCGCTTGTGGATAACGTCGGGGATGGTATCAGAAAAGGGGTCTCATGACGGGCTCTGAAGGCCGAAGGCGACCAGCACTACCACACGGTAGTCTTCATGCGCGCCGTACTCGAATGGCGCGCCTGTCGTCGGGCGCGCGCTTGAGTTCGGCCGGTCCTTGGGCGATCATGCCGTGAGCCGTCTCGGTCCGCCACGGCGCGGTTGGCGGGCGTCGGCGCAGATTTTCATCCACGCAAGGAGGATACGTATGGCGGTGCGGACCATCGCGGGCGCGGCCCTAGGCTCGATTTGTGTGTGCACGCTGGGTTGTGGTGGCGTGCAGCGGCTCAATGTGTCCGAGCGCACCGGCGGGAGCGCCGCCTTGTACGGCCAGTTCCGAGCGTACGACGGCCACACCGGCCGACCGATCTCGTTTGCCGAGGTCGTGCGACGCTGTGGTCGGGCCGACGTGGTCCTGTTCGGTGAGGAGCACTCCGACGCGGTTTGCAACCAGGTCGAAGCGCAACTGTTGTACGCGCTGGCGCAGCAGGCCCGGCCCGTGACGCTGGCGATGGAGTTTTTCGAGGCCGACACGCAACCTGATCTGGACGCGTATCTGACCGGCAAGATCGCGGAGCCCGCGTTCCGCGAGCGGGCGCGCCAGAATCGCGCGTACGTGCTGGCGCATCGCCCGTTGATTGAGCTGTGCCGCGTCGCGCACCTCCCCGTCGTCGCCGCGAATGCCCCCCGCCGGTTGATCCGCCAGTACCGCAACGCCGACGTCGACTATGACACGTTCCGCGCCGGCCTGGACCCGGCGGACCAGCGCTGGCTGCCGACGCGCAGCGCCGCTCTGGAGGGACCGTACAAAGAGCGTTTCTTTGAGATGATGAGGGAGCATGGTCCTGGCGGCGCGCCTCCGGGACCCTCGCCGCCCGGCGTGCCCGCCACCATGCCCGCGACGATGCCGAGTGGGCGCTCGATGAAGATGCCCGCGTCGGCGCCAACTGCCGAAACTCAACCGACCAGCGCGCCGGCCTCCGCCCCCGCGACCGCGCCCGTGGCGGAAGCGCCCCCCGCAGTGAACGTCGCGCAGTTCTACCGCTCGCAACTGCTGTGGGACGACAGCATGGCCGAGTCGCTCGCCAACGCTCGCCAGCGTCACCCGAACCGGCGCGTGATGCTGGTCGTCGGCGTATTCCACGTCGCCCGCTGGGGTGGCACGGCGTTGAAGTTCCGCGAGCGCCGGCCCGACGACCGCGTCTGCACCGTCGTCTACTCGAGCACGACGGACGGCGCGTTCACGTTTGACGAGCAGGACCGGCATGCTGGGGACGTAGTGATCTACGGCATCGTCCCGCCGCCCGAGGAGAAGAAACCCACCGCGCCACCCGGCATGCCAACCACGGCAACGCGGCCGGCGTTCCCGCCAGAGATGCCTGCGACCGTCCCCGCTACACAGCCGTCCCCCGAGTCGGCCCCCGCCGAGACACAGCCACTGACCCACGTCGCCGACGAGCGTCGTCCGCCGCCGGAGGGAATCGAGTGACGCGTTTGCCCGGGAGCGCCTCCATAGTTCTGCCGTAAGTGGCGCTGGCGTCACAGCTTCCCCACGCGGGCCAACCGGGTCTGCGCCAACAGAGGCTGGCACGCCAGTTGCCCTATGCCGTCGGGTGGCGCGCAGGAGCTGGAGCGTTATGACCCGCATGACCGCGTCCGCCGAACCGGTCCCAGCCGCCCGGCCCGACCTGGAGCCGCTATTTTGTCCGCAGTCCATCGCGGTGGTGGGCGCGTCGCGCACGGCCGGGGCGGTCGGCCACGCGATTTACCAGAACCTCATTTACGGCGGCTACACGGGCGTCGTTCATCCCGTCAATCCGAAGACGAAGAGCATCCTGGGCAACCCGTGCGTGCGGAGCGTTTCCGCGATCGGCGAGAAGGTCGATCTCGTGGTGCTCGCGATTCCCGCCCCGGCCATCGCGGACGTCATCCTCGAAGCCGCGGAGCAGGGCACGCGCCACTTCCTGGTGATCTCGGCCGGCTTCAAGGAGATCGGCGGCGAGGGCCAGGAGCGCGAAGACCGGCTGCGGACGATCGCGCACGAACGCCGCCTGACGATCGTCGGCCCGAATTGCCTGGGCGTGATCAATACCGATCCGACCGTGCGGATGAACGCGACGTTCGGCCGCGGCATGCCCACGGCCGGCGCCGTGGGCCTGATCTCGCAGAGCGGCGCGCTATGCACGGCCCTGCTGGACTATGCCAAGGGCATCGGCATGGGCTTTTCGCGGTTCATCAGCTTCGGCAACCAGGTGGCCGTCAGCGAGCTGGACCTGCTGCGGGCCCTGGCCGCCGATCCGTACACCAAAGTCATCCTGATGTATGTTGAAGAGCTGGGCAGCGGTCAGGCTTTCGTCGAGACCTGCTACGACATCACCCATGGCGGCAATCCCAAGCCCATCGTCGCCATCAAGACCGGCCGCACGTCCGAAGGCGCCGCGGCGGCGGCCTCGCACACCGGCGCGCTGGCCGGCTCCGACGAGGTCTACGACGCGATCATGAGCCAGGCCGGGGTGCTGCGGGTCGAGTCGGTCAAGGAATTGTTCGACTACGCGGAGGTCTTTGCCGACCCGGCCCTGCCGCAGGGCCGTCGCACCGCGATCGTCACCAACGCCGGCGGCCCCGGCATCATGGCCACCGACGCCTGCATCCGGAGCGGCATGACGATCGCCCGCTTCCAGGAGTACACGCTCAAGTCGCTGCGCTACCAGATGCCGCCGACGGCGAGCATCAAGAACCCGGTAGACGTGATCGGCGACGCCAAGCATGACCGCTACCGCGCCGCGCTCGACGCCGTCACCGCGGACGAAGGCGTCGATCAGGTGCTCGTCATCGTGACGCCGCAGACGATGACCAACGTCACCGAAATCGCCGACGTGATCCGCGATACCAAAGAGTTCTGCGGCAAGCCGATCGTCGCGTCGCTGATGGGACTGGTAGACGTGGACGCGGGCGTGCAACTGCTCCAACAGCACGGCGTCCCGACGTATGCGTTCCCGGAGGACGCGATGCGGGCCATGGCCGCCAAGTGTCGCTTCGCAGAGTGGACGCGCTCGAAGAGCCTCGGCTATCGGCAATTCGACGTGAACTGCGAGGCGGCCGCGAAGATTCTGCACGCGGAAGGTCAGGCCGGCCGCGCGCAGCTCGTCGAGCTGCCGGCGCTAGAGGTCCTGCGCCACTACGGTTTCCCGGTCGTGCCGTCGCGACTCGCCCCGACCGCCGACGAAGCCGTCGCCGCCGCCCGCGAAATCGGTTGGCCCGTGGTGCTCAAGATTTCCGGCCCCAGGATTCTGCACAAGACCGACGTGGGCGGCGTGCGCCTGAACCTGCTGAATGACGACGAGGTGCGCACCGCGTTCGGTGAGATGGCCGCCGCCGTCCGCGCCCACCTGGGCGCGGACGTGGAAATCTGGGGCGTGCTGGTCCAGAAGATGCTGCCCCAGGGCAAAGAAATCATCCTGGGCATGACGCGCGACCCGCGTTTCGGCCCGCTGCTGATGTTCGGCCTGGGCGGCATCTACACCGAGGCGCTGCGCGACGTGGCGTTCCGGCTCGCCCCGTTGCGACCAGACGTTGCCAGCGCAATGATTAAGGGCATCCGTTCGTACCGCCTGCTGGAGGGCGTGCGGGCCGAGACACCCTCCGACCTCGACGCGGTGGCCGAATGCCTGCTGCGCCTCGCGCAACTGGCTCTGGAGCACCCCCAGATCAAGGAACTCGACATCAACCCGCTGATGGTCTATGCGCGCGGCAGCGGCGCGGTGGTGGCGGATGCAAGGATTATACTGAGTGCAGAGTGAGGAGTTAAGAGTTAAGAGTTAAGAGTTCAGAACCATTGGCATACGCATGGGTGCAGGCGAGGTACGTTGTTCACTCTTAACTCTTAACTCTGCACTCGTAACTTGTTTCGGAGTCCCGAGCGATGTCTACAGCCTGGCCCCAACGCTATGCCGGCAGGTTGGTTTCCGCCGACGAGGCGATCCGCCACATTCGCGCCGGTGACCGCGTCTACCTCGGTTCGGCCTGCGGGGAACCCCAGGAACTCGTGCGCACGATGGGCCGCCTGGGCGACCGGCTCACCGATACCGAAATCGTGCACGTGCTGACGCTGGGCGTGGCCCCCTATGCGGACCCGCGTTTCCGGGCCAACTTCCGCGCCAACGCGTTTTTCATCGGCGGCAGCCTGCGCGCCGCGGTGAACGAAGCCCGCGCCGACTACACCCCGGTGTTTCTTTCCCAGGTCCCGTCGCTGTTCCGCTCGCGCCGCATCAGCATCGACGTGGCGCTGGTGATGGTGAGCCCGCCCGACGAGCACGGTAATTGTAGCCTCGGCGTTTCGGTAGACATCACCAAGGCCGCGGTCGAGTCCGCGAAGCTCGTCGTCGCGCAGGTCAACCGCCACATGCCGCGCACGCTCGGCGACTCGTTCCTCAGCGTCAACCAGATCAATTACCTGGTGCCGTACGACGAGCCGCTCTTGGAATGGCCGGTGGTCGGGGAGCCGGATGAGGTCACCCGGCAGCTTGCGGCAAACCTGGCGCGGCTCGTCCCGGACGGCGCCACGCTCCAGCTCGGCATCGGCCGCGTCCCCGACGCCGTTCTGGGTCTGCTCACGCAGAAACACGACCTCGGCATTCACACCGAGATGTTCTCCGACGGGGTGCTCAAGCTCGCCCGCGCCGGCGTGATCACCGGCAAGTACAAGACGCTCCACCGCGGCAAGATCGTGGGCAGCTTCGCCGCCGGCAGCCGCGAGCTGTTCGAGTTTCTGGACAACAATCCCCAGATCGAGATGCACCCGTCGGAGTATACCAACCATCCGTTCGTCATCAGCCAGCATGAGAACATGGTGGCCATCAACTCGGCGCTGGAGATCGACCTCACCGGCCAGGTCGTGGCCGACTCGCTCGGGCAGCAGTTGTACAGCGGCCTGGGCGGCCACGCCGACTTCATGCGCGGCGCCGCCCTGGCCCGCAGCGGCAAGCCGATCATCGCCGTCCCCAGCACCGCCGAGACGCCCGACGGCATCCGGTCCCGCATCGTCGCGACGCTCCAGGAAGGTGCCGGCGTCATCACGACCCGCGGCGACGTGCACTACGTGGTGACGGAATACGGCGTCGCGTTCCTGCACGGCAAGACCATGCGCGAGCGGGCGATGTCGCTGATCAGCATCGCGCACCCGCACTTCCGCGCGGAATTGCTCCACGCCGCCAAGCGCCGCCGCATCGTCTATCCCGACCAGATCATGCCGCCGCCGCGGGCGCCCTATCCCGCGGAATATGAGTCTACGATCGCGCTGCGCGACGGGACGCCGGCGTTTGTGCGTCCGATCCGGGCGGACGATGAGCCGCTGATGCGCGAGATGTTCTACGAGTTCAGCGAGCAGACGGTCTATCTGCGCTACCACGCCTCGATCAAGGCCATGCCGCACAACAAGCTTCAGGTGTTCTGCAACGTCGACTACGACACGGAAATGGCCCTCATTGTCCTGGTCGGGTCGCCGGGCAACGAGCAGGTCGTCGGCGTCGGCCGCTACATGACGGACGCGGCGAAGGAGAGCGCCGAGGTGGCCTTCACGGTGGCGGACCAGTACCAGCGCAAGGGTGTCGGCACGTACCTGTTTGAGCGGCTGGTGGAGATCGCGCGCTCCAAGGGCATCCGCGCGTTCCACGCGTACGTGCTCGTCGAGAACGCCGGCATGCTCAAGATCTTCCACCGCTCGGGCTTGAACATTGAAACCGCCAAGGAGGGCGACGTGGTGCGCGTCTCCATGACGCTGCCGGAGGAGCCGCCGGGGGGCCGGAGCGCACACGTAGCCTGACGGCGCGGAGTCGGCGATGCGCAACCAGGAATACGCCCGCTGGGAGCAGCGCTACGCCGCCAAGCTCCGCACCGCGCGCGACGCCATCGCCGACATCCGACCCGGGCAACGCGTCTACGTCGGCTCCAACGCCGGCGAGCCGCAGACGCTGGTCGAGATTGCCCGGGCCCGCGGCGTTCGCGGCTTCACCGGCGACGTCGCCGAGTCGGATCAGAGCGTCCTGCGGCTGTTCCACAACTGCGGCTACCACGTCGAAGGTGACGCCCGCGCCGGCTACGCACGGCTCACGGCGCTGTTCCAGAAGCGCGAGCCGCGGACCAAGGCGGTGCCCGCACCCGCAGCGCCGCCGCGCCGGTAGTAGCGTGCCCCCGCGCGGGCGGCCGTCCCGGCGCACGGCGGCCCCGTTCGCGGTCCGCGCGCTCGCCCCAGGCGACAAACCTGCCGATTTTGAACTATGCGCGGGCGCCTGACCGTCGGTGCGGGACCGCGCGCCGTTGGAACGGGTTGGCCGGGAGCTGGACCACATGCCCATCCTCATCCCGTGCAGCGAGCTGAAGCCCGGTATGCAGCTTTCGCGCCCGCTGCTCGAGCGCGAGGCGCTCCTGCTCGCGGCCAACCGCGAACTGACCATTCAGGACATTAAAGCCCTGCGCCGCCGCTGTCCCAGGACGCACGTCCACGTCATCGATCCCATCCTGGATGAGCTGCTCGAGTTCGAGGACGACGGCCGCGAGCGGGAGGTCGCCGACCGCGTCCGCTACCAGATCGCCGACGCGATGACCGAGGTTCAGCAGCGCTTCGCGGACCGGGCCACCCTCAAGGACGTCGACATCGCCAAGACGCGCCGCACCGTGGACGAGGTGGTGGACTACTTGCAGCGGCACCCGACGTCGGCCGCGCTGCTCACCAGCGCCCTCAGCGCCGACGACTACCTGGCCCACCACATCGGCAACGTATTCTACCTCTGCACGTTGCTGGCCACGGCCGTGCGGGACTACGTGCTCCAGGAACGGCGGCGCCAGACGCTGCTCAAGAACCTCAGCCCTGCCACGCTGCTCAACCTGACCCCGCTCGGGCTCGGCGCGATGTTCATCGACGTCGGCGTGCTGCCGTTGCGACACCTCTTTGCGCGCGAGCGCGTCCTGACGCCGGAGGAGCGCGACCTGGTACGCCGTCATCCCCAGCGGGGCGTCGAGATGCTGCCCGAGAACTTTCCGACGTTTGCCCGCGTGGTGGTCCGCACGCATCACGAGAACTGCGACGGCAGCGGCTATCCCAACCGCGTCGCGCGGGATGATCTGCACGTGTTCACGCGCATCATCCGCATCGCCGACGCGTACGACGCCGCCACCTCGACGCACGTGTTTCGCCGGGCCAAGTCCCCCGCCCGCGTCCTGTGGGAGATGACGGTCGGACCGTACCGGCACTTCTACGACCCGGTCCTGATGCGCGTGTTCGCCCGGCTCATCCAGCCGTTTCCGATCGGCACCAAGCTGCGCCTGGCCGACGGGCGGTACGCGGTCGTAGTGAAATACAACCGCCAGGAGCCGCTCCGGCCGCACCTCGTGATTGCCTTCGACCGCGACGCCCAGCGGCTATCGCAATCGCAACTCGAAGGCCCCTTTGTGGTCGGCGAACGTCCGGGCGTGCATGTCAGCTTCTGGGGCAAGGAAAACATCGCCGACCTCTACGCGGACGAGGCCGCCAACGTCGATCCGGTCCGCGCCCGTGAGTTCAAGACGTTGTTCGAGGCCGCTTACCCGTAGCGTGCCGCGCGGCGTTGCGGCTAAGATCAGGGCATGGAGGGTTTACGCCGCCGGCTGGATGAGCTGAAGGTTACGGGGCCGCCCGTATTCCATCTGCCGGCGTCGCCGCCGCCGCTGGGGGCTAGCCGCTTGTCCGAGATTGTCGGCGGGCGCGAACAACCGTGCAGAAACCTGGCCTACTGGCAGGTTGAAACCCGCTTTGACGATGCCTGTCGGCGTCACAACCTGACCCTGCCGCAGCGCCTGCGGGATTCCGAGGCGCAACTTCTGCCGACGCCGGTCGCCGGGCTCGACCCCGCGCGCAGCGTGGTCGTGGACATCGAGACGGGCGGGTTCTCAGGCACGGAGATCTTCCTGATCGGAATGGTGCCGCTGGACCTGCGACCACTCCGAGTCGTGCAATTGCTGGCCCGCGACTACCCGGAGGAAGAGGCCATCCTGCGCGGCCTGGCCGAGCTGGCTCCGCACCGCGACACGTGGGTCACGTTCAACGGCAAGGCGTTCGACGAGCCGTTTCTGCGCGATCGGGCCGCCCGCTACCGCGTCGACCTGCCGTCGCCGAAAGTGCACGTGGACCTCCTGCTATGGGCCCGCCGCTACTGGCGCGGGCGACTGCCGAACTACAAGCTGCAAACGCTGGAACAACACGTGCTCGGCTGGCAGCGCCTTGGCGACGTACCCGGCGCCGATATCCCGGACCTGTTCCACCATTTCATCCGCACCGGCAACGCCGCCCCGATCCGACCCGTTCTGGAGCACAACCAGCTCGACCTGATCTCCTGCACCGAGCTGCTCCATCGGCTGGCGTAGCCGGTCGCGCCTTCCCAGTCCCCAGCCCACAGCCCTGAGTCCCGCGCCGTGGGTGCGGCACGCAAGATTCCGCCGCCTCCCCTGTCGCCGCTCTCTGCGCACCGCTAAACTCATCCGGTTGAGCCGAAGTGGTACCCTGCTTGAACTAGAGGAATAAGCATGCGCCGGACTACCCGCGGACTGTTCTTTTCTGCTCTGATTCTCGCGCTCGTCGCCACCGTTGGGGCCGGCACCGCCACACGCCGCGAGGCGGCACGCTTCAAGGCGGATGCGTACCTGGAGCACATCAAGTACCTGGCCAGCGACGAGCTGGGCGGGCGCGGCATCGGCAGCCCCGGCATCGACCAGGCCGCCGAGTACATCGCCGAGCAGCTCAAGACCGCGGGCTGCGAACCGGCCGGCGTGGACGGCACCTGGTTTCAGCCCTTCGACGCCCGGATCGGCAAGAAGCTCGTCGATGAAGAGGCGCTCCTCGAGATCGAGGGCCTCGACCGCTCCTGGAAGGTCCGCCAGGACTGGATCCCCTTCCCCTTCACCGACCCCAAGGACGTCGAGGGCCCGCTCGCGTTCGCCGGCTACGGCATCGAAGCCGAAAGCCACGACTACAACGACTACCAGGATTTCGACGCCGAAGGAAAGGTCCTGCTGATCTTCCGCTACGAGCCGAAGGATCCCGACCCGAAGGCGCTCTTCGGCGGCGAGACCTCGTCGCGTTTTGCGCTGTTCACCCACAAGGCCCGGACCGCGGCGGCCAAAGGGGCCAAGGCGCTTTTGATCGTCAAGCCGCCCAATCGCGAACCGGACAAAGATGAACTGTTCGAGTTCAACGCGTTCGCCTCGCAGCAAACGTATCAGCTTCCGATGGTCCACATCACGCGCGCGCTGGCCGACGCGATCCTGAGCAAAGCCGGCCTGCCGGACCTGAAGTCGCTCCAGGAGAAGCTCGACCAGGAGCGCAAGCCGCAGTCCAAGGACCTGGGCCTGAGCGTCAAGCTACAGCCGGGCGTAAAGCCGAACATCGTCACAGCCCGCAATGTGCTCGGCATCATCCGCGGGCAGGGCCACGCAAACGAGACGATCGTCGTCGGCGCGCACTACGACCATTTAGGCCTTCAGCCACCCGTGCGGGGCACGGACAAGACGCCGCAGATTCACAACGGGGCCGACGACAACGCTTCCGGCACGGCGGGCGTGATCGAGCTGGCGCGCGCCGTCCATGACGGGCCCCCGCTCCGCCGTAACGTTCTCTTCATCGCGTTCACGGGCGAGGAGATGGGTCTGCTCGGCAGCCGTCATTTCGTCGAGCACCCCACCGTCGACCTCGCCGGCGTCAAGTCCATGATCAACCTGGACATGATCGGCCGGTTGAACTTGAACCAGTTTGTCGTTTTTGGCACGCAGACGGCGGCCGAATTCCCGCCGCTGGTCAAACTCGCCGCCGCGGAGACCGACCTGCAGTACCGTGCGGGCCGCGGCATCGCCGGCGGCAGCGACCACGCGCCGTTTGCACGGCGCGACATCCCCGTCATGTTCCTCTTCACCGGCACGCACAAGGAGTACCACTCGCCCGCGGATGACTGGGAGCACATTGATGCCGATGGGGCGACCCGCGTGTTGCAGATGACCTACCGCGTCGTCACGGAGCTCGCGAACCTCGAAGAGGGCCCCGCGTTCACCAAGCCGGCCACCGCGCCCGCCGAGGAGGAAGAACCCGTACGGCCGGCGGTCGAGGAACAGCGCGAGGCGGCGGAGAACGCGGCGAGCCGGCCCGCGCGCGATACCGACACGGCCGAGCCGCCCGGACGCCGTGGCCCGCGCGTCCGGCTGGGCATCGTTCCGGACATGGCCGGCGACGAGCGCCCGGGTATGGGCGTTCAGGGGGTGACCGACGGCACGCCGGCCCAGGCCGCGGGCCTGAAGGAAGGCGACCGCATCCTCAAGATCGGCGACGAGGAAATCCGCGACATCTACGGCTACATGCGTGCCATGCAGCCGTACCAGCCGGGTGATGAGGTCGAACTCCTCATCCTGCGCGGGGAGGAGAAGATGAAAGTCAAGGTCAAGCTCGACGCCTCGCGCCGCCGCGGCGGCGGCGATGATCGAAAGTAGCGGCCGCGAAGCAGCAGCGCCGTGGTGGCGGACGAACTCGGAAGAGAATCCGAAATCTCAGGGTAGCACGGGCGTCCCGCCCGTGAAAGACACAGGCGAGACGCCTGTGCCACCCGATTGACTCTCAAGCTCGACCCCCGTGTCGCCCGTTGGAATGCGACCCTCTGACCGTCCCCTGGAGCCGCTACGCCGGCGAAACGCACAGCTCGCCGCGCCGCACGATCTGCATTTCCTGATAGTTGGCCCAGCACATGCCGGCCCGCCGTTTGGCACGCCGCCGTCGCGCGCCCGCTCCGGCGAGTCGAGCCACAGCAACAGATGCGGACGCTCGATGACGTCAAAGAGCGAGACGACCTCCGCCCCGCGCTGGTAGGCGCTGAGCGTCAGGATCGAGTTCGCCCACATGCTGACGGAAAGGTGGATATCGTTGCTGCGGATGAACGCCGCGACGAGTTCCGTGATGTCATTGGCCAGTTGTGGCTTGAGCCGCGGCTCGCGGCTGTAAAGCTGCCAGATCGGCCCGAACTCCAGCGTCAGCACCTGATGCCCCAGCGCCCGGCAGCCGTGCATCACGTCGATGAAATTGCTGCGCGAGTTCGTGCCAGGATGCAGGAAAAAAAGAATGTTCACTCGCGGGTGTACCCCTTTCGACCGTCATGCGGCCTGTAGGCTTATTGGTCGCTTTGGGCGACGGCGTTTAGCCCCGCGGGCGGCTGCGCTCACCGCTCGGCGACGCTGATCAGCAGGGGGGCGAGCACGTTCAGCTTGCGTTGTGTGAGATGCGCGAAACCGGCGTCGTGGAGCATCGTTTTCATCTCCGACCACGCCGCGTGGTGCACGTGCCGCTCGAACGCCGCCACGAACACATCGAACACGACCCAGCCGATCACGTTGTCGCGAAAGCCGTCCACGACGATGAGCAACCCGCCGGGACGCAGCACGCGGTAAAACTCGCGCACGACCGTGGGCTGGTGCGGATAGTGGTGAAACGAGTGGCAACAGGTGAGCACGTCGAACGACGCGTCCGCGAAGGGCAAGTGCTCCGCGTCGCCGTGCACGACCTCGCCCCGCGCGCCCAACTTGTGCTGCGCCGCGCGCACCATCTCGGACGAGTAGTCGAGCCCGACGAGCCGCGCGGCGCGCGCATCCGCCGCCAGCGTCGTGAGCAGACGCCCGGTTCCGCAACCGACGTCGAGCAATTGATAGGACAGCTCGCCGCGGCGCTGTTGCCAGCGGGCGATTTCCTCCTGGCACGCGCGGATCGTCGGAAAGAAGACGATCTCGTTGAGCCAGGAGCGGTCGTAGGACGCGGCCCACTTGTCGAACTGGGTGCGGGCGTGGTGCTTGGCGTGGTCGGGCTGCGTACTCAGTTCGTCCGGGTAAGACGGTTCCGTCGTCGCCATCTCCTGCCGGTCATTTCGAACGGCGCGGTGACGCCGCGCTGCTCCGGCGCACGCACGCCTTGGTCAATCACAGCCGCGAACGCTCTCCGACCAGGGCGCTACTCAATGCGCTCGGCGGGGCTGCCTTTCTCCGCCGGCACCGCCTCGCGCGAAGGCTCGGACGGTGGTTCGCTCGGCAGCTTGCCCGTCGGTTTCGCCGTCGGCGGCATACCGGTCGTCGTGGCCGGTGCGGGTTGCGGCGGCGTATACGGCGCTTCGAGCTCCGGCTCCACCTTCACCGCCACCGCCCGTCGCACGACTTTGTTCCCCTGGCCAACCTCCGTCGTGCGGAACACCAGGTAGTCGGCCACGCTGACGATATTGTTGCTCCCCCAGAACTCGATGAACGGCAACGTGACGTGGTCCTCGACCATGACGGTGTTGTCGTCGCCGAGGATGGACAGCTTGGTGGCTTTCGAGCCGTCCTTGATCGTCACGCTGTGCCCATAGCCCGTGACACCCACGTCGCCGAAGAATACCCCTTCCCGCGCCGACTGATGACCGACGGTGGACACATTCGCGCAACCCGTCGCCAGCAGCCAGACCGTCATCGTCGCAGCCGTGCAGATTGTTCTGTTCATCGCACCAACCTCGCCTGAAAATCCATTCTCGCCGGCGTCCGATCCATCGGAAATGCGCCCGAGCCAATCACGCAGCCCATCGCCCTACCCCAAACCGCACCAAGCCGGCATTATCGCCCAATCCGTCCCCTCCGGGCAAGTCGGCCTCACTTGGCCGACGACCCGGCGACCTGCACATCTTCGGTCCGCTGCAACCGCGTCAGCGTACGCCGCCGCAGGTACGTCAGCGGTCGCGTCAGCCAGCGGTGCAAGCGGATCCACGCGCTCAGCCGATTCAGGCGCGCCCGCTCGTCCGCGGTCAGCAGGTCCGGTCGCGAGCGCCGCTTATGCTTTAGACAGTGATAACGGTCGGCCTGTTGGAACCGCGCCAGCAGCCAGCGCACGGGTCGCCATCGTCGCCAGCCGAGCGGCGGCAGATGGAGCGAAATCTGAAAGTCGATCAGGTACGGCCGGCCGTCGTCGCCGACCAGGATGTTCTCGCGCTTGTTCAGGTCCACGTAAGCGATGTCCCGCGCGTGCAGAGCGTCGAGCAGGTTGAAAAGCTGGTCGAAAAACGCATCCGACACCCACTCGCGTCGCCGGAGCGGATGACCAGGAACGTACTCGTGTAGCAGCCCGGTCGGTCCGACGGTGCCGATAAGCCGCGGCACACCTGGAAGCCCGACGGTCTGCCCGTAGATGCGCAGCTCCTGGCGCGCCAGGAACCGTCCCACCCAGGCCATCGGCACCGAAAAGCAGTCCGTCATCCGACCCAGCTTCAGCACGGCCGGGCCGTCAGGGCCCCGGTACAGGCCGGTCGCGGCGAAGAAATCGTGCTTGAACGTGCGCACGTGGTCGTAGCGTTGCCCGGCGCACACTACCTCGGCCGGCATGACCCCGCCCGGCAGCGCATACAACCACGCGTGGCCGGGACCTCGGTGACGGGCTGGGCGACCGCGCTGGCTCACAGGCGGGATTATACGCCCGGGATTTGCACCGGTGCATTGCCGCTGGACGTTTGCCCCTATAGGATCAGGTCGGTGAATGGGTCGACGGGAGTGTCCGTCGCACACGCGGGCCCGGAGCAGATCGCGGGCGCCGCCGGCGGCGGCGCAAAAGGGCCGTTTAACCATGTTTCGTACCAAAGCATCGACGTACGCCATTTTGGCCGTCACCGAGATCGCCAAGCGCCAGGCCGCCCAGCCCGCCGGGGTCCAAGCCGGCGAGATCGCGCGCTTCCTCGACTTGCCGGCCGCTTACGCCGCCAAAGTCCTGACGCAACTGGCGCGCGTCAGCATCCTTCGCTCCGACCGCGGACCGCGCGGCGGATTCCGGCTCATGCGCCCGCCGAACGTCATTACGCTGCTGGAGATCATCGAGGCCGTCGACGGGACGATCGTCGGCGACGTCAGCTTCAACCAGGCGCATCGCGAAGCGCGCGAGACGCTGCGCATCGTCGACGAAGTGTTTGGCCACATCGTGGCGGACATGCGCGCGGTGCTGGCGCGTGAGACGGTCGCGCGTCTGATTCGTGCAGAAACTCCCGCCACGTCGTTCATTCAAGCGACCTGACAAGCGTGGGTGCGAGTACCTAAGGGGGGTGTGCGTATAAAAAGGCGTGCGGCACCCCGGTGGGTATTGGCGCGGTCTGAGGGTGCCGCAGCGAGTGGAAGCAACTTGTTGTCTGCAAAGGGCTTACGGGAAACCGGGCCCTGTGCCGACATTGTACCTTGTACGCATCATTAAGTATACCGCGGATCTGCGCCGTTTCAACTCCGCGCGACGCGAAATCGTGCGAATTCGAGCGGATTTTCGTCACCCCGGTGCGCGGTTGCCGCCGGGCTCGTCCGATATCCCTCGCCGGACCTCTTCCGCGAGCGCTCTCTGGGACGAATTCGGCTCGGCCGCCAGGAAATCGTCCAACAGCTCGCGCGCCCGGGCCTCGTGCCCAGCGGCGGCGTAGATCACGGCCTCGACGATAACCGCCGCGGGCGGCAGCTCATCGCGCGCCCGGAGTAATCTCAGCAGCGCCGTCGCGCGCTCGGCTTCCCGCGCCTTGGGGATCGGCGTCCCCCGGAACGCGCGGCGCGCCCAATCGACCGCCTGGCGGATTTCGTTCGTACGAACGGCGTGAAGCATGCGCGCGAAGCAGACCAGCGGGTTGTCCGGGTCGCTGGCGAGAAGGTCATCCGCCCAATGGGCAACCTCGGCGTCACCCGCACAAGCCAACGCCCAAACGCGGAGGGAGCGAAACTCCCGGCTGTCGGGATGCAGCCGTACCGCCCGATCCCATGCCAAGGCGGCGTCGCGCCAGCGTCCCAGTTGTTCGCAAACGCTCTGATAGCCGCGGAGGGCTTCGTAATAGCAGTCGCGCCGGCGGTACGCCGCCGGGTAGTCGTCGACCAGGGCCGCGTACAGCGTGGCAGCCTGCTCAAAATGGTGGCTGCGCAGGTGGTACTCCGCCAGCACCAGGCCCGCCTGGACGCTCGGTTCACGCGCCAGCACGTCCGAGATGATCTGGAAGCCGCGGGCTCCTTCGCCCACGCGGATTTCGCACCGCGCCAGCCCGATGTAGGCCAGCATCCGCGCCTGCCCGGTCGCGACGGCGGCCCGAAACTTCGGAAACGCGAGGTCGGCCCGCTCGAGATCGAACAGCAATAGGTAGCCGAAATCCGTGTAGTACGTAGCGCGCGTGGCTGGGTCGTCCGGCAGCAGCTCCTCGCACCGGGCGTAGGCCGCAACCGCCTCACCCCGGCGCCCCAAACCCTGGTAGGCGTGCGCCAGACGCACCCATGTCAGATAGGCATCCGGCTGTAGCCGTCGCGCCAGCTCGGCCTGCGCCAGCGACTCCTCAAACTGTCCGAACTGCTTGAACCGGAACGACAGCCGTCGATGGAACGGAGCACGGTCGGCCGGACCGGGAAAGAAGCGTCCGAGGTCCTGGGTCGCGGCGGCCTCACGGAGCGTCTCGACAGCCTTCTGCGCGAAGTAGGTGTATGCCTCCTGACCGGCAGGGACCTGCGCAAGATCGCTGGCCGGTAGCCTGTGGTTCGTCGCAAAGTCATACGCTGCCGCCAAAGCCTCGCGCGCGCGCGGGTCCCCGGCGTTGAGAGCTGCGATGCGCTCGCCCCGACCGATCGTACTGCGGTACATGACTACGTACGGCAGGTCCCACAGGAGCAAGAGCACCCCTAGCACGGCGGCGCCGATGAGCACGGCCCGTGCTGGTTTTTTCGCACCACTCCCGCCCGCGCGTGCGAGCCAGCGCAGGGTTACCACCCCGACCACGAAGAGAACGCCCAGCAACGGCTGATACAGGTACCGGTCCGTGGCGGCGGCTTCGCGCGCTCCCACCAGCCCGATCACCGGGAGCAACGTGGCCCAACACCAGACCCACCCGAGCGTGATGCCGCGCCGCTCGACGCGTTGCCACGCGCGCCCCGCGTGCATGGCGCTCGCCGCGGCGAGCAAGAGGCCGACCCAGACCAGCGGGTTAGCCCAGTGGGTGTGCGGGTCTGGCAGGTGCCAGGGCGAGAGCCACAGCGGGACAATCAGATTGCGAAAGTAGATCCACACGGCCAAAGCGCTGCGGGCTAATGGATCGCCAAACAAGCCCGCCGCCGCGTCCTGCGCGACACCGGAGGACTGGCTCGTGTAGTACGTCAACCCGGCAAACAAGACACACAGGCCGGCGATCGCGTAGATGCGGGGCGAGCGCAGCGTCCGTCGCCACCCCACCAGCCACAGTTCCAGGACCAGCGCGAGCAGCACCCACCCGACAACCGCTTTGCACAGCATCGCCGCTAGCAGCGCCAGCCAGGCACCCAGGAAGAGCGGCCAGCGGCCCGGCGACAACGATCGGATGTGCAAACCCAGCGACAGCAGCGCAAACAACGTCGACAGCAGGTGCGTGCGGCCCATGTCCGCCGCGTAAGTGTTCGCCACCGCGGGATGGAGGGCCCACAGTAGCGCCAGCGCCCAGCTAAACGCATGGCGCAGCGCGGCCCCAGCCCGCGCCGCCGTGCGCTCCAACAGCAGCGCGAAGGCCCACCAGACCAGCAGCGCGTTGACGGCGTGCAACAGCACGTCCGTACGACGTGCGACCTGCGGCGCGTCGCCCCACAGCGCCAACTCCAGGGCGTACGTAACGATCGGCAGCGGCTGGTATAGGTCCTCCCGCGGCGGAAATTGAAAGATCAGCTTCAGCCGCCGCCAGATGGAATCGTTGCTCAGCCCCGCGCCCGTCACGTCGGGGTTATCGACGATGAAAATGAACTCGTCGCCCATGACCCACGGGGCCTCGAGCGACGGCGCCCCGGCGATGAGAACGGCCAGCCCGAGGATCACGCCCAGACCTACGAGCGTCCAGGGCTGGCGCGCCGGAGATGATTCGGCGGGCACGTCGGCCGAGGACGGGCTAGTGCTCGCGTCCGCAGGCGCCATGGGCCGCTTTATCCCCCTAACGCGCCAAGGCCGCAAGAAGCCGGTCGCCGACCTCCCGCCCACCGTCCGATGGCCCGCTATAGTGGATCATCAGACTTGCTTATCTGGCCCGCCGGCGCCGCGGGGCGCTTGAGCCCGCCGCCGCCGCGCCTTAGAATCACACGTGGTGCTCCCTGGTGAGGTGCTGTGCGGTGGCCTGTGACGTCCCGGTATTGTCGACCAGCGTGCTGATGCTTAACCGCCTTTATATGGCGGTGCGGGTCATCAACGCCCGCCGCGCGCTGACGCTTTTGTACGGCGAACTGGCCGAGGTGGTGTCGCTCGAAGACGGCCAGTACGAGTCCTACGACTTCGATAGCTGGCTGGAGGTCAGCGCGGCCAAGCACCGCTTCGAGCCCGAACGCCACGACTGGGTCCGCACGGTGCGCTTCCACATCGCCGTCCCGAAGATCGTGCGCCTGCTGTGCTACGACCGCCTGCCGCGCACCAGCGTCAAGCTGAACCGACGCAACCTGTTCGCGCGGGATCACAGCCGCTGCCAGTACTGCGGCCACCGTTACCCCAGCAGCGAGCTGAGCCTCGATCATGTGATTCCCCGTTCGCGCGGCGGCACGAACTCGTGGGAGAACATCGTCTGCGCCTGCGTGCGCTGCAACGTCCGCAAAGGCGGCCGTACACCGCACGAGGCCGGCCTGGCGCTCGTCGCCCCGCCCAAACGGCCGCACCGCTCGCCGGTGCTGACCGTCAAACTCTCCGACTCCAAGTACGCCAGTTGGAGGCAGTTCCTCGACTTCGCGTACTGGGAGGTGGAGTTGAAGTAGCGGCGTTGACAGGCGCCGCGACGGGCGGGTAATGTCCCCGCACGTATAGTCGCAAAGTCCATTGCCCCGCGAGTCGCGTTAGCGCGGTCAGGAACCCGCCCATGCCCTTTGAGCACTGGTCCGATACGGTTCTGCTCGCCGAATTGTCGGACGATCCGCAATTCACGGATGATTTGACCGCCATCCTGGAGCAGTGTACGGAGAACCCGCGGCTCGACGTGCTGTTCAATTTCGCGCCGGTCAACTACCTGAACTCGTCCAACATTGCCAAGCTGCTCAAGCTGCGCAAGCTCGTGACCGTCACCAATCAGCGCAAGCTCAAGCTATGCGGGATCAACACCCAGGTGTGGGGCGTGTTCCTCGTCACCGGCCTGGACCACATCTTCGACTTCGTCGACGACGTTCCCAGCGGTCTGGCGGCGCTCCAGATCGAGCGCTGACCGAACCACCAAGGCGCCAAGGACGCCAAGGACGCCAAGACCCTCAAGGTGTGGAAAGCGCACCAAGGCGGGGACCCGTCGCTGACGGTCGCGACTTCCGCGCGCACAAACCCGTCCTACCCTTGGCGCTCTTGGCGGCCTTGGCGCCTTGGCGGTTTCGCTTCAGTCGGGGAAGCTGGCCGGCGTCTGGCCGATCGCGAGAATGCTGCACGCGACCACCGGGTCGAGCCCCAGCGCTCGGGCCCGCTCGAGCAGCTCGTCACTCTCCGCGCCGGGGTTCACGAACAACTCGGCGGGTTGAAGTTTCGCGATCACCGGCAACAGCGTCAGGCCGACCTGCGGCGGCACGTAGAGCGTGATGCGATCGAGCTTGACGGGAATGTCCTCCAGCGCCGTGTAAACGCGAAATCCCTCCACCTCGCCACCCCGCGGGTTGACCGGGTACACGTCCCACCCCTGGTTGAGGTACGCGCGCACCGCTTTGTTGCCGAACTTCTTCGGGTCGCTCGACGCCCCGACCACCGCCACGGTTTTCCTTTGCACGTTTACCTCCGCCGCTTCGGCCCACGGCCGTCGGAATCGCGCGGCGCGACCGCGACGTAGGGTCGGCCGAGCAACTTTTTGATGAGGATCCATTCGCCCACGTCGTTGCCTTCGTGCCAATGCCCGATAATCTGGAATGCGTAACCCGCCGCCAGCAGGAGCACCGGCCGCCACCAAAGGTCCCAGCGCCACAGCCAGAGTTGATAGGCGGCCAGCACGACCGCCGCGACGGCCAGCGGGATGCCGATCATGTGCAACCAGAACGACAGCGGGCTTTGATGTCGCTGCAACCAGTCTTTCAGCCACTTCGGCCGCCCACTTTTCATCGCGCGGATCATAGCTCACACACCCGGCCCGGCAACGCGCGCGGTCCAGGAGGCTTGTGGCTGGTCCGATAGGAAGAGCTGGAGAACACACGATGGTTGTCACGCTCGACGGTCAGCGATTAGATGACGAGCACTCGCCGGGCTGCACGCTCACGGCGCTCCTCGACCGGGTGCGGGCCGCGCAGCCGTCCGATCGGCTGTTGGTGTCCGTGTGCGTTAACGGGCGCTGCCTGGATGAACTGGAGTTGGGTCAGCAGCTCCCGCAGCCGCTCGCGCCGGACGATCAGGGCGACCTGGAGT
>Ga0214473_10002544_pt1 | contig 22362 bp, 20 predicted proteins | sample RVTome_7_FD_203509 | JGI IMG/M metagenome (GOLD analysis project Ga0214473, IMG submission 203509) | Soil microbial communities from uranium-contaminated site in the Upper Colorado River Basin, Wyoming, United States - RVT98D197 | ecosystem: Environmental > Terrestrial > Soil > Contaminated >... | reverse complement strand
AAATAAGCCCCATTTCTCAGGAGTTAATTCGTAATATCGAATGGTTGACTTGGTCCGACCCCAGTAGCGATCCCAATCAATAAAAGCGGTTCCTTAAATATCAATTAGTCAAGCCTGACCCCACAAGCCCTCAAGTATATTATGGCCTTCTCAGCGATCAGTACAGTTATATCGTTGATGTGGGCAACCGGACAAGTTATACTCTGTCAAACCTTACGGATGGGAAGACATATTACTTCGCTGCCACGGCTTACGATCGAGAGGTAGAATAGAGGAGCTTCTTCATGTTATTCATAAAAATACTTTCAAGATTAGCAAACTTGAAGTATTCTCTTCTCGTTTTGAGCCTATTACTCATCATCCCATTTACACTGCTTCCGATAAACTCATCCTTCCATCTTCCCATTATCTCTGAGGCCTGGTTAGCAACCTATTACGTGGACGCCATAAAGGGTAAAGATATCAATAATGGCCTTTCTCCTTCCAGCCCCTGGAAAACCATCGCCAAACTCAATGCCTTAAAATTTTATCCCGGAGTCAGGAGGTAAAAAATAGAACCGTTTTCAGCATAAGGAAGAATTGTACCCGAATTTTGAAGGTTAAACCCCAAGACTGAACCCAAGCCATTTAAGGTTATTTGTATTTGAAAAAAACCGCATTGATTATAATTTTAAACTTTGCTCTACTTCTACCTACAAGTGCTTCTGCTCTTGAATTGGGGCTCCATATGGATATAACATGGCGTAGCGATCCCTCATTTAGAGCTAAAGCTATCTCAAACGCAAGGTCAATTAATGCCAAGGTTTCGAGAAATAGCTTCCTCTGGCATCTGATAGAACCAACCAAAGGTGTTTATGACTGGAGTATTCCTGATTCTGTTGTGCATGAGCTATCGAATGCCGGGATAGAACCATTATTTTGCATTTATGGGTCACCATCTTGGGCAAATGGAGTCCCTTCCTCGACAGAAAACTATTATCTTTATGTACCTACAAATAAAGACCAATTCAAGTTGTGGGTTAAGAATTACGAAACTTTTGTTATGGCCGCTGTTAACCGTTACGCTGGGAAAGTTAAAAAGTGGGAACTCTGGAATGAACAGAACGAATGTTGTTTCTGGCTGCCTCGTGCGAAGACCGCGGATCCGTATATTCGTTGGTTTCAGACAATTCAGTCAGCAACAAAGAATATCGATTCTAAGGCTGAAGTTGCGTCGGGCGGATTATCAGCCATTCAGTATACAGGCAAACAATTTCTAACTGCAATGTACGCCAAAAACATATTTCCGGATATTGTCGCCATCCATCCATACTCCGCTACCGCGCCAAATGATTATCAGCCGGGTCCTGAAGGTAATTTTGGCGATATTGCCACAATCCGGGAGTTAATGCTCAAATATGGCCAGGGCAATAAGAAATTATGGGTGACGGAGTGGGGATGGTCGACTTCTAAAATAACCACACAGACTCAAGCGAAATGGTTGAGGATATCCTTAGACATGTTGAAGAATCAATATAGCTATGTCTCGCTGGCAACATATTTCACGGACGTTGATAAACCACCGAATTTAAATCACGGATTATTTACAAAGGATTTCCACCCCAAGCCATCCGCTATAGTCTTTAAGGAATTTGCTGATTCCATCAGAACAAATCCTCCAAAGAATCTTCGTGTAATCGGCAAGTAAACTCCACTATTGAAAGTACTATCTTTTTCTGTGAATTTAAAAGTTCTCCACTGTCCTTTCATCAAAACGGCGACCTCCCTATTCTACTTTCTCGAAAAGTAAAGCTCCTTCAGCACAGCCAAATCCAAAATAACGCTAAACGAGACATGAGAAAGTTTTTTTTGTGAAAACCATAGGTGGGCTGTTACCTCTATCCTACTAGCCCTAAAATCTTTTCGGCAACGTCACCCCATGATCGCCCAGAGACTGATTCTATCCGCATTACTCTTTTTACTTCTGTATCTTCTTCATAAGCTTTTTCAATCCCCTTGGAGAAATTAGATGGTCCCGCTATTGTTAATAAATATGCAAAATCCGCAACTTCATCCATTGGAACCGTGACGATTGGCTTCCCCAGTGCAAGATATTCATACATTTTCAGTGGGTTCACACTAGCTACAAGTGCATTACTAACAAATGGCATGAGACAAACATCAAATCTCTGAATGTAATGAGGGATATCTTTATAATCCTTTTTCCCGAGAAAATGTACGTTTGGAATGCCCAAATATGATTTTAAATCCACGTTGCTTGGGCCGACTAAAACAAAATTCCAGTTTGGAAGTTCCCTCGCACACCGCTTAATCAAGGGTAAATCAACCCAATCTGCTATCCTCCCTATAAAACCGGCTATTGGGCTTTTTATGCCATCAATGTCCTTAATGTTCAATGTTTCCTTTAAATACCCCTGGAATTCTGTTAGGTTAACACCGTGGGGGATATAAATGATATTCCTGGCATAAGGTCGTTTATTTTCGTAGAGCTTCTTCGCAGACACAATCGTGATGTCTGCTCTTTCCAGCATTTTTCTCTCCATTTTTTCAAATGCCGCCTTAGGCACATCAGTAAATTCTGCATAATCATCGATACAATGATAAATGACTTTTGAAGATGGAATCCTTTCAATTATTTCAATCGCATTTGGCATGTAGGCCCATATTATAGGATCCTTCATTGCAAGACGTCTAACAATACGCTTAATCATCATTGATAAAATTCGAGCGTTCAACCATTCAACTATGGCTAAGCCATGGTATGGGATTGCAGGCGGGGACCATGTGAATATTTTATTTTCAACATTTTTTACCCAATGGCAGGTTTTCCGCAGTTTAGTCAAAGCTCTTCTTACATCTTTCGAAACAAATTGTGGGCGACGCAGGCCAATCGTTTCGACATATAGAACCAAATTCGATTGTCCAACATGTTTCATTATGTGAAACTTACTGGACGGAATATCCGTCCAATCATTTGACGAAAAACAAATAATTGATTTGCCGGAGATCATATAGAAACCTTTCCTCAAGGGCAATAGCGGCAATGTTTCTTAATCATTTGGAGGAAGCATCCTCATTTTCTTCATCCACTTCAAAAGGACATAAATTGTCCAGAACTTCAGGAAATATTCTCCATCAAGAAAACATTTTTTTAATCTTTTAATTTCTTGTTTCTCCAATAAATTGTTATCTTCCCCGAAATCCTCATTTCCATGACTTCCTCTAAACCATTTTTCTAAGGGAATAGCAAAATTTACCTTTGGTCTTTCTGCAATCTCTGTTACCAAATTGTCGTTTACTGCGTCTACAAGCAATGGTTTCTGCCTTCCTGGAATTGATTTATAACGAAATGGAATTGAAGCAATCAGCTCCACCAGACGGTAATCGACGAATGGTGCCCGTAATTCTAATGAATTTGCCATGCTCATCTGATCTCCATCCCTTAGGAGGGTATTTCGTAAATAATGAGATAACTCCAGACGATACAAAATATCTAACGGGTGTGCGCCCCCCTCTCGCTTTACAAAACGAGACTGGGGCGGTCTTTTCTCTGCTCGTAAAAGGCAAATCTCCTCGTTGTTAAAAATTAGGTGCCTTGTAATGTATCCAAGTACATAAGGGTCCCCATTATTAAAAATGCTCAATATTTTGTAAAGTTGTGCTCTCTCGGGTAAAATCGGCTGCAAGAGTGATTGTATGTTTTTTAAAAGGCCCTGTGAAAGTGAAAGCCCTGCAAGTTTTGAAAGAAGCTTGTATAATTCATGTCTCCCATACCCCCCAAAAAGCTCATCCGCTCCTTGTCCCGTGATGGCAACTTTAAATCCGCTATTTGCCACAGCGTTGAGAACCATAAAATGGTTGAACCCGTCATAAGAGGGTTGATCCATTGCCTCCAGTGCTTTGTCCACCAAGTCATAAGCATTGTTAATATTTATCCGTATCTTTCTGTGATTAGATTGGAAACGATGTGCGGCTTTGTTAGACCAAGCCTCTTCACTATATTCTTCCCCAAAACCATCAAATATTACGCTAAATGTGTTTAGATTAGTATATCCCTGACGGTGGAGTATACTCAAGATCGCAGTAGAATCGACGCCGCCTGAAAGAAGAATCCCTACAGGCACGTCAGAAACCATGCAAAGCCTGACAGAGTCATCTATAACTGCCCGAACCTTTTCTATAATTTCCTTTACCCCCGTTTTTGTACATTCTTCAATTTTTTTCAACGACCAGTATTCATGAATTTTTATGGACTTATTTTGAAATCTCAGGAAATGGCTTGCTTCAAGGCTCTTGATATTTTTGACAAGCGTATATGGCTGGGATACGCTGCCGAAAGCAAGATAAGAATCCAGTCCGTCCGAATCGAGACGTCGTTCAACAACACCTGATGCTAATAAAGAGCGGATTTCCGACGAAAAGAGTAACCGGTTGTTCTGCAAAGTATAATAGAGCGGCTTTTCACCCAATCTATCCCGTGCTAGCCATAACACTCTCTGGTTTTTATCCCAAATTGCAAATGCAAACATGCCCCTTAGGCGCTCAATCGATGCCTCCCCCCACAAATCCCATGCAGACAGTATTACCTCTGTGTCACTCCGACTCCTAAATTCATAACCGCGTGCCTCTAGATCGCGCTTAATCTCCTCGTAGTTATATATTTCTCCATTATAGCAGATTACCAGTCTCCCATCCATGGATTGCATGGGCTGATGCCCGGCAGAGCTGAGATCCAGGATCGACAAACGTCGGTGCCCGAACCACAAAGATTCCCCATCATATAGCTGCTCTTCATAAGCTCCTTCATCGTCTGGGCCTCGATGCCTCAAAGCTGAAAGCATGCTTTTTCGATCAATATTTAGTGACTCCCCTATATACCCGCATATTCCGCACATATTTAGATTATTCTCCGATTAACACGAGTTCCTGGCATGGCATTTGGGATCTATTGCATTCTACCGTGAAAGGGATTTTGTGAGATTAACGACTCTTGGCAACTCCGGTCTATTCAAGCATAGATCGTAATAATGTTAATTTATACTATCAATTGTTTTCAAAAGTGAGTCTATAATTTTACTCCAATTAAATTCTTCCATAATTACTTTTTGGCCAAGCATTACTCTTTCCTTTGATGAGTTATAGTCTTCTATCAGTCCTTCAATCGTACCGGCCAGTGCCTCAACATTGTTCCTGGGGACAGTGTAAACGATATCGCCATAACGGTTTATTTCGTCTGGACCTTCGTTCTGAGTTCCAATTGCAGGGATTCCGGCGGCCAAAGCCTCTAAGTAAACTACTCCGAATGCCTCCTCCCAACTCGGCATGACGAATACATCATATTTATTCAGTGTATCTATTACCTCTTCATTCGGCAAGAATCCTTTGAATTTAATACGTTCACCAAGGCGATTCTGGTCAACAAGTCTTTTAAGTATAGTTTCGTATTCTCCTTTTCCATAAATATCATACGAAATATTATAGCCTTTTTTAACCAATTTTATAACGGCCATAATATTGTCTCGTATTCCCTTTTCCTCCGTAAAATAACACAGGCTCACCATATTAAATCGATCTTTTTTGATTCTTCTCCTTTCTTTGAACTCTCCATATCTCTTAACATCAACTCCAATATGGCTTATCGAAACTTTGATATTATTAAAATGCTTTGATATCTCATTTTGCATCCTTTGCGAGTTTGTCAACACACATGATGCATTTTCCAACACCTTTCGAGCAAACCTAAAATTTAAATTATTCCTTAATGCGAAGCCCCGTCCTGTGTTGTTATCTAATACGTCAACACCGTGTTCATAAACGATATAGGGTATTCCATGGTCTTTCTTGATATAATAGGCTATCCCCCCACCGGGAAATATTTGATGAGCATAAATTATTTTTGGTTGAAAATGGTTAACAATTCGCAAAATGTCCTTTTTATTTTGAAGCAAGAATAATTTGCTTTGGCAAAAACAAAACTGTTTACTCGGCATTTTGAAAAAGGGCATAACCTCACCTATTTTGTAAGAATTCGGTGGCGGCTCTTTTTTGATCTTTAACAGATTTTCTATCTCTCTTCGAATACCATTTATTTTAAATATATTTCGGTATGTTGTTGGCATTTCTTTAGGAATAACAACATAGACATTTAAATGTTTTGATAATTCTTCTATTTGGTTATAGACAAAATAACCGGATTTAATTGCAACGCTAGGATATAGATGACTAATTATTAATATATTCATTTAATAACTCTCTAAATTCTATCCCCATTCATCGTTACTTAAATTTATTTGCAGATTCGGAGCTTGCGAAGCTTTAGTTGCAATTTGTCTGTGGCATAGATTTTCTGTTTTTGTCCAATCCTGTGATATCAATGTACGCCAATTTAATTACCAAAACTATGCATACAAAAATTGCTATAAAGGGATGCATATTAACTATTTCAAAGAACATATTTAGGCACAACCACATAATCATTGAGAAACAATAAATATATAGACGGTCTCCAGTTCTTAAATATAATAATAAAGCCTTCCCCCCTCCAAGAAATAAAATACCTACAAATACCAACAAACCTATAATCCCCAAGCTTAGCGCTACCTCGATATATCCAGAATGGCTGTGTGGCACATCCCACCCCTGATTCTTTGATGACTTCCTGATCTGACGTGGTGTCCAAAACGAATCGTAGCCATATCCTTGGATTGGACGTTGACTTATATAACTCAGGCATTCTTTCCAAAGAGGGCTACGTAACGATAGAGTGTCAATATCAGAAACGTCTCGGCCGATATGAGTTGCTTTATTCCCGAAATTCAAAATATTATCCCCATAAAATAAACCCAAAAGGGGAACCAAAATAAGCGTGAAGGCTACTAATGATAGCCTGCGCCATTTTGATGACACTATTATCCAGTATATACTTATTGGAATAACTGCACTCAAAAAGGCTGCACGTGATTTTGTCAGGAAAAGGAAAACCAAAGCAACAATTGTCATAATATAATATAGATTTCTCCATCGTGTTTCAGTTTTAGAGAGTGAATAACTTGTTATCGCAAGAATTGCACAATTCAGTCCCTGAGTATTTGGATGGAAAGTCCCAGCGAATCGATAAGAAATATTTAGAGGTTGAAATGTTCCCAAATAAATTTCCGCAAGAACTCCCAAAATAATGGTAATGAGCCCGCTAAAAAGGACGAAATATCCTATCGCCCTTATCGAATAACGGGCTGCAATCCAGGCTGCCCCAATCCAAAGCATAGCCAAGACAATAACTTTTCGTATAGTTAAAACCTGTTCATCTGACCATAAAATGCTTATGAAGACCCAAATGAGATAAATTATTATCGCTATGCCCAAAATATCATTTATTTTATTACTCATTCTTATTTTTAATAGTAAATTAAATAATCCCACTCCTCCAAGGCAAAATAGTCCAATCCGCCTCCCCAGGAGTCCTTTTTCGACGAGCAACGTCATTTCTTCCACTGTATTTGGTCCTTTGACCGTATAAAATAGGTCATACCACGTTGCAAAATAAAATATTATGAAAAGAAATAAAAAAAGGGCCCAAGGCAAATTTTCAACATTTTCATCTATATTGCTTTTATATTGGATCATTAAGTTGCCGGCCTCACAACACATCGGCTGTCTATTTTTATAAATTTGTAATATTTAAACAATGATTCAGCTACGTTACCAAACAATAGACTTAATCCTGCTCCTAGTGGCCCCATATTCTTCACAAGAAATATGCCAATGAAAACAGTCACTACTAAGTTACACAGGCCTGCTTTGAAGGTCAGATCAGGCCTTTCCATTGCGTAAAGGCCTAGCCCAATAGGCAGTGTAAGAACCGATACTAAAATACTAAGACCTAGAGTAGATATCACCAGTCCGTTTCCTGAATATTTGCTTCCATAAATGAGAGTCATTATTTCTTCGCCAAATATGAATAAAATACTACAAAAAAGGCCCATCATCACAGCAACGAGAAGAGTGGATTTACGGATTAGATTGAACAAGCTTTGTTTCCCTTTATCCGCGTACTCATGATTCGCCAGTGGGCCCAGGAAGTTAGTTAATCCTATAACAAAAGGGTTCGATATAAAGACTACCCCCAGACATGCGGCAAAGGACCCAGTCGCTGCCGGGTTGTGAAAAAAAGTAAGCATCCATGGATATAGCTCTTTAGAAAAAGTGTATATGAATGAAGCTGCGAGAAGCCAACGTCCAAGCTCGAGGTTTTGGACCAAATGTATGCGAACTTCGCGAATCTTCAAATTAAACCAACCATGTCTCCAAACCATCAAGCTAATACCCGCAGAACCATAGCTGATACCAATTATAAAAAAGGTTGCGGAAGCCGATAGCATGTGATAACGGGCGAGCAACAAGACCCCAGTGACTTGGACACATAAGAGTAAGCTGTCACAAAAAAGTACAGAATGTATATGTAGACGGGCTAATGAGACCGACCGAATGTACTCCTTGATAAGAATGAATGGGAGCGCCACCGCTACCGCGGACATAACTGTGATCATTCCTGAATGCTCTCCCCGAAAAAAGAAGCTAACGCTCATCAACAGAAAGCCAGACGTTAGGGAAAGCATCAGCTGCTGGATGAAACTACTACCTGTGAACGAATCTCTTTCAGTTTCGCCTATCTTAGAGATACGGATCATGTAGGGGGATGTTATCAGAGATGATTGGAGACTTAGCGCGAATGTCACAATTGTCAGGCCGAGTACAAAAAGGCCAAACTCAGCTTTGTTGCATACCCTAGCAACAATAACACCCGTAATGAAACTGCCTGCACTTACAATTACCTGATCTGTAACTGCTATTATCCCTTTGTTTAGGGTTCTTTTATTCGCTAGGATATCCTTTCGAAAGTTGAGAAAATCCAAAAATAGTCTCTCTAAGACAGATTCGCGTACGGCGTTTCGTGTCCATCCAAAGTATTCCAACAAAGTTTAACAGAAATAACTATCCAATTAATTAAAAACATAAATAAGCTGGCTCCTTCCCCGCTTGGCTTGTGCTACCTGGCTAACGTTTCCGTCCGTCTAAGTGTGGCCTCGCAAGGGTTCCTCTTTCCGATACAGCGGTGAATCTGTCTCTCGCTTTTTAAAACCGGTAAATGCCTATGCTTTTGGGCGTCTCGCGGACATTAGAACGGAACCCTTACTATTCAAAGAGGTTGCCAAGCAATAGGGCTAATACCGATCCCAATAGTCCCATATATTTCACAAGCAATATGCCGATTGAAAGTGTCACTGCTAAGCTATAGTGTAAAATTCAACCTTTTGCCGGACAGTCAGTTTCGCTCCCGTGTCGATGCCATACAGCCCGCAGACAAGGCCCTCCAGAAAAAAGCAGTGGAATCCGATGAAGAAAACGAACATTTATGGCGTTACCCTTTTCTCCGGGCGCATGGAATTGCGCAGCAAGGTCAGCTGTTCCCAGCCCTTGATCCCGGCCACCGTAAACCAATATTGAACCAGGGATTGGTGCGGCAGGTAATTCTTTTGGCAAAAGATCTTCATCGATTTGAAGAATTCGCGAATCATCCTTTCGCTGCTTTTTTTCCCGCTGTTCCCCTTCAGGTGTACTACTCTCGAATCCGGCACATAGTAAGTCTTCCACCCATTCTTCTTGAACCGGAAACACCAGTCCAAATCCTCCATGTACATGAAGTAATCTTCATCGAGAAGGCCAACTACCTCGATGGCTTCCCGCTTGACCATCATGAAGGCCCCGTTCACAGCATCGACTTCATTGACCTCGTTCTCGTCGAGGTAAGTAAGGTTATACCGCGCGAAAAGCTTCGAGTAGGGGAAAAGCTTCGAAAGCCCTGTGGCCCGGCAAAACCCATCAAATGCTGATGGAAAGGAACGCCTGCATGCCAGATCGAGGGTGCCATCCGCCTTTACAAGTTTGCATGTTACCATTCCAGCCCTGTCATCTGCTTTTAGAAATTCTATTGTCTTATCAAAGGCATGTTCGTTGACGATCGTGTCGGGGTTAAGCAAGAGCACAAAGGGGTTTTTCATTCGACTGATAGCCAAGTTATTTCCCCTAGCAAATCCTGTATTTTGGTTGTTTCGGATTAGTTTTACAAGGGGGAAATCTCTTTGAATCATTTCTGAACTATAATCGGTTGAATTATTATCTACAACCCACACCTCAAATTGGGTATTTTGCTTCGATCCATAGATTGATGAAAGGCAATTCCTTAAGTCTTCCCTTGTATTGAAATTGACAATTACTATGCCTAATTCGGGTTGTTCTGTCATGTCCACGCGTTCTCCTCACCGGTTTGGGTAGTAAATATACGTTCTAATGACCATTCAGTAAATATCGTCCGGGGCGCAGTCCTTCTTCCAGTCCTCAAGAGCCTCAGGTAACGAATAACACAGCTCGAAACCACTTCTTTTCATTTCATCCACTGAAATATTTGTAGAGAAATATAGCTTTTGTATTCGCCTGTGATGGACATCAGATTTAAAAACCTTCATCGAAGTCAACCATTCAAAAAAGTAGGACACAATTAGGGCCAATCTGTAGGGGACTGTCGGGACCAACCTTTTAAAACAAAAAACTTCGAAAAATGTCTTGCACAATGTCTCAACCGTAGTAGGATAGGGGTAAGCCATGTTGTAAACCAATGTCTCTGCGCTATCGTCCGTCAGAAACTCCAAAAACCTTACGACATCTTTTACATAAATACAGCTCTTTACAGTCTCTGGCCGGCCCACATAGAAAAAGCGTCTGCTTTTTAAGGCCTTATAAAGACGTGTGAAATTGCCATTCTCACCTTTGCCGAAAACAACAGCCGCTCGGATAAGGCGCAAGCGTCTTTTGGAGGATTTATTAGCCCAATACCTTAAAGAGTATTCTGCAACGAGCTTTGATATACCGTATGCAGTGTCAGGGGCTGTCATAGAAAGCTCAGACATGCGTTCATCGCCAGCCCGGTATACCATCATGGTACTTGTAAAAACGATATTGTTGACGCGAGATCGCTCAGCAAACTCTATTAGATTGAGGGTACCGACATAATTCGTATAAAAGTATTCGTCCCAGTCATATCCGGGATCTTTGGAAAGAGCGGCCAAGTGATAGCAGACAAAGTCAGTGTCTTCGAGTTTTAAATGAATTGGTTTTCGGATGTCACATTTTGTAAATACTATCCTTTCGTCCTTGATAGCAGGTGGGGTTAAGTCAAGTACGTAAATTCTCTGATATTTTTTTTCCGATAGAAGATACTTGATCAAGTGTGTCCCTATAAATCCGGACCCCCCTGTTATGAGACATGTTCTATTAAGCATAGCTTAAACGAACCCTGTCATGATTCAGATAAAAGAACAGGACTCCTTTTGGAAGAGTCCAATATCACTAAATTAGCCCTATTGCGGTCATTTATATTCAGGGTAAAATAGCCTATGCTGCTCCGCTTCCCCTAAAAACCGCCGGGACTGTTTTAGCTAAAATCTTTAAATCAAGCCACAGAGACCAATTATCAATATACTGCATATCTAATTCCATCCATTTCTTAAAATCGACGTTGCTGCGGCCATTGATTTGCCATAAGCACGTAATACCCGGACGGATGCTGAAGCGGCGGCGGTGCCAGTCTTCGTTGAAACCTTTATAGTCTCACATTTGTTTACTGACTGTGTGCACCCAGCTAACCCATCGCTCTTCGGGAACCCGGACGATCTGCCAGATGATCCATAATTATACCCGCTATTCTTTGACTCGCCTTACCGTCCCACAGCGCGGGCACTGTGCCCCTTTTAAACTTTCCCCTCAGGACCTTCGTGACGCACCTGGCTATCTTTTGCTTGTCTTTGCCTACCAGGGTATTTGTACCCTGTGTCACTGTGGCTGGCCTTTCCGTATTCTCTCGAATCGTAAGACATGGCACCCCAAGAGCTGTTGTTTCCTCCTGAATTCCCCCGGAATCTGTAAGTACGAGCGTTGATTCCTTCATCAGCTTGACAAAATCAAGATAACCTAGAGGGTCTATGAGGCCCAGATTGGTAAGAACTGTTAACTTTCCAAGCAGGCCGTGTTTTTTCAACATAATCTTTGTGCGAGGATGCAGCGGGTAAACGAGTTTGATTTTCTCGCTAACCAGTTGGAGAATATCGCATATTTCTGATAGTGATGTATCCGAATCAACATTTGAGGGACGGTGAAGTGTTACGACGCCGTACTCTTTTTGAGTCAGATTCAAGTTATCAAGAACCTTAGACTTTCCGACGTGTTTGCCAGCCCATATCAGACTATCGATCATCACATTGCCGACAAAGTGAACCCTATTAGAGGATACCCCCTCTCGTCTCAGGTTTTTAAGTCCGCTCTCTTCGCTGACGAACAAATAATCCGAAAGACTATCTGTGACCACCCGGTTGATCTCTTCTGGCATGGTCCGGTCAAAGCTTCTCAAGCCAGCCTCAACGTGTGCGAGCTTTACCCCCAGTTTGGTAACCACCAAAGCACACGCCAGAGTTGAATTCACGTCTCCAACAACTATGACGAGGTCCGGTTTGTCTGCTGTAACCACTTTCTCGAAGGAAACCATAATTTTGGCTGTCTGAACCGCGTGAGAATGGGAGCCTACGTTCAAATGAATGTCCGGATCAGGGATTTGAAGGCCTTGAAAGAAAACTCCTGACATTTCGAAATCGTAGTGCTGACCGGTGTGCACGAGGGAAGTTTTTAATACATCTCTATGCTTGGCGAACTCCCTCAAGAGAGGCGCAATTTTTACAAAATTTGGCCTTGCCCCGGCCACAAACATAACCTTTATTTTCATTGAGATATGCCTAACTCGTTTACTTCGCGCTGCGATTTAATTGTTAGCTATGATGCCCCGGACCCCTTCAAAACCGCCTGCACGGTCTTGGCGAGAATCTTAAGATCGAGCCACAAAGACCATTCATCGATATATTTCATTTCCAATTCCATCCAGAGATTAGCTCATGGCTGATAGTCAACAGTCCACGGTCCACAGAATAACCTCTTAGATCATGGGGCTCCACTTCCCTGGTCTCAATCTTTAGAAAAGGTTTCATAGTACATTATAGGAAGTTGTCTGTAGCCAACAATATTAAAATTATCCTGTCATTTCACTTACCGAATTAAACTCCCTGTAAAATCTCCAGAGCCGTTTATTCTTTACCTTTTCTGGAATCTTATCTGGCAACTGTGTAGCCGAAGTATGAGGTCTGTCTGAATATCTAAAGACATATATGTGCTGAAAATTTACTTCTTTAACGAAACGAATAGTCTCCGCGAAATCTATGTCCTCTTCACCAGGAAATCCGATTAGCACATGGGTGGTTATATCAAGTTCTGGTGACGCTTTTTTCAACGTAAGTATACACTTTTTTACATCCCCCACCAGGTAACCTCTCTTCATCGACTTGATAATCTTCTCGCTACCCGACTGTATGGGAAACCCGACATAACCAATCCTACGACTATTCTTTGTAATGATATCAAATAGTTCCGGAAAATATCTTACAAGCCACCCCGGATTAAAATCATCCCATATTAACTTAAAATCTTCTTCTTTTTTAAATAGGTTTCGTAAGAGTTCAAAAATATTGGTCCCGATATCTTGGCCATATGAGCCGACATCTCCGGCAACCAAACGAAACACTTTGTCTCCTTCTTTCAAACCAGCATAAAATTCCATTAAAACACTATCGATTGGTTTAGAATGGAAGGGATATGCAAACTTTATCGCACAATAACTACATTCTCCCATACATCCTTTAGCTATCCTGATATTAAAAATACTCTGATACCGAGTGTCAAGTGGTTTCAGGCCTTTACCAAGACACATCCGGGTCCAGGCAAAATTAAAAGATTTTCTTGTAAGTTGCGATTTAACAAAAAGTCTATCCAAAATGTTTAAACTTTCCTTAGGACCTAACCTATAATTTTTTAAAACGTTGGGATCTTTTACTTGGTATAATTTAACAGTAGCTTTAATAATTTCATCTAATCTTTCATATGTTCTGGGGGTAATGGTTACGACGTTAAATTCTTTAAGGAGTCTTGTTCCATTGATATCAGGCAGGCAACCAAAAGCGATCAACTGAGTATCAATTCCTTTTTTTCTATTCGCAATTGATAAATACTGAATACTTTGTTCTTCAGCAAATATGTCGAATCCACAGGTCCCAAATAAAATTAAATCCGCCTCTTTAAAACTATTCGATATCTTCCACCCATTCGCCTTGAAATACTCAACAAACAAAGCCGCATCAACCAAACTGCTCGGACAAGCATTTGGAAAAGATATAAATACAGTTTTGTTATCCATAGTTCAAATACCTATCAATATTCTGCCTTCAGTCAACAGTCCACGGAATTAGCTCATCGCAATTTGGCTTATAGTCAGAGCTGATAGCTCATGGCTGATAGTCAATAGTCCATATTCCACGGATCATAGCTGATAGCAACTTGGCTCATAGCTCCTTTAAGCAGCTCCACTTCCCCTCAGAACTGCTGGTACTGTTTTTAATAATATCTTCAAATCCAAGGCTAAAGACCAATTGTCGATATACTGCATATCAAGCTCCATCCACTTTCCAAAAAGGGTATTACTCCTCCCGTTTACCTGCCAGAGGCATGTAATCCCCGGCCGGACACTGAAGCGGCGGCGGTGCCAGTCTTCGTCAAAGCCCTCATAATCACGTACAGGCAGGGGCCTCGGCCCCACCAGGCTCATATCACCCTTCAGGACGTTGAAGAGCTGGGGCAGCTCGTCGATGCTCGTCTTTCGCAAGAATTTGCCGATTGGTGTAATTCGTGGATCGTTCTTGATTTTAAACACAGGACCGCTCACCTCATTGAGTTGTTCCAATTCAGCAAGCCTCTTCTCGGCATCAGCGACCATTGTTCTGAACTTGTACAGTCGAAACCTCCGTTTGTTTAAACCCACGCGCTCCTGGACAAAGAAGACCGGTCCAGGGGATGTAAACTTGATCCAGAGGCCGACAACGAGAAACAGAGGTACCAGAAGGAGGAGAACGGCGAATGAGGCAACGACGTCCAGTACCCTCTTAGCAAAAAGGGAGACCCCCCCCATTCTTCCGGTTGTGAGGGTGATGATCGTGTCGTCCTCGAACTGGTCTGCTCTCGACTGGGCGAGCTTGAGATTGAAGGGGTTGGAGAAGTACCGGACGAGGATCCCCTGCTCCTCGCAGAGCGCGGCGATCGTAGAAGCCTCATCGTAGAGCGACTTCATTGGCAGCGCAATGACCACTTCATCGACCACGTGGTCTCTGAGAAAAGACGGGAACCCGTTAAAGTCCGTGACCAGGGGGTAACCGGTTTTTTTGAACTTATCGTGCGCAATGGGGGTCTGATCGGCAAACCCGATGAGATGGTAACCCAGCTCCGGCCGCTTTCCAATCTTACGGGCGAAGTCGACAGCCCGGGGATTGGTGCCCACGATCAGCATATGGCGAAGATTGCGGCCCTGGAGCCGGATGTGCGCGAGGGTGTACCGTAGCACGAAACGGCCCAAAACTGTGACCCCCGTGTCGAGGCCCCAGAAGAGGACGAGGAAAAGGGGCGTGATCGCCTGGAGCTTTAGCATAAGGCCCGAGACCAGCATGACGAGCGTTCCCAAAGAGGTCGCCTTGACGATGTCGACGGCCTCCTTCCCCCAACTCGAAAACCGCCTTGAGTAGTAGAGACCGAACAGAGAAAAGATCAGATGCCAGACCAGGAGAAACCCCAGAAAGAGCACGAAATTTCTGACCTTGATTCGGAGGTGGAGAAATTCGGACAGGGTCCCGGAGTCGAAGTGGGAGTGGACCGCGACGGTCGCCAGGGCGAAGGACAAGACCATGATCAGCAGATCTGATAATTTTAAGGCATTGAGAAGAATCTGGCGGCGGAACATCATTTAACTCTTAAATTCAGGGTTCGGGGATTCGAGGGTTCAAGGATTCAAGTGTTTATTTTCCAACGATTTTATAAGTGCCTTGAGCATCCTCTCAACCTCTCCTAACTCATCTTGGAGTTTCTTTAATTTCCCGGCATCAATGTAACCTAAGTCTCCAGATAACAACGTTTGAGTCTCTAACTCACAATTTGAACCATAAGCGATATATAAAAATCGAATGTACTCTGGTGTTGTCTTTCTCCCATATCCAGCCCCTGTTAAGTAGGTTTCCTACACTGCTCCAGGTAATTCTTAATCCTGTTTTTTATATATCTTTTACCCCAAGTAGTTTTTAGATACCTTTCTCTTTTCATAGCATCTCTGTGGTCCAGGCAGAACTCATAATAGACAAGCTTTAGTGGAATTCTGCCTTTGGTAGCGTTTGAAACTTTTGAATTGTGCTCCTCAATCCTTTTCTTAAGGTTTCGAGTAAAACCAGTATAAAACCATTTATCCTGTTCGCTCTCCAAAACGTAAACGTAGTACATTGGCCTCACTTAACAGGGTTAGATGGAACAGACACTGCGGACCTTCTTATCTGTGAGGTCAAACCATATACTTCTTCTCTCGGAAATCCTTTCGTTATTTTGTAAATTTCTAAACAAAGTTGATAAGACTTTTGCCAGACTTTTAGATCTTTGTAATTTCTGAGCATTCACTCGACTCCCCGAATCCTTGACCCCTTGAACCCTTTTCACGATCTATACTGTTTCGCTCATAACCAGTACTCAGAAGATCATCAAAGTATGTGATAGTTTTTAATAGTCCTTCTTCCAGAGAAACCTTTGGGGCCCACCCCAGTTTTTCCTTGGCCAGTGTAATATCCGGCTTTCTTTGCCGGGGATCGTCAACAGGGAGAGGTTTAAAAATGATCTTTGAGCGTGCGCCGGAAAACTTAATAATTCTCTCAGCCAGCTCAAGAATTGTTATTTCCTCAGGGTTGCCTAAATTTACCGGTCCGGTAAGGTCATCGGGGGAATTCATGAGCTGGATTAGTCCATCGACCATATCATCAACATAACAAAATGAACGGGTCTGGGAGCCGTCACCGTAAATAGTAATGGGTTCGTACCTCAGAACCTGAAGAACGAAGTTTGAAACCACCCGGCCGTCATTGGGATGCATGCGGGGTCCATAGGTGTTAAAGATTCGGGCTACCTTGATTTTAATCCTGTGCTGTCTGTGATAATCAAAGAAAAGGGTCTCTGCACAACGCTTTCCCTCATCGTAACAGGCCCGGGGCCCAATGGGATTAACACTTCCCAGATAACTTTCCGGCTGGGGATGAACCGTGGGGTTTCCATACACCTCGGAAGTTGAAGCCTGAAGAATTTTGGCCTTGAGTCTTTTGCCAAGACCCAGCATATTGATGGAACCATGAACGTTGACTTTGGTGGTTTGGACTGGATCATTTTGGTAGTGGATCGGAGCGGCAGGGCAGGCCAGATTATATATTTCATCGACTTCTACATAGAGAGGGAAGGTGATGTCGTGGCGTATCAACTCAAAAAAGGGATTCTTAAGGAGATGGAGAATATTCCGTTTTGTTCCAGTGTAGAAGTTATCCACGCATAATACATCACGCCCTTCATTCAGAAGGCGTTCACAGAGGTGGGAACCGATGAACCCCGAACCTCCTGTTACAAGAACACGAATATGGTTTGAATCTTTCATAATTTAGGGCGTTGATAGCTCATAGGATTTAGCTCATAGCTCATAGTAAGTATTTTTTATCAATAACTATCGAAACGAGTCAATTAGACCTAAGTCCATTGGACTTAAGTACACTGAACTTAAGTCCGATATCCCCTATTCATTCTCCATGGTTAGTGAGATTTATGAGATGATCTAAGATCTTGGAGACCATCTTGCGGGGCACCCAGGCCTCTCCATCATTCACAACATGAACCATTTTGGGAAGGAAAGTGGTTAAAAGACTTTCGCGGAGATAGCCCCTTACACCATAAGAGAGTGCTTTTAAGAGGGTGGCCTCTCGGGGACGCTTGATGAGCAAAATCACTTTAGTTTTTGGGCTCCTCAAACGCAGAGTTTGCAGTAAGGGGATTCCTTTTCTCTTCAGCAAATTGAAATTGAGAAGAAGGATATGGGGCTTAAGCTTGGCAACGCCTGTAATAACCTCCAAACCGTTTCGTGCTTCCCCAACCACATGGATTTTCTTTTCATGCCGGAGCAAATCGAGACAGGTCATTCGGTTTTTTTGCTGATCATCGGCAATGAGTACGGTAATTAAAGGCATAGCTTAAAAGAAAGGGTTCAAGGGTTCGAGGATTCGAGTGTTCAAGTGAAAACCCTCTAAATCTTAAACCCTGGACTCTTTGAATCCCTTTGAATTAGTCATTAATGATGACCTCGTAAAAAGTCCGAAATGCCGTCACTCCTGCCCCGCATCAAGTACGGGATAAACTCCAGCAGGAGTCCAGACGTCGCCCCTGCGAAAGCAGGGAACCATCTTAAACACTGGATTCCCGTTCCCCGCCTTCGCGAGGACAAGTTTCACGGGAATGACAAAAAAAGACGATTACGGCATTTATGAATAGGAGACTAATTAATATATGATTTCTTTTTTGGGGGGGTCAATTGGACTTAGGTCTAATAAAACTTTCTTTGTGTGGAGGGGGGACTGACGCTGTCCGGGTGATGACCGACTATGAACAGGCCCAGGCGGAGTCGATCCGGGATCTGAAGTTTGTTAAAGATGGCTGTCAAATGAGCTTTGACGGTTCTCTCGGAAATATTAAGCAGGCGCGCAATCTCCTTATTGTGCGCACCATTACCAACCATTTGGGCAATCTGAAACTCGCGAGGCGTCAAATAGTCAAGACAAACTTCTGACAGGTTAGGAGGATCTCTCTGCCGGCTTTCGGTAAGGGAGACAATCTCTGATAAAAGGTGGGATATGATCTTACGGCCTACCCACACCTCTCCTTTTTGAACCACTTCAATGGCTTTCTTGAGCAGGGAGGGTTCGATATCCTTAAGACAGACCCCTCTGGCTCCTGATTTGAGTGCGCTAATGGCCTCCTTTACCTCAAATACACTGCTCAAAAGAATAATCTTGGTTGAGGGGCTCAAGCGCTGAATCGCGGATATACTCCCAATTCCTTCAGGTGGAAGTAGCGCAAGATCAAGCAGAAGGACAAACGGCCTGACGTTTGCCATGCCCCGTTCTAACTCTTCCCATTCGGTAGCCTCCTGAATAGTAAAAAAGCTCCGGAGGCCAGGGATCAACCGTCCGCGTAGCTCAGCAATAGGGCTGGCTAACAGTACGATTGCCCGATGAGCTTTATCTTTGTCTCTCTTTGTGAAGGTTCCTCTGTTCAAATTATTTACTCATAAAATAGCTTTGTCGCCCCCTCCTTCACCCTCCCCCCTCGAGAGACTGTGTCATAACCCCTTTTTTTTGGTAGTCGCAGGCTTTAGCCTGCGTGCAACTTCCTGATTTTATTGATGCTGAACGCAACCTAAAGGTTGCGACTACCAATTACGACACAGTCTCCATGGGGGAGAGGAAAAAGGTGAGGGGGGGAAGCTCTTCTACAGTCTTCTATAAATAAACTCTGGAATGTAAACTCTTCGTTTATTTAAGACTATTCCAAGGATTTTCCCTCCGTTTTTTGCTATCCTCTCTTTTACGTTTTCGGCCACAGGCCAGCGGGTCTTTTCCGCCTCAAGGACAAGAACAATGCCATCCACCTTAGAGGAGATCGATAGACCCTCTGACGACGTTGTGGCGGGTGGGGAATCGATAAGGACAAGGTCAAATCTTTGCCTCAACTTTTTCAAAAAAGTATCCATCTGCAGGGTGTCAATCATTGGGGGAGTTGAAGCAGAATGCTGAGAGACCGGGCTGATAAACAAGCGAGTTTCCCCAATCTGGTAAAGGGCTTTATCAATAGGCCCGTCATCCTGTATAACCTCCTCCCAACCCACCTCTGGTTTAATGTTAAAAAAGAGGTGCTGGCTTGGGTGGTTTCGATCGGCATCGAGAAGGAGAACTGATTTACCAAATTTTATGGCTGAGACTCTGGCAAATTCCCGAATCACGGTCGATGTCCCCTCCCCCTCGCGAGAACCTATGAACTGGATGATCTTTTTCGTCGTATCAGGAAGCAGAGCCTCAATGTTTTGATAAAGACGACTCTCCCCTTCTTCCATGTCTAATGAGGGGATGGGAGGATGAGAGGATGGGATAATGGGAGGACGAGAGGATGGGATTTCGGGTATCTCTAACCCCTTCCGTCCTTTTTGTGCGTTTTCTAAGGCTTCGTAGATTTTTGCCATTTATAAACCTCAAGGGTTATAGGCAAGAGGCACGAGGCAAAAGGCAATGGGTAAGAAAAAACAAGAAAAGAAAACTGTGGGCTAAAGCCCATTGCCTATGGCCTATTGCCTATCGCCTATGGCTCATGGCCTATTACTTTCCTTCCTTTGACCCCTTTCTTGCTTTAATAAGACTTCCGATCATTTTCCCCAGTTCAACGCATTCTGTCTCTATTATTTCGTAACAATCCCTTTCCAAATATCCTATTTCATAAGCAATCTGAATTTGAGTCCTCAATTCAGCTAAAGATCCTTTAGCAATATAGAAAAATCTAATTGATTCCTTATCAGTCTCTCGTTCATCTCCTTCAGCTAAATTACTGGCAATACTTATTGCACTTCTTCTTATTTGGTCTCTTAATCCAAAATCCCGACCTAAAACCCCGCTCTTAGAAATTTTGTAAATCTTAACGGCAAGATCTTTAGCCTTTTGCCAAACAATTAAATCTTGGAATCCTTTCCTTCCCATTTTCCACTCCCTTTTTTTCCTATCGCCTATTGCCTATTGCCTATCGCCTATTCCTCTTCTTTAAGGTTTGGAAAAACAATTTCCTCACCGATTAGGATCTTATTAATATCTTTGATTCTGGGGTTGATCTGCTTGACTCCCTCTACCAGTTTATCATCCGCATAGCCATAAACTTTCTTAGTAAGTCTTAAAAGGTTATCTCCTTTTTTTACGATCCTGATGGTTTGAGTAGGCACGGGGTCAGAGACGATAGGCGAGGGATCAGTTTGAGAAAGGCCTGGATTCTCCGATGAAGGCTTAACCTCCTCTCGGACCGGGGTTTGTTCCGGGGGCCGGGGAAGGACTGGATTTTCAGGTTTGGATAAAAAAAGACCTCTATAGGGATAGATTAAAAAAAGACCGGCTATCAAAAGGATTAAGGCTGCAGGAGCAAGCACCCATCTCAAAAGAGAGGGTTTTGCTTTGCCTCCAAAATCAGCGATCACCTCCTTAACGATTCTGGTGTTCACCGGTTTTTTCTTATATCCGAATCCGGTGATCAATGCATTATCACAAAGGATATTGATGTTTCGGGGAATGCCTTTGGCCTTCCGGACAATCTTTTTCAGGGCCCCCCTGGTGAATACCGGGGTATCGTCAGTGGCAACCACTGCCAACCGATGTTTGATATAGTCAAAACTCTCCTTCTTAGTAAAGGGGATGATGGTAAAACGTATGGCAATGCGTTGCTCGAGTTGTCGTAATTCGTGCAGGTTTAACATCTTTTCAAATTCGGTTTGACCGATCAGTACAATCTGGAGGAGTTTGTCCTTAGAAGTTTCGAGATTAGAAAGCATGCGGAGGTTTTCGAGGGTCTCAACCGGCATGTTTTGGGCCTCGTCGATGACGAGCAACACTATATGACCCTGTTTATATTCCTCCAATAATATTGGGTACAGTTGGTCTAAGAGTTCGACGACATCATCTTTTTTGGCATCGAGTCCTAATTCCTTATAGATCGTGTTCAAGAGGTTTTTAAAGGAGAGAGCTGCATTAAATATATAGACGATCTTTACCTTTGGTTTATCAACCTTTTCCAGATAGGAACGGAGGATGGTCGTCTTTCCAACCCCCACCTCACCGGTAATGACAACGAATCCCTTTTTATTGATTACACCGTAAATGATCGAACCCAGTGCCTGTTTATGGCTGGGGCTCAGAAAAAGAAATTCAGGATCCGGCGTGATGTGAAAAGGCTCTTTTGTGAAACCGTAAAAATTTAAATACATAAGTTAGCTCATGGCTGATGGCTCAAATGAGAGGATGAGAAAGTGAGAGTAAAAAATCCCATGATCCCATCAACTCATTATCCCATGATCTCATAATCTCATCTTCCCATTATGCTTTAGGGTTGCAAGTACCGGGAGCCCCAAACGTCTTTCTGCGCTTTCAGGAGTGGAAAGGCCCTGCGCGGTATACTCATTGAAAAAGGCAAGGCCCAGTCCGGAAACCGCACCGAGGATCACCCCCAGAACAATATTTAAAGCCTTCTTTGGCTTGATGGGCTTTGCTGGAACAGCAGCTGCCTGGATGA